>Ga0075435_100000762_pt1 | contig 20024 bp, 18 predicted proteins | sample RhiMethybrSRZTD4_FD_75302 | JGI IMG/M metagenome (GOLD analysis project Ga0075435, IMG submission 75302) | Populus rhizosphere microbial communities from Tennessee, USA - Rhizosphere MetaG P. TD hybrid SRZTD4 | ecosystem: Host-associated > Plants > Roots > Rhizosphere > Soil | place: USA...
GGCGTCGATCGCCAGCTGCAGCGATCCCCAGAACCGGCCGTTCACTTCCATCAGCACCGGAATGCCGGTGCGCCGGTTCTCCTTGTATTCGAGCATCGCCACGCCGTGCCATCCGAGCGGCTCGAGCAAGCGCGCCGCTTGTTGGCGAAGCGTCGGATCGACGGCGTGGCTTTCCGACAGCACGCTGACGCCACCCGATGGCGGACGCTCGCGTACGCGCAGGTGCTGAAAGGACGTGCGCACCGCGCCGCGCTCGCACAACACGAACACGCCCATCCCGCGGCCGTCGATCCGCTCCTGAATGAGCGAGGGATACGAGGCGAGATAGCTGGTCTCGCGATACAACTGGCGCAGCTCGGTCTGGTTGGACACGTAGTGCACGCGTGCTGCCGTCCATCCCGCGGCAGTAGGTATGCGCGATCGCGTCGACTTCACCACTGCCGGAAACGTGACGTGATCCTGAACGCTTCTCAACGCGGCGATGCCGTCGACGACGTGCGTCGCCGGGGTCGGAATGCCGCACTTGCGCGCGCGATGCATCAGGCTGGCCTTGTCGGTGAGCCGTTCGAACGCGTCGAACGGCGGCACCGCAAGTCCGGTATGCGCGCGCAGCGCATCCTGATTCCTCGCAATCGCGTAGGTCGTCACGTCGGTCACCGGCATCACGACATCGAGACCCTCGCGCACCACCAACCGCGTGAGGAATCGATCGAAGGCGTCGGGCTCGCGATAGGGCGAGGGATACGTGATCCGGCGCGCGCAATAACGCGATGAGCTGGCGAGGCAGCGATCCGATTCCTCGCCGACGATCACCGTGGCGCCCCGCCGCCCGAGCGATCGGGTGATCGCGAGAGCGGCGCGCTGATTACCGTCGGTCACGAGCACATTCATCACGGGGTCTCCGTCGACCCGTCCGATGGGCCGGTGCGTCGCCACGTCCTCAGCCGACCCGCGCGAAGCGCGGACCAACGAGCAATCAGCAGCAGGGTGAGGCTGGCGCTGATCACATCGACGATCACGTCGGTCATCGACGCGTTTCTGCCGGCCACGAACGACTGATGCCACTCGTCGATCACGGCGTAGGCGAGCGAGGCGGTGAAGGCCAGTACGAGCGCCGGTTTCGACAGCTCGCGGTCTTTGGCCAGCGTCCGATAACAGCACCAGGCGACGGCGCCGAATAGTGGCGCGTGCATCACGTTGAAGAAGGTGGTGACCACGGGCCCATTCCACGAATCGACGTCGGGAATCGACGATAGCCCGACGCTCATGCCGACAAGAATCGCGGTCAGCAGCGCGAATCGAGTGTCGATGTGCAGACCAGTGTGGGGCGGCGGCGCACCACACTCACTGGATGAGGTACTTGCGGACAAGCGGGCCCAGACGGCGGGTCACACCCAGCGGAAGGTGTCGCCACACGTGGACGAACGTGCTCTTGCTCGCGTCGAGCGATCGCGTGCGCCCCGGATCTTCAACCGGAATGGTGTACCAGAAGAGCGGCTCCTCCTCGGCACCCCATTGCCGCTTGAAGCGATACGTGCCCGAACCGCGCGTCGAACGCCCGAAATCGAATCGACCGAAGCCGTCGCGACAGGCGCTGCGAATGGTTTCCCAGTACATCAGCATGTTCGGGCACAGCGAGAGATGCTCGCTCAGACACGACGCCCACGGCACCGTGAGCGCGTTGCCCGTCGCCAGCGCGATGAGGCCCCCGATTGGCAGCGACCCTTTGCGCACGATCGCGACCCGCGCACGATCGCCGAAGCTCTCGATCGTCGCGGTGAAGAACTCCTTCGCGTGCACGGGCGATCCGAGCTCGCGCATCCGCGACGCGAAGATCGAGTAGAAGGCGTCGATGTAGTCGGCGCCGCCGAAGTCCACCGAGAGACCCGAACGTTCGGCCTTGCGGATCTGACTTCGCGCCGCGCGATCGATTCGCTGCCAGACGAGATCGGGATCGGGTGGCAGTCCGAGCACCATGTTCACCTTGTGCTCCATCGGCGAGGCAGCGGCGACCTCGAGCTTGTGTGAGCACCGCAGCTCGACGTGCCGGGCGCCGGCACGGCCGGCTTCCTCGACGAGACGACGGATCAGCGGCTCGACCAGATCCGCCGGTCCCGAGGGGCCGCCGCCGTCGAGGAACGGCATCGACGTGACCACCGATCCCACCAGCGGCCGGCGGACGATGAATGCGGGGAGCAGTCCGCGACGACCGCTACTGTCCTCGGCGGCGAGATACAACGGTGAATGGCCGTAGGCCCGCAGAATCACCGCCGCCCATTCAGGCGCATGGGCCAGCTGCTCGGTCTGTCGATCGCACGCTGTCGGCCACTCTGGAATGGCCTGGGGAGACAGGCGCATGACATCGACGCTGGTTGGAGAAGCCATTACGCATCCGCTCCGTGTTGAGGTGAGGTGAACTCGAACGAGCTGACCGGCGGAGGCGCGAGCGGCAGCGCGTACTGATCGAGGACCTCACGAACCGTGGTGAAATGAAACCGTGCCAGCAGCGAGGACAGCTTGGCGGCCTGCTTCTTCACGCCAACGTAGTGGCGCAAGGAATCGCGCCACGGCATCGGCGGCCGCGGCTGATCGGAATCGAGCTCCCAGGGATGCAGGTAAAACATCACCGGGCGCCGCTCGGCGCTGTTGACACGCTGAAAACCAAAGCGCGTGAGCGAGTAGGGGGCGAGACGGAAATAGCCGCCGCCGCCGATCGGCATGTTCCACCCGAAGATGCGCGCGGTGCCGATCGGAAACTCGATGAGACGCGACGATCCGTCGCGCCAGATCTCGTAGGGGAACCGCGGTTCGGTGCGGTGGCCATAGCGATCGTGCACGATCGGATACACGCTCGAGTCGTAGCGGAACCCCTCCTCGAGCAGCGTCTGAAACGCCCAGCCCTGACTGCGACCGATCGAGAAGTTCGGCGCGCGGTAGCCGATCACCGGTTCTCCGATCACGTCTTCGATGCGCTGCTTGGCCTGGCGAACGTCGGCGCGGAATTCACTGGGGCTCTGGCGGTAGACGTCGACGTGGCGATCGCTGTGGCAGGCGACCTCGTGTCCCTCGGCGGCGATGCGTCGTACCGCGTTCGGATGCAGCTGCGCAACTTCACCGAGTACGAAGAACGTGGCCTTGGCGTAGTGCTCCTTCACGAGCCCCAGCAGCTGATCGATGTTCTGCTCGACGCGACTCTCGAAACTCGTGACCGGAATCGCCTGTGTGCCTCGACGGAAGATCGCCGCGTGGTAATACTCCTCGACGTCGACGCTCAGTGCGTTGGCAATCATGCTCCCTCTCTTTCGAACACCTCCGCCGCGTCGAGGGGACACGACACGTCAACGCTGCCGCGCACGTGATCGACGATGGCCTGTAGGTCGGCGTCGCGAAGCCAGTGATGCGTCGGCAGCGTCAGCAGGTGCTCCGACACGCGGGTCGCGCGCGGGAAGCGCTGCCCGCGGAATCGGTCGCGGAGCGCTGGGATCTCGCTCACCGCGCTCGGATAGCCCTTCGCCACGCCAAACCCGCGACGGTGAGCGAGCGCGAAGAGGCGTGTCGTGTCCTGAGGCGTCGCCGCGTACACCGGCAGCCGAAGGTACGAATGACGATCGTGATCCTCGCGTGACGCAAAGCCCAGTCGTCGTCTGAGCTCGGCCGCCGTCCGGCGTCGCACGCGCCGACCGCGCTCCAGTCGCGCGCCCATGCGATGCATCAGCCCGGCGTGCATGCCCGACAGACGCCGGACCACGATGCGCGTCGGATAGATCGTCTCCCCGAGTCTGAGAAACGGCATGTTCGCGGGAATCCAGTAGAGCGACGGACGGATGAAGGCGCACATCACCGCGTTCTTGGCGAGGCCGACAACGGCTTCGCGGACGGTGGCGCGAGGCACGCTGCGGTATTGCCGTTCGATGGCGGCGGCAATCCGCGCCGCATCGGTCACGATCACGCCGCCTTCGCCGCAGGTCACGTGCTTGCCGCGCCCGAGACTGAAGACGCCGAGGTCGCCGAGCGTGCCGATCATGCGGCCGCCTGCCTCGACGCCCATCGCCTGCGCCGCGTCCTCGATCACGAACGCACCCACGCCTGCGCACAGCTGCCGCGCGCGGGCGATATCCGAGGGGATGCCGAACAAGTGATGGACGATCACCGCCAGCGTGCGCCGATTCAGCAGCGGTGCCAGCCGCGCGTAATCGAAGTCGAATGTGTGATGGCCGATGTCGCACAGCACCGGCCGCAGCCCCGCCTGCACCACCGCTGCCGGCACCGTGAAGCACGTGTAGGCCGGCAGAATCACATCCGTGCGATCCGATATCGACGCCAGCGCTCTCAACGCCACCGTGAGTGCGGCGGTGCCGGATGACAGCGGAAAGACATGCCGCACGGCGAACGTCGATCGCAGCTCGTCTTCGAACCGGCGCAGCGCGCGCGCCGGCATCAGCAACCCTCTCGCCCCGAACCACAGGTCGATCGCGTCAAGCGGAGCGGCGACAGGAGGAAGGGAACGGCCGACTCTCACGCGACGGGTCGTCTTTCATGCGCGCTGAGCTGCTCTTCGAACAGCTCCCGCACGCGTGCCCGATCGGTCAGCCCGCTGCCGTCGAGTGGCAGCGCGCCTGTCGCCAGCCAATGGATCGGCAGCATGTAGCTCGGCACCAGTCGACTGAGCTCGCGTCGCAGCCATACCGGGCTGCAGCCGTTCGCGATCGCAGGAACATAGGCGCAGCAGATCAACGCGCCGTCGAAGCCGCCGCGATCCAGCGCCACAATCGCCGACGCCTTCACCGCATCGATGGTCTGCATCGCCATCTCAATCTCACCGAGCTCGACACGATGGCCGCGCTTCTTGATTTGCTCGTCGCGTCTGCCGACGACGTGGACGAGACCTGTGCCGCCGACGCGCGCGAGGTCGCCGGTCTTGAAGAGCCGCTCGTGCACCCGCTGCGGATGATGCATGAAGCAGGCGTTGGTCTGCGCGAGATCGCCCCAATATCCGCGCGACACGCCCGCGCCTCCGATGTAGAGCTCGCCGATCTCGCCGGCAGCCACCGGATCGAGCGTGCCGGGATTCAGCACGTACAGTTCCTTGCCAGTGCACGCGCTGCCGATTGGAATCACGTCATTCGGCTCGGGACCGGCGGGCACGGTGTAGGCGCTGCTGACAATCGAGGTCTCAGTCGGGCCATAGAGCGCGGTGAATCGGACGTGAGGCAGGCGCGCCATCCACTGCGCGAGCGTGGCGCTCGCGATCGCATCGCCCGACCAGGCGACGCGCCTCAGTGCCGGAAAGCTGTCGCGCTGCACGAGATCGAACTGCGCCATGTACGAGAGCACGGACGGCATCGAGCACCAGTGCGTGATCCCTGACGAGCGAATGAACTCGGACAGGTTGTTCGGCAGGACGCTCACGAGCGGCGGCACCAGATGGAGCTCGGCGCCGGCAGCGGCAGCCGTAAAGATGTCGAGCGCCGACATGTCGACGTGCAGCGGCCAGTGACACGACAGGCGATCGTCACGCTGCATGCCGAAGAAGCGGTTGGTCCACTCGACGCAATGAATCACGTTGGCGTGCGTGAGGATCACGCCCTTGGGCACGCCGGACGATGCCGACGTGAAGAACACCAGCGCGGGATGAAACGCGCGATTGTGCGTCTCGATCCGATCGGCGCTGTACACCAACAGATCGTCGAACGAGAAGTCGGCCTTGATCGTGCGCGACGCTTCACGATCGATCCATCCGATCGCGAGCCGCGTCGACGGCTGCTCCTCGAGCAGGTCGGTCAACACGGGCTCGACAGCACCGCCGGCGAGAATCCTGGTAATGCCGCAGATCTTGATCATCTTGCGCAGACGTGCGCTTGGACTGGTCGGATCGAGCGGGACGTAGACGGCGTCGGCCTTGCTGATGCCGAGGAGCGCGGCGACGGCCATCGGCGACTTCGACATCAGTACGCCGATCGGCTCGCCCTGGCGGCAGCCGGCTTCGCGCAGCACACGCGCGAGCCGATTCGACGTGGCGTCGAGCTCGCCGTACGACAGCCGCGTGCCGCCGCAGACGACGGCGGTGGCACCGGGTCGGGCGTGCGCCTGCACCGTCACCCAGTCGTGCAGCAGTTGCGCCGTCATCGCACGACTCCGATCGAAGACACGTCATCACCACGAATCGCGGCCGTCATCTCGTCCTCTGGTCTGTGGGGGGAGGTGGGGGTCTGACCCGGTCAGGACCCGTAGTAGCCGTAGTAGGAGCGGCGCGGGCGATCGTCGCCGTTGAACACGACGCCCATGACCTTGGCCGCATCCAGGAGGCGAATCGCCTCCGCAAGCATCTTGCGCGTGGTCTGGTGCGCCGCGACGACGAGAAGGAACCCATCGACCCATCGCCCGAGCACGCGGCAGTCGGCCACTGGCAGCACCGGTGGCGTATCGATCACCACGTAGTCGTACTGATGGCGCATGTCGACGAGCACCTGCTCCAGACGCGACGACGCGAGCAGCTCGTACGGACGCGGATGCGTGCGGCCGGGCAGCAGCACCGACACATTCACCGATTCGAGGCGCCGCACCGCATTGGCCAATCCGCACTTGCTGTCGGCCAGGACGTCGGCGAACCCGAGTGCGCGTTCGTCGGTGAGCCCGAGGTACCGCGCCACCGCCGGACGATGCAGATCGGCGTCGACCAGCAGCACCCGCGCATTCGCCGACTGCGCGAGCGCACCGGCGAGATTGACACTGGTGACGGTCTTGCCTTCTCCCGGCCCGGCGCTCGTAATCGCGACCACACGAAGACCGGTGTCGCGTCGCTGACGCTCGATCGTCTCGCGCAGCGCGCGATACTGCTCGGCCTCGGGTGAGTGCGGGGCGCGAAGGCTGACCAGTTCTTCGGCCGGACGCGGTCGTTCGGTGCGCACGAACGGTGCGGCAACGGGCGCAACCGCTGCCGCGGTCCGTGCGGTCGCTGTCGCCGTCGCCGGTGCCGTCTGCAGTTTCAACGTCTCCATGGCTCAAGCCCCTCGCGTGGTCAGGCGCGTGATCATCTCGTTACCCGCAGCGACGTACCACGAGCCTGCGGCGAGAAGGGTTAACACGATGATGGCGGCGCTGGCCGCCAGCACCCGACGGACACGGCGCCGGCGTGTGGCCGCAGCGGTGAACACTCGCGGAATGGTCGCCAGAATCGGCGCCTTGACGAACGATCGCACATCGTCGGGCGCATGGAATGACGTGTCGAGCTTCTCGACGATGACGATGGCGGCGACGGCGGCGACGAGTGCGCCGACCACGCCCACGAGCAGCAGCCACCCGCGATTGGGCGCCACCGGATCGCGGGGCGGAATGGCCGGATCGAGCACGCGGAACTCCTCTGCGCCCTGACCCTGCTCGAGCGAGGCCGCGACCTTGGCGTCCTCGTATGCCTTCACCAGCGACTGATAGCGTTCGCGCGCGGTGTCGTATCCGCGCGCCAGACGTTCGAGCTCCATGGCGCGCGAGGGCGTGCTGGCAACCCGGGATTCGTACGACCCGATCGCTTTGCGCAGCGCGCCTTCCTCCGACTTGAGCGATTGCAGCTGCGCGTCGGCGTCGGCGAGTGCCGCCGCGCTCTCGGCTGGCTTTGGCGGCGGTGCATTCTTCGTCGCCGCACTGCGTGCGGCCAGCGACGCCTCGCGGCTGGCCACTTCGGCGCTGAGCTTCGCCACTTCGGGGTAGCGGTCGCTGTAGCGGTTCTTCATGGCCGCCAGTTCGCCTTTGAGCTTGGCGAGATCCGCTTCCGCGGTTCTGACATCCGCCATCGCCGCGCCAGTGGTCGCGTCGGCGATCTCCTTCTGGATGCGCTCGCGTCGTTCGAGCTGGCGCGACTGCAGATCGCCATTCAATTGCAGCCGTCCGCTGAGACGCGCCAGCGCCGATTCGTTGGCGCCGAGCTGCTGCGGCAGATCGGCGTTGTGCCGGCGAATGTAGTCGCCGGTGCGCGAATCGTGCTGATCGAGCTCGGCCTTCAACTGTTCGACCTGCTGGTTCAGGAATTCCGCGGTGCGAGCCGCCTGCCGTTTGCGCCCGAGCGCGTTCTCGTCGACGAAATAGCCGGCGAGTGTGTTGGCCACCGCGGCGGTCTGACGAGGATCGCGTCCGTTGTAGCTGACGGTGAATGCCACCGTGGCATTGCGGCCGTTCGCCTCGAGACCTTCGAGATGCAGGTTGACGTCGCGGCGCATCCGCTCGACGACCGCTTCGAGCGGCTGATGCTTCCGCTCGTCCGGATAGAGGCCCAGCCGCGTGATCAGTTTGGTGAGCCGCTCGCGGCTGGTCACCTGCTGATAGATCGTCTGGATTCTGGTTTCGAGCTCGGCGGTCACCGACTGCCGAACGAAGCTCTCCGAGATCTCCTCATGATCGACCAGGACTTTCGTCGTCGCGCGGTACAGATTGGGCAACGACAGCGCGGCACTGACGCCGCACGCGAGCACGGCGCCGAACGCGAGAATGCCGATCCAGCGACGCCGATGCCAGATGTCTCGAATCAGATCGGGATCGATCTTGACCCCCTGCGAGTCGTCTTCGTAGGGGGGATACGCGGGATATTTGGGATAGGCGTTTTCTTCCATTAGCGCACCAGCACGATGTCGTCGGGCATGACGAGGAAGTTGTCGAGGCCTTCGCCGTTGTCCGACAAGAGCTTGTCGTACGCGAACGGCAGCTGGCGCGTCTGGCCGCGCTCCCGCCGCAAGACCACGATTCGCCGCTTGTCCGCGTACTCGGTCAGCCCCTTGGCCAGCGCCAGCAGATCGAGCACGGTGGGATGGCCGCTCAGCTCGAAGCGCCCCGGTTCGCGCACTTCGCCGATCACCGACACTTTGAAGCTGTGCACGTTGCGCACGATCACCGAGACTTCAGGCGCCTGCACGAACGCGGTGAGCTGCTTGGCGATGGCGCCCTGGAGCTGCATCGGCGTCAGCCCGGCGGCCTGCACGTCGTTGAGCAGCGGCAGCGAGATCTTGCCGTCGGGCCGAACGGGAACCGTGCGTGTCAACGAGGCGTTCTCCCACACCGAGATCTCGAGCTCGTCGTCGGGGCCAATCAGGTACTCGCGGTTGATCGCCTCGCTGACGGTGCGAACCGAGGTCGTGGAAGTGGACTGTGGCGATGGGGGTGGCGGTTGTTTGGCCTGCGGCTGCGAGCGCGGGCGCGGCTGCTGCTGCTGGGCGTAGGCCGGCGTGGCGCCGAAGAGCAGCATCGTCAGCGGCAGCAGCACGATGAGCGCCGCGCGGACGATGTTGAGCGTTTGCAGCCGCGGGCTTTCCGAACCCGCCTTCTGACCGCGAAGCACCTTGATCGTCTCGAGCGCGATCCGCAGATCGAACGACGCCGACACGTGCTTCACGTAGTAGAGGTCGTAGCGGAGTTTCTCCAGCTCTTCCTCGAGGTTGTTGGCGTAGCGGTATCGCACCTGCGCCCATCCGGTGAGGCCGGGACGCACGAGCGCGCGCAGCATGTAGCAGCTGATCGCGGCGCCAGTGAGCTCGTTCAAGTTGCGAGCAACCAACGTGAGGAGCTCGAGGTTCGACACTGGATGTGGGCGTGGTCCAATGAGATTCATGTCACCTCGAATGATGTTGAGGAACTGCGGGAGCTCATCGATCCGGAACGATCGGAGAAACCGGCCGACGCGGGTGACCGCATCGCGGTTGTCGCCTTCCCATTCCGAGCGGCGGGCGATGCCGTGCGCCATGGTGCGGAACTTCACCAGCGTGAACGGCCGGCCGCCGATGCCGACGCGCCGCTGGCGGAAGAAGATCGGCCCGGGTGAATCGAGCTTGATGGCCAGGGCCACGATGCCGATGATCGGCGCGCTGGCCACCAGCGCGATCAACGCGGCAACCAGGCTGCTCACGCGGGCGATGGCTTGATGCAGTTTCGGCGGACGGAAGCCGCCGGCCAGGATCACCGCCATCGGCGCCAGCGATTCGAACGCGAGCTTGCCGGTCACCCGCTCGTAGTACTCGACGACGTCTTCGACAATGACGCCGCGCGCGATGCAGGACTCGAGCAGCGTGCCGAACGGCGTGCGGCCGCGCCGCTCGCGCAGCGCCACCACGAGGCGATGCGGAGACAGCTTCTCGATGATCGTCTGCAGACGAACGACTTCCTCGTGCCCGCCGCCGACAAGCCGGCCGTCATCGAGCACGCCGACAATGACGCGGCGCCCCGGACGCCGCTCGATCTCCTCGACCAGCTGCTCGGCGAGCGGTGTGAGTCCGAGGATGAGGATGCGCTCGACGCCGAAGAGGGTGGCAACGTTCATGGCAATGTCAACGTGAAGGTGAGCCACAGCCGGCGCGACTGAATCGGATCGTTCGCGCCGTTGCCCAGGAGTGGATCGATCTGGCCGAGCCGGCCGTCCTGATTCGAGGCGCGGGCCGCCGCCGTGAACGACAGCCGTCGCAGCACGCGAAGGACGATGCTGAAGTCGAGCTCTCGCACCTCAGTGGTCTGGCCGCGCAGCGTCGACCGCGCGAATGCCGGCGTGGCCGACATCGTCAAGCGGCGCAGCGGCGTCACCGTCAGCAGTCCGGTCACCCGCTGCACATCGATGAACCCCGCTTCGCCGAAGGCGGTGTCCTGCGTCGACTGATAGCTCACTGCGATCTCGCCGCCCTGACGCTGGCGTCGGCGCACGACACCCGAGAACTCCGGCTTGAACTCACCGGCGGTGAGCCGTGGACCGGCGTCGAGCTCGATCGTCGTGAGCGACGTCACCGCATACACCCACCCGGCCGTGAGCAACTGCGTCGTTTCGTTGCCGACGTCGCGGAACTCGCGGCCGGTGACGTCGCGCTGCAGGACGTTGAACGCGACATAGCGCGGCCGATAGTCGACGCGATAACGCGATCGATCGCTCGAGTGCCAGGCGAATCCGATGCGCGCCAGATGCGACAGGTTGGTATTGGTCTCCTGCAACGTGTCGTTGGCGATGTCGTAGTCGAGATTCAGCTGTGTGAGCGGGGTGAGATCGTGTGTCGACCCGGCATGCGCCTGCAGCCGCTCGGCGCGGGCGCGGCCGGTGATGATCAACGACGCCGTGTTCAACTCCTGCGGCGACTGCGTGTCGATGTAGCCGCCGCTGAAGCGCAGCGCGGTTCGCGGCGTCGCGTTGTAGCGGACGTCGAATCCGCCGTTCTGATACGCGACATCGCTGTTGAGATCGTAGCGATCGAAGTAGCGCTCGGCGGCGATCCCATACTTCGCCGACACCTCGAGGCGGCGGCTGTGCTTTCCCACTTCGAACGACGGTCCAAATCGCGAGACCAGATCGGACTCCGGATGCTGCGAGTCGGGCACCGCGAAGATGTTGTCGTCGTACACCTGGGTGAAGATCAGCGCCACCCGTGCGTAGGTGGGTCCCTCGATGTGCTCTTGCGCCTCGGTCGGCGTCTGCGTCGACGTCGGCACCTGGGCGGAGAGCATCGCCGGCGCCAGCGCGGCCGCGATCAGCGCCGCCTGCGCGATCCGCCGCTCGACGCGATACGTTCTCGTGATGTTCATCGATACACCGCCTATGCAGGCACCACCGTCGTGGCGTCCACCGACATCGCGACGCTGCGCTGGAGCAAGTGCACCGATAGCACCAGCAGTCCCTTGTTGGGGCGAGACTCGACGAGCAAACCTTCAACGCCGGCGAGCGATCCGCGCGTGATGCGCACGCGCTGACCTTCCTTCAAGTACGGAAACGGCAGGACGCGGCAGCACGCCGCGTCGATCCGCTGAATGGCCTCCATTTCACCGTGAGGGATCTCGGCGAGACGATCCCATCGCTCGCCGAGTACGCGGACCAGGCCTCTGGCGCGGCTCACCGCGAGATAGGTGTCCTTGTCCATCGGATGCTGCAGGAACAGATAGCTCGGAAACATCGGCGCCTTGATCAAGCGCCGCACGCCGCGCCGACGCGACCACCTATCGACGCGCGGCAGAAACGCCGGCAGTCCTCGTTGCTGGAGTTGATCGTGAACCAGCTGCTCGCAGTGGCTATGGGTCCAGAGTGCGTACCACGGTCCCGACGATGCCGATGTCAATGCGGTCACCGACGATGCGTGTGCATCAGCGATCAGCGGCAAGGCTTCGCCCCCTTTGGTGCACCCGAGCTTTCCCGGGAACGCCGCGCTGCGATGAGAGCCGATGGCCGAAAGGGCGAGCCTCATGATGAGGCTGGGGAGATCGCCTGGCCGGTGCGCGCGATGTCACTTCTGCGCGCACAGCAGACATGCTAGGGACTGCAGAGAAACGTGACTATCAGGTGATCTCCCTGAATGGGAAAAGAAAAAATCCCCTTGATTTGTCAGGTGGTCGCCGCGGATGAGATGCGTCGCCGTGATTTGCGCTGACGTTCGCGAATGCCGAGTGACGACACGTAGCCTCTGGTCGTCATTTCGAACGGTGAAAGCATCTCGGTGAGAAACTCCCACGACGCATCGAGACGCTTGAGCGTTTCTTCCGGGTTGCGCGACGCTTCGATGATGGCGTGCATGGCGCGCTGGTGCGTGCGCAGGACGTCGAGCAGCCCGTGGCCATCGACCAGTGCCTGCCGGCCGAGATCGTATGCGCGCGCGAGTTCCGTTTCTCGGTTACCGAGCAAGTAATCTAGTAACGCTGCACGATACCGACGAAGGAAGAGCACATTCTGAGCGCCCATGATGGATCACCGGGAGTGGGCCCTGATAGTTTCCGCGATCAACCCCCGCGCACCTATCGGGTAAACGGCCCTGGATGACGGTATTCGATCCCCTACCCGTGCTGATCCGTAGGTGATCCATCTCATGGTTGGACCAGGCCGCGCCGTATGGCGTAGCGAACCAGCCCGGCCGTCGAGTGGATGTCGAGCTTCTCCATCAGCTTCGTGCGATGCGTCTCGGCGGTCTTCACGCTGACGCTGAGAATGACCGCAATCTCTTTCGTCGTCTTGCTCTCGGCGATCAGCTGCAGCACTTGACGCTCGCGGCCGGTGAGCGGATCGGCGGGCGGATCGGTTTTGGCGAGATAGGCCTGCACCACGGCGCCCGAGACGCTCGGACTCAAATACATGCCGCCGGCGCACACTTCGCGAATGGCGCCGATCAACTGCTCGGCCGCCTGCGTCTTCGACACGCACGCCTTCACGCCGGCGCGCAGCGCTTCGAGAATGTGATGCTCCTCGGTGTACATCGTGAGCATCACGATCTTCGACCGCGGCGCATTCTTCGCAATGTCGCGCGAGGCGCCCAGGCCATTGAGTCCCGGCATGGCGAGATCGAGCACGACGACGTCGGGCTGCAGCTTGCCGGCCATGGCGATCGCCTCCAGGCCGTCCGAGGCCTCGCCGAGAATCTCGAACCGCTCGCGTTCGAGCAGCACTCGCAATCCTTGCCGCACGACCGGATGATCGTCGACGAGCAGAATAGTCACGCTCATAATCAGCGCTCCAGCGGGATCTCGACCGTGAGGTCGGTTCCGCGATCGGCATTTGGTACCAGGCGAAGCACGCCTCCGAGCGCTGCGGTTCGCTCTTGAATCTCGACGAGGCCCAAGCCTTGTCGGCCCTTCGCCCTCCCCTTCTCGGCAACGGACGAATCGAGTCCGATGCCGTTGTCACGAACGGAGCAGACCATGCGATGCGCCTCTTTCCGCAGCACGACGTCGGCGTGCGATGCACGCGCGTGCCGTACCACGTTGATCAGCGCCTCATGGATGATTCGGTACAACGTCGTCTCCACCGTCGCGGGCACCTGACCGTCGATCGACGCGTTCACGCTTACCGCCAAGCCCCAGCGCTTCGACACGCTGTCGGCCAGGAACTCGAGCGCCGGCACGAGCCCGAGATCCTCGAGAATCGGCGGCCGCAGCTCGTGCGACAGATTCCGCAGCCGATCCTCGATCTGTTCGAGCAGCCCACGCACATCGCTCAGCGCCTTGGCGGTGTCGGTGTAGCGCGAGGCCACATCGGCGAGCGCCAGATGCACCGACGCCAGCAGCTGCGCGGCCTCGTCGTGCAGGGCGTGCGCGATGCGTCGCGCCTGTCCCTCGAGCACGTCGTTGAGCCGATGCAGGACGACGTTGGCTTCGCGAAAGCCGAGAAACGCCATCTCGAACGGCGACGACGCTTCGACGAAGAAACGCTCGACCGCCTCGAGCCGCCGCGCGCGATCGCCCTGTTCGGTGGCAGTGGCCAGCGTCGACGGCAGCGCGCGCGAGTGCACGGTGGCCATCTCGAGCACGCCGAGCCCATCGGCGAGCGCGCGGCGTCCCAACTCGTAGGCGCGCTCGAGCCCGGCTTCTTCAGGGTCGGCGAGATACGCCTGCAGCGCGCTCGTGTAGTCGCGCGCCAGCGCCTCGGCCCGATCGCTCATCGCGGTCCACCCTGCTCGTACTTGGCGACGAATACCAGCGCATCGTCCCGCAGCGCGTTGTGCTGCGTCAGCAGACGCCCGGCAATCTGTTTCGGATCGCCGCCGATCGCCGTGTCGTCGGCGAACTCGGGCTTCACGCCGTCGGTGGCGATGATCAACGTGTCGCAGTGCTTCAACGGGATGACCTCGGCCTTGAGCCGCGGCGGCAGCCGGAAGCCAACGACGCCTGCGCGCAGCAGCACGCGCTCCGACTCCTGGCGGTCGGCGTCGCCGGCGCGACAGAGCACCGCCTCGACGTTGCCGATGCCGAGCCAGGTCATCGTGCAGTCGAACAGGTTCAACGACGCCACCGTCATGGCCGCGCCGCGGGTGCCTCGCAGCTGTTCGTGGCAGCGCAGAATCAACGCCACCGGCGACTCCTGCGGATGCGGCGCCATCGCGTCGGCCGCCAGGCGAGCGGCCTCGGCCGCCTCGGGACCATGCCCCGAGCCGTCGACGACCGCGATCAAGGCGCCGTCCGTGGGACTCCACACGCTGCACAGATCGCCCGACTGCTCTTCTGCAGCCATCGGCAGGCTGGCGATCCCCCATGTGACGACGCCGCCATGCCGCTCGACGGTCCCGCCGCTGACCGCGATCGTCATGACACGAACTTCCTCATCGTCACCGTGGTGCCTTTGCCGACCTGTGACGTGATCTCGAATTCATCCATGAGCCGCCGCGATCCGGGCAGGCCGATGCCAAGCCCCTTGCCCGTGGAATAGCCGTCGCGCATCACGGTGGCGATGTCGGCGATCCCCGGTCCCTGATCGGAGGCGATGATCTGCAGACCCTTCTTGTGGCTGTCGTTGATCAGACTGAGGACGACTTCGCCCTCCTTGGCGTACTCGACGATGTTGCGAGCCACTTCGGAAATCGCCGTGGCGATGATCGTCAGGTTGCTGCTCGAGAACCCGGCCTGCGCAGCCAACGCGCGGCCCTGCTGACGCGCAGAGACGATATCGGTCGACGACTGAATCCGAACGCGGATCTCACGCTCCATGCGCGTCCTCGAGCCGCTTGTTCAAGAACGTCAGACCTTCCTCGAGATCGAGCGCCGTGGGCACGTCCTCCAGCGTGAGCCCCAACTGCACCATCGACAGCGCCACTTCCGGCTGAATGCCGACGATCACCGTCTCCGCGCCGCGCAGCTTCGTCATGTACGCAATCGCGCGCAGGGTCCGCGTGGCGAACGAGTCGAGCACGTCGAGCGCGGTGACGTCGACGATGACGCCCCGCGCGCGATAGCGCCCCACCAGGTCGGCCAAGTTGTCGCGGAAATCGATCAGATCCTGATCGGTCAGCGCGGATTGAATGCTGGCGATCAGGAAGTGACTCTGTTTCAGGATCGGAACGGCCATGCAGCCCTCACGGTCACGGTGCCGGGATGGAGACGCCTAGCGGTTGCGAGGCGCGCTCTCCTCCATCGGGACCACCTTGTAGCCGAGGACGCGCTCTGCCAGCTCGATGCCACCCTGTAGGTCGCCCACGGTGTTCATCTTGCTCAGGTCGACACCGATGGTGACCAGGGTCTGCGCAATCTCTGGGGAGAGGCCAGTCACGATCACCGTCGCGCCCAGCAGGCGCGCGGCTTCGACGGTTTGCACGAGACGATTGGCGATCGCGGAGTCGATCACCGGCACGCCGGTGATGTCCATTACCGCCACCTTGCCGCGGTTTTCGCGGATGCCGCGCAGCAGCTGCTCGGTGAGCTGACGGGCGCGCTGAGGATCGATCAAGCCGATGATCGGCAGAATGAGCAGGCGCTCGCGAACGCGTAACACCGGCGTCGACAGCTCGCGAATGGCTTCCTGCTGCTGCCGGATGATGCGTTCGCGCTCCTGGACGAAGCCGACCGCCACGGTGTTGGCGATGCGGTTGGCCGCCGGCTCGTAGGCGTCGAGCACGCGATTCAGCAGATCGAAATCGAGCTGGTATTTCTTGAACAGCGACCGCGCCAGCACGTCGCGCAGCAGCAGCACGATGCCGAGCACTTCCTGAGTCTCGACACCTCGCGGGATGATGCGTTCGGACAGGTCGCGCGCGTAGGCCTGCAGCGCCTCGACGCTGCCGGTCTCGAGCACCGCCACGTAGTTGTCGTACACCGTCGTGGCTTCGGCAAACACTTCCTCTCGGGTCATCGCCGTCAGAAGGCGTGACTCCGTGATTCGGCGAGCCCACTCTTCTCGCAGTTCGGTGCGGTTCTCCCGCAAGTGCGAGACGAGCTCCCGCAGCAGCGCCATCGTCGATTCGCGATTGGGCGGCTCGGGCTGGGACGGGCTTCCGTCACGTGCCATAGATTTTCTCCTTCGCTCTGGCGATGCCATGTCCACCCCGGGGGAAGTTGGGGAAACCAACGCAGCATGGAACGTCAGCCGCGACGTGCCTATCAGGTATTCCCCCGATGGTCTTTTTGCGAAACACCCGAGCAATGTGTGGGTCGTACGCGGGGCTACAGATCCAGTCAGTCGAGATACTTGATGAACATTACTTCGTTTCGGGCCTCGTTGTAGATCAGCTCGTCGACGAGCGATCGCGTCATCATCAGCCCGAGTCCCCCGGGCCGAAGTCCTTGACGCTGCCGCTCGATCGCGTGCCGCAGGGGCGCATCGTGCGGGTTCGAGATCGCGGCGTGTCGCAGCTGCTCGATGTCGAAGCCGGTGCCGGGATCGCTGATGCGATACAGCAGCAGCCGCCGCGCGCGCACGCACGTGATGCGGACCGTGCGCGTCGGATCGAGCTGACCGCCCCACTCGATCGCATTGATCATCAGCTCGCGGAATGCCTGCGCGACCGACTCGCGCACGCTCTCAGGAAGATCGGCCTCGAGATGCATCATGAACGATTGGATGCGATCGACCATCTCCAGCGTGCACGGCGCGACGACCTCCATCCATTCGGGTTTGGCCGACACCACCTCGATCGGCAGCCGTGCCACCAGTGCCGAGGCCATCGCCTCCTTCACCACCTCGGTGATCGTGCGCAGTGGAAACGGCTTGCGCAGATAGCGGAACACTTGCAAGCGCACCGCTTCGAGCAGCGGCTCGGGCGTTTCGTCGCCGGTCATCATCACCACGAGCGGCGGGTGCGGCATCGCGCGGATGAGCGCCAGCACGTCGAGCCCGTTCATCGAGGGGAGATTGATGTCGAGCAGGACGATGTCGAACTCGGAGCGCTCGAGGATCGCGAGCGCATCGGGGCCATCGGCGGCCTGATGCACCAGATGGCCGGCGCTCGTCAGCAGTTGAGCGACAACATCTCGCAGGCCGGCGTCATCGTCGACCACCAGAATGCTCCACGGCGCAGGAGACTTGGACGGCACCTCGGTCTCTCGACAGCGCAGTGTAATGCAGAAGCCTGAAAGACGGAGGGAGTCAGCCTTCTGCCCTCATCTATTTCGTGAAGATGCGCCGGTAGCCGCCGGCGACGAGCGCCGACACGTCAGCGGCAATGCGAGGCAGACGGAGTCCGCCTGGATAGACCAGGTAGCGCGACTCCCACACCGGGTCGAATTTCTCTTTGAACGCGCGCAGGCCCTGAAAATTGTAGAGACGTGCGCCGTGCTCGTAGAGGAAGTTGCCCGCGCGCGCATGCAACGGGGCAAACGGCGAGGCCTCGAAGCCAGACATCGGAGCCACGCCCAGGTCGAACGACTCGTAGCCGTTTGCCTTCCCCCATATGAGTACCTGCACGATCAGCGCTTCCATCACGCTTCGCGGCGCCAGCCCGTGATACCGCATCAGATCAATTGACAGCTCGCCCCCCCTCGACTCAGCTCGGGGCAGGCCACCGGCACCAGGCCACAGGTTCGCGAACGCGACGATCCGGCCGCCGCGCTCGACGATGGCGAGCGGGAATCTCGCCAGGTACTCAGGATCGAAGAACCCCACCGAGAAGCCCTTTTCGGCGCCGACCTTGCTGCGCAGCCAATCGTCGGACACGTCCACGAGCGCGTCCATCACCGTGGGCACGTCGGCCGCGGGGATCACGCGGAACGAGCATCCATCCTTTTCAAATCGCTTCGTCACCTGCCTGAAGCGCGCGCCGCGCGGCCCCTCGAGCGAGAATCTCGCGAGCTGGACGCAGGCGTCTTCGCCGATCTTCGCCGTCGTCAATCCGAAGTCGGCATAGTGATGCAGATACTGCGGACCGACTTCGTAGAACACCGGCGTGCCGCCGAAATCGTCGCAGCGCTCGATGAACATGCGAATCAGCTCGGGCACCCGCGCCGGTGCTCCAACGGGATCCTTCAACGCCACCCACGTGCGACCCTGCACGGCGTACATGAGGAACGCGTCGCGCCGATCGTCGAAGATGAGCGCCTTGTCGCGGAGGTACACGAGACTCGGATACGTTGCCGGTTGAGTGGAGATGATGTCGCCGGCGCGGGCCAGATCCTCGCTCGAGGGCGCTTCGACGTCGTGTGGGGCGTGTCCGATCAGGCGGGCGGCGGCGAACAGCAGCACCGCCGTCGACGCGCCGATGGTCGCCCGGAGAAAACGTGACGCTTCGGCATCGAGCTCGAACTGCCACCACAGGTCGTGCGAGTACTCGACGTGCTTGAATGCAAAGAGGCCCAGCCACACGGAGGCGGCCAGCGCCGCGACGACCGCGGCAATCCAGGCCGCCGAGAAACGCGTGGCAAAGAACGCCGCCGTGCGATTGAACGCCGGCCGCGCTCGCCACAACAGCAGCAGCAGCGCGCCCAACGCGAGCGCTTCCTCCCAGTCGCCGCCCTTGAGCAGCGACGCGATCATGCCGGCGGCACCCGCAACGACCGTGAGGTAGTACGCCGCATCGAGTCGTCGCGCGAGCCCCTGCGACAGCAATAACAGCAGCACGCCGACAACGCTGCCGATCACGTGCGACGTCTCGATGATGCCAAGGGGGACGAAACGATGCAGCAAGGCAAGCCGATGCTCGGCGGCAGGCGTCGCACCCGAGAACAGCAGCACCACGCCGGCGATGAAGGTGCACACCGCCACGAGTCGCGGCGCCAGCTGCTCCGAGATGCGCCCGATCACCGCCGCCGCGCGCACCGCGTGTGCACGCCGCAGCCGAACCTCGTCGAACAGCAGCGCAACGAGGGCGATCGCCAGCGGCAGCACGTAATAGACGGCGCGATAGGCAACCAGTGCGGGCACGAGCTGCGCGGAGGTGACGTACGGCTTCAACAACAGAACCATCAGACCTTCGAACACACCAACCCCGCCAGGCACATGCGCCGCAAGACCGACCACTTGGGCAATGAGGAACGCGCCGAGCACGACGAGAAACGGCGCGCTGCCCGGCGGCAGCAGCACGTAGACAATCGCGCCAGCAAGCGCCCAATCGATCGTCGACGCGACGAGTTGCAGCAGCGCGAGCTGTACTGACGGAAAGCGAAGCTCGAACCCGCGAACGACGAGCGGTCGTCGATGCCGCCACGCGGCGACAACGTAGGCGGCGGCCGTCGTCAGCAGCAGCACGCCCACGAACGCCGGTACCCAGGGCGCCGGCATGCCGAGCGCCGACGGCAACGGGCTCACCATCAGGCTCACTCCGCCGAGCGTCAACAGACCGAGCCAGAACGTCACCGAGTACGAGAGCACGATGCGGGAGAAGTCCTGGGCC
>Ga0075435_100000765_pt1 | contig 19950 bp, 12 predicted proteins | sample RhiMethybrSRZTD4_FD_75302 | JGI IMG/M metagenome (GOLD analysis project Ga0075435, IMG submission 75302) | Populus rhizosphere microbial communities from Tennessee, USA - Rhizosphere MetaG P. TD hybrid SRZTD4 | ecosystem: Host-associated > Plants > Roots > Rhizosphere > Soil | place: USA...
CGTGAGCGTGCCGCCGAAGGCGACGAGATCGGTCGCGTCGAAACCGTGCAGGACCTCGTGGCGCGAGCGCTCCTCGGCGGGCAGGCGCAAGTAGGTGTGGAGGCTGCCGATTCCCCTCGGCGCGCGCCGCGGCAATGGCTCCGCCGCCCGATGACACCCGAACAGCCCGGCGAGCGCGAAATCGGGCCGCGGATCGCCCCACTCGGTGTAGAGCCCGGTCGCGCCGGTCGCGACGAGGGATCCACCGCCGGCCACGAACCGTCGAATCGCCGCCGCCTGCCCGTCCGAGAGTGCGCCGATGCCGGCCAGGATCAGCGTGCGGATCGACGCGTCGCGGCCGATGTCGTCGACGTTGACCGGCAGATACGGGATGCGCGCGCGGACGAGCGCGTGCATGAAGCCGGTGTACGGCGCATCCACGCGGCTCTCCGGATCGTCGCGGCCGAAGAAGTCCGCGTTGCGCTGCGACCACACGAGACCGACGGTCGCGACCGGCTCGCGGTTGACGAGATACCGCTCGTTCGCCTTGTGCCAGTGCATCACCGGCGCGGCGGTGTCGTACATGCGGCGGTCCTCGCCCACGGCTCCGACGTGGTGCCACCACGGCTGGATGCCGCCGGCGATGCCCGCGATCATCCACATACGCGCTTCGGCGGCAGGCTTGGCCGCGACACGGTAATAGCCGGGCCCCGACTCGTACATCGCCATGGATTCGGGCGCGAGCGCGTCCCAGCCGATCAGGCCGTGCACGCGCTTGCCGGTGTCGCCGTTCTGCTGGAACCCCGTGTCGTCGTCTCGCCGCTGGTGATCGAGCATCATGATTGCCGCGCGCGAGCCGATCGCCTTCAGGTCGCGGAACGACCGGGCCTGCGCGGTGACCGATCCGCTGTTCATGCCTGCCCAGATGCAGTCGGCGCCGCCGGCCTGCCGGGTCACGCGGTTGTTCAGATCCCAGACCTCGGTACGCCGCGCGTAGCTCCACATGATCCAGTCGCGGTAGGCGGTGTCGTTCCAGTCCGCGTCGCGCGGCAGCGCCTTTCCGGTCTTCGCCGTGAACGCGCGTTCGCAGTTGGCGCAGTAACAGATGCTCTCGCGCCCCAGGCCCGCCCAGCTGTTGTCGGTGAACCCGTCCGGATGCGAGCGTTCGATGATCTCGCGCAGCACATCCGGAAGGTACTCGTCGTAGTACGGACTGTTGATGCAGGCGACGTACTTGTCGCCGGCGCGGATCGGGCGCCCTTCGCGATCGCGCGCGAACCAGTCCGGATGCGCCTGGAAGAAATCCTCCGCCGTCCGGTTCGAGTCCATCCGCGCCATCACGAACAGCCCGTCATCGTGCGCCGCCTTCGTCAGCTCGCCGAAGAGATCGCGTCCGCCGAGGAACTCGGCGCGATGGTGCAGCGGGAAGCGGCTCGGGTAGTAGGCGACGATGCCGCCGGCGTTGACGATGACGGCCTGGACCTCGGTCCGCTTCCAGTAGGCGCGCCACCAGCCGATGTCGTAGCGGACGGGATCCTTCTCGGTGATGTTGGTCTGGCCCCAGCGGTAGGCGCGGCGGTACCAGGGAACCGCCGCCATCTGCGGCGTCAGCGCCAGGGCCAGGCCCGTGCCAAGGAATTCGCGTCGCGTCCATCCGCCGTCCATGCGCCGCAGTATAGCGATGGACGAGCCGGTCGATCGCGCGCCGCTCACAGCGGTCGTGGTACGCTGGTTCTTTGCGTATCGTTTGGAAACCTTATGCGCTCGCCGTCCTGGTGACGCTGGCGGGCGTGGCGATCACACGGGCGACCTGGCCGGTGTTTTCCATTGCGCCGTTTGCGCCGGTCTTTGGCGCGGTGGCAGTGGCGACGCACTGGGGGAACGGGCGGGCCGGGCTGCTCGCGATCGTCCTGGCGGTGGCCGGCATCGCGCTGGCGTTTCCGTCGACGCCCGGTTTTCCCTGGAATCCCGTCTCGTTCGCGGGGTTTGCCGCGATCGCGCTGATCGGCAGCCGGCTGATTGACGGCCGCAACCGGGCGACCGCCGCGCTCCACGCTCGCGAGGCCGAACTGCGCGCCACGCTCGAGAACGTCCGCGCCTCCGAGGAGAGAGTCCGGCGCGCCCAGAAGATGGAAGCCGTCGGCCAGCTCGCGGCGGGCGTCGCGCACAACTTCAACAACCTGCTCCAGGTCACGCTCGGCTATGCCGACATGCTCTTCGACGATCGCGAGGACCCCGAGGTGCGCTCGGCCGCGACGGAAATCCGCCGCGCCACCGAGCGCGGGGCCGTGCTCACCCGTCAGCTGCTGGCGTTCGGGCGCAAGCACGATCCGCGCGTCACGCGTGTCGACCTTGGCGCGACCATCGGCGTCCTCGGCAACATGCTGGCGCGCCTCGTCCGTGAGGACATCGAGCTGACGATGGATCTCCGGGGCGAGCACGCCGTGCTCGTCGATCCGTCCGACCTCGAGCAGGTCATTCTCAACCTGGTGATCAACGCCCGCGACGCGCTGCCGTCGGGCGGCGCGATCCGAATCTCGCTGGACACGGCGGCGGTTGACGCCGCGATCGCGGAGCGGGAACACTCTGCGGCCGGAGAGTACGTGCGCCTGCGCGTGAGCGACAACGGCGTCGGCATGACGCCCGACGTCCAGGCACACCTGTTCGAGCCGTTCTTCACGACCAAGGAAGTCGGCGAAGGCACCGGTCTCGGCCTGCCGTTCGTCCAGGGTGTCGCGCGTCATGCCGGCGGGTTCGTGACGATCGAGAGCGCGCCGCAGCAGGGGACCACCGTGTCGCTGTACCTGCCGCCGTTTCACGGTCCCGCGGTGGCGCCGGCGCCGGGGCCGCCACCATCAGTCAGCGCGGCGACGCCGGCGACCATCCTTCTCGTCGAAGACGAGGTGCCGGTCAGGAAAACGACCGCCCGCATGCTCGAGCGGGCCGGCTACACCGTGCTGGGCGCGGCCACGGCGTCCGAGGCGTGCGACATCTTCGAGCAGGAGCGCTCGCGCGTCGACCTGCTTCTCAGCGACATCGTCATGCCCGGGATGCACGGTCCCGTGCTGGCCGAACGACTGTTGGCGCAGCGTCCCGATCTTCGCGTGCTGTTCGTCTCCGGCTACAGCGACGTGATGCCGGAGACTCGCGGTGGCCGCGTGAAGGCGGTCTTCCTGGCGAAGCCATTCACGGCGGCCGCACTTCTGGGCGCCGTGCGAGAGGCGCTCTCGCCGCCGGCGTGACGAACGCTGCCACGAGCGGCGCGGGTCCGGAGACGCATTGACTACAATGAGCGACGGAGGCACTTGAATGCGCAGACGTATGACGACGTACCTGGCGATTGCTCTCGCGTGCACGGTGGCCGTGCCGCTGGCCGGACAGAAGACGACGCAGACGGGAACGGGCGGCGGCGGCAGCCCGCACGTGAAGTCGGAATGGACCGTCGATGGCGCCGCCATCACGCTCGAATACGGGCGGCCGTACCTCAAGGGGCGACCGGAGGCCGAGATGATGCCGGCGGGGAAGCCGTGGCGGACGGGCGCCGACGAGGCCACGACGATCACGAGCAGCAAGCCGCTGACGTTCGGATCGGTGAAGCTCGAAGCGAACACTCCCTATACGATCAACACGGTCCCGGGAGAGAAGGATTGGCAGATCCTCTTCGGGAAGCTCGATAAGCCGAAACAGTGGGGCATCCCGTACCAGGCGCCGCTCGAGCTCGGCAAGGCGCCGATGAAGGTCGGCAAGACCGCGAAGCCGGTCGAGCAGGTGACCATCTCCATCGACGACACCGCCGCAGGCGGGACGCTGCGGATCGAGTGGGGGACCACGAGCGCCGCCGCGCCGTTCAAGGTGGGCTGAGGCGCGCAGGCGCGGTAGATGCCATGAAAGGCCGCCGGCTACCGGCGGCCTTTTTCTTTCGAGATGCGCAGCGACGCGATCAGCAGCGCCTGGAGCACGAGGCACCCGGTCAGGAACAGCAGCCCGGACGTGTAGCCGCCCGATCCCGAGCGCAGCCATCCGACGACCGTTGGCCCGACCGCGCCGCCGAGATTGCCGATCGAGTTGATGAGGGCGATGCCCGCGGCCGCCGCCGATCCGGCGAGGAAGATCGGGGGGATCGCCCAGAAGACGGCCAGCGTCGATCGATGGCCCAGCTCCGAGAGCGCAAGGCTCAGCACGAGGAGCGGGAAGTGCGCCGGAAACAGCGCCGCGAGCAGCAGCCCGGCGGCGGCGGTGAGCGCACAGCCGACCGCGTGCCACTTGCGCTCGCCGGTGCGATCCGAATGGCGCCCCACCAGCACCATCGCCCCGAGAGAAAGCACGAACGGGATCGCCGTCACGACGCCCAGCGCGACGTTCCGCAGCGCCGACGCGTCGTGGAGGATCTTCGGGAGCCACAGGAACACGCCGTAGTTGACCAGCGCGTTGAGGAAGTAGATCACTCCCAGCAGCCACACGCGGCCGCTCGCCAGCGCGTGCAGCTCGCCGCCGCGCTGATGCGACGCGCGGGCGGCGCGCTCGCGATCCATTTCGCTCGTCAGCCAGCGGCGCTGGTCGTCGCTCAGCCAGCTCGCGTTTTCGGGACGATCGGTCAGGTAGCGCCATGTCACGACGCCGAGCACGATCGCCGGCACCCCTTCGATCACGAAGAGCCACTGCCAGCCGGCCAGGCCGAGCCAGCCGTGCAGCTCCAGCAGCGCGCCCGACACCGGCGCGCCGACGATCGCCGACACCGGGCCCGCGGCCATGAAGAACGCGCCGGCGCGCGCGCGATCCGCGGCCGGCACCCAGTAGGTGAGATAGAGAATGATGCCGGGGAAGAAGCCCGCTTCGGCGATCCCGAGCAGCACGCGCACCGCGTAGAAGCTCGATGGCCCGCGGACCAGCGCCATCCCCATCGAGACGAGCCCCCAGCTGACCATGATCCGCGCGATCCATCGTCGCGCGCCGACGCGCTCGAGCACCAGGTTGCTCGGGATCTCGAACAGGCAGTAGCCGAGAAAGAAGATCCCCGCGCCCCATCCGTAGGCCGCGTCGCTCAAGCCGAGGTCGCGCTGCAGCTGCGTGGCGGCGAACCCGATGTTGACGCGATCCAGGTAGGCGACGACGTAGCACAGGAAGAGGAACGGCATCAGCCGCCACAGGACGCGGTTGACCGTGCCGCGCGCGAGCGCGTCGGAGGCGACGGGCGTTTGTTGAACGCTCATCGGACGCGATACCCTACCACACGCCACATGAACGTCTATGCCGTCCCTCCGTTGCCGCGGCGGCACGACGCCCGCCGCACCATCGACTTCACCGCCGCCGACGCCATCGCCAACCACATCGCCGCGGGTGGGGTGACCCGGTACATCTACGGCGGCAACGCGTTTCTCTACCACCTCACCCTCGAGGAATACGGATCGCTGGTCGAATGGCTCTCGGCCTTTCCGCCGGACCGATGGGCGATTCCCAGCGTCGGCCCGTCCTTCGGCCGCGCGATGGATCAGGCGCCGCTGGTGCGGAGGCGCGCGTTTCCCTGCGTCATGGTGCTGCCGTGCGCGGACCCGCGCGATGCGCGCGGGCTCGAGGCCGGCCTGCGTGAGATTGCGTCTGCCTGCGGCGTGCCGCTGATGCTGTACCTCAAGTCGGACGACGCCTTCGGCAGCGAGCGCGACCGCGGCCTCGACGTCGTCGGTCGCCTCGTGAGCGACGGGATCTGCACCAGCATCAAGTACGCGGTGGTCCGCGGCGATCCGGCCGACGATCCGTACCTGAAGGCGCTGCTCGATCGGGTCGATGCAGGCACGGTGATCAGCGGCATCGGCGAACGTCCCGCCATCGTCCACCTGCGCGACTTCGGGTTGTCGGGGTTCACGACGGGCTCGGGATGCATCGCGCCGCGCCGCAGCCGCGCGCTGTTCGAGGCGGCGGCATCGCATGACTGGGCGCGTGCGCAATCGGCGCGCGACGGCTTCATGCCCCTCGAGGACCTCCGCGACCGATGGGGGCCGGCGCGCGTGCTGCATCACGCGACGGAACTGGCCGGCGTCGCGCCGACCGGGCCGATCCCGCCCTACGTGTCGGCGCTGGACGCGGAGCAGATCGACGCGGTCCGTCCCGTCGCCCGCGAACTGCTGGAGGCCAACACGTGACGCGCCAACGCAAGACCGCGACCGAGCTGCGCAGCCATCGCTGGTTCGGCCGGGACGACCTGCGCTCGTTCGGGCATCGCTCGCGCGCGAAGCAGTCCGGGTTCAGCGAGGAAGACCTGGCGGGGAAGCCGGTGATCGCGATTCTCAACACCTGGAGCGACGCCAATCCCTGCCACGCGCACTTCCGGCTGCGCGCGGAAGAAGTGAAGCGCGGGATCTGGCAGGCCGGCGGGTTCCCCATGGAGATCCCGCTGCTGACGCTGGGCGAGACGCTGATGAAGCCGACGACGATGCTCTATCGGAACCTGCTGGCGATGGAGGCGGAGGAAGCGCTGCGATCCTACCCGGCCGACGGCGCCGTGCTCCTCGGCGGCTGCGACAAGACGGTTCCGGCGCTGCTCATGGGCGCGACGAGCGCGAACCTTCCGGCGATCTTCGTTCCCGCGGGAGCGATGCTGCGCGGGAACTGGCGCGGACGGACGCTGGCGTCGGGCAGCGACGTCTGGAAATACTGGACCGAACGCCGCGCCGGCACGCTCGACGACTGCTCGATCCGCGAGATCGAAGACGGCATCGCGCGCTCGTTCGGGACGTGCATGACGATGGGGACGGCCTCGACGATGGCGGCGGCGGCCGAGGCGCTCGGCATGACCCTCCCCGGCGCATCGTCGATTCCCGCCGCCGACTCCAGCCACGCCCGGATGGCGGCGGCCGCGGGGCGGCGGATCGTCGACATGGTGTGGGAGGATCTGACGCCGCGCGAGGTGATGACCACCCCCGCATTCGAGAACGCCGTGACCGCGGCGATGGCGCTCGGCGGATCCACCAACGCGATCATCCACCTGATCGCGATGGCCGGCCGCGCCGGCGCGGCGCTGGATCTCGATCGCTTCGACGAGCTGTCGCGGCGCACCCCGTTTCTCGCCAACATCCGCCCGTCCGGTCAGTACCTGATGGAGGACTTCTTCTACGCCGGCGGCCTTCGCGGCGTGCTCGCGCGCATCCGCGATCTGCTGCGCACCGACGCGCTCACCGTGACGGGGCGGACGATCGGGGACGCGATCGACGGCGCCGAGGTGTGCAACGACCAGGTGATTGCCAGGCGCGAGGAACCGCTCGGCCCGGAAGGCGGCGTGGCGGTGCTGCGCGGGAACCTGGCGCCCGACGGCGCGGTCATCAAGCACACGGCCGCCGAGCGGCGCCTGCTCCGGCACGCGGGGCCCGCGGTCGTGTTCCGCGATTACAACGATCTCGACGCGCGGATCGACGACCCGGCGCTGCCGGTCACGGCCGATTCGGTGCTCGTCCTTCAGAACGCCGGTCCGCTCGGAGGGCCCGGCATGCCGGAATGGGGGATGCTGCCGATCCCGAAGAAGCTGCTGGCCGCGGGCGTGCGCGACATGGTCCGCGTCTCGGACGCGCGGATGAGCGGGACGGCGTATGGCGCGTGCGTGCTGCACGTGGCGCCCGAGTCGTTCATCGGCGGGCCGCTGGCGCTGGTGCGCGACGGCGACACGATCGAGCTGGACGTGCCGGGGCGCCGGCTGACGCTTGGGGTGGCCGACGACGAGCTCGCGCGCCGCCGCGAAGCCTGGCGCCCGGCCGAAGTCAGGTACCCGCGCGGCTTCGGCTACCTGTACGCGCGCCACGTCACGCAGGCCAACCGCGGCTGCGACTTCGATTTCCTCGAGGGGACGGCGCCGATCGGGGAGCCGGAGATTCACTGATGACCGACGAGGAGCTGGTCTCGTACTTCGAGGCGGGCACCGATCCGCCCGACGGCTTTCACCACGCCGAGCACGTCCGCGTGGCGTGGTGGTACGCGCGCCGTCATCCGTGGGTGGCCGCGCTCGCGCGTTTCCAGGCGGCGCTGCGCCGCTTCGCCGAGGCGCGGGGCAAGCCGGAGCGTTATCACGAAACGATTACGATCGCCTTCATGGCACTGGTCGCCGAACGCCTCGACGCCACCGGCGCGGACCTCGACTGGGACGGGTTCGCGGCGCGCAACGCCGATCTGTTGGTGTGGAGCCCGTCCATTCTCGATCGCTACTATCAGCCGGAGACGCTCGCGTCCGATCGCGCGCGGCGCGTGTTCGTGCTGCCCGATCGCGGCCTCTCCTGAGCGACGGCGGCGCGGCCGCGTACGATCGGCAGATGCGAAACCCCGGCACCGCGGCCGTGCTGAGCGCGGTCCTCCCCGGCATCGGCCAGTTCTACAACGGCGACTTCCTCCGCGGCATCTTCTGGCTGATCGTTACGCCAGGGATGTGGATTGGCACCGGCGGATTGTTCGGCTGGGTCTGCCACGTGATCGCGGCGATGACGGCATACAGCCGTGCCCGCCGGAAGAACAGTCTCGGCGGCGTGACGTCGGCTTAGGGCCCCAAGACGCTCGAGCTGTACCGAGCCGGGACAACTCGAGCGGGCCAGGCAGGGGAACGCCGGTTACACAGTGGCATGTGGCTACCGCGCTGGCATGGCAACGCGGTAACAACACTTTCGGCATCGACCGATGCCGTATCACAGCGAAAGTACTGGGCACCGGATACCCGCTTTAGGGCAGGCATAACGGTCCCCGATCACAAAAATCGCCCGACAGGATCGAGGTCTGCGCTCGACCATATTCTGATGCTTGTTCGGTCAAGCATAGCGAAATCGTCGAGGTCGTACCGGGCGCTCCGGTTGACGCGCTGACAAATCTGGCATCCGCGTTGATGTGTGTCTCTGCGAACGTCGCATAACGCGACGCACAAGTTACACGGTTACATGCCTCGGCGGGCCGGTCCGCTGAGGATGCTGATCGCGAAAGGGAGGAACGCGATGCGGGCCGGAGTGTGGAAAAAATCAGTCACGGTTCTCGGGGCGCTCGCCGTCGGCGCCGGTGTGGCGCGCGCCCAGACAACGTCCACGAGTTCGACCAACAATCCGCTGACGACGCAACTGGGTGCGGCGCACATCATCGAGTGGGACCTCCCGGCTGACGTCGACTTCAATCCCGGCGCGGTCGCCGTCGACACCCGCGGCGAGGACAACAACAGCGCCTGGTTCGTCACCCGGCTCGGCGGCCAGAAGGTCTACCGTTTCGACTTCTCGCCGTCACTGATGAAGAACAACGGCAACGCGAAATGGACCTCATGGGACCTGGTTCCCGAAGAGAACGAAGGCGGAATCGCGAAGCTCCGCCCCTCGCACGACCGCCGGTTCGTGATCGTGCGCACCGAGACGACGCTCCAGGAGGTGGACACCCAGGCGTGCTTCCCGGGCACGAAAGCCGCGCCGACCACGTGCGCATTGGCCCTGCGGCACTGGGATTTTGACGACCCCGAGAGTCCCGCGGCAGCCTTTTTTGTCTCCGATATCGCCGTCGACGATGCCCGACGCATTTTTACCGTCGGGCGGAGCGTCAAGTTCCCGACCGGTTACCTGCAGATGGTCGTGCCGACCCGGGTGCCGTACTCCTCGTCCAAGTCGCCCGCGCCGGCGGGTACCGTGACACGGTGGCGGGTTGACGGCGTCGATCAATGCACGTCCACCGGGCTCAGCGCGTTCTGCAACTCCGGGATCGATTTTCAGCCGAGCAGCAAGAACCAGAGCCTGATTTACTTCTCCGATCAGACGTTCGAAAACGCCGCCACCGACGTCATCGGCGCCATCGGCGAACTGGACATCACCACCAACACCATCCGGCGCTGGCCGATGCCGCTCGACAGCGATGCGAAGCCGGTGATCGAGCCCCGGCAACTGAAGATCGACAACAACGGCATCGTCTGGGTCATCACCGCCAGCGGTCATCTCGTGAGCCTGAATCCCAAGAACAGCAGCGGCTGTCAGGCGGGCTACAACCGCATGACGCGCCATAAGCTTCCGCCCGGAATGCTCCAGAACGACGGCTTCGGGATTGCTCCCGACTCCGACGTCATCGGCTATACCGATGCGAACAACAACAAGGTCGGGATGCTGGTGCCGCGGGACGGCGGCATCTGCGTGAAGCCCGTGCTCGAGACGACGACGAAACTGGACATCGGCGCGACCGTCACGCCGGTCCCCACGCTGGTCATGAGCGATGTCACCCCGGGCATTCCGAAGACCGTGCAGAAGCTGACGACGAGGAAGCAGGACGGCACCTACGTCGAGGCGAAGATCGACACCCCCTCGACGCCCTACGGCGACGCGACGCTCGCCCCGCCCAACTCGCTGTCGCCGCTGGGGATTACTCCGGTGAAGTGGAAGGGCCAGGGAACGTTCTTCTATGCCGTCGGCTTCAGCGCCGGCGCCGATCCCGCTGCGGGTCCCTCGTTCGCCAAACGCGTCGGCTTCGTGCGCCTCGGCGTCCCCGACAAGATCAAGAATCCGCGTGATGACGACGACGCCGACGACGGCATGGATCGCAACGCGCATCCGGGCTGGCACCAGTCGGAAGCCGGCGACGACGACGGGGACGGTGTCGGCGACGAGTACGATACGACGAACAAAGAGAACCTGACGTCGTCCGATCCGGTGGCCACCCCGGCGTTCAGCGCGACGTCCTCCTTGCCCGCGCCGACGACGGCCTCGTCGATGACGCTGCTGGCGACGGCGACCTCCGACGACCCGCTGGCGACGATCGCGGTCGACATCTACAACTCGATGGGGCTGCTCGTCGCGTCCTCGGGTCCAATGCCCGCGCTGGCGACCGTGACGATGCTCGCGCCTGGCGCCGGCGCCTTCAACGTGAGCGTGCGCAACCTGAGCGGGCGCGCGGTGAACGTGACACCGACGATCCTCGTTCGTGAACCGCCCAAGTAAGTTCTTCCCTCCACGAACGAAAAAAGGGGAGCCGCGCGCGAGCGCGGCTCCCCTTTCGTTTGCAGGGTGCTTCCGACTGAGTGCGTTACTTGACCTGGACGGCGCCCAGGTTGACGGTGGCGCCGGTGACCGACGACGTGACTCGAAGGGTCGGCGTCGTGCACCAGAGGCTGGTCTTCGTCCGGCCGTCCGGCGACACGACGTTGTTGTTCGAGTTGGTCGGGTTGAAGATCGAGTTCGGGTTGATCCCGACCTGATCGTAGGTCCAGGTGCCGGTGCCGTCGGTCGTCGCCGTGCCCACGGTCTGGCCGACGGCGCTGGTGCAGACGAACCTGGACGTAGCCGCGTTCCACAGGTTGTAGGTCCCGCCCGCGTAGCTGACCAGCATGCTCTGGCCGACGTTCGGGTTCACCGTGCCGGTCACGACCCAGCGGTTCTGGCTGACCGTGTACTGCCAGCGCACCGGCGCGATCGACTCAGAGGCCGCGACAGTGACCCTGTCGGTGATCGACGGTGAGGACAATCCGGCCTGGTCGATCACGTGATAGGTCAGGGGGATGCTGGTGCCAGCGCTGGTCGCCTTGAACGTCACGACGCCGCCCGACGCCGACACCGTTCCGAGGCGCGGATCGGCGGAGTCGATCACGATCGCCTTGAGATCCGCCTGACCGTCCGGATCGGTGTCGTTGGCCATCAGATTCACCGAGACCGACACGTTGACGAGGCCGTTGACGGTCTCGGCGACCGCGGCCGGCGCATCATTCACCGGAATGATCGTGACCGACACCGTGGCCGTGTTCGACGTCAGTCCGTTCGCGGTCAAGGTGTAGGCGAACGTATCGTTGCCGCTCGCATTCGGGTTCGGCGTGTAGGTGACGGTGCCGTCGGTGTTGACGACCGCCGTCCCGAGCAGGCCGGTGCTGACGAGCGTGACCGTCGCCGGCTGGGTCGCCGGGGTCAGCGTCAGGGTGACCGGAACTTCTTCCTGCGTCGAGGCCGACAGGTTCGAGGCGATCGGCGTGGTCGGCGCGGGAGGCGTTGTGCCGCCGCCGCCGCCGCCGCCGGTCGTCGTGCCGCCACCGGGCGCGACCGTATTCGTGGTCTCGACCTGGCGCGCCGCCGATCCGCCGCCGGACGAAGTGACGGTGACCGTCGCGGGGGCCGCGAGGACCTGGGTCGCGGCGAGCTGTCCGCTCACCAGGTTGCCGAAGCCCTGCACCGTCAGCGTCTGCGTCGCCACGCTGTTCACGGTCGTCGTGTCCGACGACACCGCGGTGATGGTCAGCGTCTGCGCCGACGGATCGAAGTCCGCCCGGGTGATCGTCACCTGGTCGGCCAGCGTCACCGGCATGTAGACCGTCGTCGCCTGTCCGGTGGCGGTCGTAGCGTTCGCCTCGAGGCAGCCCGACATGCTGGTCGGCAGCGTGCCGAATTGCCCGAAGAACTTCGTCCCGCTGTTCAGCAGCGGCACGGCGGCGACGCCGCCGGGACGGCCGTAGGGCGCGATCGGGTTGCCGTTCGCGTCGAGGGCCGACGTGCAGGCGCCGTTGTAGTAGACCAGGCTCGACGGGATCGGCGCCGGCTGCGCCGTCGCGGGGATGCGGGTCGAGGTGATCGGGGTCGCGGTCGCGTAGATGTCGACCTTCTGCGAGGTCGCGCTGCGCGAGTAGCTGGCGCGATCCAGCGTCACGGCGCCGGAGATCGGCCCCTCATAGATACGGCCGGCGAGCGAAAAGTCGGTGGTCGTGTAGAGCGTGACCGTTCCGCCCGGAACGTCGGGACCGCTGACGTCGATGCGGAACAGGTTGGGATTGGAGATGCCGTCGGCAGAGAAATTCGCGAGGCTGCCGGTCACCGGGCCGAGACGCGCCGGATCCGCGATGTAGCGGCGGCCGTTGGCGGGGTAGGCCGAGGGGGCGCCGCCGCCGAAGTGCGCGGGGTCGGTGTCGGGCGTCGGGTTGGTCGCCGACACCGGCGGCATTTCCGGGCCGCCCGGTGAAGCCGAGGGCACGATGAACGGATAGATCGAGCCGTTCAGCGCTTCCTGGAAGTTGCCGACCGTGAGGCCGACGTCTTCCGTCACGAAGAGCCGCTCGCCGGCCAGCTGCTCGGCGAACACGCGCTTGCCGTACGGCGTGTAGACGGTGTACGTGCCGCTGTAGGGCAGCGGATCCATGCGGATGCGCAGCCGGGCGAAGACCATTTCGTCGCCGGCCTTCACGGGCCCGCCGCCGAACGCGCCTTCGATCGCCGCGACGAGCGCCACCTTGACGGTCTGTCCCGGCAGCCCGGGCACCGCCACGCCGGCCGCGCCGGCGTTCATCAGGTAGTAGAAGTGCTCGTCGGCGAAGTTCACCGGCGAGCCCGCGCGCGTTTCCGGCGCGGCGCCGGTCGGCAGGTCCGGCGGCAGCAGCACGCACCAGCCGCCTTCGAGCTCGGGCTGCGTCTGGTTGTCGCAGAACTCGAGCGTCAGCCCGGTCTTGTCCTGATACCACGTGGGATAGCCGAGCGGACCGACCGGTCCGACCCGATTCAGCTGTGCGAACGCCGCCGGCGCGACGGCCAGGGCGAAGGCGGCCGCGAGCACCGCCCGTGTGAATACCGACTTCATGATCTATGTCCTTTCGATGTGTGTCTGTGCAAAGAGAACGAGCGAGCTAACTGGTGAGCTCACCGCATGCGCGCATGCGGCGGCCGTAGTACGGGTTTTCAACCGGTCCGTCTTTCTGGAGCCAGGACTTCCTGGCCATCGGGCAGTAGGCGACGCGGACGCCCGCGGCGCGTACGTCTTCGTGCGATCTGGCGTAGGCGACGAGGGCATCGCTCAGGACGCCGAACGATCGTCGCGCGGCGTCGAGCGTGGTCTGCTTCGACAGATCCGCGGCGGCGCCGGCCACCGCAGGCACATTCGCTGCCGTGGCGGCGTCGCGCAGCGCCACCGCCCGTCCACGAACGCCGACCATCGTGTCGCGCGCCAGCGCGCCATGCAGGGCGAGCGCGGCCTCGATCAGCGCGTTCGGCCGTGCCGCGGCGCCGCTCGTGGCCACCGCCGCCGGAGCAACGGGCGCCGCCGGAGCCGCCGAGGCTCGCGCCGTCTCGACGTACTTGAGAATCGTCTCGACCTCGCCGGCGTTCAGGCTGAGGTTCGGCATCCGAACCTCGGGATACCGCGCCGCGAGCATCGTGGCGATCCGATCCTTCTTCGCGCGGACGACGTCCGGAGCCAGCGTGTACTCGGCCATCCACGTCCGCCCGTGCGTGTCGAGCGCCGCGGCGAGGTCGGGCCCGATCTTGTTTCCCTGCCCGACGCTGTGGCAGCTCGAACAGAGGCTCTTGAACAGGTATTCGCCGCTGTCGCGCCGCGTCGCGATCGGCCTGGCCTCGGTGTAGCTCTTCGCCGGCAGCGCGGTCTTCCAGCTGCCGAGCCGATCGGTGATGAGCCGTGCGGTGAAGGCCGGATTGTCCAGGGCGGACGTCCGCATCCACTCGCCGGTGGCCTCGTTGCCGAGCAGCAGCATCGGCGTGTGGCCGTCCTGCGTCTCCTTCGGATCGGACCAGAGCCCGAGTTTCCGGCTGAGCGCGTCGATGTCGGCCGCCTTGCCGGTCAGGAAGAACCATCCGGGCCGCGCCTGGAACTTCTCGGCGTAAGCCTTCAGGACCGCCGGCGTGTCGTGCTCGGGATCGATCGAGATGGAGACGAAGAACACGTCGCGCCCCATCCGATCGCCGAGGATCTGCTGGATGCGCGCGAGCTTCGACGTTTCGATCGGGCACGCATACTGGCAGTTGGTGTAGATCAGATCGACGGCGACGGTCCTCCCCTTGATCAGGTCGTAGAACTTGACGTCCTTGCCGTCCTGCGTCGTCAGCGTCACGTCAGGGAAGTAGTTCGCGCCCCACCGCGTGTCGGCTGCCGTTGGCGTGGTCCCCGCCAGGGCAATCGACAACACGAGCCCCATGAACGCGGCCGCGAAGGCGGCGCGCCTCGTCTGCCTCTTCATCGTTGTCTCCGAAATTGGTGGAGGCGGACGGTCCCTCGCAGGGACCGCCCGCTCGACTGCTACCGCCTCGTTAGAGGACGTCGTCTGGGTTGATGAACGTGACTCCCCACGGCGTCGGCATCGGCGTCGGCAGCGGATTGAGCTCCGCGCTGCCGTCGGGATTGATGTCCCAGCGGAGCAGCATCGCGTTGTCCTCGTGCACCGTGTTGTGGCAGTGCTCCATGTAGGTCCCGGCGAAGTCGCGGAACTGCATGGTGAGGCTCATGCGGCCGGCCGGCTTCAGCCGGTAGACGTCCTTGCGGCCGCGCTCCCACAGCGGCACGTTCGCGTAGGAGCCGTCGCGGTCGAGGATCTGCCCCTCCTCGAAGTGGATGTGGACCGGATGGTCCCACCCGCCGCCGCCGTTGTTGAGATGCCAGATCTCGCGCGTGCCCACCTTCGGCGCGGCCGAGATGCGCGCGTAGTCCGCCGCGAGCGTACCGCCGCCGTTGGTCGAGATGCCCCAGGGGCCGGTCGCCGCGTTGTCGCCGAACGTCGTCTGGTTCGCGCCGCGGTTGAACTCGAAGGTCCGCTCCGCCGCGACCGGAATCTGCGACAGGTCCGGGTTCGGGATGAGCATCGGCGAGGTCGGATAGGCGACGCCCGCCGGATAGGTCTCGCTGAAGCCCGGCACGACGCTCTTGTCCGGATAGGCCGGGTTGGCGCAGATGCGGAACTCCATGAACCGGCCGACGCACGGATCGTAGGAGCTGCCCGCCAGCGCCTGCGCCAGCGTCAGGTCCTTCGCCGGCAGCTTGCCGTCCTGGTGCTCGCACAGGTTGACGAGGTGCAGTTTCGTCCCGACCGCGTACTTCGAGAAGTCGATGACGATGTCGAAGCGCTCGGCGATGCCCTGTTCGTCGAGCTCGGTCAGCTTGATCGCCCTGGGCAGCAGGTTGCCGTCGTTGCCGATCTGGTAGATCGGCTGCGCCGCCCCGGACGTGTTGGCCAGCGCCAGCTTGAAGAAGCGCGACACGCTCGCGTTGAGGATGCGGAAGCGGTACTTCCGGCGCTCGACGTTCATGAACGGCTTGTAGGCGAGGTTGACCGTCATCACGTCGCCGATGAAGCCGTCGAACTGGAAGATGTCCATCGCCAGCTGGCCGTTCGAGTCGAACGCCTTGTCGGAGAGCATCAGGTTGACGTCGTAGTCGAGGTTGCCCCAGCTCTTGCCGGTCTTGGCCGCCTGGCCGCTCGGCAGCCGCAGGTTGACGCCGTCGTTGATGTCTTCCGCGCCGCGATCGAGGCCGCTGTAGATGTTGAACATCCCGGCGTTGCCCTTGTAGACGTTCTGCGACGTGAAGCTGAACATGTGGTCGTGGAACCAGTGCGTGCTCATCGTCTCGTGCCAGTCGCCCGGGACCAGGTTGAGGCCGCCCGCGTCGGTCGGCGACGAGGCCAGCCGATCCGTCGCCGCGGTGTTCATCGAGGTGAACCCGGCGAGGAGGATCGGGTAGTGATAGTCGTAGTACTGGCCCGGGAAGAAGAACGCGCCGGTGAAGCCGTCGTTCTCCGCGCCGTGATGGCCGTTGTGCTCGTGCGTCGAGATCGTGTGGCGGCCGAAGTTGTTGTTCATCTGCCGGTCGTGCGGCAGACGGTTGTGGTGCCGGAACAGGATCGGCTCACCGTAACGCCCGATCAGCAGCTTCGGAGGAATCGAGCCGTTGAACGTCCACACGGAGTTCTCGTCCTGCACCGGCAGCCCCGGATGGAAGCGCAGGTCGAGCGTGGACGTGGGTCCCATGCCCATCAGGCTGATCTGCGAGGCCGACACCGACGGGTTGTAGGTCGTGTTCGGGCCCTTGTTGCCCATCTGCGACACTTCGACCGCGACCTGCGGGGGGCACTGCTCCCAGCGCTGGTGCGCCCACATCGGGCCCGGCGGACGCCCCTCGGCCGGTCCCATGCCGCCGCCGTTGATCGGATCGACCTGGTACTGCGTCGTGGTGTTCGCCTCCTTGGTCGGCGGGCAATAGTCCAGCGACGACATCGGCTTGCGCTGCAGCACGTCGAAGCGCGGCATCGGCTGGCTGAACGCGGTCACGCCGAAGAGCGGCGAGGCCGGCAGCCCGGTCGGGATGCCGGGGCCGCCCGGCGTCTGCGCCAGCAGGTTCGGCACGAACGGGTTGAGGCCGCGGATCGGCGCGAGCATGCCGCCGGCCGTGAACAGCCCCATCTTGATCAGATCGCGCCGGGAGACCTGTCCGTGCGACAGCGCCTTGATGATGCCCCGGCGTTCGTCCTGCGCCTGGTGCGCCGCTTTCAGCTGCGCCTTCGACGCGTCCTTTGGCAGATAGATACGGCTCATGAACACAAGCTCCTTGCAACTAAACGAAACGAATGAGGAACGGCACAGTGAAAACGGTTGACGGTGACTAACGAACGGTGACCGGCACGGTGACGACCGCGCCGCGATTCGAGCGCACGGTGATGTCGGTCGGCGGCGGCACGACGCCGACCTGGGTGTAGCTGCGATCGCCCGGAGACGCGGGAACGCCCGTCGCGATCGGCAGCGCCGGACCCATGACGCCGAAGCCCACGATGGTCAGCTCGGCGGTGGGATCGCTGGTGGTCGCGCTGACGTCGAGGCGCGAGCGCGAGACGCGCCAGGTCGCCGTGACGCCGGTGAGGGAGTCGATCGGCTTGGGCGAAGCGACCACTTTCACGGTCGTCAACGCGGCCGAGGACGCGCACGTGCCGAGGTCCGACCAGGGCGTGCAGTTGCTGACCACGACACGGAAGGTCAGGAACGTCCCGGCGGGAATGTTCTTGCCGTCGGCGAACTTGTCGACGGTGAACGTCATCCGCGGGAGCTCGGTCGACTCTCCGAACGGCGTCACACCCGCGTCGAGCGCGACGCGGTGCGCGACGTCGCTGGCGGCGAGCGGCTTGCCGTCGGCGCCGAGCTGCTGCCACGTGTAGGTCAGCGCGACCGGGAACGGCGTGGTGGTGTCGCGGCTGCCCGAGGCGTCGAGCGTGATCGTCGTGCCGCGCGTCACTTCCTGCGACGGGCCGGCGTCGGCGATCGGCGAGAACACCGCCGGCAGCGGGTTGCCCCACTCGTCCACCTTGCACGCCGGCATGGTCGGCGCCACGGCGCCGGGCCAGGGATCGAGCTGGCCGAGGCGGCCGAGCGGCGCGTCGCCGCCGGTGGCGCCGAAGTAGGCGCCCGAGCCGTGCGCGAGGAACGGGAAGTCCTGGAAGTTCGAGGGCACCGGCGGATTCCCGATGCCGAGGTTCTCCGGGAAGATGTACTCGAAGTTCGGCGCGGTGTAGACGCCCGCCGCCAGACCGGCCGGCGTCTTCATCTCTCCGGTGTTCCAGTCGAAGTAGGCGCCGTTGATGCTCGTCGCGCGCAGCATGCGCGTCGGCGGCAGCGTGATCGCGTCGGTGTTCGGGCGCCAGCGCCAGCGGCCCGCGACCGCGCCGAGCCCTTGCGCCTGCCGCGCCGGGCCCGGCGGGCCGGGGTCGACCGCCACCATGTCGTACCAGCGCTCGGTCTCCTGGCCGGTGCAGGCATCGACGTCGACCGCGCTCAGCATGACGAAGCTGGAGGGATCGGTCGTGAAGCCTTCGATGCGCGTGCGTACCGTGGCTTCCTGTGGCAGGTTCGGATTGGGTGCGCCGCCGACGCCGAGCAGCGTCACGTCGATGGCCACGTAGGTCGGCTGGGTGCCGGGCTGCGTGAAGATGCCGACGTTGGCGATGACGCCGTGCGCCAGGATGAACGCGCCCTGCGCGTCGCTCGAGAGGTGGCCGCTGTAGCTGACGTAGTCGCCCACCTCGAACGGCGCCATGAACAGCGGGTTGGCGCCGTTCGCGCTGTAGCCGGCCGGCGTCATGAATTCCCAGCCTGCCGGGATATCGGTGGTGAAGGTCGACAGGTAATTGCCGTCGCTCCCCTTCGGCCGATTCGCCTGCGGGCAGGTCTCGTCGCCGCCGGGCTCGCCCTTGCGCGGGATGCACATCGGGTAGCCCGTCTCGGAGCGGACGGTCGGGTTGTCCTCGTCGATCGTGAAGCGGTCGTCGTCGTGCCGCTCCGGCGCGAACTTGCCCTGCGGGTCGTTGATGACGACGCGCGCGCCGCTGTTGGGATCGCCGATCGTGCCGCCGACGCGCAGCTCGCCGGTCAGGTAGTCGATGTAGTTGATGTAGCCCGCGCCGGTGTTCAGCGACTGCTGCGCGATGAACATCAGGCCGGCGACGTACTGCTCGTCGTTGCCGCCGGTCTTCAGTCGGTTGCCTTGGATGCGCACCTCGTAGGTCGCCTCGGGCGGGTTGCCGTCGACGTCGCGGTCGGCCTTCGCCAGGCCCGACACGCCCTTGTCGCGCCAGCGCTGCGGCGCCATCTGGAAGAGCTCCTGCCAGGTCAGCGCGAACGCCGGCATCTGCAGCAGCGTGTTCTTCGGCACGATGATGGTCGTGCCGTTGACGGTGATGGTGCCGCCGCCGGAGAAGCCGTCGATTTCCGGCGTCAGGGTCGCGGCGTCGATGAACCCGACGATGTCGAAGGGGGCCGCGCCGCCGGGGGCGGGCGTCTGCGCGTGCGGGCGCAGCGTCATGCTGGCCGCGAACGCGACGACCAGCGCGGCCATCCGGCCAAATCTCGAACGCATTGCTTTCATCTCCTTAGGTCCTGTCTCCACGCTGGTTACTGGATGAACGGCTTGATCGGCGTCGTGAGGCCGGCCGCGCCGACCGCGGGCAGGGTCATGAGCTCGTCGGTCGCCTTGACGCCGTCGATCGACTGCACCGCCGTGTTGTCGCCCTTGTGGCCGTTCGGGAGCTTCAGCGCCGGGTGATCGAAGGGCGCCTTCTCGTAGCGCACGCGGTCGTCGGTCAGCGACTTGAGGAACGCGACCAGCGCCGCCTTCTCCGCGTCGCTGAGGCCGAGCCGCATGACGTCGCTGTCGAAGTTGCTGGTGTTGCCGCCGTAGCCGGTCGTGTCGCCGTTGGCGGTGCTCCGCTTGTTGCCGCCGCGGTTGTAGAACTCGACCACCTGCTCGAGC
>Ga0075435_100000771_pt1 | contig 19831 bp, 18 predicted proteins | sample RhiMethybrSRZTD4_FD_75302 | JGI IMG/M metagenome (GOLD analysis project Ga0075435, IMG submission 75302) | Populus rhizosphere microbial communities from Tennessee, USA - Rhizosphere MetaG P. TD hybrid SRZTD4 | ecosystem: Host-associated > Plants > Roots > Rhizosphere > Soil | place: USA...
GGCGTCGTCCTGGCGGTCATCACCCTCGTGGTGGTCCTGGCGATCACCACGCTGTCGGGCCGGATCAGCGGCGCCATCGACGCCGTGTCCGCCATCCTCCCGACCGGCTAATTCGAGCAGTCTCCGGCATTACGGGCCCCTCCTCCGGGAGGGGCCCACCCAAGCGAATTAAACGAAAGATTCCCGTGAAGAAACGAATTTCAATCCGCAATCAGCAAGGCCAGACGATGACCGAGTTCGCGCTCGTGCTCCCCGTCCTGGCAATGCTCTTGTTCGCCGTCATTCAGTTCGGCATCGTCTTCAACAACTACGAAACGCTGACCGACGCGACGCGCGCGGGCGCGCGGAAGGCCGCTGTCTCGCGCCAAGCCTCGAATCCCGCGGCGGCCGCAGAGACGGCCGTGCGCAACTCGGCGACCGACCTGAAGCAGTCGAACCTCAAGGTGACGATCAACTCGACGTGGCAGCCGTCGGCCGACGTCACGGTCACGGCGACTTATCCCTACAAGGTCAGCCTGCTCGGGTTGGTGGTCAAAGCCGGCAACCTCTCTAGCAAAACCACGGAGCGGGTCGAATGAGCGCGCGCAACGAGCGAGGCCAGGCCATGGTCCTCACCGTCGTCTTCCTAGTCGTGTTGCTCGGAATGGCGGCGATGGTGCTCGACGTCGGTTCCTGGTACAGGGCCGACCGCGACACCCAGTCAACCGCCGACGCCGCTGCCCTCGCCGGCGCCCAGGCGCTACCCGAGGACCCGGCCACGGCGAAGACGCTGGCCCAGCAGTACGCCGCAAAGAACGGCGGGCTCGGCTCCGGCACGATCACGATCTCCTCGAAGGTCGTCCCCAACGACACGATCAGCGTGAGCGTAAAGCGCTCGGCGCCGGGCTTCTTCTCGAAGGCCGTCGGCGTGAACAGCGTGAGCGTCGGCTCGACCGGCGTCGCACGCTCGGAGGGTGTCACCTCCGTGAAGTACGTCGCGCCGATCACGGTGCATTACAAGCATCCGCTGCTGAACTGCACCGGCCCATCGTCGAACCCGACCTGCAAACCGGACTTCACGCGACAGACGACTCTCAACCTCGAGGACCTCCACCAGAAAGGCGGCGGCAACGGCTCCGGCGCCTTCGGATTGCTGAATCTCAACTACGGCGATCCGACGGGAAACATCGGCGCCGGGACGCTTGCCGGTTGGCTTGCGACCGGCTACCCGGACTACCTCCCGCTCGGCAACTATTTCTCGGCCCCTTCCGCGAACTTCAACAACTCACAATTCCGAGCCTCGCTGGACTCGGTGATCGGAAAGGAAGTGCTTTTTCCGGTCTACCGCCTGCTGACCGGCCCGGGCTCGAACGCGAAGTACGACATCATCGGCTGGGTCGGCTTCGTCATCACGTCGTACAACACAAACGGCAGTAGCGGCACTTTGACGGGCCATTTCACGAGTTACAACGCGCAAGGCATTCCGGCCACCTCCGGCGGCACCCCCTATTTCGGCGTCAAGACGATTCAGCTCGTCGGTTAACCCCCTCACCCAGGAGAGAGACACCCCATGGCATATCGAGCTAGAAACATTTTGATCGCGGTCGCGCTGGCCATCGTCGCGGCCCTCCTAACCGGCTTCTACGTGACCAACTACAAGCGTCACGTCCAGCGGGGCGAGGACCACGTAACGGTACTCGTCGCCAAGCGCCCGATCCCGGTCGGAACCGCCGGCTCCGACGCCGCGGGGATGATGGCGCCCACCCAGGTTCCCCGGCGGAGCGTCGTGCCGGGGTCGATCTCGAGCCCCGACGAGGTCAAGGACCTGGTCGCCACGCAGGAGACCTTCGCGGGCGAGCAGGTGACCACGCAGCGCTTCAGCTCGGTCTCCCAGACCGGCGTCGAAGGCCAGCTCCGTGGAACCGCGCGGGCCTTCGCTCTCGCGGGCGACACCAACCAGCTGCTCGCGGGCACGATCAAGGAAGGCGACCACGTCGACTTCGTCGCGGCCGTGAAGGTTCCGGGCTCGCAGGAGATCTACCTCAGCCGCGTCCTGATTCGCGACCTGAAGGTCCTGCAGGCGCCGCCGCAAGAGTCGACCGGAAGCAAGCTCACGAGCTCGGGCGCGGGCAACACGTCCGTGATGCTCGCGATGACCGACAACCAGGCGCAGAAGGTCCAGTACGTGCTCGCCAACGCATCCGGGTCCGGTCCCGAGCGGTGGCACCTCGAGCTGCGCCCCGTCACCCACGCCGCCGACAGCGGCGATCACATCGACAGCTTCGGCAGCGTCGTCTCGGACGGTCTCTCCGCCCGACAGCGACACGCCCTCGGAAGGTAGGAGGCCCCCTCGATGAGCACTCACGAACTGGAAATGAACGGCAAGGACACCGTCCGCGTCTTTGTGAGCGGTGTCTGTGACGGGCTCCCCGATCTCCGCGAGGCGCTTGCCAAGCACCCCGAGATCGAGCTCGTGGGCTGGAGTGACAACGTCCTCGAGGGCGCCGGAACACTGACGGGCGGTCACCTGCAAGTCGTGCTGCACGCAACCCGCAGCGCCACCCTGCCCGCGAACGACGTGGCGGCGATCCGCGAGTACACGCGGGCGCCCGTGATCCTGCTCGCCTCGGGAGGCTCGCCGAGCCTCCTCGAGGACGCGCTCGACGCCGACATCGCCGACGTCATGTTGCTCCCGCAGCTGACTGACAATGTCGTCTTCGCGATCAAGAAGGCCTGCCACGCGGGCCGCAAGCAGGCGGCGTCTGCCGGCGGCCGGCAGGGCCGGCTCGTCACCGTCTTCTCGCCCAAGGGCGGGACCGGCAAGACCGTCCTGTCCACGAACGTCTCGGCCTCGCTGGCGAAGCACTGGGGGAAGCGGGCGCTGCTGCTCGACCTCGACCTCCAGTTCGGCGACGCCGCGATCATGCTCGGGCTCGAGCCTGACAAGACGATCTACGACCTCGTCACGGCTCCGGGTGAGCTGGACTCCGAGAAGCTCGCCGGATACACGACCCGCCACGGCTGCGGTCTCGACGTCCTGCCGGCGCCCTTGCGCCCCGAGGACGCCGAGCTCGTCACCGAGGCCAAGCTGGCCCGGCTGCTGGAAGTCGCGCGGGAGTCGTACGACGTGATCATCGTCGACACCTCGCCGTTCTTCCACGGGCCCATGCTGGCGACTCTCGACCGCACCGACGAGCTGCTCCTGCTTACGAGCCTCGACGTGCCGACGATCAAGAACGTCCGCCTCTCGCTGCAGACCCTCGAGCTGCTCTCGTTCCCGAACGACCGGGTCAAGGTCGTTCTGAACAGGGCGAACTCGAAGGTCGGCATGCAGAAGAAAGAGGTCGAGGCGGCGCTGGAAATGCTCGTCAGCTACGAGGTGCCGAGCGACCGCGCCGTGCCGTTGGCCGTAAACCGGGGCAACCCGGCAGTGCTCGCGGACGGCAAGTCGGAGTTCTCGCGCTCGGTCCGTGACCTCGCCAAGTCCCTCGTCACGGCGCAGGCCGCGGCGAAGGAACGCAAGAAGTTCCTGGCCGCACTGGCGAGGACGTAGCGATGGGTCTCTCCGACCGCATCAAGACGAACACCAACGGGGCGGCCGCCGCGCTCGAGCATCCCGGGCCGGCGCCGCTCGGCGAGCAGGTCCAGGAACAGCGGGCCCCCGTCGACCCCTATGCGGAGCTGAAGACTCGGATCCACCACGCGTGCATCGCGAAGCTGGGCCCGCAGCTCTTCGCCACACAGTCGGACGAAGAGATCTCCGAGCGGGTCCTCCGCGCGGTCACCGAGCAGCTCGCACTCGACCGCACGCCGCTGACCCGCGAGGAGCGGCGTCAAATCACGAAAGAGATCAGCGACGACATCCTCGGCTACGGGCCGCTCGAGCCCTTCCTGCACGACGACTCCGTCACCGAGGTGATGGTCAACGGGCCGGACGCGATCTACATCGAGCGTTCCGGCAAGATCGTGCACACGGGCGCGAGCTTCCTCGACGACGCGCATCTGATGCGGATCATCGACAAGATCGTCTCCAGGGTCGGGCGCCGGGTCGACGAAGCCTCTCCGATGGTCGACGCGCGCCTGCCGGACGGCTCGCGCGTGAACGCCGTCATCCCGCCGCTCGCGCTGCGCGGGCCGACGCTGACGATCCGGAAGTTCTCGCGCGACCCGTACACGATGGACGACCTGATCGAGTTCGGGTCGATCACGCCCAAGGCTGCCCAATTCCTGTCGGCATGCGTGCACGGGAAGCTGAACGTCCTCATCTCGGGCGGTACCGGCACCGGTAAGACGACGACCCTGAACGCGATGTCGGCGTTCATTCCGAACGCGGAGCGGATCGTCACGATCGAGGACGCCGCCGAGCTCCAGCTCCAGCAGCAGCACGTGATCCCGCTCGAGTCGCGCCCGCCGAACATCGAGGGCCAGGGCGAAGTCCGGATCCGTGAGCTCGTCCGCAACTCCCTCCGCATGCGCCCCGACCGGATCATCGTCGGCGAGGTCCGCGGCGCGGAGACGCTGGACATGCTCCAGGCGATGAACACGGGCCACGAGGGCTCGCTGACGACGATCCACGCGAACTCGCCGCGCGACGCGCTGTCCCGGCTCGAGACGCTGGTCATGACGGCCGGCGTCGAGCTGCCTCACCGCGCGATCCGCGAGCAGATCGCAAGCGCGTTCGACCTGCTCGTCCAGATCACGCGCCTGGTCGACGGTTCCCGCCGCATCACCCACATCTCCGAGGTGCTCGGCATGGAGTCCGACGTCATCACGCTTCAGGACATCTTTGTCGCCAAGCCCCCGGACGAGCGTGAGCAGGGGGCCACGGACGGCCCCGGCTCGAGCTCCCCGAAGCTGCTCGCGGAGCTCGAGTGCAGCGGGCTGAAGCCCCACTTCCTCGAGAAGATGGCCGCGAACGGCGTCGTACTGCCGCCGGCATTCTTCAGCGAGGGCTCGGCGGGCTACGTCTCGTACGCCAACGCAAGCTATGGGAGCTTCCAGTGAGCATTTCCAGGCTGAAAACTGCCGTTTTCAGCCTGGCGCTGGTTTCACTGCTCGCTTTGCTCGCGACAGCAGAAGCGAACGCCGGCGTCAGGCTCAACGGGTTCGACTTCGGCGCCTACCCGAACGTGGGCGCGACGGTGGTCACTTCGACCCCTTCGAAGACGCCGCCGGCCCTCTTCGAGAACGGACGCGCGGTCGTCGGCCTCCAGGCGGTCAACCTTGGCCGCTGCAAGAACGTCGTACTCGCACTCGACACGTCTCGCTCGATGGCGGGCAAGCCGCTCGCCGAGGCCGCTTCGGCCGCAACCGCCTTCGTGGCCTCGAAGCCGGCCTGTGACCGAATCGCCCTCGTCACCTTCGGCCAGCATGCCGCGCAGCAGGGCCCGTTCTCGAGCGCAACGATCGATGCGGACAACGCGCTCCGCACGCTCGCGATCGGCGCGAACTCGGGCACGGCGCTCTGGGACGCGGTCGACCTCTCGGCCAGGGTGCTCGCAGGCCAGCAGGGAGGCCGCGTGGTCGTCCTGCTCACGGACGGCAACGACGTCGGCAGCATCGCCTCGGAACAGGCGGCGCTCAAGTCCTTGCACCGCGCCGGCGCCGTCGCCTACCCGATCGCCTTCGGGGCCAAAGCGGATACGTCGGGCCTCGAGCGCTTGGCGCACGCGACCGGCGGCAGCTTCCACGCGGCCGCGTCGAGCGGGACGCTGAGCGCGATCTACAGCTCGATCGCTCGTGAGCTCCGCCGCACCTGGCGGGTTCACTACCTCACGAGCGCCCGCCCCGGCGACAAGCTCGAGCTGAAGGCCACCGTGACCCGGCTGGGCTCAGACCAGCGGACGGTGACCGTCCCGAACGCGGACAACAGCTCGCCGAAAGCCAGCCCCTCCCCGTTCGTTCCCGGGCCGCTCTACGGCCCGCTCGGCAACATCGTCTTCGCGCTCTTCGCAGGGCTGCTCGTGCTCGCATCGGCCACTCTCTTCGCCTCGACGCTGAGGGGGACGTTGCTGAAGCGGCGTCTCGCGCCGCACGTCCAGTCGACGCGGAACAGGTCGAAGGGCCGCAGCGGTCGCGAGCGGATGGATTGGATGAATGGCCTGTTCCGCGTGACCGAGAACACGTTCGGGCACCGCCGCCAGTGGCGCGACTTGCACCTCCTTCTCCAGCGCGCCGACCTGCCGCTGAAGACCGTCGAGTTCGCGTGGATCATGGTCGGTGGCGCGTTCCTGTTCGCGATCGTCGCCGGGCTCGCGGGCGCCGGCGGGCTGGGGATCCTCGCCATGTTCCTCGTCGGCGGCTTCATTCCGTATGTCTTCGTGTGGGTCAAGGCCCGGCGGCGGATTCGCAAGTTCGAGGATCAGTTGCCGGACCTTCTGATCACGATGGCCGCCTCGCTGAAGGCTGGGCACAGCTTCAAGCAGGGTCTTCAGAGCGTCGTCGACGAGGGCCAGGAGCCGGCCGCCAAGGAGCTCCGCCGGATCCTCACCGATACGCAGCTGGGCCGGCCCATGGAGGAGGCGCTCAACGACACGGCCGACCGCATCGGCTCGAAGAACTTCTCGTTCGTGATCACCGCCGTGAACATCCAGCGGCAGGTCGGCGGCTCGCTCGCCGGCCTGTTCGACATGGTCGCCGACACCGTTCGCGACCGACAGCAGTTCGCGCGAAAGATCCGCTCGCTGACGGCAATGGGGCGCATGTCCGCCTACACCCTCGTCGGGCTGCCGTTCTTCATCGCGGGCTCGCTGACGCTGCTGAACCCGACCTACATGGCCCCCCTCTACAACACGCACAAGGGTCACATGCTGATCGCGGGCGGGCTGACGATGATGGCGTTCGGGTCACTGATCCTCAAGAAAATCGTCTCCTTCAAGGGGTAATCACATGTTCCTAATCGTCCTCGCCGTCCTATTCCTCGCCGCCGCCGCGTATCTCATCGGCGAGGCGGCCACTGCACCCTCCCGCGAGCGCCACGTCTCGGTCAAGCGGGCCGCGAACTACGGCAAGATCCGCGCCGCCCTCGGCGAGCGCGAGCAGCCGTTCAAGGAGCGTGTGCTCACGCCGACGCGCGACCGGCTCGCCCGTGTCGTCCTCCGAGTCCACCCGAAGACGACGGTGGACGGCGTGCGCGGCAAGCTGCTCGCCGCCGGGCTGGGGCGCACGGTCACCCCGACTGGGTTCCTCGCGGCCAAGGGCGCAACGGCCATGGGGGCAATGCTGCTCGGAATGATCTTCGGCGGCGCCGCCGCCGGCGGCGGAGCGGCTCTGCTGTTCGGGGTAGGGCTCGCCGCCCTCGGCTTCCTCGCGCCCGACTTCATCGTCGGTGCGAAGGCCCGCAGCAGGCGCGACCGGATCCGTTCGCAGCTTCCGGACGCGCTCGACCTGCTCGCGGTCAGCGTCGAGGCCGGGATGGGCTTCGATGGTGCGATCTCGAAGCTGATCGAGTACATGGACGGGCCGCTCACGGAAGAGTTCGGCCTGACCCTGAACGAGATCCGGATCGGCGAGTCGCGCCAGGACGCGCTCAAGAAGCTCGCCGAGCGGGCAGACACGCCCGAGATCTCCGGCTTCACCCGCGCGATCATCCAGGCCGACCAGCTCGGCATCTCGCTCGGACGGATCCTGCGTGTGCAGGCAACCGATACGCGCCAGCGTCGTCAGGCCGCAGCCGAGGAAAAGGCGATGAAGGCGCCGATCAAGATGCTCTTCCCGACCGTCCTCTTCATCTTCCCAGCGATGTTCCTGGTCATCCTCGGTCCCGCCTTCCTGAACCTGTCCAAGATCTTCTAGGAGAAGACAATGGCGCCCCAGAAAGACAGCAACGAGCCCAAGAAGAAGGAGTTCGGCACCGGCCTCCGCGCGCAGCTACAGAAGCGGCGCGAGGATTCCGAGGCCGCCCCGCCGGCGGAGTCGCAGCCCAACGTCGAGCTGCGTCTGGAGCTGACGGCGCGTCCGTCGGACTCGTCCGAGCCGTTGACGGTCATCTCGAGCGGCGCCAGCGACGACCTGCGCAAGCAGCTCGACGCCGCGCTGAAGCGCGAGGAGGAGTTGAAGGCCGCCCTGGCCGAGCAGCAGGAGGTGTTCCAGGCCGGGATCGAGTCCGAGCAGGGGCTCTCGCGGCGCTCCTCCACCCTCGACGAGCGCGACGCGAAACTCGCCGAGTTCCAGGCCGAGCTCGAGGAGCGCGAGCGCAAGATTCGAGACCAGCGCCAGACGATCGATGCCGAGCATGCCCGGCTCGCCGAGCTGCAGGCTGAGCTGGCGGCCGAGCAGCAGCTCTCGGCCGAGCGCCAGGAGCAGGCCGAGCGGAAGCTTCGCGAGCTGAAGACCTTCGACCGCGACCGCTCGAAGTTCTCGAACGACCTCGAGAAGCAGCGCAAGGCGCTCGCCGACCGGGAGCAAAAGCTTGCACGCGCCGAGCAGGAGCTCTCGGCGCAGGAGCGCGCCGGCACCGTCAAGCTCGAAGGCCGCGAGCGCGCTCTCGCGAAGCGCGAGGAGGAGTGCCGCGCGCGGGACAAGGAGGTCTCGGAGCGAGAGCGCAAGTTCAACACGCGTGAGGCCGATCTCAAGAAAGAGTCCGCGCGCGTCGCGGCAAAGGACGAGGCCCTCGGCGAGCGCGAGGCGGAGCTTCTGCTCAAGCAGGAGCGCCTGCGCGGCGAGCTCCAGACGCTCGAACGCGAGTATGCCGACAAGACCGCCGCCGTTCGCGACGCAGTCACCCGCTCGGCCGAGCTCGACCGGCGCGAGACCGAACTTGCCGCCCGAGAGGCGGAGCTCAACCGGCTAAAGGCGGAGATCGCCCACGCCCAGCGCGACATGGCCTTCGGCGCCGACCTCCAGCAGCGGGCGACCCAGCTCGAGCAACGCGAGAAGGAGCTCGCCACGCGCGAATCGGCGTTGTCGAGCAAGGAGGGCGTGGCCGAGTCCCAGGCGAACCGGCTCGACCGGCGCGAGGAGCGGCTGGCCGAAATGGAGGAGACGATCCGCGACCGCATCCGTGAGCTCGACGAGCGCGAAGCGGAGGCCGAGCAGCGACAGGCTGCGCTCGACGCCGACATTATTCTCCGCACCGACAAGATCGAGGACCGCGAGACGGCAGTCGCCGAGCTCGAGGCGCACCTGACGCAGAAGGAATCCGAGCTCGCCACTCTCGTCGGCAAGGCCCAGACGGAGCTGCAACGCCGCGAGGCGGCCTGGTGGGACCAGCAGCTCGGCCGGAACGGCGACACCGACGAGACCGTCGAGGCCGGCGCCGCCTAAGCGGCTAAGCCGGTCCGCCGGAAGGGCGGCCGCTATTCTCGCCGCGTGGCGCAGCGCGTTCCTGCTGTGCGCGCCGTCCCGGCGCGGCTCGCCATCCGCGATCGGTTCCTGACCAGGCTCGACCGGCACGCGGCGCTCGCCGCGGGGGCGATCTGGGCGGTCTGGCTCGGCGCGGTGCTCGCCGTCGTGATCCTCGGCGTCGAGGCCGGAGCGATCTCCGACCCGCATCACAACTGGCCGCATTTCGGCGGGCCGCTCTGGCCCTTCTTCAGCTGGGACTTCGGCTGGTACCGCGGCGTCGCCCTGTTCGGCTACCCGAACGGCCACGGCGGCCCCTACTACGCTTTCTTTCCGCTCTGGCCGCTCGTCCTGCGGGCCTCGGGCTCGATTCCCGGCTGGGCCGCCGCCTTCGGCGTCGTCGTCCTCGCGAGCGGGCTCGCGTTCCTCGGCGTCTCCGCTTCGAGCCCGAGCGGACGTCGACGGCAGGCGGTCATCGCGCTCGCATGCTGGCCCGGGTCGTTCATGCTCCTGCTCGCCTACCCCGACGTGGTCGCTTTGGCAGCGGCCGTTTGGGCGGCCGCACTCGTGCTCCGAGGTCGCCCCTACCTCGCCGGCGCGCTCGGGGCCGTTGCCGCCTTCGCCCGGCCGACCGGCTTCCTGATCGCGATTCCGTTGTTTCTGGTCGCGCGCGGAGCGGCCGCCCGCCTTGTCGCGGCCGGCGCCCCCATCGCTGCGGCCGTCGTCGTCCACAGCTACTTCTGGGCGCGGAGCGGCGACCCACGCGCGTTCGTCCACGCCGAGGACCTGCCAATCTGGCAGCGAAGCGGCCCGACCCGCCTCTCGAAGTGGCCGGGGCACGTCGCGCATGCCTTCAGCGTCCACGCGACGCTGCTCGTCGTCGGTGGGCTTGCTGCGGTTGCGGTGGTCGCGCTCGTCGCGCGGCGGTTCGGCCGCTGGTACGCGGCCGCCGTCGCCTATGCCTGCATCGTCGCGGCGCTTCTGCTCGGCGCACAGACCACGCAGAGCAGGATCCAGAGCGCCGTCCTCGCCGCGGTCGTCCCGGTCGTCGGGCTGCTCTGGTGGCTCGGCCCCCGCTACCGGCCGTGGGCCGCCTTCGCGACGGCCGTGATCGGCGTGGCGTTCTTCTCAGGCACGGTCACGAGCTTCGCGCGGCAGGCGCTCTTTGCGTTCCCGCTCTACTGGGCCGTCGCGGACGGGCCGAAGCCGCTGCGCCATCCGCTCGTCGCCTTCACAGCGATCGCCGCCAACGTCGCCTTGGCGCTCACGCTTGCGAAGTACCCGCCGTAGGCCGCAAGCCGGCGAGGATCAGGTCGAGGCCTACGTCGAAGGCGCTCACCTCACGGTGCGGCCCCTCGGCGAAGTGCTGGTCGCGATGCTCCGTGAAGCTCGGGTAGTCGTCCCAGGGGATCTTCTTCATGAACTCCGCCACGCGCTCGGCGAAGTCGGGGTCGTCGGTGTTCGTGTACGCGTTCTCCCAGAGCGAGAAACCGAAGATGAACCCGTCGATCAGGTGATAGACGTGGTACTTGCGATCGGCGTCGAGCCCGGCATCGCGGAGCCGGCTGAGCAGGAACTCGCCGTACGCGAGGCGCCGGGGCCGCATGTGAGCCCCGGTCATGAGCAGCCGCGCCGCCCAGGGGTGGCGGCGCAGGCCCTGATGCACGGAGCGGGCCGTGGTTCGGATCGCGTCGACCGCGTCGGGCTCGGCCTCAGGCAGCTCCCACTCCGCCAGGACGAGATCGAGCATGCCGTCGAGCAGATCGTCCTTGTTCGCGATGTGGCGGTAGAGGGACATCGCCTCGTACCCGAGCTCGTCTCCGAGGCGGCGCATCGTGAGCGCCTCGATGCCCGACGCATCGGCGAGGGCCAGGCCTGCGTCCAAGATGCGGTCGCGACTGAGAGGAATCCTCTCCGCTGCTGCCATCGTCTTGACAAGTTTACGCCGTACGCTTATCTTACGCCGTAAGCTTACGGCGTAAGGAGAAGCATGAAGGCGGCAGCTCACGTCAACTACGGATCGCTCCTCGTACGCGACGTGGAGACCCCCGAACCGGGCGACGGCGAGTTGCTCGTCCGAGTCCACGCGACGTCGCTCAACGCCGCCGACTGGTACGGGTTCAGCGGGCGTCCCTACGTCGCCCGCCCGCTGATGGGCGTGCGCAGGCCGAGATCCTCGCAGGCGGGTATCGACTTCGCGGGAGTTGTCGCAGCAGTCGCCGACGGCGCGACCGGATTCGCGGTGGGCGAAGAGGTGTACGGCTGCCAAAACGGCTCGTTCGCCGAATACGTGGTGGTTTCGAAGGCGGTCGCGCCTAAGCCGGCCAACCTGTCATTCGAGGACGCCGCTGCCGTTCCGGTCGCCGGTGTCACGGCGCTTCAAGGCCTGCGCGACCACGGTGGCGTAGGGCCGGACCAGAAGGTCCTCGTGAACGGCGCGGCCGGGGGCGTCGGCACCTTCGCGGTGCAGATCGCGAAGGCGCTCGGCGCCGAGGTGCACGCCGTGTGCAGCACGCGCAACGTCGAGCAGGCGCGCGAGCTCGGCGCAACGCGCGTCTTCGACTACACCCGCGAAGACTTCGCCCGCAGCGGCGAGCGCTACGACGTGCTCTTCGACAATGCCGGCAACCGGTCGTGGCGATCGATGCTCGCCGTGCTCGCCCCCGGCGGAACGGTCGTCCTGGTCGGTGGCCCGCGCGAGAAGCGCTGGTTCGGCCCCCTCGGGCACATCGCGCGGATGAAGCTGGCCGCGACCCTAGGCCGACGAACAGCGGTGTTCTTCATCGCGAAGCCGAACACGGACGATCTCGAGGCGCTCCGCGACCTGATCGAATCCGGCACGGTCAAGCCGGTGGTCGAGCACCGCTACGACCTCGCGCAGATCGTCGAGGCAATGCGCAACCTGGACGACGGCCACGCACGGGCCAAGACCGTCGTGACGATTTAGCTTTTCGCGGTCCGATACCCGAGGTAGGCGCCGAACCCGAGAATCCCCGCACCTGCACCTATGTCGATCGCGGACAGGGTCCGCGGGCCGATTCGGCGGCGGGCCAGGGCGACCGCGCCGGAGAAGCACGTGTACCAGGTCAGCGTCCCGAAGCCGACGCCGACCAGCAACGCCGCCGTGTCGACCGACGAGCGCGAGCCGCCCGAGACAGCAGCCGGCGCGGCGGCGGTCCAGAGAGCGATCGTCAGCGGGTTCAGCGCCGTTGCGGCGAACGCGGTCGCAAATGCTCGCCGCGGAGTCCCGACCTCCTCGGCCGTCTCGAGCCCGAAGCGCGCGCGGAAGCCGATCCACATCGCCCGCAGGCCGATCGCTGCAAGCACCGCCGCGCCGATGTAACCGAGCGCGACGTGCACGCCGTCCGTCGACTCGAGCGCCCGCGCCACGCCGGCGAGGCCGAGCGCTGCATAGCCGAGGTCGACCAGTGCCACCGCCGCGGCCATCGCCAGGCCGATCGCGAAGTTGCCGCGGAGGACCGAGCGGACGATCAGCAGCGAGACGGGCCCGATCTGCGCAGCAACGAACAGGCCGAGGCCGTAGCCGACGAGAAGAGACGACATGCGGCGAGCCTAACGGGCAACAGGCTCCGCGGCGAAAACGTCAGGGAAGCGCTCGCGGGCCGCGGCGATCAACAGGTCGCGCGTCGGCTTGCAGCCGAAACGCTCCTCGTTCCGGTCGTAGTCCGGCGCGAACTCACGCTCGAGCTCGTCGAGCTCGTCCACCTCGCGGCGAAGCCGCTCGCGCCACTCCGGGTCACGCGGCTTGGCGAGGACCACCAGCTCGCAGAGCGAGGTGACGAGCTTCGTCTTACGCGCGATCGTCTCCGGCGTCACGTCGCGGAGGCAGACCGCGTAGATCCCGCTGAGATATCCCTCCCACTGCCCGTCGACATCGTCATCCCCCGCCGCGCGCAGCCGCTCCTCGAAGTGCTGCCGCAGCGGCTCGATGCCGCCTGCCTCGTCCGCGAGGCGGAAGTAATCGCGCGGGAACATCTCGGTGCCGTCGTCGAGCACGTACGAAGGGCGCGGCAGCAGGCCGACATCGATCCAGCTCCGCACGTTCGACGGCGTCTGGGCTCGCTCGGCGCATAGCTCGTCGAGAGTCAGGTAGTTCGCCCGGATGTACGCGAGGTCTGCATTCGTGAACTCCACCCCGCGAGCGTACCACTTGGACAGTTGTAGTATCGTCAAACTGTGATCGCAGCCATGGACATCTCGACGCCGGCGGCCTTGATGGGCGACCCGACGCGCGCGGCTTTCTTGACGGCTCTGGCGGACGGCACGACGCTGCCGGCGAGCGAGCTCGCCCAACGGGCCGGAGTGGGCGCCTCGACCGCGAGCATCCAGCTCGCCAAGCTCGTCGGCGGCGGCCTGATCGAGGTCGAGCGCATAGGGCGACACCGCTACTACCGGCTGGCCGACCCGACGGTCGCGGCGGCCATCGAATCGCTCGCCGTGCTCGCGCCCCATCGCGCTGCGAGCTCGCTGAAGCAGGCCCGCGTGGGATCCGAGCTTCAAGCGGCGCGAACCTGCTACGACCACCTCGCGGGCGCCCTCGGCGTCGCATTGCTGGAGGGCTTGCAGCGGCAGCGGCTGCTGACGACGAAGCTCGAGGTAACTCCGCGGGGCACCGACCGCTTTGCGAAGCTCGGCATCGAGATCCAGGAGCTCGCCCGGGGCAGGCGGCCCCTCACACGCGCCTGTCTCGACTGGACGGAGCGCCGCCACCACCTCGCGGGCGCGCTCGGCGCCGCCCTGGCGACAAGCTTCCTCGAGCGTGGCTGGATTGAGCGGCGCGCGGGCAGCCGGGCGGTGCGCCTGACCGACAGCGGCGGTCGCGGCATCGCCCGCGAGCTCGCGGTCCGCGTTGACGGCCGATAGACGAAGCGACATCCTGGCCGGGTGACCTCTGTCGACGTCGACTCGATCGAGCAGGAGGCGCTCGACTTCACGCGCGAGCTCTGCCGCAAGCCGAGCATCTCGGCCGAAGGCCGCGCGCTCGAGGAGACGGCCGAGCTCGTCGAGACGCTCCTGACCGCGTCGGGGTTCGAGACGAAGCAGCTCACGGTTGACGGCGCGCCGCCGGCCGTCTACGGCGAGCTCGGAGGTGACGGCGATGCGAGCCTGCTCCTCTACAACCACTACGACGTCCAGCCGGTCGACCCGCTCGAGCTCTGGGAGTCGCCGCCGTTCGAGCCGACCCTCCGCGACGGCCGCCTGTTCGCCCGCGGGGCGGCCGACAACAAGGCGGAGCTGGCCGTCCGGCTCGCGACGATCCGGGCGCTCCGCGAGGCCCGCGGCGCGGCGCCCCTGACGATTCGCTGGATCATCGAAGGCGAAGAGGAGGTCGCCAGCCCTCACTTCGACGCGATCGTCGAGCGCAACGCCGAGCTTCTTCGGGCCGACGGCTGCCTGTGGGAGGGCAGCAGCTTCGCGCTCGACGGGCGTCCCGAGATCGGGCTCGGGTTCAAGGGCAATCTCTTCGTCAAGCTCGACGTGCAGGCGTTGAGCGACGACGCCCATTCGGGCCTCGCAGGCGTCCTTCCGAGCGCCGCCTGGCGGCTGCACGCCGCGCTCTCGAGCATCCGTGCGCCGGATGGACACGTCCGCGTCAAGGGCTTCCACGGCGCCATTTGTGCGCCCAGCGCGGAGTCGCGCGCGGCGGTCGACCAGCAGGGGCCCGCGCTCGAGGAAGAGCTGCAGGAGTTCTTCGGCGTCCAGCGGTTCGTCGACGACCTGACCGGTGTCGAGTTCCGTGAGCGGCTCGCCTTCGCGCCGACCTGCAACATCTGCGGCTTCCACACGGGCTACGGCGGGCCGAGCGTCAAGACCGTTCTACCTGCGCACGCGTCCGCGTGGATGGACTTTCGGCTCGTGCCTGATCAGCGTTCGTCAGAGGTTTTCGAGCTGATCCGCACGCACCTCGACGAGGAAGGCTTCTCGGACGTGGCCCTGACGAAGCTCGCCGCCGCCGAGCCGGCCGCGACCGCCCTAGACGACCCGTTTGCAGCACGAGTGATCGCCATCGCAGAACGCGTGGTCGGAAAGGCGCCGTCGATCTACCCGATCGGCCCGGCGACCCTGCCGATCGTGTGGTCGCTTCAACGTCACGTCGGCGTCCCGGGCCTGAGCGCGCCGGACAACCCCGTCTACGGCGGCTCGGCCGCCCACGCGCCCAACGAGCACGTGCGGGTCGAGGACTTCGGTCCGGCGATCGAGTTCACAATTGCGGTACTCGATGAGCTGGGGGTCAAGCCCAGAGATTCGTAGACCTCGACCCGCCGCGGGCGGCTGTAGGCTCTGATTGGCCGTGAGACGCCGGTCAGATCAGCGGAGGGGTCGAGCAACTTGAGGTTGCGCAAGGAGTCAGCCAAGAGGCCTGTCGAGGAGACGCGGCCCGAGTCGCCGCCGGAGCTCGCGAACCTCACGGTCGACCTCCTCAAGCCTTTGCTGCACAGCAAACGCTACGCGATCACGAACGTCGACTCCCTCGGTGTGATCGAGCGTTTCACCTACACCGAGATTACGCGCGAGACGGCTCGATGGGCCCAGCTTCTCCGCGACAAGGGCCTCCAGCCGGGCGACCGCGTGGTCATCGTCGCCGGACGTGAGTGGGGCTGGCGCTGCGCGCTGCTCGGGGCGATCCATGCCGGCGGCGTGGCTGTGCCGTGCCCGGCTTCGCTGTCTCTGCGTGAGATTCGCACCGTGGCGGACCACGCCGGCGCCTCGCTGCTCGTCTCGCTTCGGCCGCGGCCAGATCTCGTCGAGCTCGATGGACGTCGCGCCCTGACCGCGGATGATGTCGACGCCGTCGACCCCGCCCGCGCTCTCGCGCAAAGGCCCCACCAGACCGAGTCGCGCGACATCGCGCTCATCCTCTACGCCTGGCACGCCCTGGATCTGACCGGGACCATGCATACGCATGCCTCGCTCCTCGCTCAGGCCGACGCCGGCGAGCACTGGCTCGGAGTCGACGGAGACGAGCGCATCTGGGCCACGGCCGACGACGGTTCGGGGCCTTCGATCTGGCTCTTGCTCGCGGCGTGGCGCCGGGGCGCCAGCATCGTCGTCGTCGATCTCGAGCTCGATTCCGAGGCGAAGCTCGAGCTGCTCGACCGACTGCGGCCGGCCGCAGTCTGGTTCTCCGACGACGAATACGGGATGCTCGGCTCCGCTGTGGTCCCGCCCTGGGTCGATCTCCGCTCCATCCGGCGTGCGCTCGTCGATACGGAGGAAACGGAAGGGGCGAGCTCGTTCGTAGCTGCGTTCGGCGGAGCGCTCGTGCCCGTCTTTGCCCTGGACGAGCTGGGCGTCGTCGCCGGTTGGCCCGCCGGCCACGAGGGGCAGGCCGACGCAACGACTGCGCACCCCACGCCCGGCGTCCAGGTCGCGGTCGTCGGAGGCGACGGGACCGAGCTGCCGCCCGGCGAGGTCGGCGACGTCGCCGTCCGTAGCGACGCGCCGACGCTCTTCACCGGTTACGCGGGAAGGGAGGGGCGTTCGCGATCGGCCGGGTGGTTCCGGTTCGGTTGGCGAGGCGCATGGACCGCCGAAGGGACGCTGCGGATCGAGTCGCGATCAACAGGCGAGGTCGAGCCGGTGGGCGCCTCGGTCGACCTCCCCGCTCCCGAGCTGGCCGACGAGCCCGCGCCCGAGGAGCATGTGGCCGCCGAGCCCGAGCCCGCCGCGCTCGGCTGGCGCGCGCGCCGCGGCGCCGAGCGGGCACGACGCGAGGAAGAACGCGCCGCCGAGGAAGAGCGACTCCGTCACGACGAGGCGGAGGCGCTCGAGAGCGCCGAACGCGAGGCCGCCGAGGCAGCTGAACGCGAGCGCGCTGAAGCCGTTGAGCGCCGCGAGCGCGAGAAGGCCGACGCGCGCGAGCGTGCCGAACGCGAGGCTGCCGCGGAGGCGCGGCGGGCCGAAGACGAGCGTCTGGCCGAGGAGCGCCGCCTCGCCGAGCAGGCGAATCAACGTGACGAGGAGCAGCGGCAACGCGCGGAAGAGGATGCTCGTCGCCGGGCCGACCAGGAGGCGAAGCAACGCGCCGCAGCCGAGGCGGACGAGCGCGCCGAGGCAGAAGCTAAGCAGCGCGCCGAAGAGGAGCAGCGTCGCGAGGAGAAGCGTCGCCGGGACGAGCAGGAAGCCCGCGAGCGAGAGGCACGGGAAGCGAAGGAGCGCGAGAAGGCCGAGGCCGAGGGGCGCCGGCGCGCCGAGGAGGAGGCCCAGGCCGCGCAAGCGGTCGCCGCCGGCGAGGCGAAGCGGCGCGCGGAAGAGGAGAAATCGCGCGAGAAGGAGCGTCAGCGCGAAGAGAAGGAGGCGCGTGCCCGTGCCGAACGCGAGGCGAAGGTGCGCGAGAAGGCCGAAGCCGAGGAGCGCCGCCGCGCCGAGGAGGAGGCCAAGATCCAGGCGAAGCGCGAGGAGGCCGAAGCCAAGCAGCGCGCCAAGGAGGAGAAAGAACGCGAGCAGCGCGAGGCCAGGGAACGCGTTGAGCGCGAAAAGGCCGAGGCCGAGGCCGCGAAAGTCCAGGCGAAGGTCGACGCGGCCGAGGCGAAGCAGCGCGCCAAGGAGGAGAAGGAGCGCGCGAAGCGCGAGGCTGTAGAGCGGGCAGAGCGCGAGAAGGCCGAAGCGGAGGCTGCGAAGGTCCAGGCGAAGGTCGACGCGGCCGAGGCGAAGCAGCGTGCCAAGGACGACAAGGAGCGCGAGAAGCGCGAAGCCAGGGAACGCGTCGAGCGCGAAAAGGCCGAGGCCGAGGCTGCGAAGGTCCAGGCGAAGGTCGCCGCGGCCGAGGCGAAGCAGCGTGCCAAGGACGACAAGGAGCGCGAGAAGCGCGAGGCTGTAGAGCGGGCAGAGCGCGAGAAGGCCGAAGCGGAGGCTGCGAAGGCCCGAAAGAAGCAGGCTGAAATCGACGCCAAGCAACGCGCCGAGGAGGAAAAGCGCAGCGCCAAGGAGCGCGAACGCGAGGTGAAGGAGGCGCGCCGCCGGGCCGAGGAAGAAGCCAAGGAGGCCGCTCGCGCCGAGCGCAAGGCCGCGCTCAAGCAAAAGCGCCCCCCCCGGGAAGCGCCGAAGCCCGCAGACGACGGGCAACGACGCTTCGGTCGCCGTCGCCGCGAAGCCGTCGAGGAGACCGAGCCGCAGCACGCGCCCGACGTCGTCGCGCGTATCCAGCAGTACGGAATGGCGGCGACATCGAACGACAGCCCGGCAGAGCAGCCGGAGCAACGGGACGACGACTGAGTACTAGGCGGCCAGCCCCTCGCTACGCGTCAGGCGCGGGCTTTCGCGCGCGGCGACTCTGCCTGCCGGGCATTCGCTAGTCAGCGGATCCCGGCGTCGTAGCGAAAGTTCCGCGTGACGCGGGAAAGCCTCGGAACTGTGATCCGCCGGGGCCGTAGCCCGGACTGCGGGTGCGAGGGCGTCGTGACACCGTAAATCGCCGGCGGGAGAGCGACCCGGTAGCGCCCCTTGGTGTCGGTCACGACGCGCGCCGCTACCCTGCCGTGCCGCCAGAACACGAGCTTGAAGTGCGCGAGTGGCTTCGTACAAGAGAGGCCCACTCGGCACACAGGCAGGGCGGGATCGAGGACCACCGTGCCGGAGACGGCTGTCGCGGCCGACGCGGGCGCCGCGGCGCCCAAGGCCCCGAGCGCGATCACGACGACGAGCCCTGAACGCACGAAGGCAAGCGTAGCGCTGCTTAGAACGACATCTCGATTCAGTAGGCCCCAATCGCGCCGGGCGGGCGGAAAGGCCTGCCCGGCGCTCCATTAGCCTTGTCTCGATGGAAATCGTGCGCCGAGAGCAGCGCGAGGCCTTCATCACGGCGGACGGCTCCTCGATCCGGGAGCTGGCCGGCGTTCCGACAGGAAATGCCGGCAACCAGAGCCTGGCTGAGGCGGTCGTACCGCCTGGGAGCGCGACCGTCGCACATCTGCACCACCGGAGCGAGGAGATCTATCTGTTCACGCACGGGAGCGGCCGGATGCGACTCGGCGACGAAGAGCACCCGGTTCGCGCCGGAGACTGCGTCGTCATACCGCCGGGCGTCGCCCACAAGCTGTGGGCAAACGAGCGAGAGCCGCTGATCCTCCTGTGCTGCTGCGCGCCGCCCTACTCGCATGCGGACACGGAGTTGCTCGAAGGCTGAGTCGGGTGGTCTAGTGAGCTGCGCGCTCGGGGGAGCGGCTGAGCAGCGAGACTGCGCGCGCGGCGTCCTCGAGCGGGAGGACGTCCGTGTTGAGCACGAGGTCGTAGTGCGTCGGCACTTCCTGATCGACGTGGTGGAAGCTCTTCAGGTAGTCGCGGCGCGCGGCATCTGCGTCCTTGACCTTGCGTCGCGCCTCGTCGACGTCGATGCCCTCGAGCTCCGCCAGGCGTGTCGCCCTCGTATCCGGCGATGCCGTGACGAGCACCCGTAGCGCCTCCGGCGAGCGCGCGAAGACGTGCGATGCGGCGTGGGCAACGATCACGACGTTTCCACGCGCCGCCGCCTGCTCGATCGCCTCGCGGATCAGTGCGAGCAGGTCGTACCGGCCGAGCCCCCCGCTCCCGGCTGGGGGGAGACCGACAG
>Ga0075435_100000774_pt1 | contig 19816 bp, 19 predicted proteins | sample RhiMethybrSRZTD4_FD_75302 | JGI IMG/M metagenome (GOLD analysis project Ga0075435, IMG submission 75302) | Populus rhizosphere microbial communities from Tennessee, USA - Rhizosphere MetaG P. TD hybrid SRZTD4 | ecosystem: Host-associated > Plants > Roots > Rhizosphere > Soil | place: USA...
GTCGACTGGCTGTGGCAGTACGCCTTCGAGCAGCGCGCGAGCGACATCCACGTCGAGCCGCGGCGCGAGCACGGCATCGTGCGCTTCCGCATCGACGGCGTGCTGCACCAGGTCTACCAGATCCCCGCCGCGGTGCTGGCGGCGATGACCAGCCGCATCAAGATCCTCGCGCGCATGGACGTGGTGGAGAAGCGCCGGCCGCAGGACGGGCGCATCAAGACGCGCACGCTGGAGGGCGAGGAGGTCGAGCTGCGCATCTCGACGCTGCCGACCGCTTTCGGCGAGAAGCTCGTGATGCGCATCTTCGACCCCGAAGTGCTGGTGCGCGACTTCAAGGAGCTCGGCTTCTCCGACGAGGACAAGAAGCGCTGGGACGAGATGACCAGCCGCCCCAACGGCATCGTGCTGGTCACCGGGCCCACCGGCTCCGGCAAGACCACCACGCTCTACTCGACGCTGAAGAACCTCGCCACGCCGGAGGTGAACGTCTGCACCATCGAGGACCCGATCGAGATGGTGGAGAGCGCGTTCAACCAGATGCAGGTGGTGCCGCAGATCGAGCTCGGCTTCGCCCAGGGCGTGCGCGCGCTGATGCGCCAGGACCCGGACATCATCATGGTGGGCGAGATCCGCGACCTCGAGACCGCCGAGATGGCGGTGCAGGCGGCGCTGACCGGCCACCTGGTGCTCTCGACGCTGCACACCAACGATGCGCCAAGCACCGTGACCCGCCTGCTGGAGCTGGGCGTGGCGCCTTATCTGCTCAACGCCACGCTGAACGGCATCATGGCGCAGCGCTTGGTGCGCACGCTCTGCCCGCACTGCAAGCAGAAGGTCGAGCTGCACCGCGAGGAGGACCAGTCGGCGTGGGAGTCGCTGGTCGCGCCGTGGAAGTCGAAGCACCCGGCGCGGCTCTACAAGCCGGTCGGCTGCCTCGAGTGCCGCATGACCGGCTTCCTCGGCCGCGTCGGCGTCTACGAGACGCTCACCTTCACGCAGCCGATCAAGGCCCTGGTCAACGCCAGGGCCGAGATCGCGGCGCTGCGCGAGCAGGCGTTCAAGGACGGGATGAAGCCGCTGCGCATCAGCGGCGCGATGAAGGTGGGCGCAGGGCTCACCACCATCGAGGAAGTGCTGAAGGTCGCGCCGCCGGTGCGCGACAGCGCCGCCTAGGTGGCCGACCTCTACGACGCGCTGCTGCTGGCCGCGATCGCGGCGGCCGTGGTCTATCTCGCGATGTTCCTGCTCGCGCAGCGCCGCGAGCGCGAGCTGCGCCAGGCGCAGCTGAACGAGGCGCGCCTCAAGGGCCTGACCGCGCTCTCGGCCGACTGGTTCTGGGAGACCGACCCCGAGCACCGCATCACCTGGCTCTCGGGCGGCGGGCCGGTGGCGATGCTCTTCGGCAACGCGCCTACCTTCGGCAAGCGCTTCTGGGAGATCCCGCGCGTCGAAGTCGATCCGCGCGCGCTGGAAGCGCTGCGCGAGCGCCTCGGCCAGGAGCTGCCGTTCTTCGACCTCGAGATCGCGCGCGCCGACGAGCGCGGCGCGCGCCAGGTGCACATCATCTCCGGGCACGCGTGGCGCGGCCCCGACGGCCGGCTCGCCGGCTACCGCGGCGTCGGGCGCGACGTCACCGAGCAGCGGCGCGCCGAGCGCGGGCTGTGGCTCGCGAAGCAGCGCCTCGAGATGGCGCTCGACGGCGGCGACCTCGCCGAATGGCACCTCGACCTCGAGAACGACGAGGTCTACGCCGGCGACGGCTGGACGCGCTTCCTCGGCCACGCGCGCTCGCCCTCGGTCTCGCGCGGCTCGGAGCTGCGCAACGTGATCCACCCTGAAGACGAGCCGGCGGCCCGCGCGGCGCTGGTGCGCGTGCTCAAGGGCGAGACGGCCGAGTACGACGCCGAGGTTCGCATCGCCATGCAGGGCGGCGGCTGGAAGTGGCTGCACGCCAAGGGCCGCGTCACCGAGCGCGGCGGCGACGGGCGGGCGACGCGCATGTCGGGCATCGTCGCCGACATCGACGCGCGCAAGCGCGCCGAGGCGGCGGCCGAGGAGGGCGAGCGGCGCTTCCGCGACGTGGCCGCGGTGTCGGCCGAATACCTCTGGGAGACCGACGCCCAGTGGCGCTACACGTATCTCTCGGAGCGCGTTGAGACCCTGCTCGGCTATCCGCGCAGCGAGCTGCTCGGGCGGGGCGCGTGGGAGCTATGCCCGCTGGGCGAGGAGCGCGCGGTGCGCGCCTGGTTCGCGGGCCACGGCGGCGAAGGCGCGCCGTTTCGCGACCTCGCCTGCCGCTCGATCACCAAGTCGGGCGGCGTGATCTGGCAATCGCTCTCCGGCGTGCCGATCACCGATGCCGAAGGGCGCTGGGCCGGCTATCGCGGCACCGCCGCCGACATCACCGCGCGCAAGCTCGCCGAGGCGCGCATCGAGCAGCTCACCACGCGCGACACGCTCACCGGCCTGGCAAACCGGCAGTCACTGGACGAAAAGACCGGGGAAGCGATCCTGTCCGCCGCCCGCGCGCGCGGCCAGCTCGCGCTGCTGGTCCTCGACCTCGACCGCTTCCAGCTCGTCAACCATGCGCTCGGCCACCGCGCCGGCGACAGCCTGCTGCGCGCGGTCGCCGAGCGCCTGCAGAACGCCCTGCGGCGCGAGGACACGCTCGGCCACATCGGCGGCGACCAGTTCGCGCTGCTGTGGAACGGGCTCAAGTCGCGCGAGGAGGCCGCCGGCCTCGCGCAGCGGCTGCTGGCGATCCTCGGCCGGCCGTTCACCGTCGAAGGCTCGACGCTGGGGGTCGCGGCTTCGATCGGGATCGCGCTCTATCCGCGCGACGGTCGCGACTTCGCCGAGCTCTTCAAGCACGCGGCCGCCGCCCTGCACCACGCGAAGGAGACGGGCAGCGGCGAGTATCGATTCTTCCACCCGGCGCTGACCGCACGCGCCGCCGAGCGCCTGCGGGTCGAGAACGAGCTGCGGGCCGCGCTCGCGCGCAACGAGCTGGTGCTGCACTGGCAGCCCGTGGTGCAGGGAAGGAGCGAGATCGTCGGCGCCGAGGCGCTGGTGCGCTGGCAGCACCCGGCGCGCGGCCTGATCGGCCCCGAGGAGTTCGTGCCGCTCGCCGAGGACGTCGGCCTGATCCGCGCGGTGGGCGAATGGACGCTCGAGCGCGCCTGCGCGCAGGCCGGCGCCTGGCAGCGCGAGCTGCCGGGCAGCCCCTGGTTCGCGATCAACGTCTCGGCGCCCGAGCTCGCGCTGGGCGAAGCGTTCGTCGAGAAAGTGAAGGGCTGCCTCGCCGCGCACGGCGTCGAGGGCGCGCGCATCGAGCTCGAGGTCACCGAGCGCGTGCTGATGTCGCACTTCGAGGCCAACGCGCGGACGCTCAAGCGCATCGGCGAGACCGGCGTGCGCTTCGCGATCGACGACTTCGGCACCGGCTACTCGAGCCTGGCCTATCTGCGCCAGCTGCCGATCGACAAGCTCAAGATCGACCGCATGTTCCTCGAGCGCCTCGAGTCGCACGCCGCCGACCAGGCGATCGTGCGCACCATCGCCTCGCTCGCCGAGACGCTGGGCATCGGCGTCGCGGCCGAGGGGCTCGAGAGCGAGGCGCAGCTCGAGCGCCTGCTCGGGCTCGGCTGCCGCCAGTGGCAGGGGCATCTTTGCAGCGCGCCGCTCGACGCGCCGGCCTTCGCGCGGCTCTTCAGCGAAGCACGAGCGCCGCGAGCAGCCAAGAAATCAGGCTGAACACGATCGCGCCGAGCACGCCCCACCAGAAGCCGGCGACGACGAAGCCCTGGATGAACGAGCCGACGAACCAGAACAGCAGCCCGTTTATGACGAAGATGAACAGGCCGAGCGTGAGCACCGTCGCCGGCAGCGTGAGCAGGATCAGGATCGGCCGCACCACCGCGTTCACCAGGCCGAGCACCAGCGCGGCGACCAGGGCGGCGGCGAAGGTTGCGACCCGGACCCCCGGCAGGAGGTAGGCGACGGCGATCAGCGCCACGGTGTTGATCAGCCAGACCAGCAGCAGCCGCAGCAACCCGCTACTCCCAGAGCCCCTTCGGCAGCGGCAGCCCGGCGTAATCGCGCTCGGTGAGCGGCCCGTCGGGGGCGATGCCGAAGCCCTCGAGCACCGACATGATCTGGCGCGCGTGCTGCGCCGAGTGCCAGGTGCAGCGTTCCATCACGTGGTGCAGCGGCTGCTCGCCGTAGTAGGTGCCGAGCTTCGCGCTTGCCACCCTGCCGCCTTCGCGCTGCCACCAGCGCTGCAGCCTTTCGCTCACTTTTCTTCCATACGCCGCGATATCGCCCACCGTGGTGACGCTCGCCGGCGGGGGCGCGTTGTACACGGAGGTCAGGTCCTGAACGCCGTCCTCGACCGCCTGCAGGAAGGAATCGGGCACCTGGTAGACGTGGTAGGCGAGGTCGCGGATCGAGCGGTCGCGGCCGGGCGTGGCGCGCTCCTGCAGCCGCTGCTGCGGGATCTGCATCACGTGGCGCTGCGCCGCCGCGAGGACGGCTTGCCACTTCTGTATCAATTCGGAAGGAGGCAGGCGGCGGAAGTCGACCTTGCGGCCGATGAACTCCGACACGTCCGCGAGCTCCTGTGCGAACACGTAGTCGCTGCCGCGCGCCACCACCGGCACGGTGCGCACGCCGAGCGCGCGCAGGTCGTCCATCGCCTCGGGCCGCGCCGAGACGTTGATCGACTCGTACTCGACGCCGAGCCCGGAGAGGAACTCCTTGACCTTGACGCAGCTCGAGCAGCCGGGCCGCCAGTAGACGCGGAGGGCCGAATTTTCCGTAAGGGTCATGTCGCTACTCTAACGCCGGGAACCTTGTGTTTGTCGATGAGGCGCTCGACCAGCCCCGAGCGCTTCACATCCTCGGCGAACTCGCGCAGGTAGCGGGCCGCCGCCTCGCGCCCCTTGGGGGCGCCGATCGCCTGCTGCACCCCGGTGACCTGCCCCTCCAGCACGCGCGAGCCCGGGGTGCGCGCCTGCTCCTCGACCAGCTTGGGCTTGAGGCCGCCCAGGGCCTCGAGCTTCTGCGCGATGAAGGCGTCGTAGGAGGCGGGGATGCCCTTGGTGCGCACCAGCTGCGCCTTTTTCAGGTTCCGCGTGAGGTACAGGTCATAGGCGCTGCGCTCGGACACCGCGATACGCACCCCTTCGCGGTCGACGTCGGCGATGCGCCTGATCGGCGAGCCCGCGGGCACGAGGAAGGTCACCGGGATCTCGAGGTAGGCGGAGGTGAAGTCGACCTCGCTCGCGCGCTGCGGCTCGGCGCCGAGGAAGCCGACGTCGCACGCCGCGCTCTTCACCGCGTCGAAGAGCTTGCCCGCGGCGTCGAACTTGATGAACTCGAACGGCAGCCCGGTGCGCCGCGCCAGCTCGCGGCCGAGGTCGGGCGCGATGCCGCGCGGCTCGCCGTTGGGCTCGTCGCCGAGCACCAGCAGGAAATTCGAGTAATTGAGGCCGATGCGCAGCTTGCCGCTCGGCGCGAGATCTTCATTCATGGCGTGGCAGCGTAGAAGAGGTTGGTCAAGCTCTTGATGTCCAGCATTCTGAAGCCGCGGAAGCCTGCCTCGCGCAGCAGTTTCTCGGTCTGCGCAGGTCCCATGCAGGTGCCCAGACCCGGGCCACCGCTCGCGAGGGACTGCGTCATGCAGTGGAACACGCTGAAACCGTAGAACATCGTCGCGACGGGATTGCGGTTGTCTTCCAGCCGGTCGGCGGCCTTCGGCTCGACTACGAACAGGGTTCCCCCCGGCCTGACGAGGCGATGGACCTCCTTCAGCGTTTCCGCGGGGGTGGCCAGGTCGTGGATGCAATCGCAGATCGTGACCAGATCGAACTGGCCCGCGGGCATTTCGGTGCCGAACGCTATGTCCAGGCCGCCCGCGGCCTGGCGGGCACGGGCAATCGACTGCGCGTCGATGTCGTAGGCGGCGACGTGCGCGGCGGGAAACGCTTTCTTGGCGGCGATCGCGACGCGTCCGCTGCCGCAGCCGAAGTCGAGCATGCGGCCGCCGAGCTGGAGGCGTGCCGCCACGTCCGGCAGCGCCTTCAGCCAATAGCTCGCGAACCGCCCCTCGTACTGGCCGCGGTTGATGAGGTCGAGCGCGTTGACGCAGTCGGGACCGAAATCGGCGAACGGCACGCCGCCGCCCTTCTCGAAGGCCTCGGCCACCCGCGGCGCGATGCGCATCAGCGCCGGCACCATCTCCCACATGCCGCCGACGAAATGGTCCGATCCGTCGGAGGCGACGAAGTAGGCCATCTCCTCCGGCAGGACATAACGGCCGTCCTGCAGTTCGATGTAGCCGGCCGAGACCATGCCCTTGAGCCACTCTTCGACATAGCGCCGCTGGAGCTTCGTTTCACGGGTAATGTCTTCCAGTGAAAGCGGGCCCTTGCCCGCCATGGCACGGAAGAGACCGGTGCGCGTGCCGACGAACGCCAGGCCCGCGGCCATGGCGCCCGCCATGTCGCGGAAGACCTTGTCGATGGCCTGCCGGGATCTTTCCTTGTCCAACCGCCGCTATGTTACTGCGCGGCGCGTGCCAGTCTTTCGTTCGCGAGCGCGAGGCGGTCCACCATCGTGTGGAGCAGTGCGAGGGTGAGCTGCAGCTGGCAGTTGACGCTGGTCCTGGCGAGCATCGCGGGGTCGAACTCGCCGAGCACCACGTCGTCGGCGGCTTCGACGGTCGCCTGGCGCGCCATGGCGCCCGCCTTGATGTAGGCCATCTCGCCGAAGCACTCGCCCGGATTGAGCAGGTTGAGGAGCCGACCCTGCTTGGTCACCTTGGCGCGGCCGCCGGCGAGGAAGAACAGGCTCGCGCCGTTCTCGCCCTCGCGCACGATCGGCGTGCGCGCCGGCACGCGCGACCAGCGCCCGGCGTGCACCAGCTCCCAGATCTCGGCGTCGTTCAGCCGCTCTAGCAGGGGTACCTTGCGCAGCGCGCCGAACTTGTCGCTGTCGGAGATCTCTTTCTGCGAGTGGGTGAGCTTGCCCGCCTGCGCCAGATCGAGCGCGGCTTCCGCCCAGCTCGCATAGCGCTCCGCGGGTTTCTTGCCGAGGAGCTTGAGCAGGATCGAGTCGACGTTCCTGGAAATCCCCGGCCGGATCGAGCTCGGCGGGACCGGCGCCTCCGAGGCGATCTTGGCGAAGAGCTCCTCGAGCGTGGCGGCCACGAAAGGCCGCTTGCCCGTGAAGAGCTCGTAGAGCACCACGCCGAGGGCGAACATGTCGCTGTGCACGCCGAGCTCCTCGCCCGCGATCTGCTCGGGCGACATGTAGTAGGGCGAGCCGAACACTTCGCCGTTCTGCTCCCTGACCGCATCGGTCTTGAGATAGGCGGCGCCGAAGTCGGCGACTTTTATGTTGGTGCCGCTCACCACCATGATGTTCGCGGGCTTGATGTCGCGGTGGACGATGCCCTGGCGGAAGGCGTAGTCGAGCGCGCCGCAGCACTTGAAGGCGACCTGGATCGCCTGCTCGGGCGTGAGCAGCTTGCCGGGCTGGACGTACTGCGAGAGGTCGCCGCCGGGAACGTACTCGAGCGCGATGTAGCCGGAGTCGCGGTTCACCGACGCTTCCAGGATCGCGGCGATGTGCGGGTGCTGCAGCTTGCCGGCGAGCGACGCCTCGTTCAGGAACTGCGCGGTGACGGTGCGCTCGAAGTCGGGCGAGGACAGCACCTGCTTATCGAGGACCTTGAGCGCGACGTCGTTGCCCGAGAACGTGTCGAGCGCGAGGTAGACGGTCCCCGAGGCGCCCTTGCCGAGCACCTTCCTCAGCTGGAACTTGCCGATGCTTTCCATGGTTTAGACTCGCCGCTCTATGCTTGCGCCGCGACCCGTCACGCTCGAAGGCCACGGCGTTCGTCTGGAACCGCTTGCGCGCGAGCATCATGACGCACTCGAGAAGGCCGCGGCAGACGGGGAGCTCTGGAAGCTCTGGTTTACGTCCGTTCCGGAGCCTGGCCAAACAAAGTCTTACATCGATAGCGCGCTCGCCGGCCTCGAGGCCGGCCACATGCTGCCTTTTGTGGTGCGTGAACGCACCAGCGGCGAGGTCGTCGGCAGCACGCGCTACCACGACATCATCCCCGCCGCGCACCGCGTCGAGATCGGCTGGACCTGGTACGCGAAGCGCTGGCAGAAGAGCCACGTCAACACCGCGTGCAAGCTGCTGCTGCTCGAGCACGCCTTCGACGCCTTGCAGTGCAAGGTGGTCGGGCTGCGCACCGACAACTTCAACTTCAACTCGCAGAAGGCGATCGAGGCGCTCGGCGCGAAGAAGGACGGCGTGATCCGCCACCACTGGCCGCGACGCGACGGCACGGTGCGCGACTCGGTGATGTACAGCATCATCCTTTCGGAGTGGCCGGACGTGAGGCGCCACCTGGAGCTGCGCCTCGCGAGGGGAGCGAACCGCAAGCGGGCCTGAAGTTTGCTGTAGAGGGGCGGTGAATCTGTCGCTGCGTCCCGAGCATCTCAAGCGCTACAAGGACTTCGCGCGCCTTCTGTGGAAGTACGGCCGCAAGGACCTCGTCGGCCGCGCCGATCTCACCGAGCTCCTGCCGCAGGAAGACGACGCGGGCGAAGCGCGCGTGCCCGAGGCGGCGGAGCTCGCGCGCGACGTCGAGAGCCTCGGCCCGACGTACATCAAGCTCGCGCAGCTCCTCTCGACGCGGCCCGACATCATTCCGCCCGCCTATGCCGAGGCGCTCGCGCGGCTGCAGGACCACGTCGCGCCGTTCCCGTTCGCCGAGGTGGAGAAGATCCTGGCGGCCGAGCTCGGCGTGCGCCTCTCGAAGGCATTCCGCTCGATCGAGGCGAAGCCGATCGCCGCGGCGTCGATCGCGCAGGTGCACTACGCGGTGATGCGCGACGGGCGCGAGGTGGCGCTCAAGGTGCAGCGCCCCGGAATCCGCGAGCAGGTGCTCGACGATCTGGAGGCGCTCGCCGATGTCGCCGCCTTCCTCGAGACGCATACCGAGTTCGGGCAGCGCTTCAACCTCAGCGCGCTGTTCGAGGAGTTCAGGAAGTCGATGCTGCGCGAGCTCGATTTCCGCCAGGAGGCGCTGCACCTGGTCAGCATCGGCGAGAACCTGCGCGAGATCCCCGAGATCCTGGTGCCGCAGCCGATCGGCGCGTACTCGAGCTCGCGCGTGCTGACCATGGAGTTCGTGCCCGGCACCAAGATCACCGCGCTCGGGCCGCTGGCGAGGATGGAGCTCGACGGCGCGCGCCTCGCCGACGCGCTGTTCCGCGCCTACCTGAAGCAGATGCTGCGCGACGGGTTCTTCCACGCCGATCCGCATCCCGGCAACGTGTTCCTGGTGGACGGCAGGATCGCGCTGATCGACCTGGGCATGGTGGCCCGGGTGCGCCCGGCGCTGCAGGACCGGCTGCTGCAGCTCCTCCTGTCGGTGAGCGACAACCGGCCCGACGACGCGGTGAAGGTGCTGCAGCTCATCGCCGAGGAGCGCGAGGGCGCCGACACCGCCGCGTTCCGCCGGGAGGTCGCCGAGATCATCGGCCAGCACCACGAGATCGCCGCCGCGCACCCGCAGGTCGGGCGCGCGGTGCTGATGCTGCTCAAGGTCGCCGCCGGGAACGGCATCCGCCTGCCGCCCGAGCTGGCGATGATCGGCAAGACGCTCCTCAACCTCGACGAGATCGGCCTGACGCTCGCGCCGCGCTTCGACGCCAACAGCGCGATCCGCCGCCACGCCGCCGACATCACGCGCGAGCAGGTGCTGCGCGACTTCTCGCTCGCCTCGTTCTTCAGCACCGCGGTCGAGGTGAAGAACTTCGTCCAGCACCTGCCGGGACGGGTCAACCGCATCCTCGACCGCCTGGCGGACAACGACTTCAAGATCAACGTCGACGCGCTCGACGAAGCGCGCCTGATGGAGGGCATGCAGAAGGTCGCCAACCGCATCACCCTCGGCCTGGTGCTCGCCGCGCTGATCGTCGGCGCCGCGCTCCTGATGCGGGTCGAGACCTCGTTCCGCCTGTTCGGCTACCCGGGGCTCGCGATCCTGCTGTTCCTCGCCGCCGCGATCGGCGGCATCTGGCTCGCGCTCACCATCCTGGTGAACGACATCCGCGCAGGGAAGCGGCGCCGGCTCTAGCTCAGGGGCGCGCGGCGAAGGCGTGCTGCACGCCGGCGCCGGCGAAGGCCCGCGGCACCTTGCCCTCGGTGGCGTAGAGGTAGAGCGCGCACAGCGCGATCGAGCTGAGCGCGCTGCCGATCAGCGCGGAGAGCACCAGGATCGCCAGCACCGCCGCAAGGCCGATCAGCGCCACGGCGATGCTCGCCGTCTTGAGCGCCAGCGCGAGGAAGGCAATGCCGACCGGCACGACGATCAGCAGCGTGACCACGGTGGTGACGAGGCCGATGCCGACGTTGCTCACCAGCGATTCGCCCCAGGCGTCCTTGAGGATCTCCGCGGAGCGCTTCGCTGCCTCGATCGGGCCGAGCCCCTCGACCACCAGCACCGGCACCACGAAGTAGGTGGCGATGGTCCACACCGCGCCGAGGATCGCGATCACGATCTTGCCGACGAAGCCGACGCGCTCCTCGATGATGCGCAGCACGACGCCGACCGTCGCCGCGAGCAGCGCCCACGAGACGATCTGCGGCAGCCGCTCGCGCAGCGCGCGCAGCCCATCGGCCAGCGTCGGGTCGCCGCCGCGGAAGCGGATCATGGCGCAGGCGATCAGCGCCGAGTTGAACCCGACGATCACGAAATAGTTGGCGAAGTAGTAGAGGAAGAGCAGCGCCCACTCGAGCGCTTCGCCCGGCGCCTGCCGGCGCTCGAACATGCCGCTCGCCCAGACGCCGCCGATGAAGGTGGCGAGCACCAGGAAGCTCGCGATCCCGGAGAGCAGCGGGAACACGAGCAGCTCCTTGTCGAGCAGCAGCACCCGCCAGCTCTCGCGCGCCAGCGCCCAGCCGCTCGCCCAGCGGCCCGCGCGCGGCGCGCCGGCGAGCGGCGCGATCAGCGGAGAAGAATCGAATCCGCACTTGATGCATTGCGTGACATCGCCCGGCATGAGGCTGTTGCACTTGGCGCAGCGCTTCATGGCTCCCTCCCGGCCTGCAACGCTTATCTTACAGAGGGATGGCGAGCAGCGTGTCGAAGCGGCGGCTGTCGCACACCACCACGCGCTCCTCGTAGCGCAGCTCGGGCAGGGCGATGCGGTCGAGGTAGCGGCCGCTGGCGAAGAAGGTCGCCTCGCCGTTCTCCATGACGCGCACCACCAGGAAGTTCGCCATGGAGGTGGCCCGCGTCGAAGACTCGACGGTGATCAATATGGAAGAAACGATGTGCCGGTACCGCTGCGGCTCGTAGATGTTGGCGTGGCGCAGCGAGGCGACGCGGTCGCGCAGCATGGCCCGGCCTTCGGCATAGAGCACCGGCAGCGGCAGGCCGCGCGCCTCGCTCTCGGCGGTGGTGACGCGGTAGCGGCCCTTCTCGGTGAAGAAATCCGGCCATTCCTCCAGCCGGTCGTCGTCGAGCGCATGCGCGTAGCGCGCGTGCAGCCGCAGGATGTCCTGCTCCATTACAAATGCATGTGGCTGCGCCACGCCTTCCACAGGCCGCGCACCGCGGTCTCGGTGACGCGCGAGTCGCCCGAGCCGATGGTGGCGCCGCCCATCTCGATCACCGAGGCGCGCCCGGCCGCGGCGGCGACGCCGCGCTGCACGAAGCCGGTGGCGGCGCCGTCCTCCATCGAGATGTATCCCGCCGGCCCGACCAGGTTCGCCTGCAGCAGGCGCCTCCTCAGCATCGCCGCGTCGTCGTCGGCGAAGCCGAACAGCGTCCAGTTGAGCTCGGTACGGCCGATGCCCCTGGGCAGCACCTGGCGCGCGGCGAGCGAGTTGCGGATCTGGTGCAGCACGAAGCCGGGGAAGAGCGACAGGATCTGGATTGCAACGCGGTCGCCGAACTCGTCGACCTGGTCCAGCATTTCAGGGGCCTGGAGCTCGAACTCTTGCGAGCCCGCGGAGCGCATCCCGCCGGCCTCGTAGGCGTCGCCCTGGTCCTCGACCATCTCGGTGAAGGTGCAGTGGTGCGCGCCGTCGGGCGAGACGAACACGCCGCCCTTCTGGGTCAGGCGATTGATGCGAAAGCGCGTGAAGAAGAGGTGCAGCAGGCTGGCGTGGTAGGTGTCCTTCACGTTGTCCATGTACAGCTTCCAGTTGTTCGGCAGCACCTGGGTGTACGTGCCGAGCACCTTCAGCGGCTTGACCAGCACGCGCTCGAGGCGCGGCAGGATCGCCGGGCCGATGTAGGTCCTGAGGTCGGGGGCCTCGCCGGAGAGCGTGCCGAACACCAGCCCGCGGATGCCTTCGACCCGCAATTTCCGCGGGGCCTGCGATTCGGGCCTCGCATCGGCCGGCATGCCGCCCTTGCCGGCGATGCCCTTCCTGAACGCGACGTTCGTCAGGTTGCCGGCGTGGTCGTAGGTCCAGTTGTGGTAGATGCAGTTGAAGCGCTCGGCCTTGCCGCGCGCCTGCATGCAGATCAGCGCGCCGCGGTGCGCGCAGCGGTTCTCGAACGCGTGCAGCGCGCCTTTGGCGTCGCGCGTCACCACCACCGGCATGTCGCCGACGAAGGTGGTGAGGAAGCTCTGTGGCTCGGGCAATTCGGCCTCGAGGCAGAGGTAGCTCCAGGTCGCGCCGCGCCAGATGCGCTCGAGCTCCTCGCGGTACACGTCCTCGTCCTGGTAGACCCAGTAGGGAACTCGCGTTGCGCCCTCGACGGGCCAGCTTCGCTCGAGCATCGGGTCATTATAATGAGCCGATGCCACGCGTTTTCCTCCTGGCATTCTTCATCTCGGCAAACCTTCTCGCCCAGGACTGGCCGGCGAAGCCGGTGCGCATCGTCGTGCCGTTCCCGCCGGGCGGCGCGGCGGACGCGCTGCCGCGCATCGTCGCCGAGCAGCTCGCCCGGAAATGGCAGCAGCCCTTCGTGATCGACAACCGCCCCGGCGCCACCGGCGCGATCGGCGCCGAGATCGTCTACCGCGCCGAGCCCGACGGCTACACGCTGATGGCGACGCCGCCCGCGCCGCTGGTGATCAACCCGAGCCTGTTCGCGAAGCTGGCCTACGACCCGGCGCAGTTCGTGCCGGTGGGCGTGCTCGCGGCGATCCCGAGCGTGATGCTGGTCACGCCGCGCCTGGGCGTGAATTCAGTCGCCGAGTTCGTCGATTACGCGAAGCGCAATCCGGGCAGGCTCAACTACGCTTCGCAGGGCACTACCAGCGTGTCGTTCCTCACCACCGAGCACTTCCTTGCGCTCGCCGGGCTCAAGATCACCCAGGTGCCGTACAAGGGCACCGGCCCCGCGCTCGCCGGCATCCTCGGCGGCGAGACCGAGCTCTTCTTCGACAACCTCGGCACCTCGCTCGCGCACGTGAAGAGCGGCCGGCTCAGGGCGCTCGCCGTATGCGGCGAGCGGCGCCACCCGGCGCTGCCCGACGTGCCGGCGATGGGCGAGATCTATCCCGGCTTCATCTCGGTGGCGTGGTTCGGCGTGGTGGCGCCGCCGAAGACGCCCGGCGCCGTGGTGGACAAGCTCTTCGCGGGCATCAGCGAGGCGCTCGCGCACCCCGAAGTGAGGAAGCGGCTCGCCGAGCTCTCGGCGGAGCCGATCGGCATGCCCGGCGCGCAAATGGCGCGCTTCATGCAGGAGGACGCCGCGCGCTGGCGCGAGGCGATCCGCGTCGCCGGCGTAAAACAGGAATAGCGATGAAAAAGCTCTTATGGATCCTGCTCGCCGTCGCCGTCTCGGCCAATGCGCAGGACTGGCCGGCGAAGGTGGTGCGCATCGTGGTGCCGTTTCCCGCCGGCGGCAGCGCCGACCTGATGCCGCGCCTCGTCGCGGAGAAGCTCTCCGAGCGCTGGGGCCAGCCGGTGATCGTCGAGAACCGTCCCGGCGCCGCGGGCAACATCGGCGCCGAGGCGGTGTTCCGCGCCGAGCCCGACGGCTACACGCTGCTCTCCAGCCCGCCGCCGCCGCTGGTGATCAACAAGCTGATCTACCCGAAGCTCGGGTACGACCCGGCGCAGTTCACGCCGATCACCGTGATCGGCGCGATTCCCAACGTGCTGCTGGTGCATCCGCAGGTCGGGGTGAGCTCGCTGGGCGAATTCATCGACTACGCGAAGAAGAATCCCGGCAAGCTCAACTACGCCTCGCAGGGCAGCGGCACGACCTCGCACCTCACCACCGAGCTCTTCAAGACCATGGCGGGCGGGCTGGTCATCACCCACGTGCCGTACAAGGGCACCGCGCCGGCGCTCGCCGACCTGCTCGGCGGGCAGGTCGACATGATGTTCGACAACCTGGGCGTGTCGCTGCCGCACGTGAAGTCGGGGAAGCTCAAGGCGCTCGCGGTGGCGAGCCGCGCGCGCTTCCGCGGCCTGCCCGAGGTCCCGGCGATGAGCGAGATCCTGCCGGGCTTCGAGTCGATCGCGTGGTTCGGCATCGTCGCGCCGCCGCGCACGCCCGACGCAGTGGCGCAGAAAGTCGCGGTAGGCGTGCAGGAAGCGCTCAAGCTGCCGGACGTGCAGAAGCGCCTCGCCGACCTCTCGGCGGAGCCGATGGGCTTCGGGCCCGCCGACACCGCGGCGTTCATGAAGCAGGAAGTCGAGCGCTGGGGCGCCGTGGTGCGCGCCGCCGGCGTCAAGGTCGATTGAAGCCGCGCGTCGCCATCGCCACCGGCGACCCCGCCGGCATCGGCCCCGAGATCTCGCTCAAGGCCGCGCGCGACCCGCGCGTGCGCGAGATGTGCGAGCCGGTGGTGTTCGGCGACCGCAAAGTGCTGGCGATGCACGGCTCCCTCGACGGCGTCGCGATCCACGAGGTGAAGCAGTCGAAGCCGAAGATCGGCACGATTGCGCCCGAGCATGGCCGCGCGGCGCTCGCCTCGGCCGAAGCCGCGATCCGCGCCGCGCTCGCGGGCAAATTCGACGCCGTCGTCGCCGCGCCGCATACCGAGACCGCGATCCACGCCGCCGGCATCGAGTTCGACGGCTATCCGTCGTTCGTCGCGCGCACCGCCGGCCTCGCGCCCGAGGACGGCATCCTGATGCTTTGCTTCGCGCACGGCGAGCGCGAGGTGCGCATCGCGCACGTCACGCTGCACGCGAGCGTGGCTCGTGCGCTCTCGCTCATCACGAAGGACAGGGTCCTGAAGACGTTGCGTGCCGTCGACACGGCGCTGAAGAAAATGGGCATCGACCAGCCGCGCATCGCGGTGAGCGGCGTGAATCCGCACGCCGGAGAGTCGGGCGCGTTTGGCCGCGAGGAGATCGACATCGTCGATCCCGCGGTCCAGGCGGCCCGCTCCGAGGGCATCGAGGTCGGCGGGCCGATCGGCGCCGACACGCTGATCCAGCGCGCCGGCTACGACGCGTACGTGGTGATGCTGCATGACCAGGGACATGTCGCGGCGAAGCTGCTCGCGCCGCAGCGCGTCGCCGGCCTCACCATCGGCACGCCGGTGCTCTTCTCGTCGGTGGCGCACGGCTCGGCGCTAGACATCGCCGGCCAGGGCCGGGCGGAGCATGCCGCGATGCGAGAAGCAATTACACGCCTAGTCGGTCGTCGACGTCGCGCGCCCGCGACCTAGCTTTCTCCGGGAAAACAATCCTCTAGCCGTCGCGCGAAGCATGGCGGTCAGGCGCTGACGACGCTCCGCGCGGCTCAGGCCGTTGTAAGTGCCTGGCGCAAAAGAACATTGCTAGCTGGTACGGCGCTTGCACGTAGCGGTGCCCATGAACCAGCGGCTGCGCCACGAGCGAAGCGCCTTCCTGCTTTACCTGGGCGTGGTCTTCATCTCGCTCATGTCCGCGCTGCCGATCGTCACGTCCTCGCTTGCGTCCGCGCGGCAATGGACGCCCGAGCGGCCGCGCGAGATGACCTTCGAGCAGGTGGACCTGAACCGCAACGGCTATGTCGACCGCGCCGAGGCGCGCGTCTATCCGGGCTTGTCGGCCGTGCTCGGGCGCGCCGACCGCACCCGCGACGGCCGGCTCGACAAAGTCGAGTACGCGCAGGCGCTCGCCTTCCTGCAGGACGCGGCGCGGACCGCAGCCCATCCTTGAGCCTTTCGTTCGACCTGGTGAAGACCGCCGCCGACGAGCAGGGCGACCGCCTGCTCGCGCGCGAGGCGAGATGGCTGCGCGAGCTCGGCGAGATCCCGAGCCTCGAAGGCCAGGTGCCGCGCCTGATCGAGGAAGGCACGCGCGGCGGGCGCCGCTACCTCGTGATCAGCATGTTTCCCGGCCGCGGCGAGATGCGCGCCTTCACGCCCGACCATGCGCGCTTCCTCGCGAGCCTCGGCAAGGCGCGCTTCCGCGCGCTCGACTTCGAGGTCTCGGGGACCTGCCGCTGGCTGCAGCGCTCGCTCGCCGAGCTCGGCGAGTTCGCGCCGGCGCGCGCCCTCGACACGCTCGAGGGCTCGTTCCACGACTGCGAGTCGGCGCTGCTCTACTGGACCGGCCCCTATGTGCTCGCGCAGGGCGACTTCGCGCCCTGGAACATCCGCAGCCTCGGCGCGCAGCTCTTCGTCACCGACTGGGGCCACGCGCACGCCGATGCGAGCCCGCTCGACGACGTGCTGCACTACCTGATGATCCAGCGCGCGCTGTCGCGCCGCCCGGTGACCATCCCCGTGCTGCGCGGCGCGATGCGCCACGCCGGCGAGTTCGCCGCGCACGCCTACCCCGAGTGGTCGTGGCGGCCGCAGGTGATCGGCGCGCTGACGCTGGTCTACCTGCTCGGCACGGTGCTTTACCAGTCGCTCGCGCAACGCAGCGTCCAGCGCACCGACGCCGTGCTCGGCGCGTACTGGAGATTGCTCGAGAAACGATCGGCATGGATGCCGAAGTCAGACCTCTAGGAGATCGAAAGCCATGAGCGCCGCAGCCACCGCCGCCGGATACCTCTACGCCTCGGGCCGCCTGCGCGGCCGCGGCGCGCGCGAGCAGGAGGAGGCCGTGAAGCCCCGCAAGGAGCACAAGCAGCCCAGGGAGCCGCGCGAGGAAGTCGTGGTGGCGGCGCTGCCGCCGCGCAGCGAAGCCCCCAAGCGCGCGCCGCGCATCCAGTACCGCGTGCGCCGCTGGCGGCCGGAGCAGGGCAGCGGTGAATAGCCTCCGCCACCGCCAGGGCGGCCTGTTCGTCGGCGAGCCGACGCCCGAGAGCGGGGCGCAGACGCTGGTCGAGGCGCTGAAGATCTTCCCGGCGAGGACCTGGTTCCTCGAGGAGGACGAGTCGCTGCCGAAAGAGCTCCCGCCCGCCGCCTACCTCGTCCTTCCGCCGCTTTGCTGCGAAGGCGTGCCGCGCGCGCTGGTGGAGGCGTTCGCGAGCGGCCTGCCGGTCATCGCGAGCCGCGTCGGCATGCTCGCCGAGCTGGTCGAGCCGGGGCGCAACGGCCTGCTCTTCGAGGCGGGCTCGGCGCGCGAGCTCGCGCGGCGGCTCGCCTGGGCCGAGGCGTTTCCAGAGAAGATGGCGCAGATGGGCGAGTGCGCCCGGGCGGACTATCGCGCGCGGTTTATCGCCGACTGGGGCTGGCAGACACTGTTCGGCGAACGGCGCCGCAGCGCGCGCGCCTGATTTTTTCGAGGGAAGCCTGATGGAGCTCGGCGTCGTTCCCGCCATGATCCAGCCCGTGATCCTGTGCGGCGGCTCGGGCACGCGGCTGTGGCCGCTGTCGCGCGAGCACCATCCGAAGCCGCTGCACGCCCTGAACGGCGAGCGCACCCTGCTGCAGGAGACCGCGGCGCGGCTCTCAGGCCTGGGCGCGGTGGGCGAGCCACTGGTGGTGTGCAACGAGGCGCACCGCTTCATGGTGCAGGCGCAGCTCGGCGCGCTCGGCGCGAAGCCGAAGGCGATCCTGCTCGAGCCGAAAGGCCGCGGCACCGCTCCGGCGCTGACGCTCGCCGCGGTGCTCGCGGTCACCTCCGACGACCCGGTGCTGCTCGCCATGCCCTCCGACCATTCGATCGCCGACCGCGAGGCGTTCCAGCGCGCGGTCGAGCGCGGCGCGGCGCTCGCGCAACAGGGCCACGTCGTCACCTTCGGCGTGCCGCCCACCGGGCCCGAGACCGGCTACGGCTACATCCGCGCCGGCGGCAAGCTGCCCGACGGGCGCTCGCACTACGTCGAGGCGTTCGTCGAGAAGCCCGACGCCGACACCGCGCGCGAGTACTTCGAGTCGGCGCGCTTCCTCTGGAACAGCGGCATCTTCGCGGTGCGCGCCTCGGTCTGGCTGGACGCGATCGCCACCTTCCGCAAGGACATCTTCACCGCGTGCGAGCGCGCGCTGCGCATCGGGCGCCGCGACGGCGCGTTCCTGCGCGTCGACGCGCTGGCGTTCGAGGAGTGCCCGTCCGACTCGATCGACTACGCGGTGATGGAGCGCCTCGCGCAGGAAAGCGGCGTGGTGCAGCCGGTGGTGGTGCCGCTCGCCGCCGGCTGGTCGGACGTCGGCGCCTGGGACGCGCTGTGGGCGATCGAGGCGAAGGACGCGCAGGGCAACGCGGCGCGCGGCGACGCGCACCTCGCCGACACGCGCAATACCCTGGTGCTCGCGCAGCACCGCATGGTGGCGTGCGTCGGCCTCGAGGACATGGTGGTGATCGAGACCCCGGACGCGGTGATGGTGGCGCGGCGGGACAAGTCGCAGGCGGTGGGGCGCCTGGTCGCTTCGCTCAAGGCGCAGGGCCGCCCCGAGTGCCTCGCGCACCGCAAGGTGCACCGTCCCTGGGGGAGCTACGACGCGCTGGAGAGCGGCGAGCGCTTCCAGGTGAAGCGCATCGTCGTCGAGCCCGGCGCCGCGCTTTCGCTGCAGATGCACTATCACCGCGCCGAGCACTGGATCGTGGTGCGCGGCACCGCGCGCGTCACGCGCGGCGAGGAGACCTTCCTCCTCACCGAGAACGAGTCGACCTACATCCCGCCGGGCACGCGCCATCGCCTGGAAAACCCCGGCAAGCTGCCGCTGGAGCTGATCGAAGTGCAGTCGGGCGGCTACCTCGGCGAGGACGACATCGTCCGCTTCGAGGACGCGTACGGCCGCTAGTACCAGGTGTAGCGGATGTTGCCGACGAAGGCGTTGTAGCGGAAATTGCGGCCGATGAAGTTGGACTCGCGCTCGCCGTGGTCGATGGCGAGCGTGACGTCGACGTGCCGCTGCACTTCCCAGAAAGCGCCCAGGCGGATGCCGCGCACGATCTCCTCGTGCGCCGGGGCAGTGCCCAGCGCCGCGCCCGGCGTGTCGACGAAGGTCTGGTGGTTGCGGAACGCGCGCAGGGAGAACGCGAGCTTGGCGGTCGGCGCCCAGCCCGGGCCGAAGGCCACGCCGCGGATCACCACGTGGCTCGCGATGATGTCGATGATCGACGAGATCTCCTTGTAGGTCTCGAAGGTCATGGTGGTCTTGTAGCCGGGCAGCCAGTCCACCGCGGCGCGCCACGTGGGGCCGCTGAAGTTGCGGTCCGGCAGCTGGTCGTAGGTGCGCGTGGTGCGGCCGACGCGGCCGGTGAGGCGCCACTGCGGGCTGAAGATCCAGCCGGTGGTCAGCATGGCGTCGCGCTGAGTGAACTGGTTGCCGCCGAACTGGCCGGTGGGATCGATCAGCACGTTCACCGGCGCGTCGCCGTGCGTCTGTCGATACTCGACGCCGAGCGTGTTGCCCAGGTTGGTGATGTAGTCCGCGCCGACAAAGCCGATCAGCGTCTTCAGCTCCGCGCCGCCCGCGGCCGGCCGCTG
>Ga0075435_100000777_pt1 | contig 19802 bp, 20 predicted proteins | sample RhiMethybrSRZTD4_FD_75302 | JGI IMG/M metagenome (GOLD analysis project Ga0075435, IMG submission 75302) | Populus rhizosphere microbial communities from Tennessee, USA - Rhizosphere MetaG P. TD hybrid SRZTD4 | ecosystem: Host-associated > Plants > Roots > Rhizosphere > Soil | place: USA...
AGCCCTCTTCGTAGAACGAACTGCTTGTCATCGTTATGAGGCCTTGTCGAGACCGTTTTCTTTGATCTTGTAGAGCAGGGCCTTGTAGCTGATGCCCAGGATCTCGGCGGTCTCCTTGCGATTCCAGCGGGTCTGCTGGAGCATCTTGAAGATCAGCTCGCGCTCTGCCTCACGCGCCGCCGTGCGGGAGATGTCCTTGAGGGAGTAGTTGCCGGCGTCGGCCGCCGCGGCCGCGATCGCGGCCGGCGTCATCGGCGCGGCGGGCGCCGCCGCCACCGCCGCGGCGCCGTTGCCGTTGCCGTTCCCGTTGCCCGCGTGCGGCGCGCGCGCCTGGTGCGGCGCGGCCGAGGGGTGCGGGACGACGGTCGGCTGCTGCAGCCGGTGCGCCGCCATCGCGATGCCGTGCGAGATCTCCTTCTGGATCGGCGCCTCGGTGCCGAGCACCACGGTGCGCTTGATCAGGTTCTCGAGCTCGCGGATGTTGCCCGGCCAGTCGAACTCCATGAAGAGCCGCATCGTGTCCTGCGACAGCTCGGGGTACGGCTTGTTGTACTGGACGGAATATTTCTTCAGGAAGTAATCGCACAGGAGCGGGATCTCCTCGCGGCGATCGCGCAGCGGCGGCATGGTGATGCTCACCACGTTGAGGCGGAAGAAGAGATCCTCGCGGAACTGCCCGTCGGCGACCGCGAGCTCGAGATCCTTGTTCGTCGCGGCGATCACGCGCACGTCGACGTGCACGTCGTGCTTGCCGCCGAGGCGCGAGAACTCGCCGTCCTGCAGCACCTGGAGCAGCTTGGCCTGCAGCGGCACGCTCATGTCGCCGATCTCGTCGAGGAACATCGTGCCGTGGTTCGCGAACTCGAACTTGCCGGGCTTGTGCTGGATCGCGCCGGTGAACGCGCCGCGCTCGAAGCCGAAGAGTTCCGATTCGAGCAACTCGGTCGGGAGCGCGGCGCAGTTCACCTTCACGAACGGCTTGTCGCGCCGGAGCGAGGAGGCATAGAGCGCCCGTGCGACAAGCTCTTTCCCGGTACCGCTTTCGCCGCGAATCAGGACCGTCACGTCGGTGTCGGCGACGCGCTCGATCAGGTCCTGCACTTCGGCCATGCGCTCCGACTGGCCGAACAGCATCTTGTATTTCGACTGCGACTGCAGCTGCTCGCGCAGCGACGCCACCTCGCGGCTCAGCTGATGCTGACGTAGCGCGTTGGTGAGCGGCACCTCGAGATCGGTCTCGTCGAACGGCTTGCTGACGAAATCCGATGCGCCCAGCTTCATCGCCTGCACCACGGTCGTCGTGCGTCCCTGGCCGGAGAGGACGATCACGGGCACTTCGCGATCGATCTTCTTGAACGCCGCGAGCGCCGCCAGGCCGTCCATCTCGCCCGGCATCACCACGTCGAGAATCACGGCGGCGGGCCGCTCCGAGTGGTACCGCCGCACCGCTTCTTCCGCGCTGCCGAGCGTCACCGCCTGGTAGCCGCGGTCGGTGAGAAACGTCCGGAGGAAATTACACATCGCCAGGTCGTCGTCGACGACCATCACCTGCGGCTTGCCGTTGAGATTCATGCTCGACACGCGGTTCTGCCGAGCAATGCAGGTGCCACTACGGAAAACTTGTCGCGCGATTGGGGAATCGGAGGGTTTATGGGAACGTCCGCGTCTCCGGCAGGGAAATACCGGAGACGCCGCGGAAGGGAATTACCTAGTTACTTCCTGCTGATGCCACACTCTTTGATCTTGTTGAGCAGGGTCTTGTAGCTGACGCCGAGCTGCTCGGCCGCGCGGCGGCGGTTCCAGTGCACGCTGTTGAGCGTGTCCTCGATGATGGCGCGCTCGGCTTTGAGCGCCGCGGCCTTCGCGACGTCCGCGAGCCGCGAGCCGACCGGCGGCGCCGCTTCCTCGTCCACCGCCGCCTCGTCGTCGTCCACGTCGACCGCGTCGTCGACCTCGTCGACGACGGGCGGCGCCGAGATCGGCGTCCGCAGCGATCCGACGCCGACCGCGGCGTACGCCGGCTGCGCGCGGCCGGCGCGCGTCATCTCGCGAACCACGAGCGCTTCGTCCTGCAGGATCACGATCCGCTTGATCATGTTCTCGAGCTCGCGGATGTTGCCCGGCCACTCGTAGGTGAGGAACAGCTGCGCGAGCTCCTCGGAGAGCTGGCGCGCCTGCCGGTTGTAGCGCCGCGCGTAGCGATCCATGAAGAAGCTCGCGAGGTGCTGGATCTCGCCCCGCCGCTCGCGCAGCGGCGGCACCGTCACCTCGATCACCTTCAGGCGGTAGTACAGATCCTCGCGGAACTCGCCGCGCTCCAGCATCGCCTCGAGATCGCGGTTGGTCGCGGCGACGACGCGGACGTCGACGTTGATCGGCTTGTTGCTTCCGAGCTTGGTGAACTGCCCGTCCTGCAGCACGTGCAGCAGCTTGGCCTGCAGCGCGGACTTCATCTCGCCGATCTCGTCGAGGAAGATCGTGCCGGTGTCGGCCTGCTCGAACTTGCCGACGCGCGTCGTCGCGGCGCCGGTGAACGCGCCCTTCTCGTGGCCGAACAGCTCGCTCTCGAGGAGCTCCGCCGGCAGCGCGGCGCAGTTGACTTTCACGAACGGCCGATCGCGCCGCGGCGAGCGCTGATGGATCGCGCGCGCGACGAGCTCCTTGCCGACGCCGCTCTCGCCGCGAATCAGCACGGTGACGTCGCTGTCCGACACCTGCTCGATCACCGACGCGATCGTCTTCATCTCGGGGCTGTCGCCCCAGAAGAGGAACGCGCGATCCTGATCGTCGCTCAGCTGCCGGCGCAGCTCGGTGATCTCCGAGACGAGGCGGGTCTTCTCGATCGCGTTCTTGATCGCGGCGTCGAGCGCGATTTCTCCCAGCCCTTCCGGATCGTCGGGCTTCACGACGTAGTCGGCCGCGCCGAGCCGCACCGCCTCGACGATGGTCGAGGCGTGCTCGCGGCCCGAGAGCATGATCGCCTGCAGGTCGGGCTTGGCGCTCTTCAGCGCGCGCAGCGTCTCGATCCCGTTCATGCCGGGCATCATGACGTCGAGGAGCACGATGTCCGGCGGGTCGCCCTGCTTCACGGAGGCGAGCATCTCGTCGCCGCGCGAGTACGAGCGCGTCTCGTAGCCGCGCAGCGACAGGAAGGTGCGCAGGTAGTTCGCAAACGCGGAATCATCGTCCACGATCGCGACGAAAGGCTTTTTCAACGGTTCACTCCGTAAGCGGGAGGGAGACTATCGCCGAGCCGCGCGCGATCGGATCGTTCATCGGATCGTCGTCGTGGGAGGGCGCGGGGGACCACAGCCGTCCGCCATGGCCTTCGATGACCCGGCGCGCGAGCGGCAGCGCTAGCCCGAGCCCGCCGCGTTTTTCGTAGAACGGCGCCGGCTCACGCTCGTATGCCTCTTGTACGCTGGCTTCGTCGCTCACGATCACAACTGCTGCAGATTTGCCGTCGCGCGCGACGCGCCGGCGCTCGGCCACCACGGTCGCCGGCCCGGGCTTTTCGCGCAGAATCGCCCGGAAAATCGCGTTGAACGCGGCGCCGAGCCGCACGGCATCGCCCGACATCGGTGCGCCGACTTCGTCTCCACGAAGCGTCAAATGGACCTCGCGATCCTTCGCTTCATGCACAAGCTCGGCCACTTCCCCGACGAGCGCGAAGACGTCGAGCGGGCGCTGCGCGAGCGTGATCAACCCGCCGTCGAGCTTTCCGATATCGCTCAGCTCCGCCACGATCGCTACGATGCGCGCGCACGACCGTTCCGCTTCCTCGACCATGTGCTTCTGTCGATCGCTCAGCGGCGGATCACTGTCCCGCTGGAGCATGCGGAGGTAGCCGCCGACGACGCTGACCGGCGTGCGGATCTCGTGGACGGCGAGGGAGAGCAGCTGCGTGTAGCTCTCGTGACGGTCGAGCTTTTTGTCGTCGCCGCGCGGCGCCATCAGCTGAGCGTAACATAGCCGGCTTCCCCGACCTGTCGTCACAACTTGTGAAAACTGTTTCTGCCGGCCGCGCTGCGAGCGCGCGAAATCGCGCCTTGTCGCGCGCTGGCGTCGTCTCGCCTCCGTGGCACATCGCTTGAACTGTTGCGAAGCGCGGCCGCGCGGTAGACCTGACGCGCCTCTGCAGCGAACAGATTCCAGGTCGCGGTGAAAGAGCGGGTAATGCGGAAACGATATCGAGTGTTGATGTTCGCGGCGCTCGTGGCCGCGCTGGTCGTGCCGGTCGGGTACGCGCTGTCGGTCGAGTCGACGCCCGTCGCCACGCAGGCGCGGCATACCGCAATCGTTCCAGCCGCGCCGCACGGTGTGCCGGTGGCGGCCGTTGTCGCTTCGCCGGTCGCCCTCCGGTCCGAAGCCGACCGCGACACGACGACGTTCCACCCGGTGTCGGATGCGGCGAAGTTGCTGGGTATCGGCACCGTCCTGTTCGGCCTGGCCGCCGCGGTGCGGAAGGCCATCTAGCGCCTCGCCTCCGTCGCCGCGCTGCGGCGTATGTCCGCATTCCGCGCGACGGGGGCGCGTTCGGCGTCAGTCGTTCCGGCCCCGCGTCACTTCCACCCCCGTTCTCCCGACGCTCGTGTCACAATCGATGTACGGCGAGCACCTTAATATAATTGTGAGCCGCCGGCGCAACCGCCTCCGGCGTTCCGGCATCGAAAGGGCAAGGCCATGCTCATCAAGCGCGCGTCGGACATCCGCAGCTCGGAGATCACCGACAAGAAGCTCTATCTGAACCGGCGCGAGTTCATTCGCGCGGCGACCGGCACGGCGGCGGCCGTCGCGGCCGGCGTCGGCGGCGAGGCGTGGCTGCACGCGGCAACGCCCGCGCCGCACGGCCGCAAGCTCGAGAACATCGCCAAGAGCCAGGTCAGCACGCAGGAAAAGCCGAACAAGTGGGAAGAGATCACGACCTACAACAACTACTACGAGTTCGGCATCGACAAGGACTCGCCCTCGATGCTCGCGCGCAGCCTGAAGCCGCAGCCCTGGACGGTCACCGTGGACGGCGAGTGCGCGAAGAAAGGCGCGATGAACCTCGAGGACGTCCTCAAGGGGGAGACGCTCGAGGAGCGCATCTACCGGCACCGCTGCGTCGAGGCGTGGTCGATGGTGATTCCGTGGGTCGGCTTCCCGCTCGCGAACTTCATCAAGAAGTGCGAGCCGACGTCGAAGGCGAAGTACATCGAGTTCCAGACGCTGAACGACGCGAAGCAGATGCCGGGGCTGCGATCGAGCGTGCTGCGGTGGCCCTATGTCGAAGGCCTGCGGCTCGACGAGGCGATGCACCCGCTGACGATTCTCGTCGTCGGGCTGTACGACGAGGTGCTGCCGAACCAGGACGGCGCGCCGCTGCGCCTCGCGGTGCCGTGGAAGTACGGCTTCAAGCACATCAAGTCGATCGTCAAGGTGAAGTTCGTCGAGAAGCAGCCGCTCAACACGTGGCAGGATTCGCAGTCCAGCGAGTACGGCTTCTACGCGAACGTGAACCCGACGGTCGATCATCCGCGCTGGAGCCAGGCCACCGAGCGGCGGATCGGCGAGTTCCTGCGCCGCAAGACGCTCATGTTCAACGGCTACGGCGATCAGGTGGCGAGCCTCTACACCGGCATGGACCTGAGGAAAAACTACTGACTTGAGAACGGTTCGTTTCCTCAAGGTTCTCGTCTTCGTCGCGTCGCTCGGGCCGGCCGGCTGGCTGGTCTGGGCGGCGCTCACCGGCCATCTCAGCCCGAACCCGCTCAGCGACATCACCAACGAAACCGGCGTCTGGACGCTCCGCTTCCTCTGCACCACGCTCGCGATCACGCCGCTCAGGAAGATCACGTCGTGGCACGCGCTCATCAGGTTCCGCCGCATGGTGGGGCTGTTCGCGTTCTTCTACGGCACCCTCCACTTTCTCACCTATGTGATCGCGGATCGATTCGCGGGCCTCGATTTTCCCGACGGCATGCTCGCGTGGTCGACGGCGCGCAATCTGGCGAGGTCGGTGAGCGACGACATCTACAAGCGGCCGTTCATCACCGTCGGCTTCACCGCGTGGACGACGATGGTGCCGCTCGCGGCGACGTCGACGGCCGGGATGATCCGCCGGCTCGGCGGCCGCGCGTGGAACCGCCTGCACAGGCTCGTCTACGCGACCGCCTCGCTCGGCGTCATTCACTACTGGTGGCTGGTGAAGGCCGACGTCAGCCGGCCGATCGCGTACGGCATCGTCGTCTGCGGGCTGCTGGCGTTCAGGGCGTTCTACGCGACGCGGCGCGCGTCGCTGCGCGCGGCCGCCGTCACCGCACGGTAATCCGTCCCTCGACCTGCGGCGCGATCTCGCGCTGCTCCCCGACGTACTTCTCGATCGCGTTCGCGACCAGGTCGCCCGCCTCCGGCGCGACGATCACTTCGGCGTCCGCGAACATCGTGTAGCCGTCGCCGCCCTTGAGGATGTAGTCGGGAATCGCGAGCGTGTAGCGCTTCGCGGGATCGAGCGGCGCTCCGCCGACGCGCACGTCGACGGCGCGGCGATCCGCGGCGGCGCGCTGATCGATCGCGAAGGTGAGCCCCGACACCTGCGGAAAGGCGCCGTTCGACGCCGGAAACTTCGAGACGCCGTTGTTGAGCGCGGCGACGATCGTGCGGCCGTCGACGCGAACCGTGCAGACGACGTTGTCGAAGGGATGGAGCGCCACGAGCGTGCGGCGCGTGAGCGGGCCGGCGGGGTAGATGCGGTCGCCGCGAATCGCGCCCGAGTTGACGATCGCCGCGTCGGCGCCGGCGTCGGCGCGAATCGCGTCGGCGACGAAGTTGCCGGCGTTGCGCTCCGAGGATCGGAGCCGGACGCTGACGGCGTCGAGCGGCACGCGCGTCGTGCCGACGACCGTGTCGAGCGCGGAGCCGAGCCGCGCGTCGTAGGCCGCGACGACCGCCGCCGTCGCCGGATCGTCGGGAATGGCGCTCGTCATCGGGATCAGCTCGTAGAAGCGCTCGAGCGCTCCCTCGGGCCGGCGGTTCACGTCGATGCGCGCGACCCAGCGGGCGTCGCTGCCCGCCTTGCTGATGAGCGTCCGGTTCTCGGTAGCCGTGATGGGGTAGTGCTCGTGGCCGCCGATGATCAGATCGATCTCGGGGAAGCGCTCAACGAGCGCGCGGTCCGAGGCGAACGCGAGGTGCGTGACGGCGACGATCACCGAGGCGCCGTCGCGTTTCACGCGCGGCAGGTACTCGGCCGCCGCCTCGAGCGGATCGACCAGGCGCGTGTGCGCCAGCTTGTTGCGGCTGATCTCGGACGTGTCGAGGCACAGCCCGATGAAGCCCACCTTCAGCGCGCCGAACGATTTCACGAGGTACGGCGCGGCGCCGCCGATCGGCTGCCCCGTGCGCGTGTCGACGACGTTCGACACGACCCACTGCCACTTCGCCTCGTGCATGCGCCCGACGAGCGCGTCGTCGCCGAAGTCGAACTCGTGGTTGCCGAGCGTGGCGAGATCGAGGCCCGCGGCGTTGAGCGCGGCGATCATCTGCTCGCCCTTGAAGACGCTCGACGCGACCGACGGCGAGAGGAAGTCGCCGGCGAGCACGAGGAACGGCGTGCGCCCCGCGTCGGCGAGCTGCCGCTTCAGCGCGGCGACGCGCGCGAGCCCGCCGGCGCCGTCCACCGGCGCGGTCGCGTAGACGTCGTTGATCTGCAGAAAGGTGACCGGCGTCCGCGCGCGCGGCGATCCCGGCTCCTCCGGCTGCGCCGCGGCGCGAAGGATCGAGATCGCCGCGAGGCACGCGGCGAGCCAGATGCGGATCAGACGCTGGCGAGCCACTGCGCGACGTGCGAGAGATCGACGTTGCCGCCGCTGAGGATCACGCCGACGCGCGCGCCGCGAATCGGCGCGCCGCTCTCGAGCGCGGCCGCCGCGCCGAGCGCGCCCGTCGGCTCGACGACGAGCTTCAGCCGCTCCCAGAGGTAGAACATCGTGCGCAGCAGCGCGCGATCGTCCACCGTGGCCATGTCGCTCACGTGCTCGAGGACGAGCGGAAAGGTGAGCGCGCCAAGCGACGGCGTCCGCGCGCCGTCTGCGACGGTGGCGGGATTGTGGACCGTCTGCAGCGTCCTCGTCCGGAACGATCGCGTCGCATCGTCGCCCGCGGACGGCTCGACGCCGATCACCTTGCATGACGGCGCAAGCGCGCGCGCGGCGAGCGCCGAGCCGGAGAGAAGGCCGCCGCCGCCGCACGGCACGAAGAGGAAATCGAGCGCGCCGGCCTCCTCGATCAATTCGCGCGCCGCCGTTCCTTGTCCGGCGATGATGTGCGGATGGTCGTACGGGGGGATCAGCGTGAGGCCGCGCTCGTGCGCGAGCCGGCGGCCGATCGCCTCGCGGTCCTCGCGCTCGCGATCGTAGAGCACGACCTCGCCGCCGTAGCCTTCGGTGGCGATCCGCTTCACCGACGGCGCGTCGGACGGCATCACGATCACGCGCGGGATGTCGAGCACCTGGCCCGCGAGCGCGATCGCCTGCGCGTGGTTGCCCGACGAATACGTGACGACGCCGCGGCGCCGCTCGTCGGGCGGGAGGCGCGAGAGCGCGTTATAGGCGCCGCGGAACTTGAACGCGCCGCCGCGTTGCAGGTTCTCGCACTTGAAGAAGATCCGCGCGCCCGTCCGCCGGTCGACCGTGCGCGACGTGGCGACCGGCGTCCGATGCGCGGCGCCGGCGATTTGCCGCGCGGCGCTCTCGACGTCGGCGAAGGTCGGTAAAGTGGTGACGGTCATTTCAGCGCGCCGCGCAGCTCTTCGTAGACGCGCCGCACCGCGATCGGTCCTTGCGAGGAGGCGAGCGTCCACGACGCGTACTCGCCCCACTTCGCCTGCTTCACCGCGTCCTCGACCGGAACGCCTGCCTTGTACAAGCGCGTCGCCTCGGCGATCACCGCCGCGAGCGCTTTGCGGAACGCGGCGAGCTCCTCCTTCGAGACGGGCCCGCTCTCGGTGAAGCCGTGGCCCGGAATATAGAGGTCCGCTTTCATCGCCTCCGCGCGATCGAGCGCCTTCAGCCAGTCGCTCGGGTACGCCGAGCGCATCGCGGGGAAGACGCGGTTCAGGAACGTCTCGCTCAGAAACAGGATCTTCTTGCGCGGCAGGAACACGCTCAGATCGCCGCCGGTGTGCGCGCGGCCGAGGAACAGGACCTGGATGTCCTCGCCGCGCACGAGCAGCGGCTTCCGCGCGAACACGAGCTCGGCGTCGATCGGCAGCTGCCAGCTGGCTGCGCCGCCGCGCGCCGGCGGTCCTTCGGCGGCGGCGCCGCGGGCCGGCTCGCGGTCGAGCGCCGCCTTCGACAACGGATGGACGACGTACTTCACGTCGGGCGGGAACGCCTTGTTGCCGCCCGTGTGATCGCCGTGATCCGAGCAGATGACGACGTATTTGATCGGCTTCGGCGTGATTTTCGCAATCGCGTCGACGAGCCCTTTCGTCGCGGCCGGCGTCCCCTGGCCGTCGGCCACCAGCACGCCGTCGTCGTAGACCACGAACATGTTCGTCGTCGTGAACTTCTCGGGGCCGGCGTGAAAATCCTCGTAGGTGTAGACGTTGTCCGCGACCTTGATCGTGCGCGGGAAGTCGCTCTCTTTCAGCCCGCGCTTGGCCGGATCGGCCGTTCGCACGACCGACGTCTGCGCGGCCGCCGCAGGCGGCAGGATCAAGAGGGCGAGCGCAGCGACGAGGGCGGCGAAGCGTGGCATTCGGGCTCCTTGTGCGTGAAGGTCTATGCTAGCGCACGCGGCGGCGTCGCGCGACGCAGACCAATGCGCGAATGGACGGGCGGTCGGAGGGAGCGTCGATCTACAACGGCTGTGATGATCACCGCATCGCTCGCGGAGCGTGGATTCCAGTTCGTGCGGTCCGCCGACATGCGCCAGGCGCTCGAGCGCGTCGGTCCGCTGGCGGACTGGGCGGCGTTTGCCGAGAGTTGGAACGACCTCGTGCTCGATCCGTACCTCGCCGCGGGCGCGCGCTGCCGCCGGCGGCGGTTTGGCGTGTACGCGGCGGACAGCCGTGGGTCCGTCGAGCGGCAGCCGCACCAGCCGCACTACCAGGGGCAGGAGTACAACCGGTTGTTCGGCGGCATCGAGCGCTGGTTCGAGCCGATCGCGCCGGCGGCGGGCGACGGCGACTCGCTGCGCACGATCGTCCGCTTCTGCGCGTCGACGTTCGGCGCGCTCGCGCCGGACGTGCGCGCGTGGCGCGTCGAGGCGCACCAGTTCCGCATCGAGGCGCGCGCCGGCGCGCCGGGCGAGCCGACGCCGGAAGGGATCCACCGCGACGGCGTGGATTACGTCCTGGTGCTGCTGGTGAACCGCGACAACATCGTCAGCGGCGAGACGACGGTCTACGACCTCGGCGGTTCACCGCTCGGGGCCTTCACGCTCACCGATCCGTTCGACGCGACGTTGATCGACGATGCGCGGGTGGCGCACGGGGTGACGCCGGTGACGCCGCTCGACGCGTCGCGGCGCGGCTGCCGGGACGTGCTCGTCGTCACGCTGCGCAGCGTCGGACGGGCGTGAGCGAGTGCCAATGTGTGAAATAGGGGGCGGCGGGACGCGGGTGGTCCCGAGGTGCGCCGAGGCGTTCGACGTCTGGCGGTTGGTGTCGATCTACTGGCGGGAGCCGTCGTGCGGCTGTCGATCGCCGGTGATGCGGACCAGTCGGAACAGTTCGCCGAGGGCGAGGCGCGAGAGACCAAGGCTGACGGCCACGCTCGAAGTCACGAGAATCAGTTCGCCAAGTGCGGTCATGCCGTGCCGCATCGCAAGGCGCATGCCCGCGGGCGCGGGTGATTTTCTCGCGGTTCCTCGTCGATTCGGGCGCGATGTGTGCTGTTTCGATCCGCGCGGTTACGATTCGTGTGCGGCTGGCGGTCGTGCAGTTGTGTATGCTACACTGCGTTCTTCACACACGTGCCGCGGGGTGGAGCAGTCCGGTAGCTCGTTGGGCTCATAACCCAAAGGTCGCGGGTTCAAATCCCGCCCCCGCAACCATCGATACTTGCAGGGAAAGGTCGTCGGATTCCGACGGCCTTTTCTTTTGTACGGTCGCCCCGAGCATCGCTGCCAGATTGCCTTTCAGTTCGATTCTGAGCTGGCCGTCGACCGGCGTCATGACGATGTCGTCAACGAGGCCTCGGAGCGCCCCGGTGGCTTCCGAGCGGGTTTCTGGACGTTCCAGAGCCTGAGCCAGCGTTGTCACCTTCTGGCGGTAGAGCTCGGCCATCTCTGGGTGGAGGAGCGGCGGGGGCTCGTCGGCTGTCTCGAGCTTCGCCTGCAGCTCCTTGCGGCGAGCGTCGAGCGCCTTGATCTCGGCCTTCCCCTCGCCTACTGCGATCTCGTCGTCCAGCAGGAGATTCAGGAGCTTCTTGATCCGCGCGCCGCTCCGCTCAACTTCGCGCTTCGTTGACGAAAGACTCGCGCGGCGTTCCATCCGGAGCCGGTTCATCTCGCGAGTGAACTCGTCGCAGAACTCTGCGAACAGCTCCTGGTTCAGGAGCTTCTCCTGCAGTGCCTTGAGCACTCGCGCTTCGACTTCATCCCGCCGAATGGTCAGGTGGTTGTCGCAGCGTCCCTGATCACGTGCGCCGAAGCAGCCGAGACGATGCCTGCCCGTCATGATGAATCCGCGCCGCAGACGCCGCACTTCGTCAGACCAGAGAACAAGTATTGGGGGCGCCTCGCGCCGACCGGATTCCCTGCGGCTCTGACCGCGCGTCGACCCACTTCCTGGCGCTGCTTTGTCTCGGCCCACAGCTCGTCGGACAGAATGCGCAGCTGCGGAACTTCCTTCCGCATCCACTCGGCTTCAGGATTGAGGCGCGATACGCGCTTTCCGGTGTCGGGATTCTTCATGTAGCGCAGGCGATTCCACACGAGCCGACCGATGTAGAGCTCGTTGTTCAGAATCCCCGTCCCGCGTTTGGCGTTCCCGTAGATCGTGCTCGGGCTCAAGCGCCGCCGAACGGACCAGGAATGCCGTTTCGATTCAGGTTCTTGGCGATCTGCTTGGGCGAGACGCCAGCAACGAAGTCGCGGAAGATCCGCTCGACGATCATCGCCTCGGTTGACTCGATCTCGCGTTCGCCGGTGGTCACGGATCCGCCGCCGATCGTCTTGACGACACGGTAGCCGTAGCACAAGCCGCCAGCGGACTTGCCGTCCTCGATCCGGCCGCGTAATCCGCGGTGCGTCTTTTGGGCGAGATCCTTCAAGAACAGGGCGTTCATTGTGCCCTTGAATCCGATGTGCAAGTGCGTGATGTCGCCTTCGGCAAGCGTGACGATGTTGACGCCGGCAAACGTGAGCCGCTTGAACAGGCCGGCAGTGTCCTCCTGGTCGCGGCTGAATCGGTCAAGCGACTGCGCCAGGACGACATCGAACCGTCGGTTGAGAGCATCGCGCATCAGCGACTGGAAACCAGGGCGGAGAAGTGTTGCGCCCGAGACCGCGTGATCGGAGTACTCCTCGGCGATCGCCCAGCTTTGACGCTCCGCGAAGGCGCGGCAGATTCGGAGTTGATCCGCGATGGATGCATCGCGCTGATTGTCAGACGAGTACCGCGCGTAGATCCCGACTTTCACGACTTCACCTCAATGGACACTCGACGGCATCCCGCGCAACTCGGACTCGAAGACCTCACGTGCCGCTTGCCGCGCGAGCACCCGCACGAGCGTGCGGAGCGCGTGGTCAGTTCTGGCATCAACGACCGCCGTCGAGTTGCGACGCGAGTCTGGCGCAATTCGTCGAGTTCGTCGGCGCTTTCTGCGTCCTCGTTCGGCCATGATACGCCTGCCCATATTGAACGTCGATTCGTGGTTCGCGGGCGTTCGTGACGGCGTTGAATGGGCGGCACAGAGTGCGGCTCCGAACGCGCTGTTGTTGTACTCGAGCGCGGAAGGTGTGTTCGGCGCAGTGATCGCGCGTCGTGGTGGGCGGCGCGATCGGAGTCAATCTGTCTGAATCAGAATGCTGTCGGAACGAAGCCCTCGAGCGTCATTCCGAAGCGCTCCACATCGGACGATGTGGAGGAGTGCCTTGCGGCACGTGCGAGATGTTCCGAACATACGCCTCGTCGCGAGTGCTGTCAACGGCGATCGAAACCTCGACCATCGCGTACTTGCCGACTCGAGCGGCGCGCAGGCGGGGTCAACGCCCGCAGGCCGTGCGGAAGGCACGGTCGGAGCGTAGCGGAGAGCGTTGACGCCGCGAGCACCGCATGAAAATCCACAACGCGATGGGCGAGTGATCTCAGAGCAACCAACGGGTGAGATGTGACGCCAGATCAACCGTGACATCACGCGCCTAATTGCGGCTGACAATCGGTCACGAATCGCGACGGATCGCGCGGCGAATTGTCGCCTGCGTTTGCGATCGGATCGTGACTCGATTGTTCGCGACATTGCTGTGCGCAAACCATCGCACGATCTCAGACACGCAGCCGGGACGTGAGCGACCCCGTGACCGGCCCTGGGGTCAGGTCCCAGTTCCGGAGGTGGGGTCGCTCACGTCCCGGTTGCTCTCCGCTGTGCTGTGGGCGGCGGCAAAAACCGCCGCCGTATCGCCGGCGGAGCCGAGCGGGTCTGTGTCCGCAAACTTCCGCAGCGTATTCAGCTACGCAGACGGGTTTCGCTCTGCGAGTCCGCGTGATCGGTGCGGCGCGGGGATCGGTACTCCCCCGGGGAGGAGGGAGATGGACGCCCTGGCGCCATCACCCCTTCCATCACCCCCTCAGTGTTGTGTCAGGTACTTCACGAAGGCCGGCGGATTGATGGTCGGCAGTCGGGGCACGACATGGCTGTCCGAAGCGTTCCAGCCGGTAAAATCGGGGCCATGAAACGCGAAGCCGCAGAGATTCTGAAGGACGCGCTCGCGCTCCCGATTCAGCACCGAGCGGCCCTCGCTGGATCGCTGCTTGAGAGTCTCGACAGCGAGGTCGACGAGGACGCGGAGGCCGCGTGGGCGACCGAGATCAACCGCCGCGTCGGCGAGCTCGATGGCGGCGAGGCGAAGACCGTTCCGTGGGCGGAAGTGCGCCGCCGCCTCGATCAGCGCTGACCGCTTCCGACACGGATTTGACCGCGATGGAATCCACCAAACGACCGGTAGCCGACCCGCGGCCGAGAACCGCTCGCTTGCGTAAATATCCCAGAAAAGGGATAATCGTGAAGTGCGTCGTGTTCCGGCTGCCGACGAGAAGCCGTTGCATTGGGTCGGGTCGGCCAAGCGCGATTTTCTGAGCCTCCCAGGGTCAGTCAAGGACGATATGGGGAACGCCCTCGGCATCGCTCAATTCGGCGGAACCGCGCCGACGGCGAAACCGTGGAAGGGGCTCGGTCCGGGCGTGCTGGAGATCGTCGAGTCGCACGACGGAAACGCGTATCGGGCGGTGTACACCGTTCGATTCGACAAGGCGTTGTACGTCCTCCACGCGTTCCAGAAGAAGTCGCCGTCCGGCGTCCGGACCGCCAAGCGAGATGTGGATCTGGTCGAGCAGAGGCTGAAACAAGCGCACCGAGACTACGAGGAACACTATGGCAAAACGACGCGGTGAATCGACGATCACTCGGGGATCGACGAACGTGTTCGAGGATCTCGGATATCCGGATGCCGCGGAGCGTCAGGCAAAGCTGCGGCTGGCGTACGCGCTGAACCAGGTGGTCGAGCAGAGAGGGCTCACCCAAACGGCCGCTGCTACGCTCCTCGGTTTGAGTCAGCCGAAGGTGTCGGCACTCCAGAACTACAAGCTCGCCGGGTTTTCGGTGGAGCGGCTCATGAATTTGTTAACCGCGCTAGACCAAGACATCGAAATCGTGATTCACCGAAAGTCGCGGTCCCGCAAGGGCGGTCGAATCACCGTTGTGGCGGCGTGATTCGTTCCGCCCTCTGCGAACCGAGTCCGAGTCATGGTTGTATGGTCACAAAAACCTCAGCGCCCGGTGCTGGGTACGCTGAGTCAGGGAACGATCTTTTCCTGTGCAAGGGCGGAAGATTACCCAGCGTGTGCCGTGCGTGGTCTGACGATTACCGCCCGCTGCGACGTTGCGCACGAGAAGACGAGGATTTTCAGCTACCTTCCCGTCGTCTCACTGAGAGACTGGTGGCATATGGACGGCCTGTCGCTCTTGCTCGATCGCGCCCAGCGGGAGCAAATGAGCTCCCTTCGCGACACGCTAAAAACGGCGGGTCACTCGGACAGCATTTTGTCGGTCCACTCGCCACGGCTCGTCGTGGATACGCTTTTCCCCGAAACGAATGTAGGCGCGCAGGCGAAGGTCCGTACCAGGGCCTTGGCGATCGTTGACGCCATCGAGGAGATTGGGAGCTGTCAGTTGCCCGCGACAACCGACCGATTGGCGAAGCTCTGCAGCACGTTTTCTAAGTTGCGCCGCGTTCTTATGGATGAGTTGCTAAAGGGGAAACTCGCGGGGTTCTATTTTCTGCCGATGGTCGAATTCGATGGCCCCGACGACGGCTTTGTGGTTTTGCTCCGTGAAGTTCGTCACCTTCCCAGGAGTGTTGCTCGCGCCGTCGGGGCAGGTCTCGTGAAGCCGCTCGACGAGTCGGGGCTCGCGGCCCTAACACCGCATCTGTCCTTTGCGGGCGACGACTTTGCGATGCCCATCGGTCAGCTCCCGTCTCCGTTAACGGAGCATGTCATGCAGTCATTCACAATCCTTTTCTCGCGGATTGGGCTTGAGGATTTGCCGACGGTATACCTCTCGGAAGTCTGGGAACGCCTGGATATTGAGAAGAAGGCAAAGTCATGAGATTCATCGCTGTGTCGCGTGCCGCTGCCGAGACACTGGCATCCGATCGTTTTCTTCAGGCGTGCGAGTTCCTGCAGGGTCTACAGTTTGCCGAATTCGTGCGCAATCCCACACTGTCGACACCCGAACTGCCGCGCGTTCGCATTCACCGCGATCCTGACGGCGTGTCTCTCGTGGCGATCGAGAAAGAGTCGCCTGACACTCTCGTGTTCGACCTTGAACAGATCCGGGTCCTCGATAACATGACGCCGGATGAGGCGCTTCTCGTTTTCCAGAAGGTACTCAGATTCGCCCTTCGATATTGGTCGAATCAAAAGCTGCCGCCCAGTGAAAAATTGATTAAGGGCACGTCTCGAGTCGTGCTCTTTCCGTTTCCGATCAGCACACAATCATCGTTCCGCGTGGTAATCGAAACGGCACCTGATAACAAGCGACTGTTGAAGCGGCCGCATCTCGGTCGATGTCTGTTGGTATATGCGGCCGGCACGGACGACAAGTGTGGTTCGGAACAGCCGGAGGTGACCGTATTCCGGAAAGCGATCGACGCAGTCGCCGAGGCTCGCCGGACAGTAGAACAGGGTAGCGCGGCCCCTGCCGCGGACGACAGCATCACGGCGGTCGGCCTCACACGACTTTCGCCGTTGCCGACGTTAATTGACGGCCATATTGGCTTCGACTTGTGGGAACGAAACCTGACGGCATCGCAACACACTTTCGTAACGAGCCCCCTCACGGGACCGCATCGGATTGAGGGGCCCGCTGGGACCGGCAAAACGATCTGTTTAGTGCTTAGGGCGATTTGGACCGCGAAGACGGCACGAGCAGAACAGCGAGAGGCGCGTGTGTTGTTTCTGGCACACAGCGAGGCAACGCGACGAACCATTCAGACACTATTCGACGCGAACGATGCGGATCAATTCGCGTCGCTCGACCCATACGCAAGCGCGCAGTCTATTCGTGTCACAACGCTTCAGGAACTCTGTGCGCAATTGTTGGGAAGAGAAATCGCCGAATCAGAATTCCTGGACCGAGACGCGCTCGAATCCAAGAACACGCAACTCCTGTACATTGATGAGGCGCTGACCGACGCGCTCGCTCGCGACTTGGAGACACACAAGCCATTTGTGTCCAAGCAGTTCGCCGAGTTCATGGAAACGGAGGATCGCTGGAAGCTTGCCCTGATGTTGCAGCACGAAATCAGCGTTGTGATTAAGGGAAGGGCACAGGAAAACTTCGAAAACTACAAGCGAATTCCACGCACCGAAACCGGCCTGCCGCTCATCACTGAATCAGACCGCGGATTCGTGTTCGTCGTTTACCAAAAATATCAAGAGAAGCTTCGTGCCGCCGCGGCTTTCGACACAGACGACGTTGTTCTCAGCGCCCTTGCCCAGCTAAATACGCCAATCTGGCGGCGCCGTAGGTCGCGCGAAGGTTATGACGCAATTTTTGTTGATGAGACTCACCTCTTCAACCTGAATGAATTATCCGTCCTGCATCACCTGACAAGATCCGACGCGTTTTTTCCGATTGCTTACGCAGCGGATCCGTCTCAGGCGCTGGAGGATCGAGGGTGGTCGGATCAGCTCTTTGATGAGGCACTCGGTCACGCCGCCGCCGGCACGACGACCACGACTAAGGTCAAAGCCGTGTTTCGTTGTTCGCCGGATATCACGAATCTGGCACTGTCCGTGACGGGAGCTGGAGCGACGCTGTTCGCGAACTTCGACAATCCGTTGAGGGGTGTTACAAGCGCGTTTACAGGGAATGAAGAGAGGCAGTCGTCACCACCGGTCTACCTGCAGTTCGCCACAGACGACGACATGATTGCCGCAGCTTTCGAACGCGCTGAATCGATGTCAGACGCCCTTGCCGGCGGACGTTCGAAGGTCGCGATCGTGGTCTTTGATGACACTTTGTTCAATGCGACGCGCCGATTCGCCTCTGATACAAACAAGCCTGTCGAGATTCTATCGAGGCGTGGGGACATCGCCGTCATTCATCGCGCAAGTCACGCTGGTAGGTTTGTCCTCTCAACTCCTGACTATGTCGGTGGGCTGGAGTTTTCCGGCGTCGTGCTGGTCGGCGTAGATCGGGGCCGCGTGCCTGCGACGGAATCATTGGCGGGTACGGGCAGTGCGGCGTTCCTCGCTTACCAGGCGCACAGTCGGCTCTATGTCGCACTCACGAGGGCGCGATTCCGAGTCGAGGTGCTCGGCAATGTTAATCGGGGACCGAGCGAAGTCCTTCGGGCGGCTCTCGAATCCGGATCGATTTCCATTGTCGAATCGGTGGCTGCGTAACCTAACCGTCATCGAAAGAGAGCTATGCAGCCCCGCTCCACAGCTGCAAGTACCGCTGGTTGCACGCCCCCGCAACCAAAATTTCAACGGTCGGCTGACAAACGGCTGACAATCGGTAGAAGCTCACGGGGCGCCGAGGCGCCCCGTTTGAGTGTACGGCCGAACCGTTTTGCTCTGACGAACGACACGAGTTTGCGCAGCTTCAGGTTGCCGATCTAGTCGCGGGCGGTGCATGCGCCGTAATGCGCGCGCGTGCGGATGGCTCGAGTAATGAGTACGGAGCCAAACTCGGCGTGGTCAACCTAATCGGTGGCGGCGTGTGGCCGACGAGCGCGATCAAACCTCACGCGATCGTTCTGGGTCACCGCCCGCGTGGCGATGGAATACCAGTCGCTTGTCGCCGTCGGGAAGATCTTCGGACCCCGCAAGACGAATCCGAACAACATCGACAGTCTGATTCAGGTATTGCGGGAGAACCGCAGCGCGGTCTTTTCAAAGGACGCGTTGGCCGCTCGAAAACGGCGGATGTCCGACAATGCGGACGAGTGGCTCGCCGACGACATGAAAGGCGTTCCGACTGCGAGGGACGTGAATCGCCTGCACGAGCTTACGAAGCGACATCGGTCGGCGGCCGACATTGCGCCCGATGGCGTATTCCGTCCGAGCGCGAACGTGACCGCGTTGGCCGGGAAGCTCCCGCCAGTTGGATCGGACGCTCACCCGAACCAGTTCCCCTTCGGCGTACGGCGTGAAGTAGGACGACGGCGGCGTGATCGACGGCGCACCAACCGCGCAGACCGACAGCGACACGCCGACGATGAGAGCCCACGCCATGCCAGGAGGACGACCCCACCTAAGCATCGTCGGCTGGTGCGCGATTGCGGGCTGTGCCGTACCACACACCTCAGCGGTGGCGCTTTTCTAACGGCCGCCGGTCACGAAATGGCACGTGCAATCGCGAAGGCTGCGGCCGCGGCGATGCTGCCGACCAGTGCCGTCTGCAGCGCGCCTCGAACTGGCCTGGCTGCCGTGAAGTGACCTTTGACGTAGCCAAATACGACCAGCGCCAGCAACGTGAACGCGACCGACACCGTGAGCGCGCGGGCAGCCCCCGCAATGATGAAATACGGGGCGAGCGGTATCAACCCTCCGGCAATGTAGGCCCCAGCGATCGTGGCTGCGCTGACGAGGGCCCGCTTCGGGTCGGGTTTTTCGAGACCCAACTCGAAGCGCATCATGAAATCGATCCACGCCTCGGGTCGTTCCTGCAGCGCGCGCACCACTGGAGCCGCGACCTCGGCACTGACGCCGTACGATCCGAACAGTTCGGTGACTTCTTTGCTTTCCGCCTCGGGGATGTCGCGGACTTCCGCTTGCTCGCGACGCCGCTCGCTGGCGTAGTGTTTGGCATCGCTTCGGGCGGCAAGATACCCGCCCAGGCCCATGGCAATCGAACCGGCGGCAATTTCTGCGAGACCCGCCGTAATCACGATCGACGTGGACTGAACCGCGCCGGACAAACCCGCGGCCAGCGCGAATGGCACGGTCAGACCATCCGACATGCCGATGACGATGTCGCGAACCGTTTCATCCGATGTGAAATGGCGTTCCACGTGCCGTGTCACGGGCATGGCCTCTCCTTCATGATGACGCGATGACGAGAACCCGACATCCACGATGGCAA
>Ga0075435_100000778_pt1 | contig 19802 bp, 16 predicted proteins | sample RhiMethybrSRZTD4_FD_75302 | JGI IMG/M metagenome (GOLD analysis project Ga0075435, IMG submission 75302) | Populus rhizosphere microbial communities from Tennessee, USA - Rhizosphere MetaG P. TD hybrid SRZTD4 | ecosystem: Host-associated > Plants > Roots > Rhizosphere > Soil | place: USA...
CGCTCCAGACGTAGAAGTTGCGGGCGCGGCTGCCGGGCGCGGCGCGGCGGGCGCGCTGGAACCACTCGTGCATGTCCGACGTGTGGTTCAGGACGAGCTCGGTGATGACGCGCAGCCCGCGGGCGTGGGCGGCGCGCAGGAACCTGCGGAAGTCGCGCATCGTCCCGTAGTCCGGATGCACCTCCCGGTAGGAGGCGATGTCGTAGCCGTCGTCGCGCAGCGGAGACGGGTAGAACGGCAGGAGCCAGATCGCGGTGACGCCGAGATCCTCGAGATAATCGAGCCGCTCGGTCAGGCCGCGGAAGTCGCCGATCCCGTCGCCGTCGGAGTCGGCGAAGGCGCGCACGTGCAGCTCGTAGATGATCGCGTCCTCGTACCAGCGGCCGGCGCTGCCGGTGGCGGTCGGCGCGACGACGGTCACGGGTTTCGGGCTCGCGAGCGTCATGCGTAGTACTCGAAGTCGTGCTCGGTGCGCAGGCGCCGGCGGATGTGGAACACGTGGGCGGAGGACCGGTGCGGGTCGAGCTCGACGTAGTTGTGCCCGCCTTGCCACGTGTACGTCGCGTCGGCGAGCAGGTCGTGTACCTGGTACGGGCCGTCGGTGTCGATGCCGAGGTGCTCGAGCGGGAGGTCGACCCAGCCCGACTGGGTGTGGTGGGGATCGAGGTTGACGATGCAGAGCACGATGTCGCCGCGATCCTCGGTGTGCTTGGTGTAGGCGACGAGCATGTCGTTGTCGACGTGGCGGAACTCCAGCCGTTCGTTCGTCTGCAGCGCGGGGTGGGCGCGGCGGGCGGCGTTCACGGCCGTCACCAGCGGCTCGAGCGAGCCGGGGGCCGCCGTGTCCCAGTCGCGCAGCTGGTACTTCTCGGAGTCGAGGTACTCCTCGCTCCCCGGCCGCAGCCCGCGCTGCTCCACGAGCTCGAAGGCCGGCCCGTAGATGCCGTAGCTGGGCGAGAGCGTCGCCGCCAGGACGAGCCGCGCGGCGAACGTCGGGCGGCCGCCGGTCTGCATCGGCTCGGTGAGGATGTCGGGCGTGTTCGGCCAGAAGTTTGGCCGGAAGTAGTCGCGCAGGCCGGTCCGGGTCAGCTCGTGCAGGTAGCTCTCGAGCTCGTGCTTGCCGTTGCGCCAGGCGAAGTATGTGTACGACTGGGTGAACCCGGCCTTGGCCAGCCGCTCCATCACCCGCGGCCGGGTGAACGCCTCGGCCAGGAAGATCGTCTCGGGGTGGTCGCGGGTGATGTCGGCGATCATCCACTCCCAGAAGGCGAACGGCTTGGTGTGCGGGTTGTCGACCCGGAAGACCGAGACGCCCTGGCGCAGCCAGAAGCGGACGACGTCGGCGAGCGCCTGCCACAGCCCGGCCCAGTCGTCGGACTCGAAGTCGAGCGGGTAGATGTCCTCGTAGCGCTTCGGCGGGTTCTCCGCATACCGGATGGAGCCGTCCGGCCGGTGCCGGAACCATTCCGGGTGCTCGGAGACCCAGGGGTGGTCGGGCGAGCACTGGAAGGCGATGTCGAGCGCGAGGGCGATGCCGCGCTTCGTGCACGCCTCGGCCAGCCGGCGCACGTCGGCGACGCTGCCGAGGTCGGGGTGGACGGCGGTGTGCCCGCCCGCGGCGGCGCCGATCGCCCAGGGGCTGCCGACGTCGCCCGGCTCGGCCGCGGGCATGTTGTTGCGGCCCTTGCGGTGGGTTTCGCCGATCGGGTGCACCGGGGGCAGGTAGAGCACGTCGAAGCCCATGCGGGCGATGCGTGCGAGCTCGCCGCGAACGTCGCGGAGCGTGCCGTGGCGGTCGCCGCCGAGCGAGCGGGGGAAGAGCTCGTACCAGGCCGAGAACCGGGCCAGCGGCCGGTCGACCCACACCGGCACGGCCACGTCGGAGTCGGTGGCGTGCGGGCGGGGGTCGTGGGCGGCCATCAGCGCCGCCAGGGCCGGGTCGAGCGCGGCCGCTGCGCCCGCCTCGGGATCGTCGCCGGCCAGGCGGTCGCGCCATTTGCGAAGCTCGGTCGCCGCGGCCGCTGGCGCCGATCCGGCCGCCGCCTCGATGAGCTCCACGCCGACTGCCAGCTCGACCCGCACGTCCTGCCCCGCCTCGACCCGGCGCCCGAGCTGGTCGCGCCAGGTGGCGAAGCGGTCGATCCAGGCGCGCACCGAGAAGGAGTGGCGGCCGAGCACGTCGACGGGGAACGACGCGGCGAAGCGGTCGTTGCCGAGCGGCTGCATGCGCACCTCGCGGAAGCGGCGCTCGCCGTCGCGGCGACGGCGGACGACGGCGGCGACGACGTCGTGGCCGTCGGCGAGAACGTCGGCGGTCACCTCGACGTGGTCGCCGGCCACCCGCTTCACCGGGAAGCGGCCGCCGTCGACGCACGGGCGGACGTTCTCGACGACGACCCGCCGCCTTCCGTCGGTGTCGGGAACGGCGCTGCCCGAGAGTTCGCTGGCTGCCCTCGCCATGGGGGTTTGCAAACTAGACGATTGACGCCCTCCGGACGACCGCCGCGCTGAATACCCGGTGCCCTCCACCGGCTATGCATGTCCAGGGGCGGTGGCCCGGAGCTCCCTCACAGCGGAGCCCCGGGCATCTTCCCCCTCCGGGGAACCTTGCAGCGGCCCAATCCTTGGTCGCGGCGCGCCCGGGGGAGCGCGCCGCTGCGGTACGGCGAGATGCAGTGTCGTCTCTGCGCCGACGCATTGGGTTACCGCGCGGAAAACCATTCGTAAACGTGCGGTGAATTCTCCGGGCCGCGGGCGGCGCAATTGACACTCCGTGCGGATGCCAATTGCGTGGTAGCGTCAGCCCGCCATGCGTCTGTGTCTGATGATCGAGGGCCAGGAGGATGTCACCTGGCCGCAGTGGATCGCCCTAGCCGAGGCCTGCGAGCGGGTCGGGCTCGAGGGCCTCTTCCGCTCCGACCATTACGTCTCGGTCGACGAGGGCGCCACCCGGGGGTCGCTCGACGCGTGGACGACGCTCGCCGGCCTCGCCGCCCGCACGGAGCGGATCCGGCTGGGGACGATGGTCTCGCCGACGACGTTCCGGCATCCGTCGGTGCTCGGCCGGGCGGCGACCACTGTCGACCACATCTCCGGCGGACGCGCCGAGCTCGGCCTCGGCGCCGGCTGGTACGAGCGCGAGCACCGCGCCTTCGGCTTCCCGTTCGGCTCGCTCGGCGAGCGAATGGAGGTGTTCGAGGAGCAGGCCGAGATCATCGTCGGCCAGTGGACGACCGAATCCTTCTCCTACTCGGGCCGCCACTATCAGCTCGAGGACTGCGACGCGCTTCCGCGCCCCGCCCAGCGGCCGCACCCGCCCGTGATCATCGGCGGCTCCGGCAAGCGCCGCACCGTCGAGGTCGCCGCCCGGCTCGGCCAGGAGTACAACGTCGTCGGCCCGACGGTCGCGGAGTGCCGCGACCTGCGCGGGCGGATGGACGAGGCCTGCGCCCGTCACGGCCGCGATCCGCAGACGCTGGTCCTCTCGGCGATGTGCACGGTCTGCGTCGGCGAGGACACGGCCCAGGCCGAGGCGCGGGCGCAGCGGCTGGTCGACCTGGGCTTCGAGCAGGGAGACGGGGCGTCCGTGCTCGCCGAGAACCGCGACACCTGGGTGTGCGGGACGATCGACGAGGCAGTCGCGCGCCTGCGCGAGCTGGCGGACGCCGGCGTCGAGCGGATGATGCTCCAGCACCTGCTGCACGACGACCTGGACGCCGTCGAGCTCTTCGGCCGCGAGCTCGTACCTGCGGTCACCTGAACCTGAGTTGCCACCTGCTCCGCCGCAGCGGAGCGCTCCTCGTGTGGGAGCTGGCGAAGCTGCGGCGGGCTGCCCGCCAGGGCCGGGTTCGGAGAGTCGCCGGCGTGTCGCACCAAGGGACGCACCGAAGGGATCCGCCTCGCCTACCGCGTCACCGTGTGGCTCTGCCCCGGCCACGCATCACACGCATTCCAGACGAAACGCGGCGCCAGAGACTTCGTGCGGACGCTGACGGGGGTGCCGCACCCTCCACCGCTGGCACACAGAACGCAGCTGGCTCATCCGCCCTGGGCGCCGAGCTCAACCGAACCGCGACTGCAGCCGCGGGATCACGTCCGCTGCGAAGCGGCGGATGAAGCCGGGCTGGTCGGCGCCGGGGCCGTGGATCACGAGGTGGCGGAAACCGAGGGCGACGTTCGCGCCGATCCGCTCGGCCACCTCGTCGGGGTCGGCCGAGACGATGAAGCGGCTTTCGGGGCGAACGTGCTCCTCGTCCGCCAGCCGCTCCAGCTCGAGCGGGTCGTCGACGCCCTGCTTGGCCTCGGCCGGCAGTGCCAGCGGCGCCCAGTAGCGGCAGTCGGCGATCGCCGTCTCGACATCGGCGGCGTAGGACACCTTCACCTCGAGCAGCCGCTCGTAGGCCTCGGGATCGCGACCGGCCTTCTCGATCCCCTCGGCCACCGCGGGAAGCAGCGTGTCGCGGTAGAGCTCGGGCGGCTTGCCGCTGGTCGTGATGAAGCCGTCTCCGACCCGGCCGGCGAACCGCGCGGCCCGCGGCCCGGCCGCTGCCACCAGGATGGGGATCGGCTGCGCCGGGCGGTCGTACACCGTCGCGCGGGCGGTGCGGTACCAGCGCCCGTCGAACGTGACCCGCTCCTCCGTCCACAGCCGCCGCATCAGCTCGACCGACTCCTCGAGCCGGCCGAGCCGCTCCGAGAAGCCCGGCCACTCCATCGCCGTCGCCGGCACCTCGTTCACCGACTCGCCGGTGCCGACGCCGAGGAAGATCCGGCCCGGCGCGAGGTTCTCGATCGTCGCGAACGCCTGGGCCATGATCGACGGGTGGAAGCGCATCGTCGGCGTCGAGACGCTCGTCCCGATGCGGATCCGGCTCGTCGTCGCCGCCAGCGCCCCCAGCCACGGCAGCGCCGCGGGCGCGTGCCCGCCCGTGTGCCGGAAGGGCTGGAAGTGGTCGGAGACGGCGACGCTGCCAAAGCCGCATTCCTCCGCCAATCGGGCGAACCCGAGCAGCTCCGACGCTGGAAACTGCTCCGCCGACGCCTTGTATCCGATCTCGAGCATCGCGGTGAGTCTAGATCGGCAATTCGACCGCCAATCCGGGTGACCACCCGTCCCGAGGGGCTACAGTGGCTGCTGAACCCTAAGAGGCAGAGGGAGGATGTATGAGGCACAGACTGGGCAAGTCGCTTGCGGCTGCGGTCGTCATGACGCTGGCCGTGGCGGCACCCGCGTCGGCGGCGACGCTGGCCGACTGGGAGATGAACGAGGGCTCCGGCGCGACCACGATGATCGACTCGAGCGGTCACGTGAACGGCACGATCGGCTCGGCCGTGAAGACGGGCGTGAGCGTCATGGGTGCGACCGTCTACCGCTGGCCGTTCGCCAGCCCGACCGCCCCGCCGCCCAAGCCGGAGCGGATCGTGCAGGCGAACAGCAACTCGCTCAATCCCGGCTCCGGGACGTACACCGTTTCGCTCCGGTATCGGACGACGCAGCACTTCGGCAACATCGTCCAGAAGGGTCAGGCCGGATCGGCGGGGGGCTACTTCAAGGTCGAGAACCCGCACGGCCAGATCAACTGCGTGTTCCGCGGTGTCGTGTCCGGCAAGCTCGTCCGCAAGGCGGTCACGTCGCCGGCGGTCTTGAGCGACGGGAACTTCCACGTCGCGACGTGCACGCGCACGTCCAACGCGCTCACGCTGACCATCGACGGCAGCGTGGTCGACACGGCGCACGGGAGCACGGGGAACATCTCCAACACGCGGCCGGTCACGATCGGCGGCAAGCTGAACTGCGACCAGGTCAACACTACCTGCGACTACTACACGGGCGACATCGACTGGGTGAAGCTCAGCAACTAGCGGCACGTGGTGGGGACTGTCCCCGGCAAGCGGGGACAGTCCCCATACCCGGCCGTACGATTCCGGGGTGGAGACCGACGTCCTCATCCCGCTCAAGCGGCTCGACGCGGCCAAGACACGGCTCGGACCGGCGCTGACGAACGACGAGCGCCGGCGGCTCATGGCGGGGATGCTCGCCGGGGTCGCCCGCGCTGCCGTGCGCGCGGGTGCGGGCCGGGTCGCGCTGGCCAGCTCGGATCCCTTGGCGCCCGATCTCGCGCGGCGGCTCGGGGTCGAGTGCGTCTCCGACGGCGGCCTGCCCTGGAACGACGGACTCGTGCACGCCCGCTCGCTGCTCGCCCGGCCCGCGGCCGCCGTGCTCTACCTGGCCGGCGACCTGCCGCTCATCGAGGCGGCTGACGTCGCGGCGCTCGTCGAGGCCGGTGCGGAGCGCACGGCCGTGATCGGCCGCGCCCACGACGGCGGGACGAACGCGCTCTGGGTCTGCCCGGCGGGCGCGTTCGCGCCGGCCTTCGGCGCGGCCGGGAGCGCGGCCGTCCATACCCGCCGCGCCCGCGCCCACGGGCTCGACGTCGTCATGCTCGACCGGCCGGGCCTCGCCCGCGACGTCGACACGCCGGCCGACCTGGCCGCCGCCCGCCGCCTCGCCGCGGCCGGCGCCTGCGTCACCTGAACAGGTCTTCGGCCGGGTCGCGGATCAGGTCGCGGCCGCTGCCCTCGCCGCGCGCATCGAAGCCGCGGATCAGCGCCGCCGGGACGCGCTCGAGCTTGCCGAGGACGAGGTCTGCGGCCGAGGCCAGCTCGTCGGCGACGGCGACGGCCGTCGTCCGCAGCTCGTAGCCGGCGGGGTCGACCGTCCCGGCGTAGCTGCGAACCGCGTCGAGGCCGCTCGCGCCGATGGCTGTGCCGACGATCCCCCGTCGCAGCGCCCGGCCCATCGTGTCGGCCACGACGACGGCGAGCCGCGCACCGCTGCGGCGCTCGAGCGCGGCCCGCAGCCGCGCGGCGGAGGCGTCCGGGTCGACCGGCAGCAGCACCGCCCAGCCGGCCGCCGGGCCGTTGGAGCGGTCGATGCCGGCGCTGGCGCACACGAAGCCGTGGTGGGTCTCGGCGATCAGGAGGCCCGCGCGGCGGCGGACGATGCCGCGGCTCTCGCGCAGCACGAGCTCGGCCATGCGCGGGTCGCCGCCCTCCTGCGAGAGCTCGAGCGCCCGCGCCGACGGGGTGACCGTGGCCAGGTCGACGACGCGGCCCTCGCTCTTCGAGACCGCCTTGTGCGCGACCACGACGACGTCGCCGTCGCGCAGCGGCGGGGCGGCCGCGAGCACCAGCTCCGCCAGGTCGGTGCCAGCCCCGATCTCGCCGGCGATGGCGAGCGGGAGCACCTCGATGCGGTCGGTCACGGAGCGAGCCCGCCGGCGGCGAGCGTCTGCGCGGCCAGGGCGCGGCTGGCGTCCATGTTCGCCATCACCGTCGCGGTCACCCGCGCGCGCAGGCCGAGGCCCTCGACCCGGAAGGCGGCCGGCGCGTCCTCCTCGTCGATCACGAGCGTCCCCGCCAGCGACCGGTAGAGCTCGGCAACGCCGACGACGGACGTCTCGTGGCCGAGCGTCTCGAGCATGCCCGCCGCCGGCCCGCGCAGCGCCTTGCCCGCGACGATCGGGCTCACCGCGACGACCCGGTCGCGGCGGGCGGCGACCGCATCGCGGATCCCGGGCACCGCCAGGATCGGGTCGATCGAGATGAACGGGTTGGACGGCGCGATCACGACGACATCGGCGGCGGCGATCGCCTCGAGCACGCCGGGCGCCGGCCGGGCCGTCGCGGCCCCGTCGAAGCGGATCGCCGAGACCGGATCGGCGTGAGCGCGGCGCACGTAGTAGGTCTGGAAGTCGATCTCGCCGTCGGGGATCGTGATCATCGTCCGCAGCCGGTCGTCGGTGGAGGGGAGCAGGGTGGCGCGCAGGCCCATCGCCCCCGCCAGCCGGGCGGTGGCGGCGGAAAGCGGCATCCCGGTTCGCAGCATCTCGGTGCGGGCCATGTGCAGGCCCAGGTCAAGGTCGCCCAGCCAGAACCACGCCTCCGCGCCGAGCGCGCGCGCCTGCTCGAGTGCGCGCGGTGTGTCGCCGCGCACGCCCCAGCCCTTCTCGGCGTCGATCCGGCCGGTGAGCGTGTAGAGCACCGTGTCGAGGTCGGGCGAGACGTGCAGCCCGTAGGGCTCGAGGTCGTCGCCGACGTTGCCGACGATCGTGACCCCGGCCGGGTCGACGACCTCCAGGAGACCCTGGAGGAACCGCGCCCCGCCGACACCCCCGGCGAGCACCGTTACGCGACGTTCGGGCATGCCCGCATATCATGGCCGCTCCGAGGGGCCGGATGCGACGGATGGGGGGTTACCCGGGCTCGTGAACAGCAGGCGAGCGATCTTCACCGCACCCGTGGCGAGCGTCGCGCTCGTCGCGCTCGGCGCTGCGCTCTGGGGCACCGACGGCGCCTTCCGGCAGCCGCTCGTGTCGCCGGTCGCGCGCTGGTCGCCGTACACGATCGTCCTCTACGAGCACGTGATCCTGACCGCGATCGTGCTGCCGTTCCTGATCCGCCACCGCCACGGCCTGCGCCGGCTCGACGGGGGCGGGTGGCTGGCGGCGTTCGGGGTCGCCTGGGGCGGCTCCGCGCTGGCGACGCTCGCCTTCACGACCGCGTTCGAGTACGGCAACCCCGACGTGGTCGTGCTCCTGCAGAAGACCCAGCCGCTGTGGGCGATCGCCGCCGCCGCGGTGGTGATGCGGGAGCGACCCCTGCGCCAGCTGGGCTGGTTCCTGGCTCCGGCGCTCGTCGGCACCTACCTGCTCTCCTTCGGCACGATGTCGCCTGGCGAGGCCTTCACGGGGGCGGAGGGGCGGGCGGCGCTGTTGGCGCTCGTGGCGGCCGCGCTCTGGGGCGCGGCGACGGCGTTCGGGCGCCGTACGCTCGTCTGCCTCGAGCCGCAGCTCGTGACCGCGACCCGGTTCACCCTCGCGCTGCCGCTGCTCCTGGCGATCGCGCTCTACGAGGGTGTCGTCGCGCCGCCCGCCTCGGCGGATGCGTCGGACTGGACGCGGCTGGTGGGGCTCGCGCTCGTCCCCGGCCTCTTCGCCCTCATGCTGTACTACCGCGGCCTCGTCGGGACGCCGGCATCGGTGGCGACCTTCGCCGAGCTGGCCTTCCCGGCGACGGCGCTCGTCGTCAACTACTTCGCCCTCGACGCGACCGTCAGCGCGACCCAGCTGGCGGGCTTCGCCATCCTCTGGGCCACCATCGCACTCCTGCACCGCCTGCCGGTCGAGCTGCCGGTCAACCCTGGCGAGAATCTCGCCATTCGACCAGCTTCGGCAGCAGGCTGAGATCCCACTCCGGGCCGCTGATGCCCATGATGAGGTGGGTCACGCCGACGTCCAGGTAGCCGTCGAGGTAGGGCAGTGCGCCTTCGCGGATGCCGCCGATCGAGCGCTCGATCTCGGCCGGGTCGCGGCCGACCTTGCGGCACCAGTCGTCCAGGATGTCGCACTTCTGCTTCGCCCGCTCCGGGTCGCCGAAGCCGTTCCAGATGTCGGCGTGCTGGGCGACGATGCGTAGGGTGACGCGCTCGCCGCCGCCGCCGATCATGATCGGCATCGGGTTCCGCACCGGCGGCGGGACGAGCTTCGCCATCCGGGAGTGGATCCGGGGCATGGCCGCGTCCAGGTCGCGCAGGCGCGAGGGCGCCGTGCCGAACTCGTATCCGAACTCGTCGTAATCGCGCTGGAACCAGCCCGACCCGATGCCCAGGATCAGCCGGCCGCCGGAGATGTGATCGACCGTCCGCGCCATGTCGGTCAGGAGCTCCGGGTTGCGGTAGCTGTTGCACGAGACGAGCGCGCCGATCTCGACCCGCTCGGTCGCCTCCGCCATCGCACCGAGCCACGTCCAGCACTCGAAGTGGTTGCCGTCGGGGTCGCCGGAGAGCGGATGGAAGTGGTCCCACGTGAACACCGTGTCGGCGCCGAGCTCCTCGGCCCGCAGCCACGTGTCGCGCATGTCGGCGGCCGTCCCATGCTGGGGCTGCACCTGCACCCCGATCCGGATCGCGCGTCGCTCCGCCACGAGCCGGAACGGTAGTCGGCCGTCCCTCGAACGGGGGACGATTCCGGCCCTTTTCCCGCCGATGCAGGAAATGCAGGCAAAACACCGCCTCCGTCGCGCCTGCCGACCCCTGGCTCCCCGCTCAAGAACTCGTGCCCACGGCCGATACCCCGCCTGTGAACCCCGATCGTCGCCGCATGCCCGACAGGCGCTCCAGTGACCAGGTCAAGTGGATCGACCGCTGGCTGGCCGCCTGTGCCGACCTCGACGAGCTGAAGCGCTCGAACCCGATGACCGACGCCGTGATCGAGGAGATCGACGGGCGCCGGATCCGCGTCGGCGACCAGTGGCTGGCCGACTTCGCGTCGTGCAACTACCTCGGGTTGGACCTCGACCGCGAGATCATGGACTCCATCCCCGCCCAGGTCGAGCGCTGGGGCACCCACCCGAGCTGGTCGCGGCTGCTGGGCAGCCCGACGCTGTTCGGCGAGATCGAGGAGCGCCTGACCGAACTGCTCGGCTGCGAGGACGCCCTCGTCCTGCCGACGATCACCCACATCCACATGGCGGTGATCCCGGTGCTCGCCGCCGGCGGGACGGTGTTCATGGACAGCCGCGCGCACAAGACGATCTACGACGGCTGCCAGTTCGCCGTCGCCCGCGGAGCCACGCTCAAGCGCTTCCGCTTCGAGGATCCGGACGACCTCGAGCGGCTGCTGATCGAGGATCGCTCCGACCACAAGCTCGTGTGCATGGACGGCGTGAACAGCATCACCGGGAACGCCCCCGACCTGGCCGCCTTCGCCCGCGTCACCCGCCGCCACGGCGCGCTGCTCTACGTCGACGACGCCCACGGCTTCGGCGTGATCGGCGAGCGCTCGCCCTCCGAGCTCTCCCCGTACGGCTCGCGCGGGAACAGCATCGTCCGCCACCTGGACGAGACCTACGAGGGGCTCATCCTGGTCGGCGGGTTCTCGAAGGCCTACTCGTCGCTGGCCGCCTTCATCGCCTGCCCGACGCCGCTCAAGGAGATGCTGAAGACGGCCGCCCCGCCGTACCTCTACTCCGGTCCGCCGCCGGTGGCCTCGCTCGCGACCACCCTCGCCGGCTTCGACGTGAACGCGCGCCGCGGCGACGAGCTGCGCCGCGCCCTCTACGAGCGCACCGGCCGCGTCCTCGACGCCCTGCGCCGGATCGGCGTGCGCACGCTCAACCACTCCGGCTTCCCGATCATCGAGATCCCGCTCTCGGATCACCGCGACATCGGCTCGGTCGGGCGCTTCCTGTTCGACAACGGCATCTACGTCACCCTGGCCGCCTACCCGCTCGTCCCCAAGGACGAGGTCGGGTTCCGGATCCAGGTCACCGCCGCCAACGGCGACGACGAGATCGACGAGCTGATCGACGTCCTCGACCGGCTTGCCCAGCGCTTCGAGCTGCAGCGCCCCGACGAGCTCCGGGAGGCCGCATGACGCGCCTGACCCAGTCCCTCCGCTCGGGCCTGTGGCCGCTCTCGCCGCGCACAGTCTGGCTGTGGTACCTGCTCGCCGGCTCGCTCTTCACCTACCTGTACGCGGTCGTGCCCGCCTTCCAGCGCGGCAGCGCCATCCACGGGCCGTTCATCAACGCGCTCGGCTTCTCGGGCGTCGCCGCCATCCTCGCCGGCATGCGCATGCACCGGCCGAAGGCGCTCGTGGCGTGGGGCTTTCTCGCCCTCGGCCAGGCCCTCTTCCTGGTCGGCGACTTCTACACCTACAGCCTGCCCAGCCTGTTCGGACTCAACGTCGGGTTCCCCTCGCCCGGCGACGCGCTCTACCTGACCGTCTACCCGGCGCTCATGGCCGGCCTGCTCCTGCTGGTGCGGCGGCGCAACCCGCGCACCGACCGGGCCGGCGCCATCGACTCGCTGATCCTGACGCTCGGCATCGCCCTGCTCTCGTGGGTGTTCCTGATCGCCCCGAACATCCAGCTCGGCGGCAACTGGCTGCCCGAGGCCGTGTCGATCGCCTATCCGGTCGGCGACATCCTCCTGCTGGCGGCGGCGATCCGGCTCGCGGTCGACCGCGGCGTGCGCGCCCCCGCCTTCTACCTGCTCGCCGGCAGCATCGTCTGCCTGCTCACGACCGACTCGGTCTACAACCGCATGCTCCTCGACGGCACCTACAACGGCCAGGTGATCCTCGATGTGGGCTGGATCTTCTACTACCTGCTCTGGGGCGCCGCGGCGCTGCACCCGTCGATGCGTACGCTGGAGCAGCCGGCCGAAGGCCGCACCCGGCTCACGCCGGTGCGCCTCGGGTTCCTGTGCGTGGCCTGCCTGATCGCGCCCGGCATCCGCTTCTTCCAGGAGTGGGGCAACGCCGACGTCATCGTCGTGATCGTGGCCTCGATGGTCATGTTCCTGTTCGTGCTCGCCCGCATGTCCGGCCTGGTGCGCCAGGAGGAGCGCGCGGTCGCCCGCCAGCGCGCCCTGCGCCGCGCCGGGGTCGCGCTCGTCGGCGCCGCGGACATCGACCAGATGGAGAACGCCGCCAAGTCCGCGGTGCGCGAGCTGGCCGGCGCCACCGCCGACGCGCGCCTCATCAGCCTGCACGAGGATCCGTCGGAGGACGCCGTGTCGCCGGCCGTGCGCGAGTGGCTCGCCGCCGCCACTTCGGGGGATGGACCCGCGGTGCGCTGGATCGACGTGCCCGTCGAGCTGCTCGGCGAGCTCGAGCTGGCCCGCGAGTCGCACTACGCCCTGATCGGTCTGGCCGGCCGCGCCGCGGGCAGCGCCTTCCTGCTCGTCGGCATCCCCGGCGGCCACGGCAGCGAGATGAGCGGCGCGCTCGAGACGCTGTCCACCCAGATGTCGCTCGCCATCGACGGCGCGCTCCTGGCCGAGGATCTGCACCGGCGCCGCAGCGAGGCCCGGTTCCGCGCCCTGCTCGAGCATTCGAGCGACCTGATCGCGGTGCTCGACCGCACCGGGACGATCGTCTACCAGAGCCCGGCGATCGAGGAGGTGCTCGGCTACCCCGTCGAGGACGTGGTGAACAGCCGCTTCGACCTGCTCGTGCGGCCGAGCGACCGCACCCGCCTCCTGCAGGTGGTCGAGAGCGCCGACGCGGGCGTCGGCACGTCCGGCATGATCGAGTGCACCCTGCGCAGCCGCTCCGGCGAGTGGCGCCAGTTCGAGATCCACCACCGCAACCTGCTGGCCGAGGAGTCGGTGCAGGGCATCGTCCTCAACTGCCGCGATATCAGCGAGCGCAAGCTGTACGAGGATCAGCTGACGCACCAGGCCTTCCACGATCCCGTCACCGGCCTCGCCAACCGCGCGCTCTTCGCCGACCGCGTGGGCCACGCGCTGGCCCGCGCGTCCCGCGAGGGGTCGACGGTCGGCGTGATCTTCATCGACCTCGACGACTTCAAGACGATCAACGACAGCCTCGGTCACGCCTCCGGCGACGCGGTGCTCCAGGAGGTCGGCCACCGGCTGCGCGTCGCGGTCCGCCCGACCGACACGGTCGCGCGCTTCGGCGGCGACGAGTTCGCTGTCCTGGTCGAGGAGGTGCAGCGCTCGCAGGAGGCGGTCGACGTCGCCGAGCGGGTGCTCGAGGGCCTGGCCCAGCCGATCGACATGGGCGAGAAGGAGCTCGTCGTGAACGCCAGCCTCGGCCTCTGCCTGACGAGCGACGGCACCGCCGACGCCGCCGACTTGCTGCGGAATGCCGACGTCGCCATGTACATGGCCAAGCGCGAGCAGAAGGGCGGCTACCGCGTGTTCGAGCCCGACATGCACCGCGAGGTGGTCGAGCGGCTCGAGATGCGCGCCGACCTGCAGCGGGCGATCGAGACCGAGCAGCTCGAGGTGCACTACCAGCCCGTGATCCGGCTCTCCGGCTCGACCGTGTACGGCTTCGAGGCCCTGCTGCGCTGGAACCACCCGACGCGCGGGAACATCCCGCCGACGCAGTTCATCCCGGTCGCTGAGGACACCGGCCTGATCATCCCGATCGGCCGCTGGGTGCTCAACCAGGCGTGCGCCCAGGGCGCGATGCTGATGGAGCGGTTCGGCGGCGAGCAGCCGCTCTCGATCAGCGTCAACCTGTCCGCGAAGCAGCTCCAGTCCGAGGCGATCGTCGACGACGTCCGCGAGGCCCTGACGGCGTCCGGGCTGAACCCGGCCAGCCTCGTGCTCGAGGTCACCGAGTCCATCCTGATGGTCGACATGGACCTCGCGGTCGACCAGCTGAATGCGCTCAAGGGGCTCGGGGTCAAGGTGGCGATGGACGACTTCGGCACGGGCTACTCCTCGCTCAGCTACCTGGACCGGCTGCCGGTCGACATCCTCAAGATGGACCGCTCGTTCCTCACGTCCGGCGAGGCGGTCTCGGCGCTGCCGCAGGCGATCGTCAAGATCGGCGAGACGCTCGACCTCGAGGTGGTCGCGGAGGGCATCGAGCTCCCCAACCAGGCGTCGGTGCTGCGCGACCTCGGGTGCGGGCTCGGGCAGGGCTTCCTGTTCGCCAAGGCGATGAGCTCGCCCGACCTGATGCGCTACCTGAGTGGCGTGTACGACTCGGCCGGGCCAGAGGCTCAGGCCGATGCAGCATAGTTACGACGCGCTCGACCGCCCCGGCGGGTTCACCCGGCTGAACCTGCTCACGCCGCTGCGGCACCGCGACTTCCGGCTGCTGTGGTCGGGCATGACGGTGTCGCTGCTCGGCGACGGCATCTTCCTGGTCGCGATGGCCTGGCAGGTGTACGCCGTCTGGAACGCGCCGGCCGCGCTCTCGATGGTCGGGATCGCGATGACCGTGCCGACGATCGTCTGCCTCCTGCCCGGCGGCGTCGTCAGCGACCGGCTCAGCCGCCGCGGGATCATGCTGGCCGCCGACGCGGTGCGGGCCGTCGCGATCGCCGTCCTCGCCGGCCTCTCCATCACGGGCCGGGTCGAAGTCTGGGAGATCGCCGCGCTGGCGATGGTCTACGGCGCCGGCACCGCGTTCTTCACGCCGGCGTTCGAGGCGCTCGTGCCCGACATCCTGCCCGCGTCGGACCTCCCCGCCGCCAACTCGCTCGACCAGTTCGTGCGCCCGATCGCCCTGCGCCTGGCCGGCCCGGCCGTCGGCGGCTGGCTGATCGCGGCGTTCGGGCCGGGGATCGCGTTCGCCGCCGATGCCGCGTCGTTCGCCGTCGCCGGTGTCGCGGTGCTGGCGATGCGGCCGGTGCCGCGGCACGTGCCCGAGGGGCTCTCGGTCATGGCGGACATCCGCGGCGGCCTGCGCTTCATCCGCGGCCGCACCTGGATCTGGGGGACGCTCGTCTCGGCGGCCTTCGCCTACCTGCTCTTCCTCGGCCCGACCGAGGTGCTCCTGCCCTACGTGGTGAAGAACGGCCTGCACGGTTCGGCCGGGATGCTCGGCGCCGTGTTCGCCGCCGGCGGCATCGGCTCGATCGGCGCCGCCGTCCTCATGGGCCAGCGCGAGCAGCCCCGCCGCCAGGTGACCTTCATCTACGTCGTCTGGACGCTGGCGACGCTGGCCGTGGCCGGCTACGGCCTCGCCACCGCGACCTGGCAGCTGGTCGTGGCATGCCTGCTCTTCAACGCGCTCGAGACCGCCGGGACGATCGTCTGGGCAACCCTCAAGCAGCGCCACGTGCCCGCCTCGATGCTCGGGCGCGTCTCGAGCCTCGACTGGCTGATCTCGATCGGCCTCCTGCCGCTCTCCTTCGCGCTCACCGCGCCCGTCACCGAGATGATCGGCGCGCAGATGACGCTCGTCGGCGCGGGCGTCGGCGGCGCGGTGATCACGTTCGCGGGGCTGTTCCTGCCGGGCATGCGCGATGTCGAGCGTGAGGAGCCGGTCGCCGAGCCGGAGGCGCCCGCGGATCTTGCCGTCGACGTGGTCATCGTGGCTACGGTCCTGCATCAGGCGCCGCCGGTTGCCGCGGCCCGGCGCATGCATCCGTGATACGGTCGCCGCGATGGAGGGGAACTGGATGCTGGGCGCCGCCGCCCTGCTCGTCGTCGGTGCCGCAGCAGCGGGCAACTCGCTGAGCGTCGCCATCGGCGTCTGGACGATGGGCATCGCCTGGATCGTCGTCGGCCTGCTCCTCGGTGCGCGCCGCCATATGAGTTAGCGACCCGTGAGCGCCTATTCGGTCGCGCGGCTGGACGAGATCCCGGTGCTCGGCGACGGCGGCATCCCATGCCGGCCGGTGCGCCACCACTTCGGCATCGTCTCGTTCGGCCTGAATGCCTGGACCGGCATCGCTGCGGGAGATCGGATCCTGTACGAGCACGACGAGGCCGCCGACGCGGAGGAGCTCTACCTGGTGCACGCGGGCCGGGCGACGTTCGAGCTCGACGGCGAGCGGGTCGACGCTCCCGCCGGCACGTTCGTCTTCGCCCCACCCGGAGTGAGACGAACGGCGTTCGCCGAGGAGCCCGGGACGACGATCCTCGCCGTCGGCGGCCGGCCGGGCGAGGCCTGGCAGCCGGACGGATGGGAGCTGTGGGCGCCCGTCACGCCGCTCTACGAGGCCGGCCGGTTCGCCGAGGCGGCCGACCGCAGCCGCGAGCTCGCCGAGGCGAACCCGGGGCTGCCGATGCTGCGCTACATGCTGGCGTGCTGCGAGCTTCGGGCCGGCCGCCCGGCGGAGGCGATCGCGCAGCTGCGGCTGGCGCTCGTGACGCCGCGCATGCGGGTGATCGCGGGCAAGGACCCGACGCTCGACCCGATCCGCGGCGAGCCGGCGTTCAGGGAGCTGATCGGCTCATAGCCCGCCGGCCGCCCGATGGCGGCGGCGAAGCGCGATCCCGGTCAGGATTGCGCGCAGGATCCAGCACGGCGGCGATCCTCCCGTCAGGGCGTACAGGCGGACGTATCGCTCGCGGCGGCGGCCGCCATCGTCGCCAGCGTCGGCTCGAACTCGACGGTCAGCTCGCCGGCCATCGGCGACTCGATGTGCGTCATCCCGCTCGCCGTCGGGCCGATGCAGACGCCGCTCTGGTCGCTCGACCAGTACGGGCTGTAGCTCATCCGCAGGTCGTAGCCGCCGGGCGCCGGCAGCCAGAGCCGGATACGGGAGTTACCCAGACTCAGCACCTGCGCGCCCTGGACGGGCTCGTCCGCCGTCAGGATCGGCGTCGGCCGGCGCAGGGCGAAGATCGTCCAGTGCGGCAGCCGGGCCACCACACTCAGGCCGGAGCGGCCCGACCGCAGCAGGCGGGCCTCCGCCGCCGCGCTGTAGTCGAGCGGCGCCTGCGGCAGCAGCACGTAGTGCACGCCCACGCTGCGAAGCCAACTGCGGTACGCGCGCCCGGTGAGCCGCTGCCGGTAGAGCACGGCGTTCTGGGGGAAGTCGTCCTGGCGGTACCAGCCGCGGGCGAGGGCGATGCCGTGCCGGGCCAGGTAGAACGCCTCCCAGTGGCCGGCCGTGGCGACGACCTCGGTGCGGTACTGGGGGTTTCGGCGAGCGTCGAGGAACTGCACGGCCGGGCGCCAGAAGCCGGCCGCGGTGGCGGGGTCCGACCACGCCGAGTACGCGTTGCGCACGGCCGGCCCGAGCTGGAGCGCGAGGGCGAGGGCGAGCATGGGCGCGAGCACCGTCCACGACCGCCGCCGGCCGACGTTGGCCGCCAGCCAGAGCAGCGGGACGCCGGCGATCGAGAACAGCCGGGTCGAGTTCGAGCCGACGGGACCATGCACGGCGAACGTGACGAGATTCAGGGCCAGGTAGGCGACGAAGACCATTCGCAGGCCGCGGGCGCGTGGGCTCTGCGCCGTCAGGTAGAGGCCCGCGCCGGAGAAGGCCGCGATCACGAGCAGGTCGCTGGCGTGGTAGGGATACCAGCCGCCGGCCGGGAACGCCCGCTCGACGACCAGGGCGGCGGCCGCGGTGGCGGCGAGCGCGGCGACGGCGATCTTGTTGCGGCGGGCGATCGCCAGCGGCTGGCGGCTGCCGAGCACGAAGCCGGCGAGGACGACCGCTGCGAGCGCGAACGCGAGCGGCGAGCAGCCGAGCGAGATCACCATCGCGACGCCGAAGCCGATCCGCTGCCGGCGCTGGGCACACGCCAGCGCGACGGCGCCGGCGGCGGCCCCGGCCAGGAACGGGAACATGCCGGAGATGCAGCAGGTGGCGGTGGCGGTCGCGGCCAGCGCCAGGCACGGTGCGTTCGCCGCGCGACCCCACTCGCGCCGGCCGACCGCCGCGACCGCGGCGGCCAGGACGGCCGCCGATGCGACCGCCGTCGCCAGCACGCCGACGACGGAGGCGACGGGATAGAACACGAGGCTGTAGCCCACGAAGTCGTAGCGGCCGTCGTACCAGTAGCTGTTCCACAGCCGGAAGCCGGCATGCCGGAACGCCCACGTCATGAAGAGGTGGGCCGGCGTGTCGATGCCCGGCGGGCCGACCGTCATGATGATGGCGGCAAGGAGCCCCGCTGTGGCACCACAGGCGAGCGGCAGCGCGAGTCGGTTACGGCTCGGCATCGGTTCGGGCCAGCCTAGGCGCGCCACATTGCCGCCTTCTAAGCGGCGCGAGGGTCAGCTCGTGAGGCCGACTGCGCGGTACGTGTAGGCGTGCGCCTCGGCCACCACCCGGGCGAAGGGCACTCCGAGGGCGGCCCGGAAGGCGTGGTCGACCTGCGCGGGCGTGAACCGAAGCGGCCCGCCGTAGCGCCGGAAGGCCGCTCCCAGCCGCGCGAGCGCGGGCACGCCGCCGTGCTCGTCCATGACCACGTGTGTCATCGCCAGCGCATCCTCGTAGGCGACGTCGATCGACCTCGCGTTGGGCAGGCCCCAGTCGAAGCTGCGCAGCTCCCAGATGCGCATGCTGGGGAAGGCGTGGTGGTAGTAGTAGGCGGCGACGTCTTCGAGCGAGAACCCGGAGCCGTGCTCGGCCAGGTAGTTCGACTCCTCGTACATCGCGATCCCCTCGAGCAGGCTGTGGGGTGCCAGATCGAGCATCGGCCGGGTGACGACGTGTGTCAGCTCGTGCGCGATCATCGACTCCTGCGCGACCTGGGGGAGCGCACGCCACGCCGGCACGTCGACGTACGCGAACGAGCTGTACTGGAAGCCGGCCGGGGTGCGCACCTTGCCCAGGTCGACGTGTGCCAGCCGCTCGCCCTGCGCCTTCTGGTCGACGAGGAAGATCACCGGGCGAAGGCCCGCCTTGCCGCCGCCGTAGCGTTCGACGAGGCCGGGGATGACCGACTCGGCGGTGTCCAGGATCTGCTGGGCGGCGGTGACGTCGGCCGGCTTCGCGTAGACGACGGTGACGCGCTGCCCGTTGATGAAGTAGGGGTGGTGGAGCCACGAGACGCCGTACGCGGCCAGGTCGGACCGGTGCACGACCGACACGTCGGCCCGCACCCGCCAGCTGCTGCGCGCCTGCGTCAGGCGCAGCGTCTTCGGCCCGAGCGCCACCCAGGCGCTGTACGGCTTCGGCCCGAACCTGGCGTAGAGCGTCGCCTCCACCGTGACACCGTCCTTGGCCGAGGCGATGCGCGGGTCGGCGACCTTGATCGCCTGGGTCGGCATGGAGTCGAGCCAGAGCCATAGCTGGTCGAGCGAGTGCTGCTGCGCGGCGGTGCAGGCGTGGGCATAGTCCTGCGCGTGGTCGTAGCGGTGGTCGGCGAGCGCCGTCAGGTAGTCGACGGCGATCGCCGCGGCGGCCGCCGCGGCGGGAACGTGCGCGCCCGCCGCGGGCGGCGTGCAGTGGGGCGGTCGCACTGCGGCCGGGCCGCCGCCGAAGCAGCCGGTGGCGGCGACGGCGAGCGCGGCGAGCGAGAGGGCGACGAGGAGGGCGCGGGCGACCTGCGGGCGACGGGACATTCA
>Ga0075435_100000786_pt1 | contig 19744 bp, 12 predicted proteins | sample RhiMethybrSRZTD4_FD_75302 | JGI IMG/M metagenome (GOLD analysis project Ga0075435, IMG submission 75302) | Populus rhizosphere microbial communities from Tennessee, USA - Rhizosphere MetaG P. TD hybrid SRZTD4 | ecosystem: Host-associated > Plants > Roots > Rhizosphere > Soil | place: USA...
ACCTTTCAGCGGATGAACCTCCTGGAAGATCCTCTGCCGAAGGTCGATCTCGTCTTCTGCCGCGACTGCCTGGTCCATTTCTCCGTTGAGGACGTCTTCAAAGCGCTGCACAACATCGCGGCCAGCGGCAGTCGCTTGCTCCTCACGACGACATTTCCCGGACGGCCGCGCAACGCGGCCATCGCGACAGGCGAATGGCAGCCGTTGAATCTGGCGGAAGATCCGTTCCGGCTGCCGCCGCCCGTCACGCTGATCGCTGAGGGCTGCACCGAAGTCGACGGGCAGTACGCCGACAAATCGCTCGGCCTGTGGAAGGTCAGCGAGCTATTCCGCGCGCAGCGCCTCGAGCGGAACGATTCTGGTCGCTCGGCGCGCCGGGACGAAGCACGCGAGCATGGCCGCTGATGCAAGGACGATTTCCGGCTAAGACCCGACCTTGAAGGCAACTGACGCCATCGTCTTGTCCCACATGATGGCGAGCGTGCCGCCGGCGTCGCTCACGTCGAGGAATTCCCACGACAGCTCTTCGTGCGAGTGCGGCAGCGTCTCGACCTTCATCGGCGCGCGGACGATGTCCTTGTCCGGCGTGTAGCCGTACGCGCCCCAGATTTCGGTCTTGTTGTTCGGGTCGTAGTCCGCCTGCGCCTTCCAGTTCGACACGATCAGCGTCCAGTTGTTCGGTTTGAGATCGATGAACATCGTGTAGGTGCCGGGCGCAATCGTCTTCCCGTTGATGACCAGTGGCAGCTCGGTCTTGAGTTGAGTCGACACGTTCGCGCCGGCGCGCCAGACCGGCGCGTCGGGATTGACGACCTTGCCGTAGTTCGCGCCCGATCCGAACACGTCGCGGCCGCGCTTGATCGGACGGCCGTAGGTGACCTCGACCCACTTGCCGCGCGTGTAGACCGGTTCGCCGTTGGCGGTCGGCGTCATCTTGCTGCCGATCTCCGCGGCGGCGGTGCCGTTCGGGCTCGGCTGCCGTCTGTTCTGCGCGAGCACGATCGAGCTCGACGCGGCGAGGGCGATCGCCGTCGCTGCCATCATCACTGTATGTCGCATGGTGATCTCTCCAGTAGAATCCGTTCGTGCCGAGTCATCGAGACGATGACGCCACGATGGGACCGTCGGGCGTGGTGGGCGCCATCACGACGCCTCCGTCGAGCGGTCCGGCGCGCGGGCCGGGGCCCAGCCGTCTCACGCCGGGCGCGATCATCGCTGGCCGCTACCGGCTCGTCGCGCTCCTCGGCCGCGGCGGCATGGGCGAAGTCTATCGCGCCGACGACCTGACGCTCGATCATCCCGTCGCGCTGAAATTCCTGCCCGAAGGCGCCGTCGATCCGGCACAGCTGGCGCAATTCCACAACGAGCTGCGCACGGCGCGACAAGTGTCCCACAAGAACGTCTGCCGTCTCTACGATCTCGGCGAAACCGACGGCCGCCGCTTCCTGACGATGGAGTACGTCGACGGAGAAGATCTGGCGTCGCTTCTCCGCCGCATTGGCCGCATTCCCCACGACAAGGCGATCGAGATTGCGCGGCAGCTGTGCGCCGGCCTCGCCGCGGCGCACGAACGCGGTGTTCTGCACCGTGACCTCAAGCCGGCCAACGTGATGCTCGATGGCGAGGGCCAGGTACGCATCACCGATTTCGGGCTCGCCGCCGCCGTCGGCGATGCGAATGCCGTCCGCGCCGGCACGCCGCAGTACATGGCGCCCGAGCAACTCACGGGCCACCCATCGTCCATCAAGACCGACATCTACGCGCTCGGTCTGGTGCTGTTCGAGATCTTCACCGGCAAGCGCGCGTACGACGCTAAGACGCTGCACGAGCTGAGGCAGTTGCACGAGAGCGGCGCGATCACGACGCCGTCGTCGGTCGTGCACGATCTCGATCCCGCGGTCGAGCAGGTGATCATGCGGTGTCTCGATCGCGATCCGGCACGCCGTCCGGCTTCGGCACTGACGGTCGCGGCGGCGCTGCCCGGCGCCAATCCGCTGGCCGATGCGCTCGCGGCCGGTGAAACGCCGTCGCCCGAACTGCTGGTCGCGGCCGGCGAGACCGAAGCGCTGCCGGTGATTCCGGCGCTGTCGGCCGTAGTCGTCTTCATCCTGTCGTTGATCGCGTTTGCGGCCATCGCGCCTCGCGGATCGATCACCGGTCTCGTACCGCTCGACAAGCCGGTCGACGTGCTGGCAGATCGCGCGGAGCAAATGATCGCGACGTTCGCCTACACGGAACCGGCCGCCGATCGGGCGCGCGGCTTCACGATTCCACCCGATCCACTGCGATGGGCGCAGCAGCAGGGCCCGGCGGACTGGTGGCCGTCGCTGCGGTCGGGCACGCCGCCCGCGCTGCTGTTCTGGTACCGCACGAGCCCGCGCGAGCTCGTGCCCGACAATCCGGCCAGCTCGTTGTCGGCGACCGATCCGCCGATGCTCATCTCGGGGATGCGGCTCGTCATCCTCGACACGAAAGGGCGGCTCGTCCAGTTTCAGGCCGTGCCGCCGCAGCGCGACGCCGACAACGCGCCGGCCCCGGCGCCGAACTGGCGTTCGCTCTTCGACGCCGCGGGACTCGACATCGCGGCGTTCACGCCGGCGACGCCTGAATGGACGCCGCCCACCTTCGCCGACACGCGCGCGGCATGGGAAGGACCGGCGCCCGACCGGTCCGACCTCAGGATCCGCGTCGAAGCGGCCGCGTATCGCGGAAAGCCGGCGTCGTTCTACGTCGTCGGCCCATGGGCACGTCCGACGCGGATGCAGACAGTCGCGCGCACGACGGCGCAAACGGTGTTGAGCGTGGTGAACATCGCGGTGTCGCTCCTCTTGCTCGTCGGCGCGGCGCTCTTGGGACGCTACAACCTGCGCGTGAACCGCGCCGATCGTCAGGGTGCGGCGCGTCTCGGGATCGGTTTCGTCATCCTCCCGATGGTCGGCTGGCTGTTCGGCGCCCACCACGTCTCGTCTGCCGACGTGGAGATTCGCCAGCTGATCGTGACGCTCGGGTTCGCCACGTTTCTCGGCGCCACGGTCTGGGTGCTGTACCTGGCGATCGAACCCTACGTGCGCCGCTTCTGGCCCGACGGCCTTCTCGGTTGGACGCGTCTGCTCTCCGGACGCCTGCGCGATCCGCGCGTCGGCCGCGACGTGCTCATCGGGCTTCTCTTCGGCGCCGCGCTGATGGCGATCGAAACGGCGCAGGGTCTGCTGCCTCAGCGATTGGGCAATCCCGCGCCGCTGCCGCCATTCGGGAATGCCATTGCCTCGATCGCGTCGGCGGCGTCCGTGGTGACACGCTGGGTCGGTACGCTGTACGCGTCGATGCAAAGCGTGTTGCTGGTGGCGATGATCTTCGTCATCCTGCGCCTGCTGTTGAAGCGCGGCTGGCTCGCTGCGCTCGCGGGCGTCCTCGTGCTCTTGACGCTCAGTGACAACGGCCAGGCGTTCACCGGCACCTGGGTCGACATGGTGACAATCACGCTCCTCTTCATCGTCGTGACGTTCGGGCTGTTCCGGTTCGGGTTGCTGGCGATGACGGTCGCATCGTTCGTCGACAACGTAGCGACGGGCGTGCCGCTTACCTTGAACCTCTCGGCGTGGTGGGCCACGCCTTCGATGCTCACGCTCGCCCTTCTGATCGGTCTCGCGAGCTTCGGCTTCTATGCGTCGCGAACCGGGCAACCGCTCTTTGGGAAGCTTGAAGTCTGAAGTCCTCGTGCGGTCTTGATTTCAGTCGAGCGGCCTACCGCTACAGCAGGCCACGAAGGCACGTGGTTCGGCAGGCTCACCATGAGCGCTCACCCTGAGCTTGTCGAAGGGTGTGCCTTCGTGGCTTGCTTTATCGAGTGAAGGTCGCCTGACCATACCTGCCCGACACCGAAAACGAAAGCGGCGTTAGGACTAGCTCTTCGCGCGCCTGGTAGTTCGCGCGGTGGGGGTGGCGTTCCAGGGATCGTCGGGCCACGGGTGCTTCGGGTAGCGGCCGCGCAGTTCCTTTCTCACCTCTGGATACGTGCGATCCCAGAAGCTGCGAAGATCGCGCGTGCGCTGGACCGGACGTCCGTTCGGGGCGAGCAGCGCGAGCAGCAGCGGCTCGCGGCGGCGGCCGATGCGCGGCGTGTCGGCGAGGCCGAACAGTTCCTGCAGTTTCACTGACGCCGACACGGTGCCGTCGTCGTTGTATTCGATTTGCGCGCGACGGCCGCTCGGCACGAGCAGCGTCTCGGGAGCGTCGCGCTCCAGATCGCGGACGATGCTGGCCGGAAGTGCTCGCGCCAGATCGACTTCGTCGAGCGATCGCGCACCATACGCAGCAGTGCGGATCAGATCGTCGAGATCGATCGCGTGTCCCGCGAAGCGCAGCCGTCGCAGCAATCGAGCGTCGTCTTCAGTCGTGTTCCTGGATGTCCATGCGTCGGCGAGAAGTCCGGCCGCGATCGCCGGATCGGCCGCGACCGCATGCTCGGACAGGACCAACGCGTCGTAGCGCTCGACGCGCAGCGCCTTCACCGATCCGGAGTGTTTGTCGAAGCGATGAACGACCTCGGTTGCCGTCGGCGTCAGCCACTCGCGTTCGACGCGGCTGGCGATTCGGATGCGTGCTTGTTCAGGCGCTCGCACCGACTGCGAAAACGTCGGGGCGGACCGATGTGTCGGCCCGGCCCCACGAGTCGATGAGAGATCGCGTGGTATTTGTGTTCGGACGTCGAGAGCAACCAGGAACTCGCCGTCGCGGACGCCGCTCTCCGGCGCAATCGTCGCGCCGGTTCCGGACGCAAGGCGCACGTTCGGCGATCCCGGTTCGCGTCGCTGCGCCACGCGATCGGGGTAACCGGCCAGAACGGCAAGTCGGAACTGAGAGTCTGTCATTGCGGATTGAGGATTGCGGATTGCGGATTTATTGACGATTGAATGGCGAAATAGATCCGCAATCCGCAATCCGAGATCCGCAATGCGTGAAGGGAGGAGGTCGATCGCGGAAAGCAGATCCGAAGTCGTTGTCGCCGTGCGCGGTGGGAGCAGATGACGTTCGGACAGGAGCGCGCAGGCTTGCGCGACCTGACGCGCGCCGCCGGCCGCGACGAGCATGCGTGCGAGCCGCGGATGAAGCGGCACGTGTTGCACCTGCCGGCCGATGTCAGTGAGCTTCAGCGCCGCGTCAATCACGCCGAGCCGTTCGAGCAGCGCGACCGCCGCATCGATGGCGTCGGCGCGCGGCGCCTCGAACCACTCGAGCGTTCGCGGATCGCCGCCCCACGCGATCACCTCGAGGACCGCGCTCGACAAGTCGATCCGGTGAATCTCCGGCTGACGATGCGGACGCAGTCGATCGCGCGAGTCCCACAACCGCCGCGCGATTCCGGGCGCCGTGCGGCCGGCGCGTCCGGCGCGCTGATCGGCGGCGTCGGCGGTGATTCGTTCGGTCTCGAGGCTGTCGATACCGCGGTCGGCGTCGTAGCGCGAGACCTTGTGCAGGCCGGTGTCGACGACCGCCGTGACGCCGGGCACCGTGAGCGACGTCTCCGCGATGTTGGTGGCGACGATGATGCGGCGGCGCGAAGCGGGACGCAGCGCGGCGTCCTGCTCGTCGGATTCGAGCGACCCGTGCAGCGGCAGGATCTGAACGTCGCTGCCCGCCAGCCGCGACTGGAGATCGCCGATCGCCCGGCGAATCTCCGGTGCCCCGGCCAGAAAACACAACACGTCGCCGGGGGTTGCGCCGAGCACGTCCGCAACCGCCTCCGCAACCGGCTGTCCCGGCGCATACGCGATCTCGATGGGATGGAGCCGTCCCGGCACCTCGACGATCGGACAGCCGTCCAGGAATCGCGACACCGCGCCCGAATCGAGCGTCGCCGACATGACGACGAGTCGCAGGTCGTCGCGCGCGCGCCACGCGTCCCGCGCGAGCGCGATGGCCAGATCCGCGTGAATACTTCGCTCGTGGAATTCGTCGAGGACGATCGTGCGGAAGTCCGATAGCAGCGGATCGCTCTGCAGCCGCGCCGTCAGCACGCCTTCGGTGATCACGAGCAGTTTCGTGGCGGCGGAAAAGTTGCGGTCGAAGCGGATCTGCCAGCCGACTTCCCGACCGAGCGTCCAGCCGAATGCTGCGCGTTCAGCAGCGATGCGCGCCGCGATCGAGCGTGCGGCGACCCGCCGCGGCTGCAGGAGGATGACCGGCCCGTCGTCGACGAGCGCCGGCGGCACGCGCGTCGTCTTGCCCGCGCCCGGCGCCGCGGTGACAACGAGCGCCCGCGATCGACGCACCTCGGCCACGATGCGGTCCAGATGTGCGTCGATTGGAAGCGTATGGTCGTCGGTCAACGACCAATGACTATGCGTGGACTCCGACGCCGATCGGACACGCGACACCGGTGCCGCCGAGGCCGCAGTAGCCGCCGGGATTCTTCGCGAGGTACTGCTGGTGGTAATCCTCTGCGTAGTAGAACTCCGGCGCCGGCAGGATCTCCGTCGTGATCGGGCCGTAACCGGCCGCGCTCAGCCGCTGCTGATACGCCTCGCGCGATCGTTCCGCCGCACGCTTTTGATCGTCGTCGAAGTAGTAGACGCCGGATCGATACTGCGTGCCCACGTCGTTGCCCTGGCGCATCCCCTGCGTCGGATCGTGATTCTCCCAGAACAGCTTCAGCAGATCGTCGTACGTCGTCTGCATGGGATCGAAAACGACGAGAACCGCCTCGGTGTGGCCGGTCATGCCGGTGCACACTTCGCGGTAGGTCGGATTCGGCGTGTGGCCGGCGATGTAGCCGACGGCCGTCGTGTAGACGCCGGGAGCCTGCCAGAACTTTCGTTCGGCGCCCCAGAAGCAGCCCAACGCGAAGATCGCGCGCTGCAGGCCGTCCGGAAACGGCGGCGTCAACCGGTGCTGATTGATGAAGTGTGCCTCGGGCACCGGCATCCGCTCGTCGCGTCCGGGCAATGCCTCTTCCTTGGCAGGAATCGTTTGCGGTTTCGTAGACCAGAAAGCCATAACGTCATCCTAGCTTAGAAAGTAAACCGGCCGCCAAGCTGGAACGCCCGCGGTCCGCCCGAGCCGAACACCTGCGATGCGCGATTCGTCGGGCGGCCGAACGTCGTCGTATTACTGAGGTTGTAGCTGTAGCCGCCGAGATTGGCGACGTTGAAGACATTGAAGACCTCGACGAACACGGCGAGCTTGTTGGCGCCCTGGAACGGGAACGTCTTTGTGACGCGGATGTCCTGCGAGCTGAAGCTGTCGCCGAACTCGTAGGCGGCGGGCAACGTCAGCTGCGGGATGACCTGATTACGCGCGTCCCTCCTGCCGGCATACTGCTGGTTGAACTGCGCGACAGCCTGGGAGAGGTCGTTCTCATCGCATCCGCGATTGAAACAATTGAACGCCACGCCGGGGATCGGCGTCGTCGACGTGCCGTCGCCGTCGAGATCGACGTTCGACATCGTCGGCATCACCGGCCCGCGGCTCGCCATCGCCGAGATGATGCCGAGTTGCACGTTCCACGGAATGTCAACGAGGGCGGACACGTTCAACAGGTGACGGGCGCCGGCCGGACCGTAGCTCTCGAAGTAATCATCGAGATTCGGGATCGGGGAGCCGGAAACGCCGTTGATCGTCCGCCGGTTGGCGAGCGCGTACGACGCGCCGAACAGGTAGCGGTGCGAAAACCGTTTATCGAGCTTGACGAGCAGGGCGTTGTAACTCTCTCGGCCACCGGGCGTCCAGAACGTGATGCTGCCATTCGAGCATTCCGCGTTCGGATCGTCGCGCTGAGCGGCGGTGGCGCAGCGCGGGATGACGGGCGACTGAACGCCGTTGACGAAGCGGTTGAAGCGATTCAGATCGAGCGACCCGATCAGCGTGTCCTCGAAGCGACGCCGGACGTACTCGACGCCGACGACCATGTCGCCTCGCAGCTCGCGCTGGATGCCGATGTTCATGTGGATGCTGTGTTGAACCGGATACTCGAGCGGATAGAGATCGCTGGCCGTCTTACTGAGCTGAATGTTGCGCACGGACAGATCGTTGAGGTTCTTCGGCGCGAGCTGCGCCTGCAGCGCCGCGATTTGCTGATTGTAGATTTGCATGAACTGACCGACCGTCAGGTTGGTCACCTGTCCGCTCGGCGGCAGCGGCGCGCCAACCGCGATGGGCGCACCGGTGTTGATGTTGAAGATGCCGGGAAAGATGTTGAGGAAGCTGGTCTGCGGCACTTGCAGACGTCCGTTGCCGATCGGACCAATCGCCGCACGCTCCTGCAGTCGACGGTAGAGCAGCTCGGTGTCCCAGTAGAGGCCCGCGCCGCCGCGCACGACTGTCTTGTTCTCGTTGTCGAGCGTCCACGCGAAGCCGCCTGACGGCGACCAGTTGTTGTAGTTGTTCTTCGTCGGGCTCAAATCGCTGCCGTAGAGCGGCGCCAGGAACTGCGGCTTGTCGAGATCGCGGTTGACCAGCGTGCTCTCGAAATTCCAGGCGAGACCGTAGTTGAGTGTGAATCGCGGTCCGACCCGCCACGAGTCCTGAGCGTAGAATCGCATCCGGTCGTTTGCCTTGGCTTCGTCGACGTTGTACGGCGGCGGCTGCCCCGGATCGCCGACGCCGGCCACACCGCCCGCAAACGGAAGATTCAAGAGATCCTGGTTCGTCCGAATCGTTGTCGGCAGGTTCGGGAAGAGCGCCGCGAGCGTCGCCGCCGGAATGCCGAGCCCGCGCATGAATTCCGGCGAGAACGCGACCGTGCATGCCGGGTCGCAGAAGCCCCAGAAGCCGGTGCCGGGCGCGTACTCGAGCTCAGTGCCGAAGCGGACCCGGTGGCCGCCTTTCTGCCAGGTCGTCGTATCGACGAAGGTGTAGCGGTACAGATCGCGGCCCTGCGTCGCATTCGACGTGTTGCCGACTGTCACATTCGTGCCGCTGATATTCAGCTGCGGAAAGCCGAGGCCGATGCAGCCGCCGCACGTCGCTTCATCTGAGAAGAGGTTCCGGTTGCGCCAATAGGTGAAGTTGAAGCGGAAGTCGTTCAGGAACGTTGACGACAGGATCGACGTCAGACCGAACACACCCTGTTCCGACGAGTTCTGATTGCGCAGCCAGTTCGACGGCAGCACCGGATTGCCGCTCGGGCCGAATCCCTTGTTCTGATCGTGTGAGAAGCGGCCGAACGCCGTGTGCTTCGGCGAGGCGTTCCAGTCGACGCGCCCGCTGAACAGATGCCCGCGGTAAGGATTCGGAAACACGCCCGCCAGCGCGCCGGCCGACGCGAGGTTGGGCTGAAACGCGACGACGCCTTCCTGGCTCGTGTACTCGTAGTTGCCGAAGAAGAAAAGGTGATCCTTGCGGATCGGGCCGCCAACCCAGACGCCCGGATTGCGCCGCGCGAAGAACGGATCCGGGTTCTGCGGATCGCGGCTCAAAGCCGGGTACGCGGCCATGTCGTGGTCGCGATAGAAGAAGTATCCGGAGCCTCGCAACTGGTTGCTGCCGGTGCGGGTCACGATGTTCACGGCGCCGACGCTGGTGATGCCGGTCGAGAGATCGAAGTTCGCGGAGGAGAGCTGGAACTCCTCGACGACTTCCTGCGAGAAGTTCATCGCGGTGTTGCCTTCGATCGGATTGCGGACGTTGCCGCCGTCGACGGTGATCGCGGTCTTGTTGGAATCGCCGCCGAGAACCGAGACCGAGAACAGCGAGTTGTACTGCGACGTCGAACCCGGGCTCGCCGTCACGCCAGGCTCCAGAAACGCCAGCTGGAGGAAACTGCGGCCGTTGAGCGGCAGCTCCTGAATCTTCTGACGCGTGATCACGCCGGTGATGGCGTACGCCTGGGTCTCGACATGGCTCGCCGTCGCCGCGACATTCACGACTTCCGCCGACAGTTCGCCGAGCAGCATGCGAATGTTCACGCTGACGACTTTTCCGGTGGCCACCGTGACGTCGATCGTTTGCGTGCGGAAGCCCTGGAGCTCGGCGATGACGACGTACTCGCCGGCCGCGAGCGATGGCGCAGCGAATGTGCCGTCTGCGCTCGAGAACACGTGCCGTTCCACGCCGGTCGCGACCTGACGGATGGTGATGGTTGCCTGTGGAATCACCGCATCGGACTGATCGCGCACGGTGCCCGAGATCGTGCCGACCGGCGCCTGCGCCGACGCCGCGCCCGCGACGAACAGCGCGAGGCAGACACCGATTCCCCGACCCAAGGCCGAAACATGCCGCATAAGGTCTCCTTTTGAGAACGCCGATTATCGACGCAGCGGGCGCAATCGAAAAGACAAATGTGTGCGACAGCCACGTCCTGGCAAGTGGCTTGCTCGCGAGTCGGTATGCCTCATCCGCGGCGGTCGAGGCGGCTCTTCAATTTCGTGCTGATCGCCGGTTGTGGCCTGCTCATCGCGCCACGGGCCATGTTCGGCCAAACTGCGCCAGCGCGGCCGCAACTCCTCGTCGATACCACTTATGTCCCGCCGACCGGCCAGACGATTGCCGTCCCGGCAGGTGGAGATTTTCAGGCGGCGCTCAACGACGCGAGGCCCGGCGACGCGATTACGCTCCAGGCCGGGGCGACCTACGTCGGCAATTTCACACTGCGCAACAAACCCGGGGCCGACTGGATCACGATCAGAACGTCAGCACCCGATTCGAGCCTGCCGCCGGTCGACACGCGCATCTCCCCCGCCTTCTCCGACGTGATGGCACGGATCGTCACCGCCTCGACCAATACTCCAGTGCTCAGCACCGAGGCGGGCGCGCATCATTACCGTTTCATCGGCATCGAGTTCGGCGTCGCCAAAGACGTCGCGGTCTGGAATCTGATCGAGCTCGGCACCTCACTCGAAACCTCGCTGACACAACTCCCGCACCACATCGTCATCGACCGCTGCTACCTGCACGGCGGCGCCACGACCGAGGCGATTCGCGGTGTTGCGCTGAACACCGCCTGGTCGGCAATCATCGACTCCTATCTCTCGGACTTTCACTCGACGACCTACGATTCGCAGGCCATCGGCGCGTGGGCCGGACCAGGCCCGTTCAAGATCGTCAACAACTTCCTCTCCGGAGCCGGCGAGAACGTGATGTTCGGCGGCGCCGATCCCAAGATTGCCGGGCTCATCCCGTCCGACATCGAGTTTCGCCGCAATCATGTGTTCAAGCCGTTCAGCTGGAAGGCGGGCGATCCGAGCTACGCCGGCATCCGATGGGCGGTGAAAAACAGCTTCGAGCTGAAGAACGCGCAGCGCGTGCTCGTGGAGAACAACACCTTCGACGGCAACTGGACGCAGTCGCAGGCCGGGTTCGCGATCGTGTTCACGCCGCGCAACCAGGGCGGCGCGGCGCCATGGTCGGTCGTGCAGGACGTGACGTTCATCAACAACGTCCTCGTTCGATCCGATCAGGGGATCAACATGTTGGGCCGCGACAACAATTTCCCGAGCGGCCAACTGGCGCGCGTGCTGGTCCGCAACAATCTCGCGTACCTCGTCGGCGGGCGGATGCTGCAGATGATCAGCGGGACGGCCGACGTCACCGTCGAGCACAACACGGCCGATCACACCGGCGACACGGTCGTCAGTGCCGACGGCGCGGCGCACACGCGTTTCGTCTTCCGCAACAACATTGCTACCTACGGCACCTACGGCATCTTCGGGAGCGGCGCCGGATCCGGCAACGCCGCGATGCGCACCTTTTTTCCCGGCGCGATCGTCGAGCGCAACGTGTTCGGCGGTCCCAATGCCCCGAGAGCGGCGCCGAATTATCCTGCCGACAACGTCTTCGTGGCCTCCATGGACGACGTCGGCTTCAGCGATCGGTCGAATCGAAACTACCGGCTGCGATCGTCGAGCTCGTATCGCGAGCAGGCGACCGATGGAACCGACATCGGCGCCAACGTCGATGCGATCTCCAGCGACACGGTCGCTCCGAGCGTGGCCGTGACCGCGCCGCCACCCGGCGTGGTGTCCGGCACGATCGCCGTCAACGCGACGGCCTCGGACAACGTCGCCGTCGTCGGTGTGCAATTCAAATTGGATGGGGTGCCGCTCGGTGAAGAGGATCTCGCGGCGCCGTATTCGATCAGGTGGAACACGGCGGCCGCGACGCCAGGCACGCACACGCTGACCGCCGTTGCCAGGGACGCGGCCGGCAACGTCACCGCGTCCGCTGGCGTCACGGTCATCGTCGTCAGCTTGCGGTAGGCGTGTGCGCCATCTTGATGATGGCGAAGACCGCGCCTTGCGGATCCTGCACGACCGAGAAGCGTCCGACGTTTGGAATGTCGGTCGGCGGCACGATCAGGTTTCCGCCGAGTTCCTTCGCTTTGTTGGCCGTCGCATCGGCGTCGGCGACCTGGAAATAGGGCATCCAGTTCGGCGGCACTTTGTTGTCAGGTCCGTACACCTTCGAGTCCATCATGCCGGCGCCCGGCCGGCCGTTCACACTGAACTCGGTGTAGGCGTTCACGCCTTCACCGCCGACCTTGGCGCCCCATCCAAAGAGGTGGGTGTAGAACACCGCTGCCTTTTTGGTATCGTTGGTCGAGAGCTCGGTCCACGTCAGCGCTCCGGGTTCGCCCTGCACCCGCGTGCCGCTGTGTCTGCCGGCCTGCCACATCTGAAACACGGCGCCCGTCGGATCCTGCAGCACCGCCATGCGGCCCGCGTCCATGACGTCGAAGGGCTGCATCAACACATTGCCGCCGAGCTCCTGCGCCTTCCTGACCGAGTCGTCCACGTTCTTGACGCTGACGTACGAGTTCCAGTGCGGCGGCGCACCGTGCTGACGCTCTTCCGGGCGCATGTTGTAGGCGGCGCCGACTTCGCGGCCGCGCATCTGGAACATCGAATAGGTTTCGCCGGGACCCATCGGCTGATCGTTCACGTCCCAGCCGAACAGATTCCTGTAGAAGTTGACGGCCGCCTTTTGATCGGTCGTCGCGAGCTCGGGCCAGCAGAACGATCCCGGGGGAAGCGTCTCGACATCGGGCATGGGTGCCTCCTTTGAAATTGCGGATTGAGGATTGCGGATTGCGGATTGATTGGTGATTTGGGATTGCCTCACTTATGGCGCGACGTGCGCGCGAATCTGACGATTGAGACGATGGATCTGGCGGCGAAGGCTCTTCAGCTTGTCGGGGTCGTGCGCTTCGAGCGCCGCGTCGCGCTGCTTGCGCAGCTCCTTCATCTTTGCCTTGATCGCCGGCTTGTCGATGCCGGTCACCGCGTGGTGCTCGTGCGTGTCGATGCCGAGTGCCTTGCACAGCGCCGGCAGCAGATGATCCTTGTTCATCTGCGAGTAGCCTTGCACGGCATCGTGATTCTCGACGCCCTTGGCGATCTCTCGCAGCTCCTGAATGGTTTTTTCCTTCAGCTCATGGTAGGTGTAGGCCATCGCTCCCTCCCGTGGAAACCTGCAGTATACAATCCTCGCCATCGATGCAGATGTTTCACGCGAGCGACAGAACCCTACACTTCGTGCTCAGCGCTGCCCTCCTCCTGTCCCTGTCCGCTTCCGGACAAAGTAAACGCCTCGTAACGCTCGACGACGTGATGAGGTTCCGGTCGATCGTGGACGTCCGCATCTCGCCGGACGGCACGCGCGTGGCCTATGCCGTCTCGACGCCGTCGACGACGCGCAACCAGCACGAGGTCGCGCTGTTCGTCGCGCCGTCGGCAGGCGGGCCGCCGCGCCGGTTGGCGGAGACGACGAACATCCTCAACGTGCCGCTGCCGTCGCCGAAACTGAGGTGGTCGCCTGACGGCACTCGCATCGCCTTCCTTGGCCTGGTGGCCGGGAAGCCGCAGGTGCGCGATGTGGACGTCGCCACGAACGACGTACGGACCCTCACCGACGCCGCCGAGGGCGCGTTCGCGTTCGAATGGGCGCCCGACGGTCGCAGCCTCGCCTACCTCGCGCGCGACTCGGCGCCAGAGGAGGAAAAGCGGCGGCAGCAGGACATGTCGTTCGTGATTCACGCCGATGCGCCGGAGCGCGGCACCCGGCTCGCCATGGTGAGCCTTCAGACCGGCCACGACGCAGCCGCGCGCGTGCTCACGCCGCCCTCGTACTATGTCGAGAGCCTGGCCTTTTCGCCGGACGGACGAGAAATCGCGTTCGCCGCCTCGCCGACCACCGGGTTCACGGCCCAGTACACGACGCGCATCTACACGGTGCCTGTCGCCGGTGGCACACCAAGGCCGGTCGTCGATCGCCCCGGCATGAACAGCACGCCGCAGTATTCGCCCGACGGCACCGCGCTCGCGTTCATCACATCGACCGGCGCGACCTCGTTGATGTCGCCGCGGAGCCTCGCGGTCGTTGGGCTGGCCGACGGCAGCACGCCGCGCACGTTCCTGCTCGACGATGCCTGGGTCAGCGACGTGACGTGGGCGCGCGACAGCAAGTCCGTGTTTCTGCTGGCCACCGACGGCACGTTCGGCCGGCGCGAGCACATGTTCGAGCAGCCGATCGTCCGCGTCGCGATCGACTCGGGCAAGGCGCAACGGATCGACCGCGGTCCCGTCGCCAACTACTCGCTCACGATCAGCCGCGACGGCGCGAAGCTCGCTCACCGCGTCGTCGAATCGCGAACGATGGGCGACGTCGTGGTGACGGACGTCGCGAGCGGACAGGCCACGAAAATTACTGACGTCAACCCGGAGTTGCGCGGCCTCGCGCTCGGCGAGATGAAGGCGATGGCGTGGCGTTCCTTCGACGGCATGGAAATCTGGGGGCTGCTGCTCACACCGCCGGGTTACACCGCCGGACGCAGAACGCCGCTGCTCGTCTACTGTCACGGCGGTCCAAACGGCGGGGTGACGTACGGTCTCTTCCCGCAGTTCATGCACGTCGTCAGTCAGGTCGACTACTACCCGGTCGAGGCGATGGCGAGCGCCGGCTTTGCGATTCTCCTGCCGATGCCGCGCGGCGGCGCGGGCTACGGCGAGGCGGGACAACGAATGATCGTGAACTCGTGGGGCGAGGCCGATTACAAGGACATCATGTCCGGCGTCGACGATCTGATCGCGAAAGGCATCGCGGATCCTGATCGCCTTGGCGTGATGGGCGCGTCGTACGGCGGCTACATGACCAACTGGATCGTCACGCAGACGAGTCGATTCAAGGCCGCGTCCACCGGCGCGAGCATCAGCGACCTCGCCGACGAGTACTTCCTGTCCGACGCCGGCGAGGTGATGGCCGAGTATTTCAAACGGCCGTGGGAAGCGCGCGAGTCGTACATCGCGCACTCGCCTCTGACATTCGCCTCGAGGGTGACGACGCCGCTGCTGATTCAGCATGGCGAGCGCGACAATCGCGTCCCGATCGCGAACGCGTGGAAGTTCTATCGCGCGCTCAAGCAGATGGGCAAGACCGTGGAACTCGACATCCACCCGCGCAGCGGCCACGTGTTCTACGAGCCGATGCAGGAGCGTGAAGCGATGAAGCGGAACCTCGAGTGGTTCACGCGGTGGATCCACTGAACTCGTTCGCCCCGGTCTATTTGAAAATGCTCTTCGGCATTTTCACGTGCACTCCGTAGACCGGCCGATCGACGAGCTGCGTGATGGCGACGTTTCCCGCGAGGCTCACCACCTGATAGGCCTGATGTTTCGTCAGCTTCTTCGCCGCGGCGAGGAAGTCCACCATCTCCTGCACGGCGAGCGTCGTCGCGACTTTCAAATCCTCGTCCGAGGCCATGCTGATGTAGTCGGTTGCGGTCTCGGCGCGCGGCCAGGTCAGCTTCATGTCTTTCCGGACCGTGAGCTGGATGCGTCCGCGCAGCGACGTCTCGATCGCCGTCTGATCGACCTCGCCGTCACCCTGCGCGGCATGGCCGTCGCCGATCTCGAAGAGCGCGCCCGGGACGAAGACCGGAATATAGAGTGTGCTGCCGACAACGAGCTCGCGGTTGTCCATGTTGCCGGCGTGTTTGCCCGGCGGATTGCTGCTCACGCGTCCCAGCTCGGGCGCCGGCGCGACGCCCATGCTGCCGAAGAACGGCTTCAGCGGAATGACGATGCCGGACGCGTACTCCGACGTCATCGTCTTCTTGTCGAGCGCCATGATCTTCAGCGGCACGGCGCGATCGCAGTTGGTCGGGATGAAGCCGCTGCAGCCGTTGTAGCCGTAGTCGATGTTGAAGTCGATTCCGAGAATCTTCACCTCGAGCGCATCGCCCGGCTCCGCGCCTTCGACGTAGACGGGGCCGGTGAGAATGTGTCCGCCTGGTCCCCGGCGATCGCCGGTGACATCGTTGACGATCGATTTCAGCGACTCTTGAATTTTTTCGGGTGGAACGCCTGCGCGGCCGAGTCCGGTCGGATTGTTCGTCAACAGCGTGTCGACGTCGATGATGTCGCCCGACGCGATGCGCAGCACCGGCTTGGCTTCGGCCCAGTAATAGCCGTAGGCGACGGTGTTCGGCGTCGCTTCGAGGCGATGCGTCTTCGGCGCGCGCGGTTGAGCGCCGAGCGCGGCCGCAAAGAGGATGACCGGAAGCGCGGTCCAACGTGTTGCGGGTCTCATGACAGCGGGACGGTATCACACGAGGAGTGCCCGACGGGATTCGGGATTTGGGATTCGGGATTCGTTGGGATTTGGGATTCGGGATTCGCTGGGATTCGGGATTCGGGATTCGCTGGGACTTGGGATACGTTCGGGACTGGGTTCGTCAGGAGAACTGGACGAGCACGACGTCGAGGCGGCGCGTCTGCTGTTCGGCCGATTGCCACTGCACGAGGATCGGACTCTGGTAGGTTCCTCGGACGACGCGCGCGGCCGCGTGATCGGCGTCCGCGGCGGCGAGGAAGCTGACGCGCCGCGACCTGAGAAACCGCTGCGCCGGCACCGCCATCACCTTCGCGACGAACCGCTCGAACGACGACTGATCGAGCCGCAGCGCTTCCATCAGCGAGTTGAGCACGCGGACGACGTCGTACTTCGCATAGTTGAGCGTCTTGCCGGGAATGGCCAGCGGATCGTCGAGCATGTGCCGCGTCTTGATCTTCGCGAAGCGCAGCGGGTCCTTCAGCACGTCCACGAGATCGTGCTGCATCAGCAGCGTCTCATACTCGTTGACGGTGAGGCCGACGTGGCGCTCGCTCGGCTCGACGAGCAGATCGACGCGGCCTTTCTCGAGGCCGCTGGCAGCAAGCAGCTCGTTGACCTGATCCAGCAGCCCGAGGCGCGGATCCGCGAGATTTACCGAGTCGATCGGGTGCTTCGACACCGGAATGTTCACCGAGGTCCGCGCGACGATGCGCTCGTCGTTGTAGGCGAGCACGGTCGTCGTCCGCTGGCGGCGGGACGCGTCGCTGGCGCCGTCGAGATCGATGAAGTAGACGGGCGCCTCCGGCTGCGTGCGGTAGGTCACGCAGTTGCGCAGCCCGGCGCCGATGAACGTGAGGTGCGAGTCGGCGTTGCGCGGTTCGACCTTGCGCTGGGCGACCGTCAGCTCGGAACGGAGCTCCAGGCGGTCGTGCCGATACTCACCCCCTTGCGGGAAGAGCTCGTGGAAGCCCCCGAAGAACTGCGACACGCCGTCGCGATCGTGGCGCAGGCGCGCCGAGAGACTCTGATCGAGATAGCCGGCGGTCGTGTGGAACGAGCAATACAGCGCCCGCCCATGGCGGCGCAGCAGATCGCCCGCCGCTTCGGCGATGCGGCGGTTGACGTCGATGGCTTCGAAGCGGCGCTGCGGCGCGAGCGTCAGTTTGAGCTCGGCTGGCCGGGGACTGATCACTCCCTGAAGAATATTGCGCCGGGCGGCGCCGCGTCTACATCGTTGTCACTTTTGCACTGCCGGCAAGATTCCTCGGTCGAGAATCAGCCGCCTTGTTTTGGTTCGAACTCGAGCGCGACGCCGTTCATGCAATAGCGGAGTCCTGTCGGCCGGGGACCGTCCGGGAACACGTGCCCGAGATGTCCGCCGCACTTCGCGCAGTGGACTTCGGTACGCGTCATCCCGTGCGCGCGATCGGTGGTCGTCGCCACCGCGCCCTCGATCGGTGTGAAAAAGCTCGGCCAGCCGGTGCCGCTCTCGAACTTCGTGTCGGCATTGAACAGCGGCGCGCCGCAGCCCGCGCACTTGAACGTTCCCGAACGCTTCTCGTAGTTGAGCGGGCTCGTGCCGGGCGGCTCGGTGCCATGCTTGCGCAGCACATAGAACTGCTCGGCCGAAAGTGTCTGCTTCCATTCGTCGTCGGTCTTCGTTACCGCAGAATGTTCGTCGCTCATGATTCAGTGTAACCTCCCGTCATGCACCGACGCCGATTTCTCGCGCTGACGATTTTCTTCGCGCTCGCCGCGATCGCGCTCGGCGCCGCACCGGCGCCGCCGCCGAATCTCGATCCGTGGGTGGCGCGCGCGATGCGGACGTTCGAAGTGCCGGGCATCGCGGTCGCGATCGTGAAAGACGACGCGGTGGTGGTGGCGAAGGGCTACGGCGTGCGGAAGATGGGCGAGGCCGCGCCGGTCGATGCGCGCACCCTCTTCGGCATCGCCTCGAACACCAAGGCGTTCACCGCGACGGCACTCGGCCTGCTCGTCGAAGCGAGGAAGATCGAGTGGGACGCGCCGGTCATCCGCTACCTGCCCGGGTTCGCGATGTGGGATCCGTACGTCACGCGCGAGCTGACGGTCCGCGATCTGCTCGTGCATCGCAGCGGTCTCGGCCTCGGCGCAGGCGATCTGCTATGGTGGCCGCCGTCGACGTACGACCGCAAGGAAATCGCGCGGCGGCTGCGATTCATTCCGCCGGCAACCAGCTTCCGCAGCGCCTACGCGTACGACAACGTGCTGTATCTCATCGCCGGCGAGCTGATCGAAACGGTGTCGGGCCAGAGCTGGGAGGATTTCGTCTCGTCGCGCATCCTCGCGAAGGTCGGCATGACCGGGTCGAACGTCCGCCACTCCGCGGCGGTGGGCGGCGCCAACGTCGCGGTCACGCACGCGCGCGTCGATGGCAAGGTGCGGCCGATTGCGCCGTTCGACAGCGACAACACCAATCCGGCCGGCGGCATCAACTCGTCGGCTGAGGACATGGCGAAGTGGCTGCGGCTGCAGTTGTCAGGCGGCGTGCTGGCGGACGGCTCGCGCTTGTTCTCGGCGGCCACGGCGCGTGAGCTGACGACGATCGTGACGCCGATACCATCGAGCGATCCGCCGCCGGAACTGACGCCGCTCAAGGCGAACTTCAACGGGTACGCACTCGGCTTCGGCGTCCGGGATTACCGCGGGCACAAGCTCGTCTCGCACACCGGCGGCTTGCCCGGCTATGTCTCGCGCGTCGCGATGGTTCCCGACGTCAACGTCGGCGTCGCGGTGCTCACCAATCAGGAGTCCGGCGCCGCCTTCGAGTCAATCGCGTTGTACATTCTCGATCACTACCTCGGCGCGCCGCCGTTCGACTGGATTGACGGCTTCCAGAAACTGAACGCGCGCAGCGAGTCGGAGAGCGCCGCTGCCGCGCAGCGCACCTCGGCGTCGCGCGACGCCTCGTCGAAGCCGTCGCTGCCGCTGGCGAAGTACGCCGGCACCTACCGCGACGCGTGGTACGGCGACATCGAGATCGCCGAACGCGGCGGCAAGCTGACCATCCGCTTCACCCACACGCCGTCGCTGGCGGGCGATCTCGAGCACTGGCAGCACGACACCTTCATCGCGCGCTGGACCGATCGCGAGCTTCGCGCCGACGCCTACCTCACCTTCGCGCTCGATCCGGACGGATCGATCGATCAGGCAAAGATGC
>Ga0075435_100000788_pt1 | contig 19694 bp, 10 predicted proteins | sample RhiMethybrSRZTD4_FD_75302 | JGI IMG/M metagenome (GOLD analysis project Ga0075435, IMG submission 75302) | Populus rhizosphere microbial communities from Tennessee, USA - Rhizosphere MetaG P. TD hybrid SRZTD4 | ecosystem: Host-associated > Plants > Roots > Rhizosphere > Soil | place: USA...
TCTGCGCCAGGGAATCGAGAGAAAGACTCTTGCCCTTCTGCCATTGCCAGCCAAGTTGGCCCAGGGCTCGCAACGTGTAAAGGAAACACAAGTGGTCCAGTTGTGGGATCAAATCTCGATAGACAATCAAATTAAAACGTCTGTTCAACTGATCAACTCGCGATCGCAACTGCGAAGTGATTTCGTCCGGACCGAGCAGGTAACTCGGATCCATGTTGCGGCGCCGGCGCGGCTGGGGTTTCCACGTCACCTCATAAAGCCAGTCAGCGAACTCTTCCTGCGTGCCGTCCCGAAGGATGGTTTGCAATTGTTGCTGCGTGACGCGTCTTACGCGCAGTCCGGCGATCTCTGCCACCAGCCGGCCGCCCTCGTCAAACAATTCCAAGTCCGCGGCAAGCTGCCGCGCGTTCGCTCCCTCACTATCGCGGAGGACCACGCTGCACCAAAGCTGATTGCCTGGACGACCAAAGAATTGCAAGCGATCTATATGCACGGGCAAGTACGCTCCCTGGTCCATAGCCGCCGGGAAGGTCGCACCCATGAGTTGGAAGCACGCATCAAGCAAGACCGGATGTAGTTGAAAAACGCCGCTCTCGTAAGTCAGGGGATCCGGGAGCCGCACGCGGCCCAGGACCTTCGAGTTGTCCTGCAATCGCCAGAGTTGCGCGATGGCCCGGAAACTTGGACCATACTCCAGTCCCTGCTCATGAAGCTGGCGGTAATAGTTGTCGACATCGATTTCTTCGCGTCGAAGTTGTTGCAGCTCTTTGAGATTCAACCGCTGCGCAGGAGCGGTTCCAGTTTGTGTCACGCTCACTTTCCCGGCAGCGTGCAGTGTCCACGCTGAGAACTCACTGGAATCTCCTTGAGTGGGTAGAGTGAAGAGTTTGAATGAGGCCGTGCCACCACCGGCTTCGGACATCAGAAATGTATGAGTGAGTTGCGGTCGTTCGGGCGCGAGCGCCAGTGCCTTAAGAATATCGAAGTCCTCTACTACATAAGGCGCCGGCCCCAGACTGCCAGCCGCCGCGGCGAGAGCGATCTCAACGTATGCCGCCGCCGGAAGTAGCGGTGTTCCATGAACTTTGTGATCGGCCAGCATCGGGAGCAAGCCAAGATCAAGTTCCTGCTCGAATCGTGACTTCTGAGAAAGCGGGAGACGCAGCCGATAACCAAGCAATGGATGGGCAGCTTCATTGCGAGCTGTATGCGCTGACGAAAACGTTGCCGGGCGCTGCGGCTCGGAGAGGGTGAGCCAGTAGCGTTCTCGTTGAAACGGATAGCTCGGAAGTTGCAAGCGCCGGCGTTCATATTCTCGGTCGAAGCCGAACCAGTCGATCTCCGCCCCTTTCACGAAGAGCATGCCCACGCTTTCCAATAATTGCCGCCAATCGTCACGACCCTTGCGCAAAGATGGCAGCAGTTTATCGTGTCCGAGTTCTAAACAATCCTGGGCCAATTTCAAGAGGCCCGAGCCTGGACCAACCTCAATGAATAGGTCCGTCCGCAGTTTCGACAAAGTTTCCAGCCCGTCGGCGAATCGCACCGTTTCACGAATATGATCGCGCCAGTATTTAGGCTGGCAGATCGCTTCGTCCGCAACGCGCCCCGTCAGGTTCGAAATCAATGAGATTCGCGGCGTGGAGTAATTCACCTCGCGGGCAATTGCTTCAAACTCGGCGAGCATCGGCTCCATCAAAGGAGAGTGGAACGCGTGCGAGACTGCGAGTGGTCGGGATTCGATGCCTTCAGCGGCCAAATTCTCCAGCAGTTGTGCGACGCGACTGCGTGCTCCTGAAACTACAACATTGGCGCTTCCATTGATCGCCGCGATCGCGATGTTGTTCGTTCCCTCAAGCGCCGCCGTGACACGCTCAACTCCAGCGAACACCACCACCATCTCGCCATCCTGCCGCAACGCCTGCATCAGCCGCGCGCGTCCAGCAACGAGTTTGATCGCGTCTTCCAGACTAAACACGCCGGCAACGCACGCCGCCACATACTCGCCAATGCTGTGGCCCAACACTGCATCCGGCACGATGCCCCAGGAGCGCCAGAGTTCGGCTAATGCGTATTCAAGAGCGAACAGGACCGGCTGCGTATAAGCGGTCTCCCGTAATAATTGTTCCTTGTCGGTCGCCGGATCAAGTAGCGTCAGTATTGAACGTTCGAGATGGGGTCTCAACAAAGCATCGCAACGATCAATCGCCTCGCGAAACGTCGGCTGCATTTCGTAGAGTTGGCGCCCCATGCAGGCATATTGAGACCCTTGACCTGTAAATAGGAACGCTATCCTGGGACGCTTCGTCTCCGAGGTTTCACCGCTTCGCACGCTCAGGTTCTGTCTTCCAGCGAGATACTCCGCCAACTGCTCGCGCGCTTCGGTAATAGACTCCGCCACGATGCTTAAGCGATGGGTGAAATGTGCGCGACCCGTGTTGGCCGAGAAGCAAAGATCGGCGAGCGACATTTCGTCCCCGGACCTCAGATATGCACCATAGCTGGAAGCCAATTCCTGCAACGCCCTTTCGTTTTTCGCCGACAGCGCCAGCAGATGGCACGGACGTTCGATTTTGTTGATTACAATTTCTGCCGTGGGAGCCTCTTCGACTATCACGTGGGCGTTTGTTCCGCCGAAACTGAACGAGCTGACTCCTGCCAGCCGTTGCTCTCCGTTCGTGCCCCACTTTTGGAGTTGGGCAGCGATGGCAAAGGGAGTGGTTTCAAGTTGAAGATGCGGGTTCAGTTTTTTGAGGTGCAGGTGCGGCGCAATTTCACTGTGTTGCAGGCAGAGCACCACTTTAATAAGACCAGCAATTCCTGCGGCTGCTTCGAGATGGCCGAAATTGGTCTTGACTGAGCCGATTTTGCAGGGCTGACGCGGCGAGCGCCCCGGTGACAGTGCAGAAACGAGGGCGTTGACTTCGATGGGATCTCCCAGGACCGTACCAGTGCCGTGTGCTTCCACGTAGCTGATCTGCGACGGACGAACTCCGGCATTCCGGAGCGCTTGACTAATGACGGCCTGTTGCGCCAGTCCGTTGGGAGCGGTCAAGCCGTTGCTCAGCCCGTCTTGATTAATCGCCGAGCCGCGGATCACTGCGAAGATCGGATCGTTATCGCGCAGGGCATCGTTCAGACGCCTCAGAATGACTATCCCGCAACCTTCGCCACGCACATAGCCATCCGCATCGGCATCAAAGGTTTTGCATCGTCCCTCCTTTGACATCATCTGTGCCTGTGAGAAGCCGATGGTCGCGTGCGGTGTGAGAATCATGTTCACTCCGCCGGCTATCGCCATCTGGCTTTCACCGGAACGCAAGCTCTGGCAAGCGAGATGCACAGCGACCAGCGAAGATGAACAGGCCGTATCGAGTGCCACGCTTGGACCACGCAAATCCCAGAGATACGACAGACGGCTGGCCGCTATGCTATTCGCATTACCCAGCACCGAATAAGCATTGATGGCCTCAGTTTGGCTAAACTGTAACTGCGCGTAATCATTGCTTGAGATGCCAAGAAACACGCCCGTTTGACTGCCGGCCAATCGCTCCGGCGAGTATCCGGCACTCTCTAGTGCCTCCCATGCAACCTCGAGCGAAAGTCTCTGCTGTGGATCCATCCCGCGGGCCTCACGTGGGGAGATCCCGAAGAACTGGGGATCGAAGAGATCTGCGTGTTCGAGAAAGCCGCCCCAACGAGTGTTCATCTTGCCGGGCGATTCCATTCGCGGGTCATAAAATGTGCCAACCTTCCACCGTGCCGCCGGCACTTCGGAGACAGCGTCCCGTCCTTCGCGCAGCGTTTGCCAGAATGCGTTTAAGTTTGGACCTTCGGGAAAGCGGCATGCCATGCCGATGATGGCAACTGGTTCGTTTGTCGCACCGCTCATTTCAACGATTGGAGTAATCGCCTCAGCTGGCGCTGCAGCGGAGGAAATACCGGCAGTTTCGCCGCCGAGATAAGCGGACAAGGCCGCAATGCTGGGATAGTCATAGAGCAGCGTCGGAGAAATTCGCCGCCCCAACACATCTTCCAAGTCGCCCGTAATGCTGACCGCCTCCAGCGAGCTAAGGCCATACCGTGTGAACCGACTGGATACGTCGATGCTTTCAGGATCGACGTTTAGTTGCTGAGCGAGGTGTGAGACCAGCCAGGCTTGGATTGCCGCCGCTGTGAAAGACGATGATTCAAGGCTCGGCTCGGGGGCGCCGTTATCCTGATTTGATGACTTCGCTGTCTTATTTCCCCGAGAATCTGCAAGCCACTGCTTGACGACGTTCAGTTCTCCTTTAAGGAAAGCCGTCCGGCACGCCTCACGCCGAATCTTGCCGCTGGAGGTTTTCGGAATACTACCCAACTTTACCAACGCTATCGCAGCCAGCTCGATTTCGTGCTCTTCGGCGACAGCTGCCTGGATCGCTTTAAATATGTCATCAAGTTGCTGTTGGTGCCGGTCGATCTCCTGGACCACGCCCAGTCCTTCCTGGCCCTCCGCACCATCGATCTGGATCGAAAACGCAGCACCACTCTTCGCTTCCAACGCCGGATGGCAATTCCTTACGGTTAGCTCGATGTCTTGAGGATAATGGTTGAGACCTTGAAGAATGATTAAGTCCTTCAAGCGGCCGGTGACAAACAATTCTCCCTTTCTTAGCAGCCCCAGGTCTCCGGTGCGCAGGAAAGGTCCGGCGCCGTTGGCCAACCGTGCTTGAAAAGTCGCCTCGGTAATCTCCGGTTTATTCCAATAACCTTTGGCAATACTCGGCCCAGTAACCCAGATCTCGCCTACCTCATCCGCTGAACACTCGACCCGCGTCTCGTGGTTGACGATGACGATCTTCTGTGTGGGCAAAGTCTGGCCGCAGCCCACGATCGTCCGCATCGATTTCTCTTCAGTCGTGCTGGGAATGAACTGGTTGCACTCAAGCGCCTCGGCTCGAATCGTCTCAATTACCGGCGTTCTGATTCGAGGGCCGCCGGAAACCATTAACGCTGCTTCGGCTAAACCATAACAGGGAAAGAAAGCCTGCGGCCGAAAGCCGCACATCGCAAAAGCATCAGCGAAACGATGCAGCGTGTCCGCTGAGATTGGCTCCGCGCCGTTGAATGCTGCGGTCCAGCGGCTCAGGTCGAGTGCAGCGCGCTGTTCCAACGTGATCTTGCGCACGCACAGGTCGTAGGCAAAGTTAGGGGCACCGCTGATCGTCGCTCCAAAGTCTGATATGGCTTGCAGCCAGCGGATTGGACGCTGCAGGAAAGTTGCCGGCGCCATCAGCACAACAGGCAAGCCACCCAGCAGCGGCAGCATAATTCCCGACATGAATCCCATGTCGTGGAAGAGCGGCAGCCAGGACAGGTATTTGTCATCAGGCGTGTGATGGCACGCCTCGTACATCAACGTAGCGTTGTGCAACAAGTTTCGATGCGTGAGCATTACGCCCTTCGGCGCGCCAGTGGCGCCGGAGGTGTACTGGATAACTGTGAGATTGTTTCCACTGTCGTCGGGCTCTTGCCAATCAGTAGCGGCATCGCCGGCCATGTCGTCAACCGCCAGCCATCGCAAGGCCTTCAGGTTCGCATGCTCGGCGAATTGAGTTTCTAGCCGCACCAGGGTAGAGGCAGTGGTGAGCGCTACCGTCGCTTCCGCATCGGCAACGATGCCTTCTATTCGATGAAGGTTACGGTTACGTCGGGGCGGGTAGGCCAGCACGGCGGTCATCCCGGCGTAAGTGCAACCAAGGAAAGCACTGACGTAGTCAGGTCCCGGCGGACAGAGCAGCAACACGCGATCACCAGCGCGAGCAAGTGAGCGCAGGTGTACTGCGATTGTTTTGGCCCGTTTGTCCAGCTCAGAGTAAGTCAGACTGAGTTCTGCTTCGCCGTCCTGGAGGAAGGTAAAAGCGGCACGCCCGGAGACGTTGCTGGCTCGGTGACGCAATAGTTCCCAAATGGTGGAAACCTTTGAAGGCAAAAGCAATTGTGGCAACTTGAAATCCTTTGGGGAGAAATTCCGACAGTGTCAACATCTTCGCCGAGCAAAGTTGTGGAAACCGGAAAATGTTTCTGGGCAAAACCCGATTGTAGTCGAAGCTGTGATTATAATTTGCAACCGCTTTCCAACGAAAGCGTTTTGACGAACAAGTACTGGTTCAGTTTGAACGCCTTCGGCGTTTTTCAAACTGAACCTGTACCGACGAACAGTAAGGGGGGGAGCGTTGACTCTATACATTGAAGTCGTCCCCTTTGCAACTTGACAAGGTTTGCGGAGGACCTCTAAAGTGAGCCTTCTCAATCAAACAGTGTTAGGTGATTGCAATGAGTACCTCCCGCGATGACGTTATTCCAGGTCTCCCCGAGAGAAGCATTCTTTATGTTTCGGCGACCGTGCATCCTGACCATCCGCTGCACGGAGTCTTCAGAAAACATGTCGATCCTAAACCCGATATGGATCTTGGGCGCGTAGTAGAGAGTTCGGGCCCGTGGATTCGCCGGTACTTCGCCGAAGAAGTGATCGATGGCACCACTGCTGAATCGCTGCCGACTGATTTGTCGCCCTATCGCGGGCTCGTCGTCGGTTGCTCGCTCCATTATATGAATCCGGAACGAGGCGAGATTGCGCCCTGGCAGCACCGCATCATGGATCTAATTCGTCGAGCGGTTGACGACTATAATCTCCCTTTCCTCGGGCTGTGCGGTGGAGGCCAGATCGGTTTGACTGCGTTTGGCGGTCGCGTTGGTCCAAATCCGATTGGCGCCGGGATCGAAGCTGATCAACCCGGAAGCCTTTTCGTAGGCGCTAGCCCGCTTGAACTTACCGCAGAAGGTTCTGCCGACCCCCTCTTTAAAGGGTGCCCGCGGTCATTTGGCATGCTTGGCATTCACTCTGATTATCTCACGGAATTTCCACCCGGATTCACAGTCCTCGCAAACAGTCCGGACATTCCCAACCAGGTTCTCGCATATGGCGATAAGGTGAGGCTCCTCGGGCTTCATCCTGAGATGTCGGCCACTTTTGTGAGGGGCCTGACGGACGTAGTCATCGACACCGGCGGCTTCGGCCCGTATCCCAAACGGATTCTCCGCGAGGTAGCGACAAGGATTGTCCCAACGCCTGAAGCCAATTACCACGTAGTGCGTAATTTCTTATCTGAGTTCTGCGCTGATAAATAGCGCCAGCTCAAATCCCCTCGACCGTTGGCATTCATCCAAGGTTAGGGAAGCTAATCCGCGCTGTAGTGTTCACGGATACAACTCTTAGGTTTCGTGCCGCGATGGTCGAAGTATTTTCTCATCAGCACATGACATCCGAACCGGAAGAATTCACTGCGACGGCAGAGACTCTCGTGAGCATCCTTCGTTCGCGCGCGAATCGGAACCCGGATCGGCGAGTGTTTACCTTCCTCGAGCGCGGGGAACGTGAGCAGGCGTCGTTGACGTTTGGTGGGCTCGATCGGCGGGCGCGGGCGATCGCAAACCGTCTGACGTCGTTGCAGGCGAAAGGCGAGCGAGTGGTCCTTCTCTATCCGCCCGGCCTGGAATTCATTGCCTCATTTTTCGGCTGCCTCTATGCGGGCGCGATCGCCGTTCCCGGCTACCCGCCGACACGCGGCCACAATCATTCCAGGCTGCTCGCGTTAATTCGAGACGCCGGCGCCAAGTTTGTCCTGACGGTCTCAGATTCCGTCAACGCGCTCCAGCACCTGCTCGGCGACCTGATCCGCGATCGGGCCGTGACTTTGCTGGCGAGCGATCAAGTGGCGGATGCGGAAGCCATTGGCTGGGCGCCGATCGAAATTGGCCGCGACGCAGTTGCCTACATCCAGTATACGTCGGGGTCAACTTCGACGCCGCGAGGCGTCAGGGTGCGCCACGGCAACCTCATGCACAACCAGTGCATGATTGGTCGTGCCTTCGGCTTGAGCGAAGGATTGAACCTGGTGAGTTGGCTGCCACTTTTCCATGATATGGGGCTGGTGGGCATCGTCGAACATGCGGTTTATGGAGGCCTCAATGCGGTCTTGATGTCGCCGCTTGAATTTATTCACCGGCCCATTCGTTGGCTGCGCGCCATCTCACGTTACAACGCACACACCAGCGGTGGTCCAAACTTCGGTTACGACCTATGCGTGAAACGAATCAAGCCTGACGACCTCACCGGGCTCGATCTCAGTTGCTGGAAAGTAGCATTTAACGGCTCTGAGCCTGTGCGCGCAGAGACCATGGAAAGGTTCGCCGCCAAATTCTCCAACTGCGGGTTCAAGTCCAGCAGTTTTTTCCCCTGCTATGGTTTGGCCGAAGCGACATTGTTTGTCTCTGGTCGTGTAGCCACCGGCACGCCCGTGGTTCGCACGGTGAATTCCGCTGCGCTGGAGGCAGGCCGCTTTGAGGAAAGCCCCGTGGAAAGCAGCGGTTCTCGCCGAATCGTAAGTTGCGGCAAGGGAGAGGCTGATCAGCAGATAAGGATCGTTGATCCCCAAACCGGCACCATCTGCCCTGCCGGTACGGTAGGCGAGATTTGGGTTTCGGGTTCTCATATCGCCCAGGGTTATTGGGGGCGTGCAGAGGAATCCGCTAATGTTTTTCAGGCGCGGCTGGCTGACACGGGCGAGGGACCATTCCTGCGAACGGGGGACCTTGGCTGTTTGGTGGACGGTGAGCTTTTCGTCACCGGCCGGCTCAAAGATCTCATTATTATTTGCGGACGCAATCACTATCCGCATGACATCGAAGGGACTGTCGCCGCCAGCCACAGTGCCCTCGCAGGTAGTTGCAACGCGGCCTTCGTCGTAGAGGTCGATGGGCAGGAGGAAGCTTTAGTCGTTGTTCAAGAAGTGCGAAGATCCACTTCGCCGGCCCAGGCTAAGGAGATTTGCGCAGCGATCCGTCAAGCCCTCTCCGAGAACCATGCGATCAACCCTCATCGCCTGGTGCTAGTTGATGCGAACACGATTCCGAAAACCTCCAGTGGCAAGATTAGGCGCTTCGCCTGTCGAGCAGCCTTCGTTGACGGCACGCTACCAGTGTTCAAGAGTCGGCAATCCGCTTCCGAAGCAGCGTTGCCAACTTCGGTTGTCAATCCCATGTCGATCTCCACGAACGTAGTTGAACGGTATCAGGCGGCGCTCGATTTCGAACGCTTTCTAGGAGACCCAACGCAATCAAGATCAGTGCTGTCACACGAGCGTGCGCTTGAACTTGATGAGAGCGAGACTTATCCGGCGCAGGAGTTGGCCCAACTCGAAAGTTGGGGCCTGCAACGATTCTATGTGCCCGCCCGGTTGGGTGGACGCTTTCGTGATTACGAGGAGTTGGCTGCACTAGTCCGCAACCTTGGGCGCCGCGATTGCGCCGCCTCGCTGGCGCACTTGATGTCGCTGAGTGCCGGTTCGATCATCTGGTTGGCAGGCTCCGCTGGCCAACAAGAAAAGATGGCAGGCCTGATCGAAGAAGGTGAGCGGCTGGCGATCATTCTCCACGAAAAAGATCACGGCAGTGATTTGTTGGCGTGCGAAGTCGAAGCCCGCTCCGCTCCCGCGGGATTCCAGGTCAACGGCGAGAAATGGGTGGTGGGAAATGCGCGCCGCGCGAGGGCTATGGTTGTTTTCGTGAAGACCGGAGAGGCCGGACCCAAAGGGTTCTCACTCATCTTTGTAGACAAGCGCGAACTTGATCCGGCGCAGTTTGAAGAGTTGGGGCCTTACAAAACTCACGGTGTCCGCAGCCACGAGGTGGCCGGCATTCGCTTCAACGACTGCGCGGTCTCAGCCGCGAGCCTCATCGGGTGCGAGGGAAAGGGCTTGGAGCTGGTCCTCATCTGTTCTCAAATAACACGTGTGATCGCGACCTCGGTTTGCCTGGGAGCGACTGATACGGCGCTGCGTCTGGTAACCGGATTTGCTCAGCAGCGTCGCCTTTATGGTCAAACTGTTTTCGAGCTTCCGTATCCTCGCCGCGCGCTAGTCCGCGCCTTTGTCGATCTGCTACTGAGTGACTGCATGACGCTCGCAGCAACGCGGGCCTTGCACGTCTTGCCCCGACAGGCGAGCGTCTTTGCCGCGGCGGTGAAATCTCTGGTGCCAGCGCTCCTGGAAAGAACCGTTGGGGATCTGTCAGAGGTACTCGGAGCGCGATTCTTTGTCCGCGAAGGCCACCCCTGGGCCATTTTCCAGAAAATCCTGCGCGACCTGCCGATTGTTCGGCTTGCTCACTTTGGAACCACGATTAGCCGCAGTCATCTTGCCGGCCAGCTTCACTCATTGGTAAAGCACCGACGCAATGAGACCCGTGCAGGCGCCAAAGATCTCGACGAACAGTTTGGGCAATTGTTTGATCTGGAGAGTTCACTGCCGGAGTTTGAAATGTCCGCTCTGGAACTGTCATCAAAAGGACGAGACGACATGATCCGCGGACTGCACCACGGTCTGGATCGTTTGCGCGACGACGCAGACGAGCTTGCTCAGGCGCTGGTCGCACGTTTGGAAATTCTCGTTGGTCATCTTCAGCAGTTGGACCAGGGGGTTCAAGCTTTATGGGACCACGATCCTCGCACCTTCGGACGGTCGGCGAAGCTGTTTGACTTCGCCACGTCATACGCGCTGCTGCACGCCGCCGCTGCCTGCGTCCAACTGTGGATACACAATCGAAAGTCGCTGGGGACCTTCTTCGCTCAGGGAGATTGGTTGGTGTTCGCTCTCGATCGACTTCTCCAGCAGCTCGGTCTGTTTCATTTGTTACCCGTGACTTCTGAGAATTCGTTTGAGCAGCAGATAGCCGAAGAACTATTGAAACGCTACGCCGAGGGACGGTCTTTCGGGGTGCTTCCCATCGCTCTTTACGGACGGCTAAACGCATGACCATGGTCCAAAAAACACAGGCTCTGGAGTTGGAAGACTACCTGGGTGATCCATTCGATTCCCGGAACGTTTTCTCATTTCGTACCGCGGTGGAAATGGACGAACTGGAAGCCTATCCCGAGGCTGCCTGCAACATGCTAAACGACTGGGGCTTGCCGGCCTATTATGTTCCCGCAAAACTCGGCGGCAAGTTCACATCATTTGAGCAAGTGCTGAACTTGATGCGGGTAGTGGCACGCCGGGATCTGACCGCCGCAATTGCTCATGGCAAGACTTACCTGGGCGCTGTCGCCGTGTGGATGGCAGCCAGTGTCGAGCAGCAATCGAAGCTGGCGCGAATCATTCTCGATCGTGGACAAGTGTCGCTGGGACTGACCGAACAAGGGCACGGCTCGGACCTGATGGCCAGCGATGTTGAAGTTCGCCATGAAGGTGAAAAATATCGGCTCTACGGCAGAAAGTGGTTGATAAATAATGCGACCAGATCTCGCGCGCTAACTGTGTTTACCCGCACTGATCCGCAGGGCGGTCCGCGTGGCTTCTCGCTGCTCCTGGTCGACAAAGCTGAGATCGACAGAAGGCAATACAGTCTGGTGCCGAAAATCAAAACTCACGGTATTCGCGGCGCCGACATCAGCGGCATTCAATTCTCCGGTTGCTCAATTTCGCCGGACGCTTTCATCGGCAAGATCGGAAGCGGGCTCGACATCACGCTTAAGGCCTTGCAGGTGACTCGGACTATGTGCTCGGCATTGTCTCTGGGCGCAGCCGATACCGCCCTGCGCATCACCCTCGATTTCGCGCAGCAGCGGCGGATATATAACAACACGGTAGTAGACATTCCTTATCCGCGCCAGCTTCTTTTGGAATCTTTTCTTGACTTGTTGGTTTGTGATTGTACAGCCGTTGGCGGCGCCCGGGCGTTGCACGTTGCCCCGGAACAAATGAGCGTCTGGTCGGCGGTGGTGAAGAACTTCGTTCCAGTTACGGTCGAGACTCTTATTCAACAACTTTCCCGGGTGCTGGGAGCCAGATTTTACCTGCGCGAGGATCACTGCGCCGGCATGTTTCAAAAGATTGTGCGCGACAACGCGATCGTCAGTCTCTTCGACGGGAGCACAGCGGTGAATCTGGAGATGATAGCGCTTCAACTCCGGCGCCGGCTGCGCGAGAACCCTGCCACGAACACCAGAGAAACACCGGAGGACAAGCTGAGCACGATCTTCAATATCGCCGAGCCCCTCCCTGAGTTTATTTATGAAGCCTTCGATCTCTCGTGCCCGGGAGCCGATCCTGTTTTCTCGACGCTCTCCCGGATCAACAATCAACTCGAAGCCTTCTGGGCCGCAGCGCCCGATGGGGTCGCGAATGCTTTGAAGTCGCTCGTGACGGAACTGCAAGGTGCTGTCTCGGCGCTCCGCACCGAAGTTGAGGCGGCGTGGAAATCCAATGCGCTCGGCACGCGCCCTTCAGCCCGACTGTTCCGTCTCGCTCAGCGCTATAGCACTTTGCATGCGGCGGCAAGTTGCCTGCACCTGTGGACGCGTAGTCGAGAACATCTCGATCCTTTTTTCAGTGACGGCATCTGGCTGATTCTCGCTTTGCGACGCCTGTTGGGAAGCAGCGCCATAGTCACCGATGACGCGACCGTCGCGAAATGGGAAGGGCAGGTGTTCGATGAATTGCTAAAACTTCATCGCGATAACCGTCTGTTTGCCGTAACTACGCTTGCCCTGTCTCCGCGTGAGCTGGTCGGCAAGGTCAGCATCCAGCAATGAGGAGATTTTGTGAACATGAATGGCGTGTCTGAGGTGAAACCGTTGGAGGCTTCCGATGTACTCTTATGGCTAGTGTCAAGATTCGCCAGATGGTTGAAGATGAAGCCGGACGAGCTGGATACGAGCCAGCGAATTTCGCAATATGGGCTCGACTCAGTCGCTGCGGTGAGCCTCTCGTCTGAGCTCGAGGATGAGCTCGGAATCCAACTGGAGACGGCCGTTATCTGGGAGTACCCCACTCTCGAGAGTCTTGCCGGACATTTGGCGGGCGAACTCTCGCGGCAGGGAATCACCACCTTACCGGCGGTTGACGCCTAACACGCAGAAACTCTTAGGATGAGTAGACCTTCAGGAAAAAGAATATGACGACTCCCGTGATTGAGACATATAGCCAAACTGGGAAGGTGAAGCGCGCGATTTTGCGGTGTGTTACGTATCGCTTGCTCGCCGCGTAATACAAAGTTGTGAGAACCATCGGCAGCGCCACGATTGACAGCAATACGTGGCTGATCAGGATAAAGAAATAGATGGGCCGGACCAGGCCCAGCCCTCTGAAGGGAGTATCGCCGTGGAAGTTGTGATAGACGATATAACTGAGCAGAAACAGCGCTGAAAAGGCTGTTGCTGCGCACATGAAACGGATGTGCGTGCTTCGCCTCTGTCGTCTAATGTTCCAGATTCCGCCGACGAGGCAAATCGCACTGAGACCATTGAAAAGAGCGTTGGCCGCCGGCAGGTTCGTGACCCAGTCGGGCTCGCCGGTCAAAGGCTTGAAATAAATCAACCAGAGGAGAAAGGTGCTGATAGCCGCACTCAGCAATAGGATCCAGGGCAAGGGACTTCGACTAGTGTTTTGGGAGTTCATAGAAGTTTAGACAGGGAATGTTTCGTTAGTCACCCCCGCTGCGCATCCCTGCCGAATGTTTTCTTCAGCGCGGACATATATTATGCACCTTTATTATGCACCTTGATCAGCGATTTCGTGCAAATGTCGCATGGCGCGATGAGTAGTTTTAACTGATACCAAGGCGGTCGGGCAGCAGGCGACAGCGCTAAACGAAGCATCGAAAGGCAGCGATCAACGGCGCCCAGAATGACGTTGCTCGCATTGGAGGTAGAAATATGAGTAAACGGCTCTGGGAGAAAGAACTCTTTGTTCACTGGTATGAAAGAAGCGCCGTTCGTAAGTCTGAGCAGGTGAGACTGTTACCCAGTGTCGACAAGCTGTTTTTTTCTCCCGAATTGGTTCCTGTTTCGCAGCATCCCTTACTGGTTGAACGAGGAGAGGAGACCGTTCGGAAATTTTTGGTCTATCATCTGCTCACTTACCTTCATTTTACAGAGCACCTGGAACACGACGTCATAAACAAAGTCGCCGCCAAGCTCGCAAAGAAACAGTACGCTCTGGACGTGCCACAGCAGGCGCAACTAGGCGCCTACAAGCTCTACGTTGACGAAGGCTACCACGCTCTTTTCTCAGCAGACTTACAATTTCAGATCAGGAATTTGCTCGGCATCGAATTGACGTTAACGGGTCCGCCTAGTTTTCTCACTCGGCTTGATGAAAAGCGCAGTTCCGTTTCCCCAGAGTCGCGATGGCTCGTGGACGTTTTCTTTTCGATTGTCTCGGAAACGTTGATTTCCAAACCGCTAAGCAAGATCCCTATGGATGATCGAGTGGTGGATGCCGTCCGGAATCTGGTCGCTGATCACGCCGTCGACGAGGCGATTCATCACGCGTATTTCGCCGGCCTCCTGGCCTTCCTGTGGCCGCAATTGGGCACACGGGAGCAATGCTTGATCGGATCGTTGCTGCCTGATTTTATCGTTTCTTTTTTGGAGCCTGATCGCACCGCCCTCAGGGCGAACCTGGTGGCAGTAGGATTATCACTCAGCGATGCAAACGCGGCCATCGAGGATTCCTATCCGAGCGGCAATGTCCTGAGCGATATTCGGAGTGCCACCGGGCTGACGTTAAGGCACTTCAGGAATTGCGGGGTCTTCGAAAACAAGTGCGTAGCTGAAGCATTTATGGCTATCGCGCCGGCGGCGGCGAATTGATGAAATCCTGGAGAGATCACTAGATGGTTTCGTTAGCCCGGCGCAATCTATTTCATGACAAGGTGCGATTTCTGGTGACGCTAACCGGCATCGTCTTCTCTGTCGGGTTGGCGACGGTGCAACTAGGTCTCTTCTATGGTTTTCTGACCACCACATCGCACGTCATCGCTAAGTCGCAGGCCGACTTGTGGATCACGTCAAGAGGAGTGGGCCACCTGGAAGCGGGCATGGCCTTCCCGGAGCGCAAGGTGTATCAGGTTCTAGGGACGCCAGGCGTTGCCAGAGCAGAGCGGCAGATCGTTCAGTTTGGTGTCTGGCGCTTGCCCAGCGGCGCTGATGAAGCCATTTTATTGGTCGGCTTTAATCCCGATGCGGGGATGGGCGGGCCATGGAATATTACGGAAGGTAATCTCGAGGACCTTAAGGCTGACGACACGGTGTTTGTAGATGAGTTATACCGCGACAAGCTCAGTGTCACGCATATTGGTCAAACAGTCGAGATACGCGGCTACCGTGCGCGCGTGGTCGGTTTTACACGCGGTATTCGCAGCTTTACCACATCACCGCCGGTTTTCACGTCGTTTAAGAATGCCCAGAATTATTTCGGCATCAAGGAAGATCAAACTCTCTACATACTGGTCAAAGCCGAACCGGGAGTTGATATAGAGGACTTGAGGAGACGTGTCTCCGAGCGCGTCTCCGATGTTGATGTGATGACCACGGCCCAGTGGACCCGCAAGCAACAGTACTATTGGATGGTGGGTACCGGCGCGGGCGTGACCGTGCTGACTTCGGCGGTGCTTGGACTTCTCGTCGGCGGTGTAGTGGTTGCGCAGACGATCTATTCTGCGACCGTGGATCACATTCGCGAGTATGGAACGCTGAAAGCGATCGGCGCCTCTAATTCCTATATCTACCGCGTGATCATCAAGCAAGCGATGATCAGCGCGACCATCGGATTCATAATCGGGATGGGAATCAGTTTGGTCGCCTCATACATCAGTCACAAGACGACCACGGTGGTGATTGTGCCGTGGTGGATGATCATCAGCTTATTCGTCCTGACACTGATGATGTGCGTCAGCGCTTCGGTGGTATCAATTCATAAGGTGATGCACCTTGATCCGACGATAGTGTTTGAAAGAGGCTGAAGGCCAAAGGAGCAGCGTGGAAGAGCTGGCAGTTCGAATACGTGATTTGACGAAGCTGTACGGCTCGGGTGAGACGGCAGTGTACGCTCTCAAAGGCGTCAATCTGGATATCCATCCTGGTGAGGTCTTGATGCTGTTGGGCCCTTCAGGCAGTGGAAAGACGACACTCCTTTCGATCGTCGGCTGTATCTTGACAGCCACTTCCGGAAGCGTCCGCATTCACGGTTTGGAAACGGTCGGCTTGAGTTCACGGAAGCTGCCGCGAGTGCGACTTGAAAACATCGGTTTTATTTTTCAGGGCTTCAATCTATTTCCAGCCTTATCAGCCCGGGAGAATGTGGAGATTGTACTCGACCTGAAAGGCACACGCGGAGCAAACTCGCTAGGCCGCGCGGCTGATCTCCTCGAACGTGTTGGTCTTGGAGCCAAAATCAACGCCTGGCCGGAGGAGCTCTCCGGCGGTCAGAAACAGCGCGTCGCTATTGCCAGAGCACTGGCCGGCGACCCGACGATCATCCTTGCCGATGAGCCGACTGCCGCGCTTGACTCACACACAGGTCGCAATGTGATGGAGATGTTGCATGAACTGGCACACGAGCAGGGACGCGCGGTAGTTATTGTTACTCATGACAGTCGCGCATTCGATTTCGCCGATCGCATTGTTACGATTGAAGACGGACAGATACGCGAGCCTGCGAAGCAAGCGACGGCATAAAGCCAGTGCGTGAGCCCCAGGATCTAGCATCTATGGAATTGCGAGCCCTGAAATGGGCTAAGCGAAGTTTTTGTGCAAAGCCATTTATGAAGTCAAGAGTCATTTACGTCGTCGGGGGGTTGATGCTACTCGCAGCAGTCGTCGCGGCGTTGGCTCTTCACCATCAAACTGCCGATAGACAAAAGAAATTGTCTGCCTCTCAGCAAGCGACACCAGCCGGGCAGCAGAAAAGCGTAATCTCCGCGGCCGGAAGAGTGGAACCAATCTCCGAGGAGATAGAAGTCGGAGCGGAAGTAGTCGGCAAGATAGCGTCGGTGTTGGTTGACGAAGGCGATGAAGTGCAGCGCGGGCAAACGCTGGCGATTCTGCAGAACAACGATTACAAGGCGCAGGTTGCCGAAGCTGAAGCTCGTCTTGGCCAGGCGGAAGCGGAGTTGCGGCGCGTTATTAACGGCGCCCGCAAAGAGGAGCGGCGCGAGGCGCTGGCGGCGATCGAGCAAGCCGATGCCGTGGTAAAAAACGCGCAAGCAGAATTCGCGCGAGGCCAGCGGCTCGACCGCACCGGTGACATACCGCACGAGGAAGTAGAGCGAGCCGAGCGCGACTTACGGGTGGCACAGGGCCGTGCCAAGGAACTTAGAGAGCGCTACGCATTGATTAACGCTGAGGCGCGAGAAGAAGACGTCGCGCGGGCTCAATCCACCGTTGCGCTTTCACGCGCGCAGGTCAAGGAGGCGCAGGCTCGTCTGGATAAGACCTTTATTCGCTCGCCGATCACCGGCGTGGTTTTGCGCAAACGCATGAACGCCGGAGAGAGCGTTTCGCTTGAAATGCCAAACCCGTCCATCTTCACAGTGGCCAATACCGGAACGTTACGCGTGCGAGTTGATGTCGATGAAAGCGATGTGGCCAGGATCCACCTGGGACAGCGTGTCTACATGATGGCCGATGCTTACGGCGACAAGAAGTTTTGGGGACGCGTCTCCCGCATCTCAGGAGTGCTCGGAAAAAAGAACATCCGCACGGAAGAACCCGTCGAGCGGGTTGACACCAAGATTCTTGAGACGTTGGTGGAATTGGAACCAGGCCAGGTTTTACTAGTCGGCCTGAGGGTGAATGTATTTATCATCGTAGATGAGGCGACCTCACCGGCGGATAATAAGCAGCCCTGAAACTGGAGCAGCCTCGTCTCGATCCACCAGTGCAGCAACCTGAAATCCAGAGTTAATTCTCCTGTGTTCCTGAGTGACTCGGGGCTTCCGTTTCCATCACGCCGACGACCTTCACTTGTTCCCTGGGCGCGAACTCGTAAGCCTCCCCGGTTACAACCGGAGTGATCGGGAAGTTTTCGGTTGGCGGCGGTGAAGACGCGCGCCATTCCAGACCGCTAGCCAGCCATGGGTCGGCTGGGGCACGGCGGCCATAGCGCATGGACCAGATGAGATAGATCATCGGGATCAATAGGCCGACGCCGAGAATCGAAGCGCCTGCTGAAGACAGTACATGCAGAACTTGAAACTCCTCCGAGTAGGTGTGATAACGACGCGGCATGCCCATGTATCCCAAGAGAAACTGGGGAAAGAAGGTTAGGTTAAAGCCGGCGAATACTATCAGCGCTGAGAGTCTGCCCCAGCCCTCCGGGTACATACGGCCGGTGATTTTGGGCCACCAGAAATGAAGCCCGGCGAGATATCCCATCAACGCGCCGCCGACCATGATGTAGTGCAGGTGAGCCACCACGAAATAGGTATCGGTCAAATGAATATTTAGGCCCACCGCGGCGAGAAACAGTCCGGTCATGCCGCCGATGGTGAAGAGGCCGATGAAGCCGAAAGCGTAGAGCATCGGCGTGTCTAGTGAGATCGAGCCGCGGTACATGGTGGCAGACCAGTTGAAGACCTTGATCGCCGACGGTATGGAAACGGCATAGCTCAGGAACGAGAAGATCATCCCGGCGTAAACAGACTGGCCCGAGGCGAACATGTGATGTCCCCAGACGAGGAAGCCAAAAACCGCGATCGCCACACTTGCAAAGGCCACGAAGTGGTAGCCGAAAATATTCTTCCGTGAAAAGGTTGCTATCACTTCGCTGATGACGCCCATCGACGGCAAAATCATGATGTAGACCGCCGGATGCGAGTAGAACCAGAACAAGTGCTGAAACAGTACCGGATCGCCGCCGAGCGCCGGGTCGAAGATTCCGATGTGTGCGAATCGCTCTAACAGGAGCAGCACCAGGGTGATCGTGATGACAGGAGTTCCCAACACCATGATGAGGCTGGTTGCGTAATGCGCCCAGATGAAAAGCGGCAAGCGAAACCAAGTCAAGCCGGGAGCGCGCATCGTGTGAATCGTCACGATGAAGTTAACTCCGGTGAGGATCGATGAAAAGCCGTTGATGAATATAGCCAACCCGGCAGCCGCGACATAGGTATTCGAATAAAGGGAACTATATGGCGTGTAGAACGTCCAGCCGGTATCCACACCGCCGGCTAATAAGGCCCAAACCAGGACAATGCCGCCCGCCATGTAGATGTACCAACTCAACAAGTTGATCCGTGGAAAGGCTAAATCCTTGGCGCCGATCATCAGCGGAACGAGAAAGTTTCCCAGCACTACGGGAATCGAAGGGATCAGGAAAAAGAAAACCATCACAATCCCATGCTGGGTAAAGAGCTTGTTGTAAGTAGTCGAAGAGAAATAGTACCCGCGAGGGGTCAACAGCTCGAGGCGTATTAAACCGGCAAAGATGCCGCCGATGGTAAAGAAAAAGGTAATAGCGCCGAGATAAAGAAGGGCAATCCGTTTGTGATCACGCGTCAGCAGCCAGGACTTCAATCCGTAGGTGGAATTAATGTAGTTCGTAGCAGCGTGACCCGCGGGCAGTTTCATAGACTCAGGAACCGATGTCGCTGCTTGTAGGTTCATAGATTGAGGCTCTTTCCGCACGGGTAGTATTCAGCGCTCCTCTTCTAATTCTCTTTTACTTGTTTTCGCGGGAGGGTAACTAATTATCAGTTAGATTGCAATCAATCTACCCGTATCAGTTGCAAGGCTTCAGAAGGAAAGCCGCAAACCAAGTTGGATCTCGCGACCTGGCGTCCCAGCTTCTGTAATAGCACCAAACTGCGGC
>Ga0075435_100000789_pt1 | contig 19674 bp, 20 predicted proteins | sample RhiMethybrSRZTD4_FD_75302 | JGI IMG/M metagenome (GOLD analysis project Ga0075435, IMG submission 75302) | Populus rhizosphere microbial communities from Tennessee, USA - Rhizosphere MetaG P. TD hybrid SRZTD4 | ecosystem: Host-associated > Plants > Roots > Rhizosphere > Soil | place: USA...
CCAGAGGATCGGGTACCCGTTCTTGAATGCGGAGCCGAGGATCTCGTCCTTCGACCAGAAGCCGGCAAGGGGCGGGAGCGCGGCGAGCGCACCGCCGGCGATGACCATGGTCCAGTACGTGAGCGGCATCTTCGAGCGCAGGCCGCCCATGCGGCGCATGTCCTGGACGTCGCCCACCCCGTGGATGACCGACCCCGACCCAAGGAAGAGGAGCGCCTTGAAGAACGCGTGCGTGATGAGATGGAACATCGCCGCGATCGGCGCGCCGACCCCCAGGGCGAGGAACATGTAGCCGAGCTGGCTCACGGTCGAATACGCCATCACGCGCTTGATGTCGAACTGCACGAGCGCGATCGTCGCGGCGAAGATGGCGGTGAGGGCACCCACGCCGGCCACGCCGGCGAGGACCGGTCCGGCGGCGTCGAACAGGGGCGTCGATCGCGCGACCAGGTACACGCCCGCGGTGACCATCGTCGCCGCGTGGATCAGCGCGGAGACGGGGGTCGGGCCCTCCATCGCGTCGGGCAGCCACGAGTACAGCGGGAGCTGGGCGGATTTCCCGGTCGCGCCGAGGAAGAACGCGAGGCAGATGAGCGAGAGCACGCCCTGCGCGGGCGGGTTCCGCGCGACCCGGTCGAACACGTCCACGAAGTTCATCGAGCCGAAGACGAGGAACGTCGTGATCATCCCGACCATGAAGCCCCAGTCGCCGATCCGGTTCATCACGAAGGCCTTCTTCGCCGCGCCGGCCGGCTCCGGACGTTCGAACCAGAAGCCGATCAGCAGGTAGCTGCAGAGGCCCACGCCCTCCCAGCCGACGAACATCACGAGGTAGTTGTCGGCCATGACGAGGATGAGCATCGCGAACACGAACAGCGGGAACCAGCTGAAGAACCGCCAGAAGCCGCGGTCGTGCGCCATGTAGCCGATCGCGTAGACGTGGATGAAGAACGACACGATCGTGACCACGAGCAGCATGGCCGTCGAGAGCGGATCGATGAGCGCGGCGACGTCGATGTGGAAGTCGCCGACGGTCATGAAGTTGTAGAGCGGCACGACCGTGCGAAGCGCGCCAGCGCGGACCTCGAAGAAGATGCCGATCGCAATGATCGCCGACACGCCGACCGCAGCCGTCGCGATCGTCCCGGTCCACCGCCCGAGCCAGCGGCGGCCGAACGACACGTTCATGAGGAACGCGGCCAGCGGGAGTCCCGGGATGAGCCAGGCGTTCGCGATCAATTCGCGTTACCCCTTCATCTGGTGGAGCTCATCCACGTTGACGGTCGGGCGGTTGCGGTACGCGGCCAGGATGATCGCGAGGCCGACCGCGACCTCCGCCGCGGCGATGACGAACACGAACACGACGAACACGCTGCCGCGCTGATCGAGCGGGTTGCCCGCGCCGAGCTGACCAGCGCGCCGCGAGAACGCAACGAGCGCGAGGTTGCTCGCGTTCAGCATGAGCTCGACGCACATGAGGATCACGACCGCGTTCCGGCGCACGAGGACGCCGGCCGCGCCAAGGAAGAACAGCACCGCCGACACGGCGATGAACGCGCCGAGCGGCACGGTCACTGATCGTCCCGCTTGACGAGGACGATCGCGCCGACGAGCGCCGCGAGCAACAGCACCGAGGCGACCTCGAACGGGAACGAATAGTCGGTGAACAGGCTCGCAGCCAGCGGAATGAGATCACCGCCCTTCGCCGAGGGCGTGATCGGATCGTGGAACGACAGGGCGAGGAACGCGACCGGAAGGGCGATCACGAGCACGACCGCCGCGGCCCACGGGGTCTGCTGCTGGAAGAAGAGACCGTAGCCGCGGTCGTCGACCTTCGTGAACATCACGCCGAACAGGATGAGGATCGTGATCGCCCCGACGTAGATCAGGACCTGGAACAGCGCGATCGTCTCCGCGCCGAGCAGCAGGAACATCCCGGCCATGCATGCGAACGTCAGTGCCATGAGCAGCGCCTGGGCGGTGATGCGTCGCAGCGTCACGACCGCAGCTCCGGCCCCGATGATCCCGAGGGCGAAGAGGCCGAAGAAGAACGGCTCGAGGAAATCGAACATGACTAGGGTGAGAGACCGGACCTGGCATCGCGCAGGCCCACGCTGTCGCGGGTCCGCGAACGGAACCGCAGTAGCCGCCGGCGCTGGGTGAACGGCAGGCCGATGATCAGCCCGGCCACGAGCAGCCAGTTGGTGACCGCGAGCGGCAGGCGCGGGTCGGCGAACACGAGGATGATCACGGCGGACGCCAGGATGTTCAGCAGCGCGAGCGGGATGAGCACCTTCCAGCAGAACCCCATGAGCTGGTCGATGCGCAGCCGCGGCAGCGTCGCGCGGATCCACATGAACAGGAGCACGAACGCGTACGTCTTCAGGGTGAACCAGAGCACGCCGAGGATCGGCACCGCGTCCACGCCCGGCCCGTGCCAGCCGCCGAACCAGAGGGTGGCCATGATCGCGGACACGACGGTCACCTCGCCGTATTCGGAGAGGAAGAACACCGCCCAGCGCATGCCGGAGTACTCGGTCAGGAAGCCGGCGACGAGCTCGGACTCGGCCTCAGGCAGGTCGAACGGGTTCCGATTCGTCTCGGCCAGGGCGGCGATGAGATACGTCACGAATGCGAACGGCAGGATGAGCACATTCACGAGCAGGCCGGGCTGCGAATTCGTGATGTCGACCATCGACAGCGAGCCGACGTAGAGGACCACGGTCACGAGACCGAGGATCTGCGGGACCTCATAGGAGATGAGCTGGCCTGCGGACCGCAGGCCGCCCATGAGTGAGTACTTGTTGTTCGAGGCCCATCCCGCGATGACCACGCCGAGCACGGTCATCGAGCCGAGCGTCGTGAGGTACAGCAGGCCGACATTGAGGTTCGCCCCGACGAAATCAGGCCCGAACGGAAGCACCACGAAGGAGGCCAGCATCGGGCTGAACACGATCGCGGGCGCGGCAAGGAAGAACGGCGCGTCGGTGAGCTTGGCCCGGATGTCCTCCTTGCTCAGGAGCTTGATCGCGTCGGCAAAGGTCTGGAGCAGCCCGAACGGGCCGGTGTGATACGGACCGATCCGGTCCTGCATGACCGCCTGGATCTTGCGTTCGAGGAAGATCTGGGCGAGCGCGCCGTTGAGCACGAGGAACACAGCGAGGCCCACGGCGATGACGAGCCGCAGCACAGCCCAGATCGTCGGATCGATGCCGAAGGGGCCGATGGGCACGCGCTCAGCCTCCGCGCGCGTCGCTGCGCGGCGGGAGGAAGCTCTTGCGCAGGGGATGTCCGGGGAACGATTCCTCGAGGAAGATCCGCCGGAGGTCCGGGTGGCCGTCGAAGATGATCCCGAACATGTCGTACGTCTCGCGCTCGCACCAATTGGCACCCGGCCACACGCCCGAGAGTGTCGGCACGTGCGGGTCCATCTCTCGGCACGTCGTCCGCAGCATCGCGAACACGTGCGTCGTCGTCCCGCGTACGAACGTCACGGAACGAAGCTCCGCCCCCGTGTCGACGCCCGCGTTCACGGAGTACAGATCGCAGCGAGTGAGCGGATCGTCGCGAAGGAGCGTCGCGACCTCGACCAGCCGGTCGCGGTCGACGTCGATGACGACCATGTCGTGCAGCGTCGACACCCGCGCCCGCTGACCGAGCGTGGTCCCGAGCTCGGCGGCGATCCGACCGAGCTCCGCGGATGGCTTCGGGGAGCTCAGTACCACCGCAGCACCTGCTTGCGCCACGCGTAGAACAGGCCGACGACGAGGATGAGGATGAAGACGGTCATCTCCACGAGGCCGTTCCAGCCGAGCGATCGGAACAGCACGGCCCACGGGAACAGGAAGATCACCTCGACGTCGAACACCACGAACAGCAGGGCGAAGATGTAGAAGTGACTGGGGTAGCGGCCCCATGCCTGCCCGACCGGCTCCTCGCCGGATTCGTACGTCCGTGACTTCTCGAGCGACGGCTTTCGAGGTGCGACGAGCCGCGAAACCCCGAGCAATACGGTGACGAAGCCGGCGCCGACGAGGAAAAAGGCAAAGACATAGAAATAGGAAAGGTTGTAGTCGGGCACTGCGGCGTAGCGTACGAACGGCCTCACATCGCCGCAAACCGCGGTGAGTTCGCGCGATCGCGTGCCCCAATGGTCCCAGTCGGCGTAACGACATAGCCCTGTTGTGCGGTTGACACATTGTGAGTCGCCGGTTTACGGTGCGCCCGTCCCCGAACGGTCAGTACGCAATGCGTACATGCCCGTCTCCGGGATCGGGTACCGCTGTCGGGCCCGTCGGCGTCTGGGGAGGTCAGAGGTCTTGAGGGCGATGCAGAGTTGGCCGTCGGCCATGCCGTCAGGGCGCATACAGCTCGGGGAGCTTGCTCTGCGGACCGGCCAGACCATCGAGCGCGTCGCACGCCTCAGCACCCGCCACCTCGGGCGTCGCGCGCTGTTCCTGCTCATCAATCTGCTCGTCGCGGCCGTCGTGATGGCGCTCCCGTTCATCGGCGGCGTCGCGGCTCGGCCGGCGGCGCAGGCCTCGGTCTTCACGGCGTCGGTCGGATCGACCGCGCTCGCGCCCGCCGATGCGACGCTGGTCGCCCGCGCGGCGCCACAGGCGCGCGGCCAGACGATCTCGGCGAGTCACGACCCCCGCACGGTCGTGACCGAAGACGCGCAAGCATCGCGGAGCTACACGCTCTCGGCCGCCGACACGCTCTGGACGATCGCGAACTTCTACGGGCTGACCGCTGAGTCGATCGCATTCGCGAACGGGATCACCGACCCCTATCACCTCCAGGTCGGACGCGCGATCGTGATCCCGCCGTCCGACGGCGCGCTGTATACGGTCGCCGACGGCGACACCGTCGAATCCGTGGCCGCGCGATTCAAGGTCGCTCCGGCGGTGATCAAGGACTACAACCGCTTGTGGCTCGAGCCGCAGAACTTCGCCCCTGGGGCGCAGATCTTCGTCCAGAACGCGGTGCTCCCGACGTTGCCCCTGCCACCGCAGGCCGCCGCCACGGTCATCACGCGGCCCGCGATCAGCGCACCCGAGGCGAAGGCCGGCGGGTTCCTCGCCTGGCCGGTGGCCGGCATCATCACCCAGTACATGTGGGCGGGCCACACCGGCGTCGATATCGCCGCGCCCTACGGCACAGGCCTCGCGTCATCGGTCAATGGCGTCATCGATGCGAACGGCTGGGTCGCCGTCGGCGGTCTGCACATCTGCATCCAGGCCGGGAACCTCGAGGAGTGCTACTACCACCTGAGCGCGGCGTACCTCCCAGTCGGCACCCCGGTCACCGCGGGGCAGATCGTCGCCGCGATCGGGCTCACCGGCGTGACGACCGGGCCTCACGTCCACTGGGAGACCAAGATCAACGGGCAGTTCGTGAACCCGCTGGCGGTCCTCCAGCCCTAGGTCGACCGCGCGCGGCTTCCATACTGGGCCGGTGTACCAGGCAGTCCACAGCGATCGATCGGGCCGCGTGTTCGTGTCCGCGGACTACGGCGCGACCGCGCTCGACGGCTGGGCGCCCGTGCCGCTCGAGCGCGCGATCGCGGTCCCGGCCGACACCGAGCTCGTCCCGCTCGCCGACCGCGCCGCCATGGGCCTGGACCGGCGAGGCGAGCCGCGGTCCCTGGGCCCGACGCGCTGGGCCGTCGCGGCCCTCCTGCCGCCGGGCTACGTGCGCACCCATCTGCCGTCGATCGACGCGGCGAGCGACGTCGCACCTCTCGAACCCCTGCCCTACTCGGCGGTCGCCGCGGATTCCGCGGGCGAGCTCGTCGTGGCGGCCGCGCAGCTTGGCGCACCGACGGTCGCGAACGCGCAGGACCTCGGACGGGCGATCACGCGCCGGCTCGGCGCCGAGCCGTCGAACAAGCTCCTGCGCCAGCTCGCCCGGTGCGCGCGCGACTACCGCTGTGCCGCCGCGCGCAACGCGTTCCTGGGCCAGGGCGAATGCGCGCTCCCGCTCGGCGCTCCGGCCAACGACGCGGCCGCGCCGCTGGTCGCGCTGCGCCGCCACGACGAGCGCGCGCCACTCGAGCCGAGCGCGTTCAGGGTGACGCCCGCCGACGCCGCGGCGGTGGGGATCGCGCACCTCGCCGCGGGCGGATCGAGCGTGTCGTTCGGCCACGCCTGCGAAGGGGAGCCGCTGGACGCGATCCGCGACGTCGCGGATGCCGTGGCGCGGATCCGCGCCGCGAGCCCGGCCGGCGCGATCGTCCTCCGGACGAGCGGCTCGTCGGCGGCCGCGATCGGACGGGCGGCCGACGCCGGGATCGACCGCGTCGTCGTGCGCCTCGTATCGGCCGCCGGCCCGACGTACGAACAGGTCCATCGTCCGATCGGATTCCGCTGGACCGACGTGCGGGCCGCGCTGCGCGAGGCCGCCGCGCGACGGTGCGCGATCACCGTCGAGCTCCTCTCGCTCCCAGGGCTCAGCGACCGCGAGCGCGAGGCCGGCGCGCTCGTCGCGCTCCTCGGCGAGCTGCCACCCGGCACCGAGCTCCGCCTCGCTGACCTTGCGGCGGATCCCTATGCCCTGCTCGCCACGTTGCCGGCCGCGGCGACGATCGGCATCGCCCGGCTGCTCGAGCGCCTTCGCGCCGATGCCGCGCATGTTCGGCTGGCGGCCTAGAACATGTTCCTCGACCGAGCGCGCCTGGTCGTCAAGGGCGGTGACGGCGGACGGGGGGTCATCTCGTTCCGCCGCGAGGCGCATGTCCCGCGGGGCGGTCCCGACGGCGGCGACGGCGGCCGCGGCGGCAGCGTCGTGCTGCGCGTCGACAGCGGCATGACGACGCTCTCCGATTTCCGGTTCCGCAGCCGCCTCGAGGCGGAGGACGGCGCGGCCGGCGGTGGCAAGAACAAGAGCGGCCGGGCCGGCGCGGACCTCGTCGTCCGCGTGCCGGAGGGAACGATCGTCGTCGATCGCGCGACCGGAGAGCGCGTCGCCGACCTGATGACGCCCGATGAGGAGATCGTCGTCGCCCGCGGTGGCCAGGGCGGCAAGGGGAACGCACGCTTCGTGTCGAGCACCCGGCGGGTGCCGCGCATCGCGGAGGACGGCTCGCCCGGCGAGTCGCACGAGCTGGATCTCGAGCTGAAGCTCATCGCCGACGTCGGCTTGGTCGGCCTGCCCAACGCGGGAAAGTCCTCGCTGCTCGCCGCCCTCACCCGCGCGACGCCGAAGATCGCGGCCTATCCCTTCACGACGCTCGCACCGAATCTTGGCGTCGCCCGGCTCGAGGATCGCGAGCTCGTGATCGCCGATATCCCGGGGCTCATCGAGGGCGCCCACACCGGCGCCGGGCTCGGCGAGGAGTTCCTCCGCCACATCGAGCGCACCCGGCTCATCGTCCATGTCGTCGATCTCGCCCTCGAGGACCCGATCGCCGACATCGCCGTCGTCGACGCGGAGCTCTCGGCGTACGGACAGGGCCTCATGGAGCGGAGGCGGCTCTTCGCCCTCAACAAGCTCGACCTGTTCGAGGCCCGGGAGCGCGCTGTTGCCGTGACCAAGCGCCTCGGGACCGACGCCGTCGCGGTCTCGGCGCTCACCGGCGAGCACATCCCCGACTTGCTCAAGCGGATCTTCGCGGCCTGCGCGCCCCGCGAGGTCGTCGCCAGCCGGGCCGTTGGCGAGCGGCGGATCGTGTTCGCCGGCGGCGGCCGCGACTGGATCGTGAAGAAGGAGCGCGATGGGTTCCGGGTCAGCGGCGACCGTGTCGAGCGGCTCGCGACGGGCATCGACTGGGAGAGCCCGGACGCAGCGGCGTACTTCCAGCTGCTGCTGCAGAAGAACGGCGTCGAGAAGGAGCTGCGACGGCTCGGCGTGCGGAGCGGCGACACCGTTCACATCGGCTCGAAGGTGCTCGAGTGGACGGAGGGCGGCACGGCGTGAGGCTCGGCGTCTTCGGCGGCACGTTCGATCCCGTCCACGTCGGCCACCTCGCGATCGCGAACGCGGCGTGCGAGTCCGTGCCGCTCGATCGGGTCCTGTTCGTGCCCGCGCGGCGCTCACCCCTGAAGGAGCGCGGACCGGTCGCGGGCGAGGCCGATCGGCTGCGGATGCTCGAGCTCGCCGTCGCGGGCGAGCCGCGCTTCGCCGTCTCGCGGATCGAGCTCGATCGCGAGGGCCCGTCCTACACGGTCGACACGCTCGAGCGCCTGTCCGGGACCGACGAGCTGTTCCTGATCCTCGGCAGCGACGCGATCGCGGACTTTCCGCGATGGAAGGATCCCGGCCGGATCGCGAAGCTCGCGACGCTCGTCGTCGCCGAGCGGCCTGGGGCGCCCGAGCGCGTCGGCGATACGCCGACCATCGTGTTCGACGCGCCGCGGCTCGACATCAGCTCGCGCGAGCTGCGCGCGAGGGCCGCCCGCGGCCTGTCGCTGCGATACCTTGTTCCGGAGCCCGCGTGGAAATACCTCGAGGCGCGCGGGCTCTACCGCACGGAGGGATCGACGTCGCGAACGACCTGAGCCCGCGCGCCCTCGCCGACCTCGTCGTCGAGGCGGCGACCGACAAGAAGGCCGAGAACGTCCTCGTCATGAACGTGTCCGAGGTCACGACGATCGCGGACCTGTTCATCCTGTGCAGCGGACGCGGCGAGCGGCAGGTCCAGGCGATCTCCGATGGCATCGTCGAGCGCGCCAAGGCTGCCGGTCGCATGCCGGTGGGCGTGGAGGGCTATGGCGAGGGCCGGTGGATCCTCATCGATCTCGGCGACGTGATCGTGCACGCGTTCGTCCCCGAGGAGCGCGACCTGTACAACCTCGAGCGGCTCTGGGGCGATGCGCCGGTCGTGCTCAAGATCGAATAGCGAGCGTCTGCGGACGCGGCCGCACGGCCGCGGCGATGACTAGATGCGCTGGTGTCTCACCGGGCGCGCGCGCTTTCGGCGTAACGCGGACCAGCGCCACCAAACGAGCCCATAGCCGATCACCCCGATGACCCCGGACAGGAGGTCGTTCATCTGGTCCTGCAGGTCGCGCACGTTGTGGGTGCCGAGCAGGACGTCGCCGTAGAACTCCTGGATCTCCAGGATCACGTGGAGGAGCGTCGCGAGACCGATGCCGGTGAGGATCGGGAAGCCGAACGCGCCGGCGAGCACCACCGCGAGCGCCCCGGGACCGTGCGAATGCGGGATGTGGTCCCACTCGAGCCACGTGTTGTAGAGGTTGAGCGAGTTGCCGAGCATGTCGACGACGAAGATCGAGAGATACAGGTCGTCGTACCACCACGGGTACTCGCTCCACTGGCGCTTGCGGTAACGGAGCTTCCAGAACAGCGGGAACAGCATCGCGAATCCGAACGAGATGATCACGTCGCGCGCGCCGAGCGACTTGCCGGCGTAGCGCTGATCGCCACCGTTCACGATCGCGTCGACGCTCATCGCCAGGATCCCGAGTCGCAGCACCGCGTTGACGAGCGCGCCCGCGGGCGCGTGGGTCCGGCCGAGGTACGGGACACGGGAGAGGGCGCGGGTACCTGCCACGGCGCGAGCGGATGCAGGGGCCGTGCCCGCCAGGCCGTACACTCCAACTCTCGGTGAGCGCATTTCCTCGATTTTCCGGCCGCCCAGCGCCCCCGCTCGGGGCTGTAGCTCAGTTGGTAGAGCGCTTGAATCGCACTCAAGAGGTCAGGGGTTCGAATCCCCTCAGCTCCACAAGACCTAGGAGCCGGCCGGTGGGAGCTTGCTCACACCGAGCGGCGACGACGGTCTTGGAAGCCGCGAAGCGGCTTAGTGAATGGGGACCGGCGCAGCCGCTCGCGGCTTACAAGGGCGCCGGGGAGCCCAAAGGCTCGCGATGAGAGACTTCAGCAGCGATCCCGACCGGCAGGCGAACATCGCGTTCGCGCTCATCGTGCTCGGGATCATCTTCGTCGGCGGGCTCACGATCTGGCTGTTCTATGGAGCGCAGTTCTAGGCACCGCACGCGATTAGGGGGAGCGAATGGCCACGCCGCATCTGCAGAACTACATCGACGGCCGCTGGACCGACTCGGCCAGCGGCGAAGCGTTCGAGGACCTCGACCCGGCGACGGGCCAGCTCATCGCGACGGCGACGAAGTCGGCGAAGGCGGACGTCGACCGCGCGGTGGACGCCGCGCGGCGCGCGTTCGAGTCCTGGCGCCTGTTCCCCGCGCCGAAGCGGGGCGAGATCCTGTACCGGGCCGGCGAGCTGATGCTCCAGCGCAAGGACCAGCTCGCGCGCGAGATGACCAGCGAGATGGGCAAGGTCCTCGCTGAGGCTCGCGGCGACGTCCAAGAAGGCATCGACATGACCTACTACACCGCGGGAGAGGGCCGCCGCCAGTTCGGTGACGTCGTGCCCGCCGAGCTGCCCAACAAGTGGGCGATGTCGATGCGCGCGCCGCTCGGGGTGGTCGCGGCGATCACGCCGTGGAACTTCCCGTTCGCGATCCCGACCTGGAAGATCATGCCGGCCCTCGTCCTCGGGAACGCGGTCGTGTTCAAGCCCGCCTCCTACACCCCGATGCTCGCCGTGCGCCTCGTCGAGCTCCTCGAGGAGGCCGGCCTGCCAAAGGGCGTGCTCAATCTCGTCCTCGGGCCTGGCGGCGCGCTCGGCGACGCGCTCGTCACGCATCAGGGCGTCGACCTCGTCTCGTTCACGGGCTCGAGCGATGTCGGTTCGCATATCAGCGAGATCGCCGGGAAGCAGCTCAAGCGCGTGTCGGCGGAGCTCGGCGGCAAGAACGCGATCGTGGTGATGGAAGATGCCGATCTCGACCTCGCCCTCGAGGGGATCGTGTGGTCCGCCTTCGGCACGTCGGGCCAGCGCTGCACGGCGGCGTCGCGCGTGATCACGAATCGCGCCGTCGCGAACGAGCTCATCGATCGGCTCGTGTCGCGGGCCAACAAGATGAAGATGGGCCACGGGCTCGATGCCGGCACGGACCTCGGCCCCGTCATCTCGAGCGACGCGCAGCAGAAGGTCCACAGCTACATCCCGATCGCCGAGAAGGAGGGCGCCACGGTCGCGGCCGGCGGCCGGATCCCGACCGACGGCGCGCTCGGGAAGGGCTTCTTCCACGAGCCGACGGTGCTCGTCGACGTGAAGCCGAACATGCGCGTCGCGCAGGAGGAGATCTTCGGCCCGGTGACGGCGGTCATCGAGGTGAAGGACATCGACGAGGCGATCCGCGTCGTGAACTCGACGAAGTACGGCCTCTCATGCTCGATCTTCACGAAGAACGTGAACAACGCATTCCGGTTCATGCGCGACGCGGACACCGGGCTCGTGTACGTGAATGCGGGCACGATCGGCGCGGAGATCCAGCTGCCATTCGGCGGCACGAAGTCGACCGGCAATGGCCATCGCGAAGCCGGCCGCGCCGCGCTCGACGTGTACGCCGAGTGGAAGTCCATCTACGTCGACTTCTCCGGCAAGCTCCAGCGCGCGCAGATGGACGACGCGAGCTCGCCCGGCTAGGCCGGCGGTCCCACCGGCAGCGTGAACACGATCCGGGTGCCCTGACCGGGCGCGCTCTCCGCGCGGATGGTCCCGCCGTGGGCCTCGACGAGGCCCTTCGCGATCGCGAGGCCAAGGCCGGCGCCGGGTGAGTCCGTCGACTTGCTGAAGCGGTCGAAGATCCCGGCGACCGCGTCCGGCGCGATCCCCGTCCCGGTGTCGCGCACGGTCACCTCGACGCGCCCGCTCGCCCCGCGCACCTCGATGCCCACCCTGCCGCCGGCCGGCGTATAGCGCAGCGCGTTCGAGACGAGGTTCGTGAGGACCTCCCGGACGCGGACCGGATCGGCCTCGATCGACGCACGTCCGTCGACCGTCGAGCCGAGCGAGACGCCACTGCGTTGCGCCTGATCGGCGAACGACCGGACCACGTCGCGCGCGACCGACGCGAGGTCGACCGGCTCGCGATGCAGCGCGAGCGCGCCGCTCTCGGCCAGCGAGAGGGTGCGCAGGTCGTCGATGAGCCGGGCGAGCACCTTCGTCTCCTCGAGGAGCGTCGCGATGTGCTCGCGATCGAGCGGCCGGACGCCATCGAGGAGCGCCTCGACGTTGCCCTGCATGACCGTGAGCGGCGTCCGCAGCTCGTGGGTCACGTCCGCGAGGAGCTGCTTCCGCTGCGACTCGTTCGCCTGCAGCCGGGCCGTCATCGCGTTGAACGCGTGCGCGAGCGACCGCATCTCACGCGGCCCGCGCTCGGTCACCCGCGCGTCGTAGCCGCCGGCCTCGACGCGACCGGCGGCCTCGATCAGGTCGCCCACCGGTGTCGCGAAATTGCGGAACGTGCGGCCCAGCAGGACGAGGATCACGATGACCACCAGCGGCACGAAGAAGAACGACGGCGCGCCGGGATGATCGAACACCGACGGCTGGCCCTCGGGACGGACGAACCCGATGGCCCCCGCGAGTGCCCAGAACACCGTGAACGCGCCCGTGATCGCGAGCACCAGCACCGTCAGGAACACGAAGAACATCCGCCGGTACCAGCGGCGTTGCATCGCGGTCGCCCGCGGATGCCGCGGCGGCGGGAACGGCTCGCTCTCCGGCCACCACGGCGGCCGGCTGTCGTACCCGCGCCAGCCGCTCACCGGTCGTCGTCTCGGAACCGATAGCCGACCCCATGGACGGTCTGCAGGTACCGCGGCTCGCGCGGATCGGATTCGAGCTTGCGCCGGATGTTCTTCACGTGCGCGTCGATCGCGCGCTCGTACGACTCGAATGCGACGCCGTGGACCGCGTCGAGCAGCTGTGACCGCGTGAACACCCGGCCCGGCTCGCGCGCGAGCGCCGCAAGGAGCTGAAACTCGGTCGGGGTGAGCTCGACGTCGCGCTCGCCTGCGCGCACGCGCATGCGCGGCATGTCGAGCGTCACGTCGGAGGCCCGGATGATGTCGGAGGCCGGAGCCGGCCGCTCGATCCGCCGCAGGACGGCGCGCACGCGCGCGACGAGCTCCTTCGGGCTGAACGGCTTCGTGACGTAGTCGTCGGCGCCGAGCTCGAGGCCGACGAGCTTGTCGGTCTCATCGGAGCGACCGCTGAGGATGACGATCGGCACGTTCGAATCTCGCCGGAGGGCGCGCGCCACGTCGAGGCCGTCGAGCTTGGGCAGGCCGAGGTCGAGCACGATCAGGTCCGGCGCGTCGGTCCGGGCGCGGGTGAGCGCCTCCGATCCATCGAAGGCGCTCACGACCGCGAAGCCGGCGTGCTCCAGGTAATCGCGGGCGAGCTCGACGATCTTCGGTTCGTCGTCGACGACGAGGATCGTCTTCATCCCGCGGATGCTACTGACGCGGCGGTGCCGAGCGGTCGGTCGGGACGGAGGCGTCCCCGTGGGCGCGCTTGTGCCAGTCCTCGAACCGGTTCGGCACGCCGTGCTCGTCGCTGTACCAGCCGCGATGGCCGTAACCACGCCCGCCGCCGATCAGCGCGCGCATCAGCGCGAAGAACAGGAAGAGGCCGAGGATCGGGAACAGGAAGCCGAACGGGAAGAAGCCGAAGCCCCACCCGTAGGGATGGCCGTAGTAGGCCACCGCAGGCGCGGTGCCGCCGGTCGCCGGCACGACCACCTGTGCGGCGCCCTGGGCGATGCCGGCGTCGTATGCGCCGACGGCGATCGCGCCGCCGAGAACGACGATGAGGATCGCGATGAAGATACCTCGCGCGTACATGGATCACTCCTTATCTGTTTGGCATCTCGTGATGCGTCCCCAACGCTGGACCCGCGATGTGGAGGGATCGTGAACGCCGGACGGAGGCCTAGCGGAGCACGCTCGCCAGCCACCGTGCGGCCGCGTCGATCGCCTCGGCCTCGCGGCTGCCGTACTCGTGGCCGGCGCCCCGCAGCACCACGAGATCGACCCGCGGGTTCTGCCCGGCGATCCGCTCGAGCACGGCGAGCGGCCCGAGCTCGTCGCGGTCGCCCTGGACCACGAGCGTCGGGCACGCGATCGCCAGCAGGGCGGCCTCGTCGGCGGGCCGCGGCCGCCCGGGCGGGGAGATCGGGTGGCCGAGGATCACCAGGGCATCGGGTGGCTCCGCTGCCGCGAGGAACGCGCACATCCGTCCACCGAATGACCGCCCGACGAGCGCGACCGGCCCGCCCGATCGCTGCACGAGCGCGTCGCGGGCCATGCGGAGCTCCTGCTTCTCGGTCAGATAGTCGCGGCTCGGCCGCTTGGTCGAGAACGTGATGCGCGACGTCGCGATGCCCTCGGCCTCGAGCCGCGCCGCGAGCCGCTTCAGCAGCGGCTGCTCGGCCGTGCCGCCGTACCCCGGCGCCAGCACCGCGCAGGTCAATGCTTCTTCGTCGCAGGGGCTGCGGCCCTTCCACCCCGGGGCGCGGCCGCCTTCGTCTCGCCGGCCGTGAAGGTCTTCGCGGGGAGCTTCTGCGCGAGCTTCAGCGCGGGCGCCAGGAGGTCGCCGACCGTCGCGAGCCGATCGGGCAGGTTGGCGATCGTGAACGCGTCGGGCCGGCCGAGGCCCTCGATCTCGTCCCACCGCAGCGGCGCGCTGACCGGCGCGCGGCGGATCGGACGCACGCTGTACGGGCCGGCGGTCGTCTTCCCGCGCACGTTCTGCAGGTAATCGACGTAGATCCCGCGGCGGTCCTTCTTCGCGAAGGTCAGCGTGACGAGCTTCGGAGCCTTCTTCTGCGCGGCCTTGCCGACCTCCTCGACGAAACCGCGCGACTCCTCGAACGAATAGCGGCGGGCGATCGGCACGAGCACGTGGATGCCGCGTGAGCCGGTGGTCTTCGGGAATCCCTCGAGGTCGATCGAATGGAGGATGTCCCGGACGATGAGCGCGGTCTCCTTCACCTGGGCCCACGTCGAGCCGGCAGCCGGGTCGAGGTCGATCATCGCGAAGTCGGGGTTGTCGGGCTTGTCGATGCGTGAGAGCCATGGATGGATCTCGATGGCCGTGTAGTTGGCCATCCACACGAGCGTGGCGAGATCGTTGCCAAGCACGTAGTCGATGCCACCATCACGATCGGCGGCCGCATCGGTCCAGCTCTTGATCCAGCGCGGCGTGAAGCTCGGTTTGTCCTTCTGATAGAAGCTCGGCCCGCTGATCCCGTCGGGGAACGGCTTGAGCGTGAGCGGGCGATCGCGGATCACCGGCACGAGATAGGGCGAGACCTCGGTGTAGTACCGGATGAGGTCGGCCTTCGTGTACCCGTCCTCCGGGAACAACACCTTCTCGAGGTTCGTCAGCTTGATGTCATGTCCGTCGATCTTCAGGACCGCCGGCGTTCGCGCCTTCGCCACCGCTGATACCTCCGCCGGCGCGTCGGTCCGCGCGGCCTTCTCGGCGCTGCGCTGCGCCTCCCTGGCCGTCGCGGCAATCTCCTGGCCAGTGCACTCCTTCGGATCCACGTCCGAGCGAAGGCCGAGATAGACGGGATGGCGGAGGGTGCCGTCGCGGGTGAGCTCGACGTACCGGACCTCGCACACCAGATCCGGGAAGCACCACGTCGCCGGCTGATTCACTTTCGGCGCGACCGCGAACGGCGACGTCGGCGCTTGATGCTCCGTCAGCGTCCCGAGCAGGTCGCGGAGCGTGCGATCGTCGAAGCCCGAGCCGACGTGCCCGACCGGCATGAGCTTCCCGTCCCGATACGTGCCGACGATGAGCGCACCGAGCGTGGAGTGCCGGTCGCCCTGGCCGGCGGTCCAGCCCCCGATGACGCAGTCCATCGCCTTGAACGCCTTCACCTTCACCCACGCGGCGGACCGGCCGCTCACGTACGGCGCGTCCAGCCGTTTCGCGACGATGCCCTCGAGCCCCTGCTCGCGGACCGCGTTGAACAGCGCGATGCCCGAGCCCGGAAAACCCTCCGACAGCCGGATGGCCCCCATCGGCTCGAGCGCGGCCTCGAGCCGCTGCCGCCGCTCGCGGAGCGGACGACGGGTCAGGTCCTCGCCGTCGAGATAGAGGAGGTCGAAGACCTCATAGATGACCGGGACGCTCTTTCGCAGCCGGCTCACGGCACCCTCGTCGCGCTGATGCATCCGAGGCTGCAGCCGCTGGAAGGACGGCACGCCCTTGGCGTCGAGGGCGACGACCTCGCCATCGAGGATCGCCTGGTAGCCGCCGGTGAGCGCCTCGGCCGCGCCGTGCGCTTCTGGGTACTGCTTCGTGCAATCGAGCAGGTTCCGCGTCTGCAGCCGGACCTCGCCGCCGTCGACGAACGCGAGCGTACGCACGCCGTCCCACTTCGCCTCGTAGGTGAACTGCGGCGAGTCGAACGGCTCGTCGGCCGTGATCGCCAGCATCGGCTCGATCTTGCGGTCGAGCGGATCGTCCTTCGGTGGCGTCCCGTGCATGATCATCAGCCAGTCACGGCCCTCGTGCGCGGTGGTCTGCACGATCACGTACTCGCCCGTCAGGCGCGTGCCGTGGAATTGGATCTTGTACTCACCGCCCTTGTCGCCCGAGCCGGGCTTCTCGAGCAGCAGGTCGTACGTCCCCTGGTCCCAGATCGTCATGGTGCCCGCGCCGTAGCCGTCCGGGATCACGCCGTGGAACGTGAGGTACTCGATCGGGTGATCCTCCGTGTGGACCGCGAGGCGGCGCTTGCCGGCGGCGAGCGGCGGCCCCTGCGGCACGGCGAACGAGGCGAGAACCCCGCGCATCTCGAGCCGCACGTCCCAGTGCAGCCGCGTCGCGTGATGCCGATGCACGACGTACCTGGGCCGCGCGGGCGCCGGCTGCAGGCTGCCCTTCGGCTCGGGGGTCTTCTTGAAATCCCGCTTCTTCTGGTATTCGGTCAGACTCACGGCCTACGCATTGTCAGGGGAGGAGCCCATGTCGTCGTTCACGGATCTCGCCGACACCTTCCTGGCGGAGGAGTTCGCCGAGTCTCCGGTGCTCGCGAGCAGCCTCGGCCTCACCGCCTACGACGAGCGCCTCGACGATCTCTCCGCGGACGCATTCCGGCGCCACGAGGAGCGGTCGAGTGCGTGGCTGAAGCGGTTCCGCGCGCTCCCCGATGACAGCCTGTCGCCCGCGGAGCGGATCGACCGCGACCTCGCGAGCTCGATCCTGCGCGGACGCGAGCTGGTCGCGCCGCAGCGCAACTGGCAGAAGCAGCCCGCGACCTACCTGAATCCCGGCCTGCAGGGGGTGTTCTCGCTGTTCCTCCACCGGCTCCGCCCGGAGAAGGATCTCGCTGACGCCGCGCGGGCGAGGCTCGCCGAGGTGCCGCGGGCGCTGCGCCAGGGCATCGACAACCTCGACTTCACGATCGTCCCGCGGATCTACGTCGACCGGGCGATCGGCCAGGCTCGTGCCGCCGCGAAGTACGCGCGCGAGCTTGTTCCCGAGGAGGTGAAAGACCCGGCGGCCCGCGAGGCCCTCGCCGCGGTCGGCGCGGAGGCCGGCGACGCCTTCGACGCGTTCGCCGCGTTCCTTCAGGAGAAGAAGGAGAAGGCGGCCGGCGACTACGCCGTCGGCGACGCCCTCTACAGCGCGCTGCTCCGCGAGAAGGAGCTGCTCCCGTACGACGCGCGCGCCCTGCGCGAGCGCGGTCGCGAGCAGTACGACCTGCTGGCCGCGGAGGCGCGCCGGATCGCGAAGGAGATCTCGGGCAGCGAGGACTGGGCCGGACTCCTCGTGAAGCTCAATCGCGTGCACGCGCCCACGCCCGAAGCGATGCGCGACGAATACGCGGAGTGGACCGAACGAGCCCGCTCGTTCCTGCGCGACACCGGCCTCGTGACCTTGCCTCGCGGCGAGACCTGTACGGTCGAGCCGTCGCCGCCATTCCAGCGGCCGATCCTGGCGGTCGCCTCGTACAACCGGCCGCCGGCGTTCAGCGATTCGCTCGCCGGCCATTTCTTCGTCCCCTATCCGCCGGACAACACCCCGCCGGAGGAGGTCCAGAAGCGGCTCGAGGGGAACTGCAGCGCCGGCATCCCGACGACCGCGGTGCACGAGGCCTATCCCGGACATCACTGGCACCTCGTGATGGCCCACTTCAACCCGTCGAAGCTGCGGCAGGTCTTCAACACGCCGTACTTCTCCGAGGGCTGGGCGCTCTACGCGGAGCGGGTCATGCGCGAGCAGGGCTTCTTCACCGACCCGAAGCACCTCCTCTATCAGTACGAGGCCACGATCTTCCGCGCGGCGCGGATCATCGTCGACACCAGCCTCCATCTCGGGGAGATGACCTTCGACGAGGCCGTCACGTTCATGGTCGAGAAGGGGAACCTCACCGAGCCGAACGCCCGCGCCGAGGTCGGCCGCTACTGCTCGTGGCCGACCCAGGCGTCCGCGTATCTCACCGGCATGCTCGAGATCGTCGACGTCCGGACCCGCTGGCTCGCGAAGCGCGGCCAGGCCGACATCCCCGCCCTCCGCGAGTTCCACGACAAGCTGACCTCCAGCGGTGCCTTGCCCACCAGCCTCGCGGAGCGCGCGCTGGCGATCTAGATGGAGCGGGTCCTCGCGGCCGTCGCGATCGCGCTGGTCGTCTGGATCGGGCTGATCGTCCTGCTCATCGCCCTTGGCCGGCGCGCGCTCGCCCGCGAGCTCGCCACGCTCGTCCCGAATCTCACGCGGCTCTTCGCCGGCTTGATGCGCGATCCGCGCGTGCCACTGCGGGCGAAGGTCGTGCTCGGCGCGACCGCGCTCTACCTGGCGATGCCGATCGACCTCATCCCGGACTTCGTCCCGATCGCCGGCTCGCTCGACGACGCGATCGTCGCCGCCTTCGCGCTGCGCTTCGTCGTGCGGGCGTCGTCTCCGGAGATCATGGCCGAGCACTGGCCCGGCGATCCCGCGACGCTGCGCCGGATCCTCTGGCTCGCGCGCGCGTAGCGCCGCCGACCGCGTGACCACTTGACCACTTGACCACTTGACGGGGGGCTGTACGCTGCGCGCTGCAGGCTGCGCGACACAGGGGCGGAGGTGAGCGGAGTGCCACGGTCCATTTGGAAAGGCTCGATGCAGTTCGGGATGGTGAACATCCCGGTGCGGCTCTATCTCGCGACCGAGAGCTCGTCGAAGGTCTCGTTCCACCTCCTCTGTCCCGACCACAAGTCGCGCATCAAGAACAAGCGTTGGTGCCCCGAGGGCGATCACGAGGTCGCGTGGGGTGACGTCGTCCGCGGCTATGAGTACGAGAAGGGCAGCTACGTCATCCTCACCGACGAGGACCTCGAGAAGCTGCCGCTCGAATCGAGCAAGGCGATCGACATCACCGGATTCATCAAGGACGAGGAGCTGCCGGGCTCGCTCTACTACCAGAGCGCGTACTACCTCGAGCCCGAAAAGTCGGCCCAGAAGCCGTACGCCCTGATGAAGAAGACCCTCGAGAAGACCGGCCAGATCGCGATCGCGAAGTTCGCGCTCCGCGACCGCGAGCGGCTCGTGTCGGTGCGCTCGCTGGACGGCGCCATGGTCATGAACACCCTGCACTGGCCTGACGAGATCCGGAACACCGAGGACCTCGATCTTCCGAGCGACATGAAGGTCTCGCCGGCCGAGCTGAAGATGGCCGAGAACCTGGTCGGCATGATGGCCATGGAGTTCGACCCGTCCGAGTTCCGCGACGAGTACAAGAAGGCGCTGGAGAAGGTCGTCGAGGCGAAGGTCGAGGGTCGCGAGGGCCTGGTCGAGGCGCCGGAGCCCGAGGCCGAGACGACCGTCGTCGACCTCATGTC
>Ga0075435_100000792_pt1 | contig 19649 bp, 23 predicted proteins | sample RhiMethybrSRZTD4_FD_75302 | JGI IMG/M metagenome (GOLD analysis project Ga0075435, IMG submission 75302) | Populus rhizosphere microbial communities from Tennessee, USA - Rhizosphere MetaG P. TD hybrid SRZTD4 | ecosystem: Host-associated > Plants > Roots > Rhizosphere > Soil | place: USA...
CTGGTTCGCCATCCGCCAGCGCATCAGCGGATACATGTCGAGCGGCATGAAGCAGGCGGCGTGGCCCCAGTACTCGAACAGCTCGCGTTTGCCGTGCGCAAGGTCGTCGAGCGCCGAGGTCGGGTACGGCCCGTAACGGGAGAACGTCGGCAGGTAGTGCGCGCGCGCGAGCACGTTGACCGAATCGATCTGGATCGCGCCGAGGCGCGCCGCCGTCTTGCGCACGTGCGCCGCCCCGGCGCGTGCCGGCTTCTTCTCCGCGAACCCGAGCGCGTGCAACGCGAGCCGCCGCGCGTCAGACGAGGAGAGATCCTTGCGTGCTGCCGAAGGCATGGTACCGGCTGGCCTCATCGTCACCGTCGAGGCAGGAGTATAGTCTGCCGATGCGGCGACTGCGATTCCTTGCGCTGATGAGCGCGCTGTGCACGATCGGGGTGGCGACGCGGGTGCCGATCCGGGCGGACGCCGGCGCCAGCTACAGCGACCTCACCGCGCTGTTCACCGAGTGGCGCGCGTTTCAGCAGCCCAAACCGGTCAACGGCGTGCCCGACTACTCGGCCGCGGCGATGGCCGCGCAACAGCAGGAGCTGACGCGCTTCGTTCAGCGGCTCCGCGGCATCGACCCGACGGCGTGGCCGATCCCCCAGCAGGTGGACTACTACCTCGTGCGCGCCGAGATGAACGGGCTCGACTTCGATCATCGCGTCCTGAAGCCGTGGGTGAACAACCCGGCGTTCTATGTGACGGCGTTCATGGACGAAAGCGACCAGCCGGCGCGTGAAGGGCCGCTCGCCGCCGGCGGCGTGAATCTCTGGAAGTACCCGATGCCGGTCTCGCCCGCCGACGCCGCCGCGATCGACACCGGCCTGCGGCCGATTCCCGCGCTCCTCGACCAGGCGCGCCGCAACCTGACGGGCAACCAGAAAGACCTCTGGCTGCGTGGCATCGAGGCCGTCAAGGGGCAGAGCGCGGATCTCGGGCGCTTCGCGGATCTGCTCGGATCGGCGCAGCCCGCGCTGGTCGACACGGTGCGCAAGGCGAAGAGCGCCACCGATGCTTTCTCCGCATGGCTGGAGTCGAACGCCGCATCCAGAACGGCGCCGTCCGGGATCGGCGTCGACAACTACGACTGGTACCTGAAGAACGTCCAGCTCGTACCGTATACCTGGCGCGACGAAACGACGCTGATGGAACGCGAGCTGGCCCGATCGTGGGCGTCGCTGGCGCTCGAGGAACGGAAGAACGCGAAGCTGCCGGCGCAGCCGCCAATCGAGAGCGCGCCCGAGTACGACGCGAAAGCTGCCGCCGCGCTCGCGGAGTACATGGCCTTCCTGAAGCAGAACGCGATTCTCACCGTCCGCCCCTACATGGAGCCCGGGCTGCGCGCGCATCTCGGCCGCTTTCCGCGGAGCCCGCGCGAGTTCTTCAGCGAAGTGGACGTGCGCGACCCGATGGTGATGCGCACCCACGGCTTCCACTGGTTCGACAAGGGATGGATGGCGGAGGTCGGCCACCAGAGCCCGATCCGCAAGGTGCCGCTGCTCTACAACATCTTCAATACGCGCACCGAGGGCTTCGCCACCGCGTTCGAGGAGCTGATGCTCGAGGCCGGCATGTTCGACGCGCGCCCGCGCTCGCGCGAGCTGATCTACATCCTGGTCGCGGAGCGCGCCGCCCGCGCCCTCGGCGATCTCTACATGCACGCCAACCGCTTCACGCTCGAAGAAGCGTCGCAGTTCGCCTCGGACAACACGCCGCGCGGCTGGTTGAGCATGAAGGGAAATCTCGTCCGCGGCGAGCAGCACCTCTACCTGCAGCAGCCCGCCTACGGCACGAGCTACGTGATCGGCAAGGTCGAGACCGACCGGCTGATCGCGGCGCGGCGGCGGCAACTCGGCGACGCGTTCACCATGCAGCGCTTCATGGACGAATTCACCGCTGCCGGCCTCGTGCCGATCTCGCTGCTGCGATGGGAGCTGACCGGCGAGATGCCGCCTGAAGTCAGGTGGATGCTGGCCCGCTGAGCCGCATCTCGTTGGTGATCACGAACCCCAGCCGCTCGTAGAGGCGGCGGCCGTCCGGCGAGGCGTGCAGGACGACGCGGCGGATGCCGCGGACGGCGAGCGCATCGAGGACCGCGTGCATCAGCGCTTCGCCGACGCCGCGGCGCCGCCACGCAGGCTCGACGTACACGTTGAGCACGATCGCCTCGGGCCCCAGCTCGAGGTCCTCCGTGCCCGGACGCGGCCGCGGCAGGATCGGCCGCAATTGCACGCCTGCGCCGCCGACGATCGACGGCGCCGCAGAGCCGTCTTCGGCGACCCACGCGAGATACTCTCCCCGCGCCATCGCGACCTCGAGAAACGACGCCGTCGCACGCTCGAGCGAATCGCTCAAGTGCGCAGCCAGTTGCCCCATGTCCCGGAACATCCCGGCGCGATGGCGGGCGAGAACGGGAATGTCGCTCGGCTCGGCCGGGCGAATGCGGTACCTGCCGGACATCGTCAGCATCGTATCCGACCTGTGAACCGAGACGCTCCCCATCAGTAATTAGACACGGACACGATCGACATGACGCCGGCCATTCGCGCCGCGGCCGCTTCCGGCCGCGCGTCCGCCATCGACATCGCGGCGGCCGCATGCGCCGTCGCATTCGTCGCCGTCCTCGCCCTCTCCGCGTACTGGGACCGCACAATCCGCGTGCTCCACGCGCTGGAGGCGTTGCCCTACCTGGCCAGCGCGGTGCTGTGCCTGCGGCAACGCAGGTTCGGGTACTTCCTCGGAGCGGCGAGCGGCGGCTTCTGGCTGTGGATGGCCGGGACGCTCACGACATTCATCCGCAACGGCTTCGGGCGTGTCGGCATGCTGATCCGTACGGGGCACGTGGATAGGCCCGATGTCCTGATCGCGGCGCCGGCGGCCTGTGCCGCTGGCGGCCTGGTGATCTTCTGCCTCTGGGGTTACATCCGCCGCCGGCGGCTGTCGTGGAACGATGCCGTCCTGCTCATCGCGACGCTCGGCATGGTCGCCGGATTCTTCATCGGGATCTTCGCCGCATTCGCGCCGCAGTACCTCGGGATGTTCAAGCGCCTGCTCGGTTGAGCGCGCCGATCACTGCCTGCGCAGATCGACCTTGCGGACCGTTTCGTTGCCCGGAAGCAGCCGCGCGGTGCCGGTCAGTTGCTTCCCGTCGACAGTCAGGCGCCAGACGACCTTCGTGCGCGGCGAGGCGAACTCCACCTTCCAGCAGGCTTCCGCCTTGTCGTACTCCATGTCGAGCTCGCCCATCGGCACGCGCTTGCCGTTCACGATCTTGTCCGCGACCCAGTGGACGGTGCCAGGCTTGGGGCCGGCGCTGAACTCGTAGACGACCTGTTCGTCCTGGCACGCCGGCGCCGCGACCCGGTCGGTGCAGGTCGACGTGCCCCGCCAGAGGCCGATCACTTGCGCGGGGTCCTGTGCCGGCATTGGCGCGATGACGACGAAGAGAGCGACCAGGAGAGGCGCGTGCTTTGCTGTCATTTATTCCTCGAACGACCGCGAGTTCTGGAAGTTCGTCGACGCTACGGCGTCCGCACGGCGACCCGGCCGACGACGCGGATCCAGTTGACCCGCCCGGCGTCGTCGCGGACGAACTCGATCGACTGGCCGCGGTCCGGCCCGTCGGTGACGACAACACGATCGGGGCCGTAGAAGGCGACCGGGGAGTCGCGGCCGGCGGCGGCGCTCGAACGATCCTGGACGATCAGCCTCCCGCCCTCCGCGCGCACCACGTACGAGTTGCTCGGACGCGTGTAAGTGCCGACGTAGGGCGCGGGATCGGGCTGCTTCGCGAGGGGCTCGATCGACGGCAGCGTCTCCACGAGTCCACGATGCGCGATCGCCTGGTTGGTCGCGTAGGCCGCGCCGAGATAGGACTTCAGCGCGTCGCGCTCGACATCCTGGATCACCTTCCAGCCGGTGCTGGCATTGGTCAGGATGGCGATGGCGAAGTTGCGCTCCGGGACGATTTCGAGCAGCAGGATGTGCCCGCCCAGCGTGCCGCCGTGCCCGAACGTGCGTATCGGCCCGACCTGTCGGATGTGCCATGCCAGCCCGATCTCGTCGTCCGTTCCCTGCTTGCGCAGTTGCGCCGTCCGCATCTGCTCCAGCGACTCGCGCTTCAGGACGCGCTCGCCGTTGGCCGCGGTGCCGTCGCCCATGTGGAAACGCGCGTAGGCGAGGAGATCGGTCATGCACAGCCCGACGCCGCCGGCGGTCACGCTCGACGAGGGCATGAACGGCCGCTGCAGCCGCGCCTGGCCGTCGCGCGTGATGTGGCCGCTCGCGAACCGCTGCACGATGAACTCGCCGGCCGTCGTCCCCGCGTGCTCCAGTCCAAGCGGGCGGAACACGAGATCGCGGATGGCCTGGTTGATCGACGACCCCGTCACCACTTCGATGACGCGTCCCGCGATGCTGAAGCCGGCGTTGTTGTAGCTCCACGCCTTTCCGGGCGGCGCCACCTGCATCAGGTCGGTGATCGTGGTGAGAAAGTTCTTCAGCGTGTCGGTGCCGCGATCCGGCCCCGACACCTGTCCTTCCCATCCGCCGAGATGTGTCAGCAGGTGCCAGACCGTCACGTCGCGGCTGACCGCTTCGTCGCGCACCTTGAAATCGGGGAGGTAGGTGCGGACGGGAGCCTTCAGGTCCACCTTGCCCTGCTCCACGAGCCGCATCATCGCGGTCGCGGCGAACGTCTTCGAGATCGACGCGATGGGAAACACGGTGTGCGCGGTGACCGGCAGCGGGTCCTCGAGGTTGGTCACGCCGAGCCCGCGGATCGTCGTCGAACCATCGGCGACGATACCGAGCGCGACGCCAGGCACGCCGTACTCCTTCATCTTCGTTTCGGCGAGCGACGCCAGCGCGTCGAACTTCGGATTCGCGGCCGGCGCCTGCTGCGCGCGCGCCACGCTCCACGACAGCGCGATGGCTGCGGCGCCGAGGCAGACGGCGAGTCGTCGGTGGATCCGGTGAGGCATGGGCGATCGGAGGGCGGCTATTTGCGCGTCAGGCGGAACGCGGCCATCTCCTCGCCGTTGCGGACCAGCAACACGTCGCCGGCGACGACCGGATGGTTCCATGTCTTCCCCGTGATTGCGCGCACGTGCCCGAGCTCCTTGAACTCGTCCGGCGTTGCGCTGACCAGCGCAAGATCCCCCTCTTCCGAGATCACGAGCAGCAGATCCTGGTCCGCGAGCAGCACGAGCTGGCCGCCGCCATAGCGCCCACCCTTCCACGTGCGCGCGCCGTCGGCGAGATCGATGCACGCCAGGATCGTCCCGTCGAAGCCGTAGGCATGTCCCTTGTGGACGACGAAGTCGTTGAACCACGGTTTCAGGCGGTTCGAGGTCCACTTCTCGTCGACCTTCCAGCGATCGGCCGCGTGCGAGACGGCCAGCCGCCGCACGCCGCTCGATTCGTTGATCGCGAGCAGGATGCCGCCGTCCGCGGTCAGCGACGGCTGGACGATCGGATAGCCCTTCCACTCGTACTGCCACAGTGGCTTGCCGTCGGCCGGAGAGACGCTCGTAAGGCCGGTGCCGCTCAGGTGCACGATCTGTTGGACGCCGTCGATCGTCATCACCTGCGGCGAGACGTAGCTGTCGGCCTCGGCCGGTCCGGTCCAGCGCTTCTGCCCGGCCGCGGCGTCGTAAGCGACTAGCACACCGCTCGTCGCGACGACGACGAGGCCGTCGACGACCAGCGGCGATCCGGAGAACCCCCAGTCGGGCGTCTTCGCGCCCGTGTCGGCGGCGGCGTTGTGCGACCAGATCAGCGCGCCCGACGCCGCGTCGAGCGCGTTGACGATGCCGGTGGCGCCGAGCGCATAGACGCGGCCGTTGTCGATCGTCGGGGTCGCGCGCGGGCCGGGCCCGCCGTTCGACTCCCAGAACCGCGCGGGATCGTGATGGCGCCAGACCGGCTTGCCGGTCTTCACCTCGTAGGCCGCCACGATCTCCTCGTCGCCGCGCTGCTCCTGGGTGTAGAGCAGATCGCCGCGCACCGCGAACGACGACCAGCCAGGCCCGATCGGCCGCCGCCACAACTCGACCGGCGGCGTCGCCGCCCAGTCGGTGGCGATCGCCGCGCCGTGGACGACGCCGTCGCGCGCGGGCCCGCGGAAGCCGGGCCAGTCGGCGGTCGCGCCCGCCTTCGATGCGGCCGACCGAGGTGACACTGGAGCCTCAGGCGATGCCGCCTCGGTCCGCGCTTGAGATGGAGCGACGACCGCCGCGGGCGTCGGTGCGGGTGCTGGTGCGGATGCAGGAGTGTTCGCGGATGTCGGCGCTGCGGCCGTCGGCGGCGCCGGTTCGTCGTTCGCCTGCGCCAGCAGCCGCTCTTCTGCCGTCCTCGTCCAGCGCCAGGCAAAGTCGTGCTGGACGTAGCCGCTGAATCCGCCCGTGCGCACGAGCACCCACGCGGCGCACGCGATCGCGACCGCGGCCAGGAGCGCGACACGTCGCTGCGTCTCGGGCAGGCGCGCCGTCGCCACGGCTGCCGCGACGAGCGCGACGCCGACCAGCGGAATCGCGTAGATGGGAAACATGTAGCCCATCATCCCGGTCGCGATGGAGACATCGAGGAAGCGCGACGTGACGAACATCGCCAGGACCGCAACCAGCAGCACGGCGCCGCGATCGATCCACGGCGCGCGGCTGAAGAACAGCCACCAGATGGCAATCGCGAGCCCGAGCCCCGGCCCCGCGAGCACAGCGATCGGCGTCGCCTGCGGCGCGGCCAGTGGGAGGAGCAGCTTGAAGAACAGGATCGCCGCGGCGAGCACCACACCCGGCCTCAGCCGCAGCGGGCGCGGGGGCGCGCCGACGAGGGTGTCGGTCATGGTGCGTCAGTATGCCACTAGTCGATTCCCGGCCGCGGCCGATCGTCGCTCAAGGCTGCGGCGACGGCGCGAGCGCGCGCCACTTGACGACGTCCACGCCCTTCACGAGCAGCCAGAGGCTCAGCGACAACTCGCCGACGAAGGCCGGCAGCAGAATCAGCGGAAACAGTCGCGATGCGACGGCGGGAACGAGCACGAGCGCGAAGCTGTTGACCAGATACGACAGCCCGGCAAGTTGCATCAGCCGACCGAGGATGCGCGGCAGGAAGCCGGACCTGAAGATCAGGTATCCGTGGACGAGAAAACAGAAGCCGAGCACCAGCAGCGCGACGCCGTAGCCGTCGGCGTGCGCCCTGATCGCCAGCCGCGCCAGCACCTGCTGCTGCTCCGCCGTGAAGGCGTTCAGGTACGGCGCCGGGCCGAATGGATACACCGCGGCAAGGAGGAAGAAGACCGCGACCGTCTGCACCGTCAGCGAGACGATCCTGAGGAACGTCGCCAGGATCGTGAGCTCCCTGCTCACCGGCCGCAGCAGCACGTAGTAGATCATCGCCAGCGTCAGCGCGCACACCACCGCGGCGAGCTCGGCGGCGATCCCCGCGCGCCACAGCGGCTCCGCTGCGATGATGCGCGCCGCGGTCGCGGCGGCGTCGCCGGACACGATCATGCGGTCGCGCGTGACTTCCGCGAAGAGGCCCAGGGCAATGAGAACCAGATAGAGACCGCCGCCCGCGCGGGCGTACCGTTGCGGCGCCGCAAACACCGTGGTAGTCGTAGACATTCTACTACCTCAGACGTAGACAATCTACGGCTGGTTCCGCATGCGGACGGCACGCGGGCGTCAGCGGGATCGCGCGGCCGCGCGTCGCGCCTCGGCCTCGGCCAGCCAGCCGCGGCGCAGCGCGTCGGGTGGAACGTTCGACAGGTACGGCTTGATGTCCAGGATCGGCGTGCCGTCGAGCATGTCCACGCCGGCCACGCGCAGACGGCATCCCTCACGGCCGAGCAGTTCCACCGTCGTCAGGCCGATCGGGATCGGCCGTTGCGGCGATCGCGTCGCGAAGACGCCGTGCGGCCGATCGTCGGCGGGCGGCCACGCGGTCAGCTCGACACCGCTGACGCGATCGAAGACCCAGATCACATACAGATGCGAGAACCCCTCGATGTCGGCCAGCCCGGCCTCGAACGCGGGCGCGATCTCGAGCACCCCTTCGGCCCGGTGCTCGGCGCCAAGCCCCTTGGGGATCTGCGCGGTGTCGGTGAACGGTGTGCGAACGGTGCCAATCGGCTCGAACGAGAACGTCACGCGTTCATCTTACTTGCGCTGCGCGTTGCCGCCGCAGAGAACGACCGCGACGTGCTCGTCGGGCGCCGGCTCGTAACGCCCCGCGAGCAGCGCCGCGAATGCCGCGGCTCCCCCCGGCTCGACGAACAGCCGGAAGCTCTCCCACAGCCGGTTCTGCGCCCGGACGATCTCCTCGTCCTCGACGAGAAGGACGCGCTCGATGTGCTGCTGCGCAATGGGGAACATCAGCTCCCCGACGCGCCTGGGCGCCAGCGAATCGGCGGCAATGCCGCCCGCCGGCGCGTCGACCGGGCGTCCCGCCTTGAGCGCTTCGGTCAGGGTCGGCGCGGCGACCGGCTCGATGCCGATGACCCGCACGCCGGTGTCGGCGTACCACGCCGCGATGCCGCCGACGAGCCCCCCGCCGCCGACGGCGACCAGCACCGTCGCCGCGTCGGGCGCCTGCTCCGACAGTTCGCGCGCGACCGTTCCCTGCCCGAGCAGCGTCTCGAGCTGGTCGAAGGCGTGGATCTGGAGCGCCTGCGAGTCCGCGGCGAACGCTTCGCTCGCGGCGAGCGCGTCGGCATAGCGATCGCCGGTGACGACGACCTCGGCGTGGCAGGCGCGGATGGCGTCGACCTTGACCGGCGACGACACCGTCGGCACGAAGATCGTCGCCGGGATCCCCAGGCGCTGCGCGGCATGCGCGACGGCGATGCCGTGGTTGCCGCCGGACGCGGCCACGACTCCGGCCTGCGGAATCTGCCGCGTCAGGAGGTTGGTAAATGCGCCGCGCGCCTTGAACGAGCCCGCGTGCTGCACGAACTCCAGCTTGAAGGTCAGCGGAAACGGCCCCAGGCCGACGTCGCTGCCGCTCGCATGCAGTACCGGCGTCCGGCGGATGTACGGGCGGATGACCTCGTGAATACGCGCGATGTCGGGTCGTGTCAGGCCGGGGATCATGAGCATCCTGCTATCGAGCCATTCACGGCGGCACCGGGCAAGAGCCACCGGGTCAATGGCCACTACAATGGGCGCACGCTGATCCTCTTTTTCGTCCTGGCGTACGCGATGACCTGGACGCTCTTCATCGCGGTGGCTGTCGCGATTCCGGCGCGGACCGCGCCAGGATACGCCCTGGTCCTGGCCGGCGCCTTCGCACCCGCCATCGTCGCACTATTACTGACGGCGTGGAAGGAAGGGGTTCACGGCGTGCGGGCACTGATCGGGCGCATCTTCATTGCCGATGTCGCCGCGCGCTACTACCTGTTCGCGGTCTCGTACATGCTCAGCGTGAAGCTCACCGCCGCGATGCTGCACCGGGCGATGCTCGGCACATGGCCCCGGTTCGGGGACGAGCCGCTGCTGCTGATGCCGCTCGCGGTGGCGTTCTCCACTCCGTTCCAGGCCGGCGAAGAGCTCGGCTGGCGCGGTTATGCGCTGCCGCGGCTGGCGGCGCGGTTCGGCCTCGCGCGCGCCAGTCTCGTGCTCGGCGCCATCTGGGCGTTCTGGCACCTGCCGCAGTTCTACATCGCCGACGCCGACACCTACCATCAGCCGTTCATCGTCTGGGGGGCGCAGGTCGTCGCCGTGTCGGTGACGTTCGCGTGGTTGTATGCGAAAACCGGCGGCAGCCTGCTGCTGGTCATGCTGCTGCACGCGGCCATCAACAACACGAAGGACATCGTCCCGGCGGGCGCCGCACCGCCGCCTGGCGTCTTCAGCCTGCATGCGCCGGCCATCTCGTGGCTGACGCTCGGGCTGCTATGGGTGTGGGCGCTCGTCCTGCGGCGCTACGCGTGGCCGCCTGCCGCGGCGATCGAGGCCGCAACCGCGCGCGGCGCGCGCGTAGGATAATTCATCCGGTATGCACACCACCGACATCGCTACCGCCCTGTCACGTGTGTTCTCAGAGCTTACGGACGGCCCGCGCCACAAGCTGGGGGTCGTGCTGAATACGGGCGACGGCGGACTGCTGCGATCGCTCGACAAGCTGAGCGCCGGCGAGGCGTCGGACGCGGTCCACGGCGGCGCGACGATCGCGGCGCACGCGCAGCATGTGCGCTACGGGCTGTCGCTGATGAACCGGTGGGCCGCCGAAGGGGGCAACCCGTTCGCCGACGCGACCTGGGACGCGGCCTGGCGCATCTCAACGGTAAACGACGCGGAATGGCAGGAGATCCGGGACGGGCTGCGCGGGGAGACGGAGCGCTGGCAGCAGGCCCTTCGCACCCCGCGCGAGGTGACGAACATCGAGCTCACCGGCATGATCGGGAGCGTCGCCCACCTTGCCTATCACCTTGGCGCGATCCGTCAGATTGCGACCGGGGCGCGTGGGCCGAAGGAAGGCACGTTCTGACCGTTCAGTGCCGCTTGAAGAACTGCACGGCGCGCTCGTGCTTCTCGGCCGCGGCGCGCGAGGAAAACGTCCCGAGGTTGCGGCGGCGGCCCGTCTTCGGATCCTTCTTGCGCGAGTAGAGGCGGTACTGGCCGGACGCGAGCTTGCGAATCATCGGGGAACCCTCACATCCTCGATCACGTGGTCATCATCCGCCGCGCGCCGCGCTCCAACGTCAGCAGCACCCACGTCACTACCGCGGCGAGCGCCAGCGCAGCCAGGTATGGCAGCCTGACCGCGAAGTCCGGCGCGGTGATGAGGTATACGTCGGACGTCGTGATGGGGATGCGCCAGACGGCATCGACGGCGCCAGCCCCAGGACCGACGTGAAAACCGGCGACGCTCGCCTGCACCCAGTTGCCGCCGAGATGCAGTCCCCAGCTTAACCCACCGTGAGCGGCAACTGCGCCCAGGCGCAGTTGATCAACGACCTTCTCTGTCCTGTTCTACCTCGTCGAAGCCCGGCCGGCGGAACTCCATGGCTCGTGGGAATTCGCTGCTCATCTGCTCACCGAGCGTGGCGAGGCTGGCTGCCAGGACGCCCGCCGCCTCGTTGCCGGTCGCCGCGGCGATGACGCGCCACGCGCGCTCGCTGCGAGCGATGGAGATGCCCGCGACCTTCGCCGATCCGTTCCAGTCGCTTTGCATCGGATCTTCGTCCCGTCCGCCGTCGGGACATTCGTCGCGGCCATCGAGCGCGCGCATGATCTTGACGTGGATCAGGACCTGATCCCAGGCGACCACTTCGAGCGCCTCCTGAACGCCGGCGTCGCTCGCGCCGCACGTGTCGCGGTACTGCCGCAGCCACCGATGCGCGGCGATCGCATAGTCGTGCGACGCTTCCGCAACCGCGAGCTTCTCAATCCGGGCACGGCGCGCGTCCATCTCGCGGCCGACCTCCTCGAGCTCCTTCTCGGTTGGCTCGAACCCTTCGAGCGCCTCGGCCATCCGCTCGTGCAGCGGCTGTTGCGGCTGCCCTCCGGGCACTCGCGGCGGACCGATGGCCAGCTCGATCGCAGCCTCGAAGTTGCCGTCGCACATCGCCAGCGCGGAGCTGACGGCAAAATTCGAACACCGCGCGGTGAACGCGCAGCGTTCGCACCAGCGGTCGCAGTAGGCGGAAATGAAGTCGATGTACGGCCTCGGCATGGCTACCAGCGCTGGTCCGCGCACGCGGTCCAGATGCGTCCGCCGGTGTCGTGCGCGAACACACCGCGGAAGAACGCCTGCTGCAGTGCCTCGACGTCGTGCCCTTCGGGGGCCGAGACGATGAACTTCGGCCGGTGGACGGCGAAGCCGGCCGGATCGTGGTGCGGGCGGTAGGGCACCGCCATGCGCATCTGGCGGACGCGATCCCGGTACGACCGCAGATCCAGGATGACCGCATCCTTCCGTCCCGCCGGCGTCGTCACGAAGCCGTCGAAGGCGATGACCGCTTCGTCCGCGCCGGTGTGATTGGCGTCGAGCCACGTTTGTCCCTGGATCGCGATCGCATCGGGCGTCCGCGCGGTGAGCACGCTGAGCGTCGGCGCCCGCGACGCGCATCGCGCGAACGCCAGCGGCAGCAGCGGCTGGCGATCGAACAGACAGCACACGGCCTGCGCCGCGGCAAAGCCGGCGAGCTCGATGCATTGGTACATGCCGCGCCACGTAGCAGCTTTCACGCCATGCTGCGCGAAAAGCTTTTTCAAGGAGTTACGGCATTCTCGCGGCTGCGCGGTGAGTTTCTCCGGGAACGCGATGCACGCCGCCGGGTAAGGCCTGCTCGCGTTCATCGAGGGGCGCTAACGATCGTCGGTCAGCCTCGGGATGAAGGCGGCGAAGTCCTGGCGGCCCGATGGATCGACCGACTTCACGAAGGAGTACTGCGTCTTGATGTGCGAATAGCCAAGATGCTCGTAGAAGCGATGCGCCTCCGTTCGCGCGTCGCTGGACCAGAGGCGGACGATGGAGCAGCCCTTCTCGACGGCCCACGCTTCCGCCCGCGACATCAGCAGCCGGCCGACGCCCTGCCGGCGCAGCGATCGATCGACGACGAGGCCGGCGATGACGACGAAGGCGCCGGTCTCGACGAAGTCGAAGATCACGGCGTGGAGCCAGCCGGCGGGACGTCCGCCGGCTTCCGCGATCAGGAAGCGGTGATCCGGCCGGTCGAGGATCCGCGACAGGCGATCCGCCACTGTCCGCGGCGCAGACTCGTAGCCGAGGTGGACCATGAGTTGCGCGATCGCGTCGGCGTCGCCGGACTGCGCCGTCCGCACGTCGATGCCGTCCATCATCACGCTACAGTAGCCCGAGTCGTCCGCGCCCGGACGTTCGGTATGATCTGACCGTGTCTCTCGTGCGCTCGCAGCCTGACGGCGACGACATCGACCGGTTGCGCGCGCGGCTGGCCGAGCTCGAAGCGGCGCTCGCCGAACGCGCTGCCGAAATCACCCGCGCGAGAGCGGACCTCGCCGCCTTCAGGATCCGCTACCGCAAGGAAGTCGGACGGCTCCACGAGGAGCTGGACGACCTGGAGCGCGCGATCGCGGAAGCGGAACTCGGCGAAATCGGCAGGCGCCTCGAAGGCGAACCCGATGCCGCCGAGCCGCGGCCTGTCTCGTCCCGATCCGAGGCAGCGCCGCGATTCACGTCCGACGCCGTGCGCCGGCTCTTTCGCGACGTGGCCAGGACCGTGCATCCCGACCTGGCCCGCGACGAGCAGGCGCGCGATCGCCGTCATGCGCTCATGGTCGAGGCCAACCGCGCCTACGCCCTGGGGGACGAAGAACGGCTCCGCACCATCCTGGAGGCGTGGGCGAGCAGCCCGGAGGCCGTGCTCGGCAGCGACCTCGACGCCACGCGAGAGCGGCTGCTCCGCCGGATCGCGCAGATCGAGGAACAGCTCGTCGTCTACGCCGGCGATCTCGACGCGCTGCGCGACTCCCCGCTGTGGCAGTTGAAGGCGATGGTGGACGCCGCCGCCGCGCGCGGCAAGGACCTGGTCGCCGACATGATCCGCCGCCTCGAGCGGGACATCATGGCCGCCAGGAATCGTCTCGACGCGATGCAGTGGAACCCGTGACCTCGCCGGAACGTCCGCACTCGCGCCGCTGCCGCAGGACCTCGTAGAGCGCGATCCCGACGCTCGTCGACAGGTTCAGCGATCGCACGCGCGACGAACGGATCGGCATCGACACGAACCGCTCACGATAGCGCTCGTGGATCTCCGGCGACAGGCCGCCCGTCTCCCGGCCGAACACCAGCACCACGTCGTCGGCGGCCCCGAGCGGCGCGTCCCAGAACAGCCGCTCGGCCTTCGTCGAGAAGAAGAACGGCTCGCCGAGCGACGGCATCGCGGCCGCAAACGCCGTCCATTCCGGCCAGACGCGCAGATCGACGTGCTCCCAGTAGTCGAGACCGGCGCGGCGCACCTGTCGTTCCTCGAGCGAGAAGCCGAGCGGCTCGACCAGATGCAGCGTCGCCCCGAGCGCCAGGCAGGTCCGGCCGGCGTTGCCTGTGTTCCAGTGAATCTCGGGCTGGACGAGGACGACGTGGATGGCCACCGGACTTACGCGTCGAGGTATCTACTGCTTCAACCGCGACAGGGCGTCCTCGAACAGCGTCCTGACATCGGCGAGCGTCGTCCTCGGGTCGTTGTTGTAGTCGCGCAGGCGATGCTCGTAATTACGGCCGGCGGAACGCCGATCCACCAGCTCTCGGACCACTTCCATCGCCGGCCGGCGGTGATGAATACCGCCCGTCACTTCACGCGTGGCCCGGAGCATCGCGCAGTAGATGCTCCAGGTCTTGTCCTCGTCGCCGCATTGCCGGTCGTCGGCCCGATCCCAGACGGCGTCGGAGCTGAGGATTGCCGCGGCGCGGACGATGATTGCCCGATCCAGATCGGAGGGAGGAACCGTCTTGCCGGCTGCGATATCGAAGGTCAGCGTGTCGGAACTCGTGGAGGCGTGGTCGACGACGAGCCAGGTCAAGCCTTCAGGCCTGAGGATTCCCGATCCGCCGCGGTAGACCTCGAGCTCGACGACGACCGACGCGTCCTGCGCACGCATGTCGCCCGCATAGACAGCGACAGGCTCCGCGTCCCCTCGATAGCGGCCGCTCTTCAGCGACGTGGCCGGTGACAGCGTGAGGGCAGGTGTTCTCCCGAGGAGTCCCGGGCACACGCCCTGCCACTTCTGGTCCTTTCGGTGGAGCTCGCAGTGGACGGTGGCCGCCGCCGGCGGCTGCGTCATGACGCCAAGCAGGAGGAGCCCGACAAGCCTCATCCGGACGAAGATTACCACCTCCAACTGCGCCCAGGCGCAGTTGCGCATCTCTTGTTAGGAATCGCCCATCACGACAGACTACCTCCTCTGTGACGGCCGAACTCGGTGACAAGGGTCGGTTCGCTGACCTGATGGCGGCGTATGCGGCCCCGATTCGACGGTTGTGTGCCGCGTATGCCGAGAGTCCGGCGGACCGGGAGGATCTCTTCCAGGACATCTTTCTCGCCGTCTGGCGTGCCCTGCCGGGGTTCCGTCGCCAGGCGAGCGTGCGCACCTGGCTGTACCGGATTGCGCACAACGTCGCCTTGACGCGGCGAACTCGCAACCGGCACCGCCAGTCTCGGGAGAGCCCGCTGGACCAGGAGACGGCTGCGGCCACGGACATGGATTTCCGGCGCCTCGCGCTGAAACGGGCGATCGCGGGCATGGCGCCGGGAGATCGCACGCTGACGGTGTTGTGGCTGGAGGGCCTCTCGGCAGCCGAAATCGAGGATGTCACGGGCATCAAGGCCGCAACGGTCGCGGTTCGTCTGAGTCGAATTCGTAAGCGCCTCCACCCGATCGAGGTGTCGAGATGAGTGACGATGCACGCTGGTTGTCGGCTGTCTGGATGTCGGACGATCCCGCCAAAAGGGCGGACGTCACGTCGGCCATCGACGCCGTCCTCGAGAGGGACCGCGCCGAAGCCGACCGTGAGCACCGCACCCGCATCGGGTCGCTGGCCGCTCTGGCGTTGCTCCTCCCGGTGGTGCTCTGGGCTGCCGCGCACGGCGTCACGCCCCTCGTCCGCGGCGCGTACGCGTTGATGGCGGTTGGCGTGGCCGTCATCGGGACCGCCGAATGGCTCTATCTCGAATGGTCGAAGCAGGCGTTGCCGGGACCGGTCGATGCCCGCTCGCAGCTGCAGAAGACCGCATTCATGCTCACGAGACAAGCCAGGCTCCTGAGTACGTCGGCGATCTGGGCCTCACCCGCCTTCATTGGCGCCGCCCTGATCGGTGGCTGGCTGTTTCGCGAGCGCACGCACGCGGAAGCGATCGCCGTGTGGGCCCTCACGGCCGCTGGCTGGCTGGCGGCGGGACTGGGCACGATGGCAGTGGGTGCGAGACTCACCCGGCGACGAGAGCAGCTCGAGCAACTGCTGGCCGAATTGGAGTAGATCTCTGCGGCTCGTCACCGGGATTGCCGATTGCGGCTCGGCCTGGCAAAGACCGCCAGCGTACTGCCGACGGCGCGTCCATTGGGATTGTCCGAAGACGTATTGACCAGCGCGGCCTTGCCGGTCGCCGGATCGGCGAGGACGAGCGACGTCGAGCCGCCGCCATCGATGTTCAGGGCATTCCACACGGCGAACTTGTCGATCAACCACGCGGCCACCTCGCCGACCGACATCCCGTCGCTGCCGCCGCGCGCGTCCACCGTGAAGAGCGTCAGCGTGCGACCATCCCTCGACAGCCCGATCGCCGAGCGCGCCGTGACGACGTCGTACCACGAGTGGCCGTCGGCGTAGTCGCGCGGACCACCCGGCGTGAGCACCGCCTCCGGATGCGCGGCATCGCGATAGTGCGGAATCGTCACGACCCCATCGGTCACGATTTCGGCCGAACCGGCAACCGTCGTCCACAGCTCGACGGCTTCCTTCACGTGGCGGCCGTCCGGCTGAGCGGGATCGCGATGCACGATCGAGGCGTGGTTGCGGCGATCGATGTTGATCGCCGGCGCGTCGGCGACCAACGCGTACGCCTGCTCGGGAGTCTCGAAGGCCGAGAACACCCGTCCCTCGGAGGCGGCGAGACCGATCAGCCAGGCGGAGGTGTCGGTTGACGGGAACGGCAGAAAAAAGTGGCCGTTGATCCCGGCCTGCGCGTGAACCTCGCTGACGAACGCCGCGCTGCTCTGGCGGATGGTTTCCCGCGGCCCCGCCGGCGGCGTCAGCGTCAGCCGGATGCCTGACGCTCGCAAGTCGACCTGGATGACGTGCGTCCGGATCGGCCGCGGCGTCGTGGTCGATGCTTCGATGTAGGTCAGGCCGGCATAGGGATGCGTGGTCGTGAGCGGCGCCGCGGCCGGACCGCGTACCAGCGCCGCGATGGCGAGGGCGACGAGGAGAGACGAGACCGATGTTCTCAAGGCGAGAGAAACCATGGGAACTGCGCCTGAGCGCAGTTGCGCGACGCCGCCGCCGTTACTCCGTCAGAACGGCCGTGCCGCTGGCCGACACCATCAGCATCCCGTTGTTCGCGCCGAGGACCTCGTAGTCGAGATCGACGCCGACGACGGCGTTGGCGCCGAGCGATTGCGCGTTCGTCTCGAGCTCGGTGATGGCGAGATCACGCGCCCGTTTCAGTTCCCTCTCGTAGGTGGCCGAGCGGCCGCCGACGATGTCGCGGATGCCGGCGAAGACGTCCTTGAAGACGTTCGCACCGAGAATCGCCTCGCCGGTGACGATACCGAGGTATTTCGTAATGCGCTTCCCCTCGACGTTGGGCGTGGTGGTGACCAGCATGATGTCCTTTCGTTACTGGCGGCTCGTCAACGACACGGCCAGGGCGATCAGCGATTTCACGCCGGGGACGATGCTGTCCGCTTCGGCGTACTCCTCCAGGCGGTGCGGCGTATGCTCCAGCGTCGCGCCGATCGCGACGGCGGGAATGCCCATGGCGACGGCGTTGTTGGCGTCGGTGGACCCGACGTCGGCGGGGACGATCGCGGGCGTCCCTGGCCGGCGGAAGTGGTTGCTGACGGCGAGTGCGGTCTGCACCAGCGGGTCGTTGAGCCGCTGCTCCTTCGTCCGGGCGCTCGAGTAATCTCCCAGCGTCGTCTTCTCCGTGCGGAAACCGACGCCTTCCTGGTCGGCGGCGCGCCGCGCGGCGCCTTCCACCGCCTGCTCCAGCCTGGCCTGGGTCGCGGTGTCGAGCGAGCGCAGATCGACGGTGAACCAGGCCTCGCGCGGCACCGCGTTGACGACCGTGCCTCCGCCGAGCATCCCGACGTTGGCGACCGGCAGCTTGAACGTATCGAGACCCTCGGCAACGGGCGGCAGCGGGACGTCGTAGACGGCGGCGATGGCCCTGGCGACGGCTTTCGCCGGGCTCGGGCCGCCGCGGCTCTCCATCGTGTGCGCGCCAGGCGAGGTGTAGAGGAACTTGAACTGGGTGATGCGCAGCGCGCCGTACCATACCTGGTTGGACCCGACGTCGACCGCGGCGAACATGTCCGGCTTGTAGCCGCTCGTCTCGAGCCAGTGCTTCGCGCCGAGCAGGCCGACCTCCTCCTGCACGCTGGCGAGAAACACCAGATCGCCCTTCGTCTTGACGCCGCCGCGAGCCAGCGCGCGGAACATCTCGAGCACCGCCATCAGGTTCGAGGTGTCGTCGCCGATGCCCGGCGCGCGCAGGATGTTGCCTTCGCGCTTCACCGACAGGTCGGTGCCTTCCGGGAAGACCGTGTCCATGTGCGCGCAGAACACGACGGTCGGGCCGCCGCCTGAACCCTTGCGCACCCCGCTGACGTTCGAGATGTCGTCGACGCGGATGTCCGTCAGCCCGATCTTCTCCATCTCGCCACGGATGTACTGCGCGCGCGCCTGTTCCTTCCGCGACGGCGCCGGGATCTCGACGAGGTGGATCCATTCGTCGACGATGGCGGTGGCGCGATCGTCGACCGACTGCAGCGCCTTCTTGACGTCCGGCCGTTCGAGCAGCGCCGGATCGAACCAGCCGGTCTGGGCGAAGGCCGGCGGCATGATGGTGAGGAGAAGGACCGCGGCAACGATCGTCTCGCGCATGGCCCCAAGCATACGCGAGACGCACGTCACTCCGCGTCTTCCGGTGCTGGTTACTCGTCCCGCAGCGCGACGACAGGATCGACGCGGGTGGCGCGCCGCGCGGGGACGTAGCTCGCGAGCATCGCGGTGGCGATCAGGACGAGAGGCACAGCGGCAAAGGTCACGGCGTCGGTGGTGCTGACGCCGAACAGGAGGCTCGCCATCACGCGCGTCAGCGCCGCCGCGCCGATGAGGCCGAGCACGCTGCCGGCGACCGTCAGCTCGAGCCCCTGGCGCATCACCATGCGCAGGATGCGCGAGCGCTCGGCGCCGAGCGCCATGCGCACGCCGATGTCGTGCGCTCCCTGCGCCACGAGATGCGACATCACGCCGTAGACGCCGACGACCGCCAGGATCAGCGCGAACAGCGCGAACAGGCCGAGCATCAGCGTCGAGAAGCGCTGCCGCGCCATCGACGCCGACATTCTCGCGGACATGGTCTGCACGTCGAACGCGGTGACCGTGGGATCGATCTCGTGGATCTTGCGGATCATGTCGCGGGCGACGGCGGCAGGATCCGGCGACGCGGTGCGCGCCACCTGGTAGCTGGCCCACGTGCCTGGCCGATACACCACGAGGCGGCCGTCCACGTCGAGGCCGTACTGTTTCACCGTGCCGACCACGCCGACGATCGTCACCTTGCGGGCCGGATCGCCCCACACGTGCTTGCCGATCGCGTCGCCCGACGGCCAGAACCGCTGCGCGAATTTCTCGTCGATGATCGCCACCGGCTGCGCCGTCGTCTGCCAGTCGGCGTCGGTGAAGAACCGTCCCCGGACGAGAGGAATCCTCATCGTCTTGAAGTAGTCGGGCGTGGCGCCGCGCTGATCGACCTGCAGTTCCTGCCCCGGCTGCGGCGTCCATCCCTCGACGTTGATGCTGCCCCATCCGACCGACGAGGTGAACGGCAGCGCCGACACCGCCCCTCGCGAGACGACACCCGGCACCGACGCGAGCGCCTCGCCGGCAGCGCGGTAGAACTC
>Ga0075435_100000795_pt1 | contig 19625 bp, 12 predicted proteins | sample RhiMethybrSRZTD4_FD_75302 | JGI IMG/M metagenome (GOLD analysis project Ga0075435, IMG submission 75302) | Populus rhizosphere microbial communities from Tennessee, USA - Rhizosphere MetaG P. TD hybrid SRZTD4 | ecosystem: Host-associated > Plants > Roots > Rhizosphere > Soil | place: USA...
TACAGCTCGACGGCCGACGTGAGCCGATATGCGGCGAGATCCGTCGACGACCACACGACGAACGCGCGGTCGGTGGTCGGCGGATCGCCCGCCGTCAGCCGCGATCGCGCCACGAAATGCGCCAGCGCCGGCATCATGTCGATCTGATCGAGCGTTCTGCCGAGGCGCAGCTTCAGCTCGTCGCGCTGACGCACGGCCTGCGGTCCGTATTCCCCCGCGATGAGGAGCTCCTTGGCTTCCGTCGCAAACGCGAACAGCGAGGGGTACAACGCAATCGCCGGCACGAGGAGCGCCATGAAGAATGCGACGAGGCGGACTGCTTGCGATGCGCGCCGCAGCCGCGAGGCGAGGCGTGAGCTGGCGACCGCGAGCGCACCGGCGGCGCCGATCGCAACCCACAGCGCGACCGGCGGCACACGCGGTCCAGGCAGCGGCGCCAGGTTCGCGACGGCCGCCGCCCCCGCGAGCCACGCAGTTGCCGCCGCGAGCGTCGACGCGCGCGAACGCGGCGTCCGCAGGACGAGTTCAGGAAACCGAACCATTGCGGCAGCGGTCCAGAGCACGGATGCGTCCAGCAGCACGAGCGCGAATGCCAGACCGAGGCGCACGCCGCTGATCGGATGCAGTGAAAAGTGCAGGAGGTCGACGTCCGTGTGCGACACGACGCGCTGGACGATGCGTTCGTACACCCAGATAATCGTGGCGCCGGCCGCGCCCGCGCCGGCGAACAGCGCCACGCGGATCGCAAGCGTCGACATCGAAGTCGAAGCCATCGGCGGCCGCGGCCGCGCGACGCGGCGCCGCTCCAGCAGATCGATCGCGACCCACGCAAGCGCGGCGGTCGTGAGCGCCGTCAGCAGCAGATCCACCGGCGCGGCAATCGTGGTCCTGTCGACGAACGGCGCGGCCGCGTACCAGAACACCGACCGCGCCGCGAGCAGTGCGGCCACGAGCCCGACGGTGGCCATCAGGAACCGGCCCGTGTCGCGCGAGCGCTGCCGATAGTCGAGCGCCGCCGCCGCACACAGCAGCAGCGTGATTCCGAACACGGAGAGCGTCGCCGCACGCACGCTCTGCAGCCACTCCGCGCGGGCCGCGGCGATTGCCTGACGCGAGACGTCGGCGTGCGCCAGCGGCGTGCCGCTCACCGAACGAATGACGAACGAGTACGTGTCGCTCGACGCGACGTCGGATGTTGATTGGGAGTCGCCGCTTGCCGTCCCCGCGACGGATGTGGTCGACGTTCCGTCGACGTGCAACGTGACCGGAACGAGCGACGTCGGCAGGACGAATCGGTCTGCCACCCCGACAGGGACGCCGCTTCCGAGCGAGTATTCAGCGACCACCGTTGCCAGGCGCGAGGGTGTTTGGGCGGCTTGATCGGCGAGCGGCTGCACGCGGACCAGCCGGGGTCCGAGCGCGCCGACGTCGACGAAGAGCGTCGGCGGACCCTCGATCCTCGCGCGCGGCAGGTCGGACACGCGCCCCGCCCAGGCGAGCGGCGCGGCCGAGCCGTCGTAGATGGTGATGCCGCTCCGTCCGGCATCGGCGTCGGGCACCGCGGCATCGACCGCGCTGAACAGACGTCTCGCTGCGGCCTGATCGCGCGACGCGGCGCGGATGTCCTCGCGTTGACGCGCGGCACTCGCCGCTGCCGCGCCGAGCGTCGCCGCGCTCGCGTCGAACCGCTGGCGGAGCTCCGCTTCGACGCGCGACAACGCGGCGGAATCCGATGAGCCGAAGCGGCTGCGTTCCACCGCCCAGCCGGCGCCGGCAACGAGCAGCGCCGCGACGACGCCTGCTCCCGCGACGCGCATGATGAGGGGCACGATCACCAACAGAATACACGGTGGGCGCTATACTGACCGATTGCGGCTCTCAGCTGTCGGCTGTGCGCTGTCGGCTGAGAAAGCTGATAGCCGATATGTGACAGCGACACGACTCCGATCCAGTGGACATCAAGCATCTGCTCAAGCGCGGCGCGCTGCTCGCCGCAGCGAACTGGCCGATCGTCGCGATTCAATTCGTCGCCGAGACGACCTTTCAGGTACTCCTCGCGGTGCCGCTCGTCGGTGCGGCAATCCTGGTCGCGGTTCTGCTCGGCACCGACCTCGCCGATCTCCTGCAAGGCAGCCTGCGCGAGATCTTCACGACGATTGCGAGCGCACTGCTGTCGGAACCGGTCGCGCTCGTCGCGTTCATCGCCGCGTTCACCGTCGTGCTGTGCGGCGGATTCGTATTGATGTTTCTCGTGAAGGGCGGCGTTGTCGACGTGATGCTCGCCGCTCACGCTGCCGCGCCGGCGATCGAGCGAGCGCCGATCACGTTCGAGACGCTGCGCAGCGCGTACGCCTTCACGCTGCCGCGCTTCATCGAGGGATGCAGCCGCCTGTTCCGGCCGTACCTCGCGCTGGGCGTGCTTCTGATGATCGTCTACGCCGTGTCGGTCGCGAGCTACGTGGTGTTCATCGTCCAGGGCTATCAGATCGCGACGGGACGCGTGCTGATTGTCGGGTGGACCGTCGTCGCGGCGATTGCCGCCGCGGCGCTGGTCGGATGGATCACGTTGATCAACTTCCTCTATCTGCTGATGCAGATCGCGCTCGCGGTCGAGGCTCGGACGGTCGGCGAAGCAAGTCGTCTGGTCGCCCGGTTCATCCGCGCCGAATTTCGCGAGCTCGCAGGCGTGTTCGTCGTCATCCTCGCGCTCGTCGTCGGCGCGACGTTCGCCTCCGCGCTCGCGTGGTCGGGCGTCGGGCTGATCGCATTCGTGCCGCTCGTCGGGCTCGCGGTTTTTCCGCTCCAGATCGCGGCGCTGCTCGTTCGCGGCGTGCTGTTCGAGTTTCTCGGGATCACTTCGATCGGCGCTTACGTGACGCTCTATTCGGCACACGTCTCGCGACGCGCCGAGCATCTTGCCGAAACCGCCGCGTCACCTCTCGATCACCCGCCCGAGGTCAGGGCTTCGGCGTCTCGAACGTAATCAAGTTTGGCAGCGGCGACACCGGTCCAATCTCGGGCTCGAAGCTCCGCGTCACGAGCGTTGCCGTCGCGCCTTTCGCGATGTCGCGCGTGACGAACAGCAGGTACGGCGCCGGCAGGTCGTGATTCTCGATGACGTGCGGCGGCGCTCCGATTTCGGCGCCGGCCTGGATCTCGCCGGCGGGCGTTCCGTCCTTGAGGTTGTATCCGCGCAGCGGCGGCGCGAGGCCCGTCACGACGATCGTCGCCCCCGCTCGAACGGGTCCCGTCGTCGGTCGGAGCGGCAGCGGCCGCATCCACTGCTGCACGCCGGAGAACCGGTCGAGCGCCCGCAGCATGTTGTCGAACGAGACGAAGTACACGCGGCGTTCGTCGACGATCGGCGCACCGACGACATCGCCGCCGGTGCGCCAGCGCCAGTCCACTTGTCCGTCCTTCGTGAACAAACAATAGAAGTGGTTGTCCTTCGAGCCGACGTACACGCGATCGTCGAGCGCAAGAATTTCGTCGGCAGCCCCGCCGAGCTTCCTTTCCCACAACGGCTCACCCGATTCAATCTGCATCGCAACGACGCGGCCGTCGTCGGTGGGTACGTAGACGCGATCGCCCGCGAGCGCGGGCCTGGCGTGCGCCGGCGATCCGAGATCGCGCGACCAGAGCGGCGTGCCGTCCTCGCCACGAAACACCTGGATCAGGCCGCCGCGGGTGGCGACGGCGAGCCATCCGTTGTCCCACACCGGACCCGCGGCGATCACGTCGGCGAACGGCAGCCGCCAGACGATCGTTCCGGTATCGGAACGAATCGCGCTCAGCCCGTCCGCTTCGACGAGGAACACGAGCCCGCGCCCGGTCGCGGGCGCCGCGCGCGGCTGGGCGCTCACGATCCAGCGCTGGCGTCCGGGCAGAAGGTCGTAGGCGACGAGGCGATTCCCTTCGAGAAGAAAATACGCGCTCGATTCGTCGAACGCCGGCGCGAACGCGAGCTGACTGTTGAGCGGCAACGTCCAGACGGTCTGCAGCGGAAACAGCGACATCGGACCGCGGTCCGGCTTCGATGATTTCGACGATGGGGGTGGGAAGGGAGCGGACGGCTGCGATTGCGCGCAAAGCAGCGCGCACGAGAAGACAGCGAGGGCAACTGCACTACAACATATTGTGGTCGGACGAGCCGGCACACCGTTATAATAGCGTCAACCTCAGGCCCGCCGAGTGAACCACCAGACGATCATCGTTCTCGATTTCGGCTCGCAGTACACCCAGTTGATCGCTCGACGACTCCGCGAGCTGTCGGTGTATTCGGAAGTGTGGCCGCCCGACACGCCGGTGGAAAAGATCCGCGAACGCAACCCGGTCGGGATCATCCTGTCGGGCGGACCGAAGAGCGTGTCGGAACCGGGCGCGCCGACATGCGACCCCGAAGTCTACGCGCTTGGGCGGCCGGTGCTCGGCATCTGCTACGGCATGCAGCTGATGGCGCATACGCTCGGCGGCCGCGTCGCCCCGGCGCCGCAGCGCGAGTTCGGTCACGCCAAAGTCAGCGTCACGGCGCGGTCGTCGCTCTTCGCCGACGTCCCGGAAGAAATCCGCGTGTGGGCCAGTCACGGCGATTTCGTGGCCGCCGCGCCGGAAGGATTCTCCGTGCTCGCGACGAGCGCGAATGCGCCGGTCGCGGCGATGTCGAACGACGAGCGCCAGCTCTACGCGCTGCTGTTCCATCCCGAGGTGGTTCATACCGAACGCGGCCTCGAGATCCTTCGCAACTTCGCGTACGGCGTCTGCGGCTGCCGCGGCGACTGGACGATGGCGTCGTTCGTGGAGGAGGCGACGTCGCGGATTCGGAGGCAGGTGGGGAAGGGGCGCGTCGTGTGCGCGCTGAGCGGAGGCGTCGACTCCACCGTTGCCGCGATGATCATCCACCGCGCGGTTGGGTCGCAGCTGACGTGCATCTTCGTCGACAACGGCGTGCTGCGCCTGAACGAGGCGGCGCAGATACGCCGGCGGTTCGAGCGGCTGCAGCTCCCGCTCGTGTTCGTCGACGCGTCGCAGATGTTTCTGAATCGGCTTGCCGGCGTCGTCGACCCCGAGCGGAAGCGGAAGATCATCGGGGCCACGTTCATCGACGTGTTCGAGGAGCAGGCCTCGCAGCTCGGCCTCGTCGATTTCCTCGCGCAGGGGACGCTGTATCCCGACGTCATCGAATCGGTCGCCATCGTCGGTCAGTCGGCCGTGATCAAAAGCCATCACAACGTGGGCGGACTCCCGGATCGGATGCGGATGAAGCTCGTCGAGCCGCTCCGCGAGCTGTTCAAGGACGAAGTGCGTGCGGTCGGACGCCAGCTCGGACTCGACGAGGAGTTCGTGGTTCGTCAGCCGTTTCCCGGTCCGGGTCTGGCCGTGCGCATCCTCGGCGAGGTGACGCCGGATCGTCTGAACCTGCTGCGCCGCGCCGACGCAATCGTCGTCGAGGAAGTGAAGCGCGAGGGATGGTACGTGCGGCTCTGGCAGAGTTTCGCCGTGCTCCTGCCGGTGCAGAGCGTTGGCGTGATGGGCGACGAGCGGACCTACGAGCACACGATCGCGGTGCGGGCGGTCGAGAGCCGCGACGGCATGACCGCCGACTGGGCGCGGCTGCCGCACGACCTGCTCGCGCGAATCTCGTCGCGCATCGTCAACGAGGTCAAAGGAATCAATCGCGTCGTGTACGACATCTCCTCGAAGCCGCCCTCCACGATCGAGTGGGAGTAGCGCGGGCGTAGGGATCGGGGACTAGGGACTGGGGACTGGGGACTAGGGACTAGCGATTAGGGACTAGGGATTAGGGACTAGGGATTAGGGATTAGGGACTAGGGATTAGGGATTAGTTTGTAGATGGCCGATTTCGTTCACCTGCATCTCCACACGGAGTTCTCGCTGCTCGATGGTGCGTGCCGTATCGACGAGCTGCTCGACCAGGCGGTCAAGCTGAAGATGCCGGCGATTGCGGTGACCGAGCACGGGAACATGTTCTCGTCGGTCATCTTTCACGATCACGCGCGTCAGCGCGGACTGAATCCGATTCTCGGGTGCGAGGTGTACGTCGCGCCGGGCAGCCGGCTGGACAAGAGCGGGAACCCTGGCGCGACGCAGAACCATCTCGTGCTGCTCGCCGAGAACCTCGAGGGCTATCACAACCTGATCAAGCTCGTTTCGGCCGGCTACACGGAGGGGTTCTACTACAAGCCGCGCATCGACAAGGAACTGCTCGCACGGCACGCCAAGGGATTAATCGGATTGAGCAGCTGCCTCAAGGGCGAAGTGGCCGAGGGGCTGTCGCACTCCCAGGATCGCAAGGCGGTTGAAGCGGCGGCGACCTACCGCGATATTCTCGGCGCGAACAACTTCTTCCTCGAGATGCAGTGGCACGGCATCGAGGAGCAGCGGATCGTCAACAGCGGCATCCCCGCGATCGCGCGCGATCTGAAGTTGAATCTCGTGTGCACCAACGACGTGCACTACCTGCGGCAGAGCGACGCACACCCGCACGACGTGCTGCTGTGCATCGGCACCGGCAAGGGCTTCAACGATCCGAAGCGTCTGCGCTACGACGCGAAGCAGTTCTTCCTGAAGACGCAGGAGGAAATGGCGCAGGCGTTCGCGGATTTTCCGGATGCGCTCGCCAACACGATGCGCATCGCCGAGCGCTGCAACGTGCAGATCGCCGAGGGCGAGAACTACCTGCCGAACTTCGACGTGCCGGCCGGCTTCACGCTCGACGAATACTTCGAGCACGTCACGCGCGAAGGGTTCGCACAGCGTCTGCCGCGGCTGCAGCAGCTCGCGGCCGCCGGCGCGCTTCGGCACACGATCGACGAGTACGAGCGGCGCCTGTCGTACGAGCTCGAGATGATCAAGCGCATGAAGTACCCGGGGTACTTCCTGATCGTCTGGGACTTCATCCGCTACGCGCGCGAGCGCGGCATTCCCGTGGGACCGGGACGCGGCTCGGCGGCCGGCAGCCTGGTTGCGTACTGCCTGCGCATCACCGACGTCGATCCCATCGACTTCGATCTCATCTTCGAGCGCTTCCTCAATCCCGAACGCGTCTCGCTGCCCGATATCGACATCGATTTCTGCGAGCGGCGGCGCGGCGAAGTCATCGAGTACGTCACGCGGAAGTACGGCCGCGAGAACGTCGCGCAGATCATCACGTTCGGGACGATGAAGGCGAAGGCGGTGATCAAGGACGTCGGACGCGTCCTCGAGATGCCGTTCGCCGACGTCGACAAAGTCGCCAAGCAGATTCCCGCCGCGCTCGACATGACGCTCGACAAAGCGCTCGACGAGAGCGAAACGCTGCGTCAGATGGAGCAGACCGATCCGAAGGTGAAGGAGCTGCTCACGGTCGCGAGACGGCTCGAGGGGATGACGCGGCACGCGTCGGTGCACGCGGCGGGCGTCGTGATTGCGCCCAGGGCGATCACCGAATACGCGCCGCTCTACAAGGGGGCGCGCGACGAAATCGTCACGCAGTGGTCCATGAAGGAGATCGAGCGCGTCGGCCTCCTGAAGATGGACTTCCTCGGCCTCAGCACGCTGACGCTCATCTTCGACGCCATCGAGGAAATCAAGCGGACCACCGGCGTCGAGCTCGACATCGACACCGTTCCGCTCGACGACGAGAAGACGTATCAGATTTTTCAGGACGGCCAGACCTACGGCATCTTCCAGTTCGAGTCGAGCGGCATGCGCGACATTCTCCGCAAGGCCAAGCCGCAGCGCCTCGACGACCTCATCGCGCTGAACGCGCTCTATCGTCCCGGTCCGCTGCGGAGCGGGATGGTCGACGACTTCATCGCGCGCAAGCAAGGGAAGACCGAGGTCAAGTACGAGGTGCCGGAGCTCGAGCCGGTGCTGTCCGACACCTACGGCGTCATCGCGTATCAGGAACAGGTGATGCGCATCTCGAACATCGTCGCCGGCTTCACGCTCGGCGAGGCCGACATCCTCCGCAAGGCGATGGGCAAGAAAAAAGCCGACGTCATGCAGAAGATGCGCGCGACGTTCGTCGAGGGCGCGAAGAAGAACGGTCACAGCGAGAAGAAGGCCGCGCATCTGTTCGATCTGATGGAGCACTTCGCCGGGTACGGCTTCAACAAGTCGCACTCGACGGCATACGCGTTCCTCGCGTATCAGACGGCGTATCTGAAAGCGAACTACCCGTGGCACTTCGCGGCGGCGCTGCTCACGATCGAGTCGCAGAACACCGAGAAGCTTGCGCTGTATCTCGGCGAATGCCGCGATCGCGGCATCCCGGTGCTGCAACCGGACATCAACGAAAGTCAGCTCCGCTTCACCGTCGAGCCCGACGAGGGCGTGCGGTTCGGGCTGACGGCCATCAAGAACGTCGGAGAAGGCGCCATCGACTCGCTGCTCGAGGTCCGAAGGAAGCAGGGACGCATCACGTCGCTCGTGTCGTTGTGCGAGGATCTCGACCTGCGTCTGATGAACAAGCGGGTGTTCGAGAGCCTCATCAAGGCGGGCGCGTTCGACTCGCTCGCCAAGGGGACGCCGTACGAGCCGCTTCCGTCGCGAGCCCTGCGGCCGCGGCTGATGGCCGCAATCGATGCGGCGTGCGAGTACGGCGCGCGCGTGCAGCGCGACAAGCTCGAAGGACAGGCGCAGCTGTTCGGCGGCTTCGACGAGAATGAAACAACCGGTGCGAACGGACTGTCGCTGCCGGAGGTTGCGCCGTGGACGGAATCCGAGCAGCTCGGGTTCGAGAAGGAAACGCTCGGCCTCTACTGGAGTGGACATCCCGTCGACCGGTACGCAGCCGCGCTGAGGGAGCTCGGCGCGAAAAGCGTCGCCGACCTCGCCGACGCACAGCCGGTGCAGGAAGCGGGCGACAGCTGGGGGCCCGGCGGCCGAAAACCGTTAGAGCCCGACACCTCGGTTGGTGGCATCATCGCCGCGTGCCGCCAGCTGAAAACGAGGAAGGGCGATCGGATGGCGGTGTTCACGCTCGAGGACGCGCAGGGAGGCGTCGAGATCATCGCGTTCCCCGAGGCGTACCAGCGCAGCGCGAGCCTCATCGAGACCGGCACGATGGTTCTCGTACGCGGGAAACTCGAGCGCGACGATGAGACGGTGCGCGTGATCGCGACCGAGATCACGCCGATCGACAGCGTGCGCGAACGCATCGCGCGCGAGGTCGCGATTCACATCCGGAAGCCGGCCGATCGCAACACGCTCGAAACGCTCGGCGAGATCTTCTCGCGCCACCGCGGCGATCGAAAGGTGTCCTTCGAAGTCGAGACCGGCGAGCCGCCGCATCGTCTTCGCGTGAAGGTGGACGTGAGCTCGCAGATCCGCGTGCGCCCGTCGCCGGCGCTCATCTCCGAGGTCGAAGAGCTCGTTGGCGCAGGGGCGGTGGAACTCCGATGACACAAAGGACACAAAGGAAACAAAGGACACAAAGGGCGCAGAGAACGCAGAGAACGCAGAGAAAAAGAGGCTCTGCGGTCTCGGCGATCTCCGCGGTTTGAACAACGCTGACTTGGTAAATGGCGGCTGAAACCCTCGAATTCGAAGAGCCGATCGCGGTCCTGCTGAAGGAGATCGAGGCGCTGACGCTGCTGCCGCGCACCGAGCCGCGGGATCGCGAGATCGAATCGCTCCGGCGCCGCGTCGAGTCGATTCGCGCCGAGCTGTATCAGTCGCTCACGCCCTGGCAGCGCGTGCTCGTCGCGCGCCATCCGAGCCGCCCCGGTCTCGAGAGCTACATCCAGGCGCTCTTCACAGGCTTCACCGAAATCCACGGCGACCGCCGCTACGCCGACGACCCCGCCATCATGACCGGGTTCGCCGACTACAAAGGCCAACCGGTGCTGCTCGTCGGCCACGTGAAGGGAAGCGACACGAAGGAAAAGATCTTCAGGAACTTCGGCTACGCGCGGCCGGAGGGGTACCGCAAGGCGCTTCGCGCGATGCGCCTCGCCGAGAAATTCCATCGGCCGATCATCGTGTTCGTCGACACGCCCGCGGCGTATCCCGGCATCGAATCCGAGGAACGCGGCGTCGCCGAAGCGATCGCCGTAAACCTGCGCGACATGATGATGCTCGACACGCCAATCGTCATCATCATCAGTGGTGAAGGCGGGAGCGGCGGAGCGCTGGGCATTGCGGTCGGCGACCGCGTGCTGATGCAGGAGTTCGCGATCTACAGCGTCATCCCGCCCGAAGGATGCGCGGCCATCCTGTGGCGCGACGCGTCGAAGAAAGTGGAAGCCGCCGAAGCGCTGAAGCTGACGGCGCCCGACCTGCTGAAGGCCGCCATCATCGACGAGGTCATCGCGGAACCGGTCGGCGGCGCCCACACGAACCCCGCCGCCGCCGCGCAACTGGTCGACACCGTCCTCGTGCGCGTGCTGGCCGAGGTGAGCGCGCTCGACGGCGAAACCCGGCTCGCGCAGCGATACGACAAGTTTCGGGCGATGGGGAAGCTGGGGGCGGATTTTGTGGATGAGGGGGAGTAGTCAGGACTCGGAGGAGTAGATCCTTCGCGGGTTTTTTCACCACAAAGGACACAAAGGCAGAACAGGTTTTACTGAATAACGATCGAAACGCTCAGAGCTCAGACTCGGGACCATTGATTACACGGCGGATTCCGTCTCGCAGATGCGGGACGTTGAAATTAGTGAGCAGACCTAGCTTCAGACCGGTGAGTCGCAGGTAGGACAGCAGCTGCGCGGTGTGGACGGGTAGCAGTTTTTCAACGCACTTCACTTCGACGATTAGGCATTTTTCGACGATGAAATCGACGCGGTAGCCTACGTTTAGCCGGATGCCGTCGTAAACGACGGGTAATTCCACTTCATGTTGAACGTCCAAGCCGACAGCGAGAAGTTCGTGCAGCAGGCACGCGTGGATTGTGCTCTCGAGTACGCCTGGGCCGATGGCGGTATGAACCTTGAGAGCACATTCGATAACCTTGTGACTCGTGTCATTTGGCTTGAGAAAAACTTTCTTTGTGGCCTTCGTGTCCTTTGTGTCCATTGTGGTGAAGAGTTCCCTATGCTGAAGCAATCGACAGGCCCGCGCTGATGCCGACGACTGGTCTTCGCTGGGACACCCTCGCCTGTGATGACGCGGCCTCGAACGAGCTCGCCTCGGCGTTGGGGATTGCGCCGGTGGTGGCGCGGCTTCTGTGTCAGCGGGGGCTTGGCGATCCGGAGGTGGCGCGGAAGTTCCTCAATCCTTCGCTCGATCACCTGCACGATCCGCTCGCGCTCGCGGACATGCGGGTGGCCGTCGATCGGATCATGGCGGCGATCGCGCGCAGGGAGCGGATTGCGATCCACGGCGATTACGACGTCGACGGCATCACATCGACCGTCATTCTGCGCCGCGCGCTCGAACTGCTGGGCGCCGATGTCGTGCACTTCATCCCCGAGCGGTTGAAGGACGGCTACGGGCTGCTGCCTGCGTCGATCGAGCGGCTGCACGCCGACGGCGTCGCGCTCGTCATCTCCGTCGACTGTGGCATTCGCGGCGCGGAGGCGGCGCGGCGCGCCCGCGAACTCGGCCTCGATTTGATCATCACGGATCACCACGAGCCTGACGCGGCGCTGCCGGACGCGCTCGCGATCATCAACCCGAAACGGCACGACTGCAGCTATCCCGACAAGTACCTCGCCGGCGTCGGCGTGGCGTTGAAGCTGGTGCAGGCGCTCTGCCGCCGGGCCGAGCGCGAGCAGTGGCTGCCCGGATTCATCAAGGTGGCGGCCATCGGGACCCTTGCCGACGTGGTGCCCCTCGTCGGCGAGAACCGCGTCATCGCGAAGGTCGGCCTCGACATGCTGTCGCGCGGTCCGCACAAGATCGGACTGCGATCGCTCCTCGACATCTCGGGCCTGACCGGCAAGACGATCGACAGCTATCACATCGCCTTCCTGCTCGCGCCGCGCGTCAACGCCGCGGGACGCATGAGCACGCCGGACATCGCGACGCGGCTGCTGCTCGCGGCCGACGAAGCAATGGCGGAGGAAGTGCGGCAGCTCGCGATGCAGCTCGACGGCGAGAACCTGCGGCGTCAGGAAGAGGAAGCGGAGATTCTCGCCGCGGCAAAGAAGATCGTCCAGACCGATCCGGACATCGGCGCGCGCTCCGTGCTCGTCGTCGCCGGCGAGGGGTGGCATCGCGGCGTCATCGGCATCGTCGCCTCGAAGCTCGTGGACGCGTTCTGCCGGCCGGCGATCGTGTTGTCGATTGAAGACGGCGTCGCGCACGGGTCGTGCCGCAGCATTCCGAAGTTCGACATGCTCGGCGCGCTCGAACGCTGCGCGGGACTCTTCATCCGGTTCGGCGGCCACAAGCAGGCCGCGGGGCTCGCGCTCGAGGCGGCGAGAATCCGTGAGCTGCGCCTGGCGATCAACGACGTCGCCGACGAAATCCTCGGTCCCGAAGATCTGATGCCGCGGCTCCGGATCGACAGCGATTTGACCTTCCGCGCCATCACCGGCAGCGTTGCGGCGGGCATTACCGCGCTCGCCCCGTTCGGCGCCGGCAACCCCCGCCCGGTGTTCGCGGCCCGCCGCGTCGAGATCATCGACGGTCCACGGAAGCTGAAGGAACGCCACCTCAAGATGGCGCTGAAGCAGGACGGCCGGATCTTCCGCGCCGTCGCCTGGCGCGCGGCCGAGCGCCACGACGACCTCACCGACCTGGTCTCCCAGAAAGGCGCGCTCGACGTCGCCTTCTCGCTCGAGCAGAACCAGTACAATGGTGAGACGTTCGTGGAATTGAGTATTGCGGATTTCAGATTGCGGATTGCGGATTGATTGTGGAGTGTTGATTGGGCGATGCGGAACGAAGGCCCAAAGGGCCACCGATCCGCAGTCCCGAGCCGATCACTCACCAATCAATCCTCAATCACCAATCACATCTGAATCCGCAATAAATCCGCAATCCGCAATCCTCAATCCGCAATGACTCCCTGGCAACGCAAGGCTCGGCTGCTCGTCGCGGTGTTCGCGATCGTGTTCGCGGCGCTGGTCGCGTGGCAGCTGAAGCCGCGCGTCGCGCCGCCCGCGCCTCCGCCCGTCGTGCACACCGACCCGGGCGCCGTGTTCGAAAGCACGGGCGGCAAAGTGGAACGCGTCAAGTTCTCCAAGTCCGAAGTCGTCGTCGAGTATCAGCGGCAGCTGTTGTACGCGAACGGATCCGCGAAGCTCTTTGGCGTGACGATTCACACCGACGAGCGCGGCGGCAACCGCACCTTCACGGTCACGGGCAAGGAAGGCACCGTCGGCGAGAAGGAATCGACGCTCGTCCTCGACGGCGACGTGCATGTTACGGCGTCGGACGGTCTCACCGTGCAGACCGATCACGCCACTTACGGAGACAAGGACGGCATCGTCCGCGCGCCCGGACCGGTGACGTTCGCGCGCGGGCGCATGAACGGATCGGGCGTCGGCATGACGTACGACAAGGGGCGCGACGTGCTCACGATCCTGCAGCAGGCCGTCGTGCATATCGGTCGCGACGAGAAAGGCGATGCGGGGGCGGATGTCACGTCCGGGTCCGCCGAGTTCGCGCGCCGCGACAGGATTGTGCGTTTCGCCTCAGCGGTGAGAATCGACCGCGGTGGTCAGCTCATCGAGGCCGAGAACGCGACCGCGTTCCTGAGCGAAGACTCGAATCGGATCGAGTCGCTCACGCTGGTGGGGAACGCGCGGATCACCGTGGCGCACCCGACGCCCGGCGCCCTGCAGGCGATGAGCGGTTCGCAAATGACGTTGAGGTACGCGTCGAAGGAGCAAGTGCTTCAGCAGGCGGAGATCGTCGACGGCGCGACGATTCAGGTGGCGGGCGAGGCGGGCCAGGCGGGCCGGGAAATCGCGGCAAAAACCATCGACGTGACGCTCGCACCCGACGGATCCACCCCGACCGCCGTCGTCGCGCGCGAAGCCGTCCGCCTCGTTATTCCGCCCGACGCGACGACAGCCGCGCGTACGATTCGGGCGGCTGCGCTCGACGCAAAAGGACAGGCGGGCCGCGGCCTCACGCGCGCCGTGTTCACCGGCGGCGTCGACTACCGCGAGAGCGGCGCGAACGCGAATCGCGCCGTCAGTGCCGGCGCGCTCGACGTTGGCCTCAAACCCGGGCTCAGCTCGTTCGAGGACGCGCGGTTCTCGCGTGCCGTCCATTTCGAAGAAGGCAGGATGAAAGCCGTCGCCGCGCTCGGCCGCTACGATCCCGACAAAGGGACGCTCGAGCTCAGTGGAAGCGAACCGGGAGCCGCGGCGCCGCGCGTGGTCAACGAGCAGATAGCGGTCGACGCCGCGAAGATCGACGTAACGCTCGACGGTCCCAGGGTCCACGCCGTTGCGGCCGGCACGACCGACAAGGTGAAGAGCGTCCTCCAGCCGGCCCAGAAGTCGGCCGCCGATGGAACGAGCCACGACGCACAAACCAAGATGCCGTCGATGCTGAAGCAGGATCAGCCGGTAAACGTGACCGCGTCCGCGCTCGATTACGACGGCAGCGCGTCGACGGCGGTCTATACGGGCGGTTCGCAGCTCTGGCAGGGCGACACGTCGATCAAGGGCGATCGAATCACGATCGACACGAAGTCGGGCGATCTGGCGGCGTCGCAGGTGACGAGCACGACGATGCTCGAGCAGACGAACGCGAAGGACAACAAGAAAGAGCGCGTGAGATCGGTCGCGTCGGCAAAGGAACTCGCGTACGACGACTCGGAGCGGCGCCTCACCTACACGGGCGACGCCCATATGAGCAGCGTCGACGGCGACATGTCCGCGGCGAAGATCGAGCTGTATCTGAAGCCGTCGGGCGACGAGCTCGATCGCGCCGAGGGCTACGACAACGTCACCCTCCACGAGCAGAACCGCAAGACCACCGGCAACCGCATGACGTATACGACGGCCGACGATCGCTACGTGATCGTCGGGACGCCGGTGAAAATTCTGGACGAATGCGAGCGCGAGACCACGGGCAAGACGCTGATTTTCGTCAAAGCGTCCGATAGGATCGTTATCGACGGCAATCAGCAAATCCGCACGCAGACCAAGGGCGGCGGGAAGTGTCCTAGCTGATGGCTCATGGCTGAGGGCTGATGGCTGATGGAATGGATGATGGCTAATCGCCGTCGATGAACCGTCAGCCATTCCATCAGCCATCAGCCATCAGCCATCAGCCACAGCCATCCGCCATTACGTATGCCCACGCTCCGGACCCACAATCTCACCAAGTCGTACGGCGGACGGACGGTCGTCCGGGGCGTCAGCCTCGAGGTCGCGTCGGGTGAAATTGTCGGCCTGCTCGGTCCGAACGGCGCCGGCAAGACGACGACGTTCTACATGACCGTCGGATTGACCGGCCCCGATTCGGGACGCGTCGAACTGGACGGCCACGACATCACCGACGATCCGATGTACGTTCGCGCTCGCAAGGGCATCGGCTATTTGCCCCAGGAACCGTCGATCTTCCGCGGGCTGACGGTCGAGCAAAACGTGCTCGCGATCCTCGAGACGATGGGCCTGGACGCGGCGACGCGGCGCGCGCGCGCGCGCGAATTGCTCGCGGAGTTGAGTCTGACGCCGCTCGCGCAGGCGGCGGCCCATACGCTGTCGGGCGGCGAGCGGCGCCGCGCCGAGATCACGCGCGCGCTCGTCGTGTCGCCGAAATTCATCCTTCTCGACGAGCCGTTTGCCGGAATCGATCCGATCGCGCTCAGCGATATTCAAAAGATCATTTTTCACCTGAAGGATCGCGGCATCGGCGTCCTCATCACCGATCACAACGTCCGTGAAACGCTGCGCATCACGGACCGGGCCTATATCGTCAACGAAGGCGTCATATTCAGAAGCGGGACACCCGACACGCTTGCGGCCGACGACGAGGTCCGGAGGATTTACCTAGGGACCGAGTTCCGATTGGACTAAAATAGGCGTGGGAATTGCATTACCTGGGGCGAGTACGGACTGTGCGCCCCGCATCATGCTGTCGCCAACGATCAATGCAATTAGTACCGGCACAACGACTTAGCTGACGCGCGGCCTCATGGGGATTCAGCAGAAACTTCACACCAAGCTCGTTCAGAAACTGATCCTGACGCCGTCGCTCCAGCAGGCGATCAAGCTGCTGCCGATGTCGACGCTCGAACTGTCGGACCTTCTCAACCAGGAAATGGTGGAGAACCCGATGCTCGAGGAAGTCCCGACAGAGGAACTGCAGCCCGCCGACGCCGCCACGGCGCCCGAGAAGACCGCGCCCGAGCAGCAGGCCAACAAAACCGACACCTGGGACGACCAGGACTACGAGTATTTCTTCGGCGACTATCTGGACGACGGGTATCGACCGCGCGCGCCGCAGGAGGTGAAAGAGCTCCCGCCGATCGAGAACACGCTGTCGACATCGAGCTCGCTGTCGGATCACCTGATGTGGCAGCTGTCGATGCAGACCGACGATCCGCTGATGCGCGAGATCGGCGCGGCGATCATCGGCAATCTCGACGACGACGGGTATCTCGTGGCGTCCTTCGACGAGCTCGCCGCGATGGGGCCGTGGCCGGTCGCCGAGGTCGAGCGCGCGCTGAAAATGGTGCAGTCGTTCGATCCGACCGGTGTCGCGGCGCGCGACCTGCAGGAATGCCTGCTGCTGCAGCTGCGCCATCTCGGGCTCGAAGGGACGCCCACGGAGAAAGTCGTCACCGATCATCTTCGTCTGCTGCAGAACCACCAGGTTCCTGAAATCGCCCGCAAGCTCGGGATGACCATCGACGATCTCAAGGAGCACATCGAGATCATCCGACACCTGGATCCGAAGCCGGGCAGCCGCTACAACCCGACGCAGTCGCAGTACGTCATCCCCGACGTCTACGTCATGAAAGTCGAGGACGAGTACGTCGTGGTTCTCAACGAGGACGGCCTGCCGCAGATGCGCATCAGCCCGGTGTACCGGCGGCTGCTCGACAAGGGCGCGTCGGACAACAACGACGAGACGCGCGCGTACGTGAAGGACAAGTTCCGCTCGGCGCTGTGGCTGATCAAGTCGGTGGAGCAGCGGCAGAAAACGATCTTCAAGGTGGCGAAGAGCATCGTCAACTTCCAGCGCGACTTCCTGGATCACGGGATCGAGCATCTGCGTCCGCTGGTGCTGCGCGACGTGGCGAACGACATCGGCATGCACGAATCGACGGTGAGCCGCGTCGTGACGAACAAGTACATGCACACGCCGCAGGGCGTGTTCGAGATGAAGTATTTCTTCCACAGCGGGATCAGCAGCTCGTACGGCGAGAGCGTGTCGTCGGTCACGATCAAACAGCGGATCCGCAAGATCATCGAGAACGAAGACCCGCGGAAGCCGCTCAGCGACTCGAAGATCGTCAGCATCCTCCAGCGCGAAGGGCTGGTCCTCGCGCGCCGCACGATCGCGAAGTACCGCGAAGAGCTGAAGATTCCCACATCCAATCAACGCAAGGTGCTTTACTGAAGCGTTCAGCGCTCGGCGGCTGATAGCTGCAAGCCGGGAGCTGACAGCTGAAAGCTAAAGAGATGCGACTCGAACTCACCGGCCGTCACGTCGCCATCACTCCCGGACTCCGGCGCCTGGTCGAAGGAAAACTGAGCAAGCTCGAGCGGATGCTGAACGACAGCGCGGTGTCCGCGCAGGCGGTGCTCACCCGCGAGAAGTACCGCCACCGCACCGAAATCACGCTGCACACGCGCGGCGAGAAGTTTCTGCACGGCGTCGGGAACACGGGCAACTGGGAGGCGTCGATTGGGGACGCCATCGAGAAGATCTGCCAGCAGGCGCTGAAGGTGAAAGGGAAGTGGCAGGAGCGGAAGCGCCGCAAGACGGCGAAAGGCGAGCCGATCGTCGGCGAGACGCCCGAGGCGGTGCGCGTCGTGCCGGGCGCGGCCAGGCCGAAGCCGGAGCGCGTGCGCATGCCGCGCATCCTGCGGGCATCACGGCAGACGATTCGACCCATGTCGGTGTCCGAGGCGGCGCTTCAGATCGACAGAGACGGCGACTGCGTCGTGGTGTTTCGCGACGAGGAGAGCGCCGCCATCAACGTCCTGTATCGCCGCAAGAACGGCGAGCTGACGCTGGTCGAAACCGAGGCCTGACCGATAATTAACTGGTGCCGCCCCAGTCAGGCGTGAGCGTAGGCGCGCTGCTCCGCAGCCGCCCGGAGGCGTTCGGGCTCCCGCTCGATCTGCTCGCCGGCGCGGACGGCCTCGACCGCATCATCACCAGCCCGCACATCCAGAAGACCGGCCTCGCGCTCGCCGGCTTTCACGAGTACCTCAAGCCGGGACGCGTTCTCATCTTCGGCGAGAGCGAGATCCGCTATCTCGAGAGTCTCGAGGTGGCGGCGCGCGTCGCGTCGATGCGTCTGGCGCTGACGCTCGACTTTCCGTGCGTCATGATCACCGGCGGGTTCAATCCGCCGATCGAACTGGTCGTCGAAGCGGAACGCGCGCGTGTTCCGCTGCTGAAGACGGCCATCGCAACGCCGACCGCCATCGCGAAGCTCGGATCGATCCTCGAGGATTCGCTCGCCGAACGGACGATGGTGCATGCGGTGCTGATGGACGTACTCGGCCTCGGCGTCCTGATCACGGGCGAGAGCGGGATCGGTAAGAGCGAGTGCGCGCTCGATCTGATCGTCCGCGGCCACCGGCTCGTCGCCGACGACACGGTGGAGATCCGGCGACGGCAGGAGACGATCCTCATCGGCACGTGCCCGGAGCTGACGCGCCATCACATGGAGCTGCGCGGCCTCGGCGTGATCAACGTGAAGGAGCTGTTCGGCATCGCCTCGACGCGGTCGTCGAAGCGCGTCGAGTTCGTCGTGCAGCTCGAACGCTGGGATCCGACGCGCGAATACGAGCGGCTCGGGCTCGACGACGAGTTCTACGAAGTGCTGGGGCTGCGCGTGCCGCTGATTCGCATGCCCGTCGCGCCGGGGCGCAACATTGCGATCCTCGTCGAAGTGGCGGCGCGCAACCAGCTGCTGCGTTCGCGCGGACATCACGCGGCGCGCGCGCTCGCCGATCGCCTCGAACGCACGCTCCGCGCCGAAACCATTCCGGTGCCGGACGAAGAGGAAGACGACATCCGGTGAAACGCCCTTCGACTCGCGACCGTGCGATCGGTGGTGACTCGCTCCGGGCGGGCGCTGCGGCTCGTGGCGGCGTCCTCGCCTCGGTCGGCGGCGCGCCATCGACGAAGAAAAAGGTCGGCCGTCGGCGCCATACCGGCCAGCCGTTCATCATCCTCACCGGCCTGTCCGGCTCCGGCAAGTCGCAGGCGATCCGTGCGCTCGAGGATCTGGGCTACTTCTGCGTCGACAACCTGCCGACGACGCTGATTCCGACGCTCGCGAAGCTGTCGCTGCGCGCCGGCGGCGACATCGAGAAGGTCGCGATGGTCGTCGACGTGCGCGAAGGCGAGTTCCTCTCCTCGTTCCCGAAGGTGTTCCACAACCTGCGCAAGATGCCGCGGCTGAATCCGGTGCTGATCTTCCTCGAGGCGAGCCACGCGGCGCTGGTGCGCCGGTTCAGCGAAACGCGCCGGCCGCACCCGCTCGCGCCCGACCGGTCGGTCACCGAAGGCATTCGCGACGAGCGTGCGCG
>Ga0075435_100000797_pt1 | contig 19614 bp, 17 predicted proteins | sample RhiMethybrSRZTD4_FD_75302 | JGI IMG/M metagenome (GOLD analysis project Ga0075435, IMG submission 75302) | Populus rhizosphere microbial communities from Tennessee, USA - Rhizosphere MetaG P. TD hybrid SRZTD4 | ecosystem: Host-associated > Plants > Roots > Rhizosphere > Soil | place: USA...
TCACCCGCCCCGTGCGGACGAGGTCGGCGATGGGGAGGGGCGCGCTCCGTACGAGCTCGGCCCCACGCCGGAAGGCGCGCACCGCATGCCCGCTCGCATCGGAGAGCTCGAGCAGCGTCGCGTACTCGGCGAGCGCCGATGCGATCTCCTCGTTCGACGGCGTGGGGACAGCCCCCATGGGGGGACTGTCCCCGATGTCGCCGTGATTAGCGAGCAGCTGCCTGGTTGACCGACTTCTCGGCGATCTTGGTCAGCTTCTCGTCGGCCGCCGACTCCTCGTCGAGGGTCTCGTCGAGGAGCCTGGCCGCGTCGGTGTGCCCGAGCTGCCGGGCCAGCGAGCGCGCGGTCCCGTAGGCCGCGATCTCGTAGTGCTCGACCCGCTGGGCCGCGCCGATCAGAGCGGCGTCGCGAGCGTCGCCGTCACCGTCGGCCTCTGCGACCTCGCTGCCTTCGCTGATCAGGCCCTCCATCCCGTCGCAGTGCTCGCTCTCGGGCTGGATGCCGATCGCCTCGAACACCTCTTCGAGCCGCTTCACGTGTCCGCGGGTCTCCTCGAGATGGTCGTTGATGGCCTTCGTCAGGTCCTTGGACGAGGCCGCCTGCGCGATGTCAGGGAGCGCCTCCACCAGCTGCTTCTCAGCGCTGTAGAGATCCTTCAGCTCTGTCTCGAGCACATCGTCGAGCGTCTTCAGCTCCATGGTGTCCTTCCCTTTCCGGTGTGGGGATGAGGTTGCGGCCTACCCGTACCCGCCCCGGGGCCAAACGTGGGTTCAGGAGCGCGTCTCCGACTCGAGCCGGCGGCGCAGCAACGCGAGCACTGCCGCTTCGTGGGGGGTCAGGCCGCGCATGCCCTGCGCCACGCGCCGGTCCGCCTTGCGGCCGAGGAGCTCGGCCAGGTTCCCCTCGAGGTGCGTCTCGATCACCTCGGGGTGGACGTACGCGCTGCGGCATACCGCCGGGGTGTTCCCGAGCTCCTTCGCCACCGACTCGACCGCCCGCACGAGCTGCCGCTTGGCCTGCCGTTGCGAGCCGGCCTCGCCGAGCTCCTCGAGCGCCCAGGCCGCCAGCACCGTGCCGGTCCAGGTGCGAAAGTCCTTGGCGGTGAAGTCGCCGCCAGCGATCTCGCGGAGATAGGCGTTCACGTCGTCGGAGTCGACGTCGACCGGCTCGCCGTCCTCGCCGACGTACTGGAAGAGGTGCTGCCCCGGCAGCCCCTCGCACCGGCGCAGCACCCGCGCAACCCGCGGGTCGGTCACGTCGACGTCGGTGGTCTTGCCGCTCTTGCCCCGGAACCGGAAGGCGATGCGGGAGCCCTCGACCTCGACGTGGCGCTTGCGCATCGTCGTCAGGCCGAACGACCCGTTCTCCCGCGCGTACTCGTCGTTGCCGACGCGGATGCCGGTCTCGTCCAGGAGGCGGACGATCGTCGCTACCACCCGGGGCTTGCTGAGCGCGTGGCGGGCGATGTCGCGGTCGACCCGCCGCCTGATCCGCGGCAGCGCCGCGGCGAACGCGAGCATTCGGTCGTACTTGGTCTCGTCTCGCAGCTCCCGCCAGCGCGGGTGGTAGCGGTACTGCTTGCGCCCGCGGGCGTCGCGGCCCGTGGCCTGGAGATGCCCCTTCGGCGACGGGCAGATCCACACGTCCGTCCATGCCGGCGGGACGGCGAGCGCCTCGATCCGCGCCCGCTCCTCGGCGTCGGTGATCGTGCGCCCGTCGGCGTCGAGGTACTGGAACCCACGGCCACGCCGGCGCCGGCGGATGCCGGGCCGGTCGTCGCTCGAGTAGCGCAGGCCGGCCTCCTTCGCCGCCTCGCGGGGGTTCTCAGCCGTCGCCGACACGTCCACGGAGTACCCACGGGCGCGCGATCCTCATTCCTCGCGCGTCCGGCGTGGCCGTACGCTCGCGTGGATGACCGCCGCCGCGATCGACGAGCGCGCCGCCGCGCACGGGGCCGACGTGCTCGACCTGCTCGGGCGGCTGGTCGCCGAGGAGTCCGTCGAGGGCTCCGCGGCCGTCGCCGCGTGCCTCGACATCGTCGCCGCGCGGCTCGACGGCCTCGCCGCGACCGTCGAGCGGCTCGACTTCGACGGCGTGCCGGCCCTCGTCGCCCGCATCGGCGCGGGCGATCCCTCCCGGCGGCTGACGTTCTCCGGCCACGTCGACGTCGTGCCGGCGTCCGGCGGCTGGCGCTCGCCGCCCTTCCGGCTCACGGTGCGGAACGGCAGGCTGTACGGGCGCGGTACCTGCGACATGAAGGCCGGCGTCGCCGCGATCGTCGAGGCGGTGCGCGTCGTCGCGGAGCTCGGCCTGCTGGCCGACGTCTCCGTCGAGCTCGCGCTCACGGGCGACGAGGAGGTCGGGAGCGAGCGCGGCACACGGGCACTGCTGGCCGGCGGCTGGATCACCGGAAGGTCGGCGATCTGCTGCGAGCCGACGGGGCTCGACGTCTTCCTCGGCAATCGCGGTCTCGTCTGGGCGGACATCGTCGTCACCGGGCGGGGCGGCCACGCCGGGATGGCCCACGCCCTCGCCAATCCAATCGACGCGGCGGCCGCGCTGATCGACGCCGTGAGCGCGGTCCCGCTGACGGCGCGCGACGAGCGCTTCGACCCACCGTGGCCGACCCTGACGCTCACCCGCGTCCAGGCCGACGGCGGCTGGCCGCCGTGCGCGATCGACGCCGCCCGCCCGGTGGCGCAGGCGGCCGCGGCCGCCGTGCGGTCGTCCGGCCGGGAGCCGGCATTCGGGATGGACAGCCCCGCCAACGACTCGCCCTGGCTCGACGCCGCCGGCATCGACACCGTCCTGCTCGGTCCGGGCGAGCCGACCGAGGCCCACGCCACGGACGAGAGCATCGACCCCGGCGAGGTCGCCGCCGCTGTGGCCGTCTACGCGCGACTCATGGCACAGACGGCCCCGGCTGTGGTCTGATCCCGGTCATGGCAGGCTCGGAGACGGTCGACATCGCCATCATCGGCGGCGGCGCGGCGGGGACGCTCACCGCTGTCCACCTGCTGCGCACCGGGGCGCCGGTGCGGATCGCGATCGTCGAACGGGCCGACCGGCTCGGCCGCGGCGTCGCCTACAGCACCACGAACCCGCGTCACCTCATGAACGTGCCGGCGTCGACCCTCGGCGCGCTGTCCGGCCGGCCCGGGCACCTGGTCGAGTGGTGCGCCGAGCAGGGAGAGGCGATCGACGGGCGGGCGTTCGTGGGCCGGCCGCTCTTCGGCCGCTACCTCGTCGCGCAGCTGCGGGACGCGATCGCCACCGCGCCCGTGGCGCCGCTCGAGGTGCGCGACGAGGCGGTCGCCATGACCGAGGACCGCGGCCGGCTGCGTGTGGCTCTCGCGAGCGGCGCCGAGCTCGACGCCGGCCGCGTCGTCCTCGCCACCGGCACGCCGCCGGCCACCGATCTGCCGCTCGCGTCCGGCCGCTGGCCCGCCGACCCGGCCCGGTACCTGACTGACCCCTGGGCGCCCGGCGCGCTCGAGGGGCTCGCAGGCGACAGCGTCCTCATGCTCGGCATCGGGCTGACGACCGTGGACGTCGCCCTGCGGCTCACCGAGCTGCGTCCGGCGGTGCGGCTCGTCGCCGTCTCCCGCACCGGCCTCATGCCGGTGACGCATCGCTGGCCGGAGGGGGCGATCGACGTCGGCTACCGGCCGCCGCCCCCCGGCACGACGTTGCGAGAGCAGGCGCGCGCGCTCCGGGCGGCGACCCTCGCCGCCCGCGAGAAGGGTGCCGACATGCGCGACGTCGTCGACGCCATGCGCCCGTACACGGCGGCGGTCTGGCAGGGTCTCGCGGACGCCGACCGCAGGCGGTTCCTGCGCCGCTACGCCCGCTACTGGCTGATCAACCGCAGCCGGATGGCGCCGGCGGCCGCGGGATGGATCGACGAGCTGCGCCGCGAGGGCCGCCTGCGGGTCGTCGCCGCCGCGGTCGTCTCGGTCGACGACGAGGGCGGCCGGCTGGCCGTCGGCCTGCGCCCGCGCGGCGGCGGGAAGCTCGAGACCCTGCACGTCGACGCGATCGTGAACGGCGCCGGCCCCTCCGACTCGCCCTTCCGGGCCGACTCACCGCTCTACGGCGACCTGCGCGAGTCCGGCCTCGCCCGGCCGCACCCGCTCGGGCTCGGCATCGACACCGGCCCCGGGGGCGCCGTCCTCGGCGCGGACGGGCGGCCCTCAGAGACGCTCTACACGATCGGATGGCTGCGCCGCGGCGAGCTGTGGGAGTCGCTCGCGATCCCCGAGCTGCGCGACCAGGCGGCGGCGCTCGCCGCGCGCTTCACCATGAGCTAGGTGACGCGCCTATGGAGGTTGTGAGCGGCTAGGGGGTACATCCGAGCCTCCCTGGAGGCTGTGGTCTGCCAGGACTACCGCGAGGGAGGACTCGGATGCAGTTGCACGCTAACGCGAAGCTCGGATTGGCTGGGCGTCGGGCGCTTGCGCTTGCGGTGGAGCGCGGCCCGTCGATACGAGCGGCCGCCAGGAGCTTTGGCGTGTCGCCGCAGACGGCGAAGAAGTGGTCGCAGCGGTGGGAGCAGGCGAGCGAGCCGCAGCGACGCTCGCTCGCCTGCGTGGCCGACCGGTCGAGCCGGCCGAAGACCAGTCCGCGGGGCCTGTCGATCCTCGAGCAGGAGCGGATCTGCACAGAACGCCAGCGGACTGGGTGGGGGCCACGGCTGATCGCGGGCGTGGTCGGTCACCCCCACCAGACGGTCTGGAAGGTGCTTCACCGCCACGGTCTGTCGCGGCCGCCGCGACCGCCGCGCGAACAGATATGCCGATACGAGTGGCCGTGCCCGGGCGATCTCTTGCACGTCGACACCAAGCGGTTTGCGCGCTTTGACCGGCCCGGCCACGCAGTCACCGGCGACCGCAATCGCACCAGCGCAGACGTCCACCGGCGGGTCGGCTATGAGTGGGTGCACTCGCTCGTCGACGATCACTCCCGGCTGGCCTACAGCGAGCTGCACCGCGACGAGAAAGCCGCCACCGTGACCGGGTTCATCCACCGTGGCCTGGCCTTCTACGCCGCGCACGGCATCACCGCCAAACGACTCATGTCCGACAATGCCTGGACGTACACCCAAAACCGCAGCCTGGCGCGGCTATTGGCCGATCACGCCGTCCGTCACATGCCGATCCCGGCCCGCCGACCTCAGACGAACGGCAAGGTCGAGCGCTACCAGCAGACGCTCAAACGCGAATCGGGACTCGGCCAGACCTACCAGTCAAGCGAGCACCGCGCCGCCGCGCTGCCATACTGGCTCGACCACCACAACACACGCAGACCACACACCAGCCTCGGCGGCCACCCACCCATCAGCCGCGTCCACAACCTGTGTAGGCAGGACATCTAGACCGCGGAGCGCAGCAGGCCGGGATCCGGCAGCGGCGTCGAGAGCGCCGGCGCGTTGACGTGCACGCTGGCGCCCCAGTGCGTGAGATGGGCGGCGAGGGTGATCGTGAGGCCGGTGACCGCGCGTGGCAGCCCGAAGGGCTCGGCGATGCCGTACTTCTGCAGGATGTCCGACTGGAAGCGCATCTCGGCCCGCGCATGCAGCCCCTCGATCAGGTGCGAGCGGTGGTCGAAGGTGAGCGTCCACGACGTGTTGGCGAGCGAGCCGATCACGTAGCGGACGAGAGCCGCGTCCTGCCGGGGCGCATGCGCCTGCCGGAGCAGCGTGACGAGGTCGCGGGTGATCGCGCCCAGGTCGAGGTCACCCGCGATGACGTCCTTGCGGCCGGCCCGGCGGGAGATCGTGACGCCGGGCTCGCGGAGATCCATGTGCACATCGGGCGCGGCCGCCGTCGTCGCTCGTGACGGCGCCGCGGAGGATGAGGCCGTACGGGCCGGCGGACATCCCGGCCGGCAGCGCGTGGCGGTGCTGCACCGTGCCCTGGAACTACGTGGAAGTGCGCCGAGTGCTGGCCGGACGCCGCCGCGCGGGCCTCCGCGACCAGCTTCGCCGGACCGAACGGCCGGGTAGCCTGACCGCCGCCGCCGCAGCCCGAGAGCAGCAGCGCGGCGACGAAGGGAAGGACGGCGAGTCGTGCGGGGCGCATGCCCGGAGTATCGACACAAGTCAACCGGATCCGAGAGCGAGGCGCCGCCGTCGTTGTGGCAGGCCCAGCACGACTGGGCGGGCCATCCGCCGCTCGAGGGCCGGATCGCCGCCGACGTCGCGGTCGTCGGCGCGGGCGTCACCGGGTGCGCGTGTGCGTGGCGGCTGGCCGCGGGCGGCGCGACCGTCGTCCTGCTGGACGCCGCGGAGGTTGCCGCGGGTGCGAGCGGCCGAAACGGCGGATTCGCGTCGGCGGGTACCGGCCTCGGCCTGGAGGATGCGGCCGCCCTCATCGGCGAGCCGTCGGCGCTCGCGCTTCTCCGCGCGACCGATGCGGCCCTCGACGAGATGCTGGCCCTCGCGGCGGACCGGGGCGACCCCGGTGCGATCGAGCGCACCGGCAGCCTGTGGATCGCGGCCCCCGACGAGGCGGACGACCTGCACGCCGCCGTCGCCCGCCTGCGCGGCGTCGGCGTGGACTGCCGCGACGCGGCGGAGCTCGTGCCGGCGCCCATGCGCGACCGCTACCCGCACGCCGCGCTCTTCCCGCGCGACTGCCGGACCGACCCGGTCCGGTTCGTGCGGGCGCTCGCCGGCGCGGCTGCGGAAGCCGGGGCGCGCATTCACGAGCGCTCCCCCGTCATGGCGATCGAGCCGGGTCCGGGCGGCTGGCGCGTGCGGACACCCGCGGGCGACGTCGATGCCGGCGCCGTCGTCGTCGCCTGCGACGGGCGCACCGCGCGGCTCGTCCCGGCCCTCGAGGGCATCGTCTACCCGGTCCGCGGCCAGATGCTCGCGACCGCGCCGCTGCCCGATACGGTCATCACGCTGCCGACGCACTCCGACCACGGCTTCGTCTATGCCCGGCCGACGGCGGACGGCCGCCTCGCGATCGGCGGCTGCCGGTCGGCCGACCTGGCCGCCGAGTACACCGACGACCAGCGGCCGACGCCGCCCGTGCAGGCGGCGCTCGAGCGGTTCATGTGCGAGCGGATGGGGCTCGCCGGTGTGCGCGTCGCCCACCGCTGGGCGGGGACGATGGGGTTCTCGGCCGATCTCCTGCCCGTCGTCGGCGAGCTGCCGGGAGCGCCGGGGCTGCACGTGTCGTGCGGCTACAGCGGCGTCGGGAACGTGCAGGGGTTCGTCTGCGGCGGTCTGCTGGCGGACGGCCTGCTGGGGCGGCCGGCGCCGCTCACTCCGCCGCTCTCGCCGGGCCGGTTCGCCGTCGGCGGGCGGCTGCGCCCCGCGCCGCGGCTGCGCGAGCAGGTCGAGAGCCGCCGGTTGCGGCAGATCCTGCCTGCCTAGTGGCTACGCCGCGCGCCGCAGCGGGTCGCGCCCGCCGCCGACCCGTGCGTCCAGCGGGATCAGGCACGCGGACGTCTCGTCCGCCCACTCGACGGCGCGCAGGTAGGCGTCGCGGACGAGGTGCAGGTTCACGCCGGCCGTCGCGAGGTGGTCGAACCGGCAGAGCTCGTAGCTCTCCACCAGCCGCATCCGGTCGCCGAGCTCGCCCTCGCGGGCGATGAGCGCGCGCTTCACGGAGTCGTCGAGCTCGTCCAGCTCGTCCAGGAGCACGTCCATCGGCGTCGAGAGCAGGGCGTCGGCGACGGAGAGCAGGCCGACCGTGAAGTGCGCCGGCGGGTCGTCATGGCCGAGCGCGCTCGCGAGCATCTCCATCATCCGGCCGCGGATCATGCCGATCCGGGCGAGCTCCGCAGGCTCCTGCGAATGTGCGGTCAGGCTGACGAGATACGCGAACGAGCGAATCGTCTCCATGCCCAGATAGACGATCGCCTCCCGAATCGAGCTCACCCTACGATTTAGGCCAACGGCGGCGGAGTTGAGGTAACGCAGTAGCGTCACGCTGAGGCCGACGTCCTGGACGATGATCGACTCCAGCTGGGCGATCGAGGCGTCCTTGCGAGCCAGGGCGTTCATCAAATTCAGCACCGTGACACGGTTCGGCCGGATGCGCTTCCCGGTCAGCAGCTGGGGGACGCCGAAGACGAATCCCTGGAAGTAGTGGAACCCGAGGTCGCGGCACGTCGCGACGCCCTCCGGAGACTCGACCTTCTCGGCGATCAGGCGCATCTCGGCCCCGTCGAGGTGCTCGCGCACGCGGCCGAGCGCGAGATCGGCGCCGTAGCGGACGTCGAGCTTGACGAAGCCGGCCACGTCGAGCAGCGGCCGCGACGCGCAGGTGAGCACGAAGTCGTCGAGCAGGATCTGGTAGCCGCGGCCGGCCAGGTCGCGCAGCCGGGCCATGACCTCGGCGTCGGGCTCGATCGACTCGAGCACCTCCAGGCCGACGCGCTCGGGCGGGAGCGCGAGCACCTGCTCGCCGAGCAGGAAGCTGCGGGACACGTTCACGAGCGCCCGGCGGCCGCCGACCAGCGTGTCCAGGCCGATGTCGGCCATCGCGGTGAGCGCGGCCTCGCCGGTCGCGGCCTGGGCATCGATCACCGACGCGGTGGTCGCGTCCGCCGCGCCCCGGAACAGGAGCTCGTAGGCGACGACGTTGCGGTCGCGGTCATAGACGGGCTGGCGTGCGACGTAGGTGGGCCAGGCGCTGGGCGCCGATCGCCGTTCGATCGCCGCGCCGAGTGCCGTGCCCGCCGACCGCGTGAACCGCTCACGGTGCGGACCGTTCATCGCTCACCGCCACCTGGGATGGGGACGTTGGTGGTGATGAACTCAACAAAGCGCATCACGGGCGATCCGTCAACAGGCGGGCAACGACGCCGGCGCGGCGCCGGCCGCCGGCGCCGCGGGGGCGGCGGCGGCCGGGCCTGCAGCCTCGGGCCTCAGGGGCCCCAGTTGGTGCCCGCACCCAGCAGCGCGGACAGGCCGATCGCCACCGCCAGAGCGATCGAGGGGCGCATGAAGCGGCGCATAGCTCACCTCCTCCTTAGTGTTGCCAAAAGGCAACACTAAGGAGGTAATGATTCCCAGTCAAGCAGGGCTTGCCACCTGGCAACCTCCGGTACGATCCAGGGACATGGGACGCCAGGCGCCTGCGCACATCACCGATCCGCGCGCGTTCGGCGCCCGCGTCCGGCAGACCCGCGGCGAACGGGGCATGTCGCTGCGCGGGACGGCGTTCCCGGGCTGCACGGCGTCATACCTGTCCCGCGTAGAGGCCGGTCTGCGGGTGCCGTCGCCGGCCGTCGTCACGGCGCTCGCCGCCAGGCTGGGGGTCGACCCGGAAGATCTGCTCGGCCGCGCGCTCGGCCACGGCGTCGACGCGACCCGGCTGGCGGCGGCCGAGATCGCGGCGCGGCTTGGCGACCCCGGCGCGCCGGTCGAGCTCGAGGCGCTGCTCGCCGAGGCCAACGCCCGCAACGACCTGCGTGCGCGCAGCCAGATCCTCGAGGCGCTCGGCCTGATCGAGCTCGAGCACCGCAGCGACGAGCGGGCCGCGGCGCTGCTCCAGTCCGCGGTCGACGTCGACGTGCCCACCGGCCCGCGCACCCGGCCGGCGCTCCACCGCGCGCTCGGTCGCGCCTACGCCGGGATCGGCGACCTGAGCCGGTCGATCGCCGTCCTCTCCGCCGCCTTCGACGACGCGGCCGCCGATCCGCCCGACCCAGCGCTCATGACCCTCTTCGGGACGTACCTGGCCAACGCCTACACCGACGTCGGCCTGTTCGGCGAGGCCGAGGCGACGCTCTCCCGCGTCGTGCGGCACGAGCGGGCCCTGGCGCCGGGCAACGTGCTGCGGCTGGAGTGGGCGATCGCACGCACCTACATCGAGCAGGGCCGGCTGGCGATCGCCGAGACCTACGTCCGCCGCGTCCTCGCCCGCATCGACGCCGCCGAGCACGAGGAGCTCACCGGCCAGGCCCGGCTGCTGCTCGCCCGCGTCCTCGCCGACCAGGGCCGGCTGGACGAGGCGGCGACGAACCTCGACGAGACCGAGCGGCTGCTCGCGTCGGCGCCGGCGGTCGAGCTCACGGTGCTCTCGCTCGACCGCGCCCGGATCGCTCTCGCCCGCGGCAACTCCGACGAGGCCGAAGGGCACCTGCGCCAGGCGCTCGCGCGCACCGAGTCGACCGAGCCGGGCCACGCCGGCGTCGCGTACGGGCTCATGGCCGAGGTCGAGCTCGCCCGGGGCAACCTGGACGAGGCCCGGTTCCTGTGCCGTCAGGCGCTCGAGCTCCTGGACGGAACGGCCACGCCCCGCTACGCCGACCGCGTCTGGGACACGCTGGCGGAGGTCGAGGAGCGGGCCGGCGATCTCGAGGCGGCGCTGGCAGCCCTGCGCGCCCGCAGCACGGCCGCGCGCACCCGCTGAAGCGACGTCATTGCGATGTTCCGCCGTGGACGCGGCCGGGTAGGGACGGTGGATGCCCTCGACCGCCATACGGCCGCCGGCACGGCTGGCCCCGCAGTTGCCCGCGCGATCGGGCGGCTCGGTGCGCTCGATGGCGGTGGTGTGGATCGCCTGGGTGGTGCTGATGGCGGGCGTGAACCTGCCGACGCCGCTCTACGCCGTCTACAGCCAGCGGTTCGGCTTCTCGAGCGCGATCCTGACGGCCGTCTTCGCGCTCTACGCCTTCGTGCTCGTGCCGGCGCTCATGCTCTTCGGTCAGCTCTCCGACCGGCTGGGCCGGCGGATCGTCCTCCTGATGGGGCTCGCTGCCGGTGCCGCCGGCCTGATCGTCTTCGCGTTCGCGAAGGACACCGCCTGGCTCTTCGCGGGTCGCGCGCTCCAGGGGCTCGCCGTCGGCATGGCGTCGAGCGCGGCGACGGCGGCGCTCGTCGAGCTGGAGCCGCGGCGCGACGCCCGCCGCCCCGCCCTGCTGGCCGGGCTGGCGCAGGCCGGGGGCAGCGGGGCCGGGCCGCTGGCCGCGGGATTGCTGGCCCAGTGGGCGCCGGACCCGCTGCGGCTGCCGTACTTCGTGCTCCTCGCCACCACCGCCTCCGTGGCCCTGCTCGCTGCCCGCATCCCCGAGCCGCTGCGCGGGCGCAGTGGCCGCTGGCAGGTAACCCGCCCGGCCGTGCCGGCCGAGATCCGCCGCCCGTTCGCGCGGATCGCCCTCACGGCAGCGGTCCTGTGGGCTGCGGTCGCGATGTTCCTCTCGATCGTGCCGTCGTACGCGGCGAAGCTGCTTCAGACGTCGAACCTGGCGCTGCTCGGCGTGATCACGGCGGTGATGCTGGCGGCGTCGTGCGCCGCGCAGGTGGTCGCGCACCGCGGTATCGCGTCCCGCCGCGCGCAGCAGGGCGGGCTCGTCCTGCTCGCCCTCGGGCTGGCCGGGCTCGTGGCCGCATCGCCGCTCGGATCGCTGGCGCTGCTGCTGACCGCTGCCGTGCTGACGGGCACCGGTCACGGAATAGGGTTCCTGTATGCGCAGGACGACCTCAACCGGATCGCCCCGGGTGACCGCCGCGGCGAGGTCACGGCGGCGTTCATCACATGCATCTACGTCGCGGTGGCCGGATCGGTGATCACGGTCGGCCTGCTCGATACGCGCGTCTCCCTGGCGGTTGCGGTCGGCATCGTCGCGGCGGTGCTCGCTGCGACCTCGCTCGCCGCGGCCGCGTCGCACCGGTACGGCGAGGGGTAGTGCGCCCACCCTGGCGGGTGCCGCCGCTGCTTCGCCAGCGGGTCTTCCGCGACTACTGGTCGGCCCAGAGCATCTCGATGCTCGGCGACCAGGTGTCGGCGCTCGCGCTGCCGCTCGTCGGCGTGCTCACCCTGCACGCGTCACCGGCCGAGATGGGCGTCCTGACGGCGCTCGTCTGGGCGCCGAACCTCGTCTTCGCCGTGCACGCAGGCGCCCTCACGGACCGGCTCGGCCGCCGCCGCCGGGTGATGATCGCGAGCGACCTGGGGCGGGCGGTCCTGCTCGTGAGCGTCCCGGTCGCGGCCTGGATGGATGTGCTGACGATGGCCCAGCTCTACGCCGTCGCGTTCGCCGTCGGGACGCTGAGCGTGTTCTTCAACGTCTCGGACGCGACGCTCTTCATGTGCGTCGTCGAGCGGGACGAGTTCATGGCCGCGAACTCGCTCGTCTACGGCAGCCGCGCCGCGACGTTCATGGCCGGGCCGAGCCTCGGCGGCATCATCACCCAGGTCGTGACCGCCCCGGCCGCGCTGCTCGTCGACGCGGTCTCGTTCCTCGCCTCGGCGACGTTCCTCGGCCGGATCGCCCCCGCCGAGCCGCCGCCGCAGCCGCCCGAGCCGGGGCACGTCACGGCCGGCGTCCGCTACGTGCGCGGCTCGCCCATCGTGTTCTACGAGCTGGCGTCATGCGCGATGGTGAACTTCTTCAACTTCGCCTACTTCGCGATCTTCCTGCTCTACGCGACCCGCGAGCTGCACGTGCGCGCCGGCACGCTCGGCGTCATCCTCGGCGCGGCGGCGGTCGGCAGCCTGATGGGCGCCGCCGTGACGGGGCGGATCGCCAACCGCATCGGCGTCGGTCCGGCGTTCTGCCTGGGGATCGTGCTCTTCCCGGCGCCGCTGATCCTGGTGCCGCTGGCCGGCGGGCCACACGCCCTGGTGCTCGCCTTCCTGTTCCTGGCCGAGTTCGGCTCCGGCGTCGGCGTCATGATCCTCGACATCACCGCCGGATCGATCAACGCCTCCGTCGTCCCCGGCCGCCTGCGCGCCCGGGTCGCGGGCGCGTTCAGCATCGTCAACTACGGCGTCCGCCCGCTCGGGGCGCTGGCCGCCGGGGGCGGCGGCGTCGGTGATCGGCATCCACGACACGCTCTGGATCGCAACGATCGGCGGGGCGCTGAGCGCGCTCTGGCTCGTGCCCTCGCCGCTGCCGCGCCTGCGGACGCTGCCCGCCGAGCCGATCGAGGCCCAGCCGCTCGCTACGGCGCAGGTGCCCGCGGGAGGCGGACCGTGAACCGGCTGCCCTCGCCGACCGTGCTGGTTGCCTCGACGGTGCCGCCCATGGCGCCGACAAGGCCGTGGACGATGTAGAGCCCCAGCCCGAGCCCCTCCTGGCGGGCGCTGCTCGCGGCAGCCTGGGTGAAGGGCTGGAAGATGCGGGCGAGGAACTCCGGCTCGATGCCGTTGCCGTGGTCGATCACGGCGATGTGCACCCGCTCGTCGTCGGCGCCCACCTCGAGCTCGACGGCCGCTCCCGGGCGGGTGTGCTTGAACGCGTTTCCCGCCAGGTTCGTCAGCACCTGCACGAGTCGGGCCTCGTCGCCGAGCGCCGCCGGAACGTCGAGGCCGAGCCGCGTCCGGAGCGCGTGGCCGCGGGCGTGGAAGGTGTCGTGGACGCGCTCGGCGATGCGGACGACGTCGATCGGCCCGCGCCGCACCCGCATGCCGCCGAACTCGACCCGGGTGGCGTCGAGCAGATCCTCGATCATCGCGCTCAGGAGCTGGGCCTGCTCGTGGATCTGGGTCGTCATCTGCGCCCGCCGCTCGGGGGTGACGCCGCTCTCCGGCCGGGCCAGCAGCTCGGCCAGCCCGAGCACCGCCGCGAGCGGGGTGCGCAGCTCGTGCGAGACCGTCGCCAGGAACGTCGTCTTCATCCGCGAGAGCTCGGACAGCTGCGCGACCGTCTTGCGCTCGCGCTCGAACCGATGGGCGTTCTGGATCGCGACGGCCGTGGACGCCGCCAGCGTGGAGAGGAACATCGGCCGGCGCCGCGTCGCACCGCCGAAGACGAGCGCGCCGACGTCCTCGCCCCCCGCCGTCAGCGGCACCGCGTCTCCGAAGCGCTCGCCCGGCCGATCGGTTCCCGCCTCACGCCGGTCGGAGAGATTGCGGGGGATGCAGTCGAGCCGCTCGGGCAGGCTCGACCCGGTCGTGCTCGCCCGCAGGCTGAGCGCCGACGTCGTCTCGTCGTCGGCCAGGTACAGCCCGGCGTAGAGGGCGTCCGTGACCTCGGAGGCTGTGTTCAGGCAGGCCTCGATGACCGTTTCGAGGTCGCTCGAGCCGGACAGCGCCTCGGACAGGCGCACCAGGCCGGTGAGCTCGCCGGTGCGCTCCGCGACGCTGCGCTCGAGGCGCAGATTCGCCTCGCGCAGCTCCTCGACCAGGGCGCGGTTCTCGCGCCGCAGGCGGGCGTGCTCCAGCCCGGAGCGGACGACTCGCACGAGCTCGGCGGGCGGCACGGGCTTGGTCAGGTAGCCGTCGAACTGCCCCACCGCCGCGATCGCGTTCTCGAGGCTCGCGTAGCCGGTGACCAGCAGCACGGTCATGTCGCCGTCCTGCTCCTTGAGATCGGCTCCGAGGCGCACGCCGGACGCGTCCGGCAGTCGCTGGTCGATCAGCGCGACGCCCGGCACGAGCCCCGGCAGCAGCGCGAGCGCCTGGGCCGCCGACGCCGCCCCGACCGCATCGATGCCGCTCTCGCCGAGGATCTCGACCGCCGTGTCGCGCATGGCCTCGTCGTCGTCGACGACCAGCACGGACGCGGTGGCCTGCCCGGGTCGGGTCATGCGATCCACCATGCTGCTCACGTGGCCGCTCTCACGGCGGACGCAACCAGGTCGAGCATCTGCGGCACCGGGAACGGCTTGTGGACCACGGCGAAGGCCTTCTCGCGGGCCTCCCGCAGGTGCCGCTCCTTGGCGTAGGCCGTCATGAGGATCACCCGTGGCGGCGGCTTGCCCACCTCGCGCAGGACGGAGACGCCGTCGCGGCCCGGCATGCGGATGTCCATGACGACGACGTCGAACCGGTTGTTGCGGATGGCGTCGAGCGCCGCGTCGCCGTCGGCCGCGGACGTGACGCCGTAGCCGGACTCGGCCAGGATGTCGGCGAGCGTCTCGCGCATGCCGGCCTCGTCGTCGGCCACGAGCACGGCGCTCATGCAGGCGCCTCCGCCTTCGGCACGAGCGCGCCGGGCAGCCTGACCGCGAACGTCGTCCCCTCGCCGGGCGCCGACCGCACCGCGATCGTGCCTCCGTGCGCCTCGACGATCCGCCGCGACACGGCCAGGCCCAGGCCGATCCCCTTCGCCTTGCGCGTGTAGAACGGGTCGAAGATGTGGTTCACCGTGTCCTCGTCCATGCCGACGCCGGTGTCCGAGACACGGATCTCGACCCGCGCCCCGTCGGCTACGGCGTCGACCATGATCACGCCCTCTCCGTCGATCGCGGCGTAGGCGTTCGTCAGCAGGTTCAGGAGCACCTGGCGCAGCTGCTGGCGGTCGCCGCGCACGCCGCCGACGTCGTCGAGCCTGCGGCGGGCGACGTCGATCCCGGCCGGCGCGGTCGCGACGGCGAGCGCCTCGTCCACCAGGTCGTCGAGGTCGAACTCCTCGAGCTCAGGCTCGCTCTGGCGGGCGAAGTCGAGCAGCCCCTCGACGATGACCACCGCCGCGCCGATCTCGCGGTCGGCCGTCGCCAGGTGGCGCTCGATGCGCTCGGTGTCGCCGCTGGGAAGGGCGGTGCGGATCAGGTAGAGCGAGTTCGTGAGAACGCCGAGCGGGTTACGCAGCTCGTGGCCGACCGCGGCAGCCACCTGGCCGATCGCGGCCAGCCGCTCCTGGAAGACGAGCCGGGCCTGCGTCTCGGAGAGCTCCTCGAGCGAGGCGTTCAGCTCGGCGGTGCGGGCGTCGACGAGCGCGATCGCGTAGTCGCGGCGGCGCTGGAACATCAGCAGGAACCCGGTCGCGATGGCGGCGCCGAACAGGCCGACGGCGAGGACGATCCACGGGACGGCGGCGGGGAAGGAGCCGCCGAGCGGGTCGCGCGCCTTTGCCGCGAGCAGCCAGCGGGTGTCGCCCACCGGGATGCGGCGGTACGCGACCTCTCCGGTCAACGGCGCCCTCGTCGTCGTCAGCACGAGCTGCGACGCGTCCGGCCGCGGCGCCGCGTAGAGCGCGACGTCGAGCTCGTCGAAGGGCCGCTGCTGCGTCACCGTGTGGGTCGCGGTGGGACTGGGATTGATGGGCGCCACGATGAGGACGGCCCGGCCCGGCGAGGTCGTCGGCGATCCGACCGCGAAGCCGATGAGGCGGGTCCGTCCGAAGCGGAAGACCGGCGTCACGGTGGGCTTGCCGCTCGCCGCGGAGGCGATCGCCCGCGCGGGAACGCCCGTCAGCGCCGTGCCGTCCGGGAACACCGGCGCGAGGCCGGCGGCGGCGATGACGGTCGCGGCCGCGCCCGTGGTGCGCACCAGCGCGATGGTCTCCGTCGGGGCCTTCGCGGCCTGGGCGTTCGCCTCCTCGAGGAACGCCTGCGTCCCGCCGAGCCGCTGGGCCACGCCGAGCGGCTGGAGCGACGTCGGCAGGTTGTCGACGGCCGACTTGATGAGCAGCCCGACCTCCCCGGTGCGCTCGCGCAGCAGGCGCCGGTTCTGGCTGTCGACGTTGCTGCGGACGACGAAGAACACGATGACGGCCGCCAGGGAGAGCACGACGAACACCGCAGCCGGCAGGAGACGCCCACCGCGCCACGACCGGAGTGCTCCTGCGCCGTCGCGAACCTGCTCCACGGATGTCACCTTCTGGTCGCCCTCGACCGGTGAGGCGTCGCCCTGACCGGGCCGCCCTTGCCCAAACCAGGGGAGTGTAGCCGCCGCCGAGCCGGGGACAGTCCCCGTCAGGCGTGGGCGACGCTGCCCGGCTCGTCCGACGCGACGAGCGCGGCGGCGGCGGTGCGGATCAGGGCGCGCACGTTCTCGGCCAGGGCCGGCGACCAGGCGAGCGCCAGCGGCGACGTGTAGCCGTTCACCGGGATCGACACGACGTCGTGGTGGTGCAGCACCGGCGTCGTCGCGGCCATCCACCCGATCCCGCGCCCGGAGGCGATGAGGCCGAGCACGGCGGGGATCGTGGGCGCCTCGGTCACGGAGCGGATGCCGAGGTTCAACCGCTCGTTGGCCTCGACGATCGTGTCGCGGGCGCCGCGCGTGACGATCAGGTTCTCGCCCGCGAAGGCGTCGAGGTCGACCGCCGCGGCCGCCGCGCGCCGGTGCGCGAGCGGCGTGACCATGACGGTGCGCTCATGCCGCAGCGTCTCGCACTCGATGCCGCCGGCGCCGTCGGCCGCCGGCACCCCGCCGATCGAACGGCGCACGAACGCGGCGTCGCACGCCAGCCGGGCGAAGGCCACAAGCGTCTTCTCCGCAGGCAGCTCCGCCAGCTCCACGTCGATCGCGGGCTTGTGCCGGGCGAGCGCCGCGATGACGCCCGGGATCAGGTCGGCGCCGGCCGTGCCCGCGTACCCGAAGCGGATCCGGCGCACGCCGTCGGCAGCCCGTTGCACGCGCTCCAGCGAGTGCTCGAGCCGGCTGATCGTGTCGCGCGCCTCGACCAGGAGCACGTCGCCCGCCGGCGTGAGCAGCACCCCTCGAGGTGTGCGCGTGAAGAGCTGGACGCCGAGGCGCTTCTCGAGCGCGCGCATGTGGCGACTGAGCGGGGGCTGCGTCAGATGCAGCCGATGGGCCGCCGCGCGAATGCTGCCCTCCTCGGCGACGGCGACGAAGTAGACGAGGTGCTGGAACTCGATCACGGCTGCCTGGATCGTCGCGACGAGCCGCCGGGACGTGCGAAAAGGCTAGCCGACGCCCTGCGCGGGCGCCATGCGCCGGTTCAGCCGGCGGGCCGGCTACCAGCGCTTGACCCAGTCGGCCGTCCACACGCAGGTCGACGGCCGGCCGCGGTAGTTGCCGCAGGTGCGGCTGATCCCGATCCAGTGGAACTTCGAGGAGAGCATGATGGCGCGGTGCTCGGGGCTCTCGAGCCACGCGTGCACCGTCGAGACGGGCGTGGCCAGCGAGCCGTTGCCCCAGGCGAGCGTCTCGCCGCCGAACCACGTGTAGCCGCTGACGAAGCCGCTGTTCACGATGCGCGAGTAGACGCTCGAGCCGGTCGGGCTCGTGTGGGCGAAGTAGTCGCGCACCATCATGTCGTCGGAATGGTGGGCGGCCGCGTGTTGCAGGCGCAGGGAGGGATAGACGCGGCCGAGGCCGTGGCCGACGCGGATCTGGTTGATCTCGTAGAGGAGGGCGGTGCGCGGCGGCGGCGCGGTGGCGGCGGCGGCGGAGCGGGGAGCGATCGCGGCCACGGCCATTGCGAGCAAGCCGGCGGCGATCAGGAAGGGCAGTCGTGGGTGCATGCCCTGATCGTCGATGAACGAGACCGATCCGGGCATGGCCGGATCGGCGCGATCTGCCTCCCCAAGACGGGCCGTCTTCGGCATACCACGTTCCGGGGACGCGACGGCGGGAGCGGTGAGGCCGCCCCCGCCGTCGCGTGCTCCTAGAGCTGGAACTGGGCGACGAGGCGCTCGAGGCTCTGGGCCGTGGCGGCCAGCTCCTGGGCCGAGGCGGTGATCTCCTCGGCGGACGCGCTCGTCTCCTGCGTCGACGCGGACACCTGCTGCGTCGAGGCGGAGGACTGCTCGGCCACGGTCGCGACCTCGCCGCTGGCGGTGGCGATGTGGTCGATCCGCTCGGCCATGTCAGTCACGGCGGCGCCGATCTCCTGGAACGCCTGCCGGGTCTGATCGACCACGACCGCGCCGTCCTCGGTCTGGCGGGCGCCGTCGGTGACAACCGCGACCGTGCGCTGGGTCTCGCCCTGGATCTCGCCGACGAGGCCCGAGATCTGCTCGGCGGCCTGCTGCGACTCCTCGGCCAGCTTGCGCACCTCCTCGGCGACGACGGCGAAGCCGCGGCCCTGCTCACCTGCGCGGGCGGCCTCGATGGCCGCGTTCAGCGCCAGCAGGTTGGTCTGGCCGGCGATGCCGGTGATCGTCTCGACGATCCCGCCGATCTGCTCGGACTTCGCGGCGAGCTGGTCGATCGCCTCGACCACCTGGGCGGACGACTCCTTCACCGCCGCCATGGCGCTGTTGGCCTGCTCGGCCGCGGAGACGCCGTGGTCGGCGACCTCGCGGGCCCGCTCGGCGGCGACGGTCGACTCCTCCGCCGACTCGCGGGTCGTCTGCACCATCTGCACCTGCCGCTCCGCGCCCTCGGCGACGTCCTGCACCGCCCGGGCGATCTCCTCGACCGCGCGGCTGGTCTCCTCGGACGTCGAGGACATCTGCTGCGACGCGGCGCTCATCGTCTGCGCCGCCCCCGACACGTCGTTCACGATCGTGCGCAGGCTGGTCGCCATCGTCAGGAAGGCGGTGCCGAGCACGTCACGGTCGGACTTGGGCTCGATCTCGACCGTCAGGTCGCCCTCGGCAATGCGGCCGGCCGAGGCGGCGAGGCCCTGCAGGTAGGTGATCATGCGCTCGAACGCACGGGCGGTGTCGCCGATCTCGTCGTTGCTGGAGCTCCGGACGTCCTGGTCGAGGTCGCCCACGGCGATGGCCTCGGCGGCCTGCAGCATCTGGCGCACGCCACCGGTGATGGCGCGGGCGATGAAGAAGGCGAGGCCCGCGGCGAGTGCGGCAGCGGCCAGGACCAGGGCGATCACGATCGTCCGCGCCCTGCTGGAGGTCGAGCGGGCCGACGACAGCGCCTGGTCGGCCAGCTTGACGTTGTAGGCGTTCCAGGCGTGGCCGTCCCTGGCGAGCTGGTCGAACGCGGGGCCGGCTGCGTCGACCTCGTGCGAGGCGGCGGCCTCGCGGCCGGCGCGCACGTCCTCGTCGACGTG
>Ga0075435_100000798_pt1 | contig 19609 bp, 18 predicted proteins | sample RhiMethybrSRZTD4_FD_75302 | JGI IMG/M metagenome (GOLD analysis project Ga0075435, IMG submission 75302) | Populus rhizosphere microbial communities from Tennessee, USA - Rhizosphere MetaG P. TD hybrid SRZTD4 | ecosystem: Host-associated > Plants > Roots > Rhizosphere > Soil | place: USA...
GGACCTCCCGGATCCCCAACGGGAAGCCTATGTTCTTGTCGATGGACGGGAAGACGATGAGGATGCGCTCCACGAAGATGGCGATCCAGCCCATGAAGAGGATGACCGTGAAGATCTTGTGACGCGTGGGCGGGCGCCCCGTGAGCCGCTTGAGCAGGTACGAGAAGGGAATGAGCCAGCCCACGATGAAGATGGCCCAGGCGATCTGCCCCCACGGCGGATTGAAGAAGCGGTTCAGGAAGAAGCGCGTCTCGATCGGGATGTTGCCGTACCAGATGACCAGGTATTGCGAGAAGAAGAAGTACATCCACATCACGCACATGGCGAAGGTGAGCTTGGCCATGTCCTGGATCCCCGACGGCGGGACCTGGGTCATCCCACGGGCGTTGGCGCGGATGGCGAGGAAGGTGACGAGCCCGAAGCCGGGATACAGCGAGGTGACGACGTAGTAGCCGCCAAGAAGGCCGCTGTACCAGACGGGGTCGAGCGACATCAGGAGGTCGAAGCCCCAGAGCGAGAGCACGACCACGTAGAGGATGAGGAGGATGGTGGCGAGCTTGTTCCGGCGCGCGAGGGCCTGCGGGGTGGCCGCCTCCGCGCCGCCCTCCGCGAAGACCGCCTTGGTGAAGATGCTGGCGATCCAGTAGAGGACGAGGCTGCCCACGGCGATCCGGAGCGACATGAAGGGCACGTTGAGCCAGATGGCCTTCTTCGGCAGGGGGTGCGTCACCCACGGATAGAGCGTGGTTCGCCCGAAGAAGAGGATCACGAAGCCCACAATGGACACGGGGAGGAAGCCCCCGGTGGTGAGAGCCAGCCGCTTCATGCTGGGCGACCAGCGCGCCTCCGTCATCTGCATCATGCCGGCCAGCGCGGGGCCAGTGATGGCGAAACTCGACCAGAAGAGCAGATTGACGAGGTAGATGCCCCAGGTGCCGCGCGGATCGGCGCTCAAGATGCCCCACAGGAAGGCGACGGCGCCGAGGGCGGCCAAGATCCAGAGGAGACCTGCCCGGCCCCCCACACCCTGATCCATGGTGGCGGCGGTCATGGCTTGGCGGCCAGGGTGCGGAGGTAGTTGACCACGTCCCAGCGCTCCTCCGCGGAGAGCGACTCGCCGTAGGAGGGCATCACCGCGCCCCCTACCGAGAGATAGCTCTGCCAGTAGCCGTCGGTCCGGGCCTTCTGCAGGTCAGGATTGGTCAGGTCGGCGGCGGGAACAAACTTGGCGGCGACGAGGCCGTTGCCCTTACCGGAAGCGCCGTGGCAGGGCGTGCAGTAGACCGTGAAGAGATTGGCGCCCTTGCGGATCGACTCCGGAGTGGCCGGCACGGGGTTCTTGCGCAGCGCGGCCGCCTCGCGCTGGTCCTTGGCGTAGTAGAGCTGGCTCCCCGTGCGCGGCAGGCTCCCCGGCGCCATGGCGAAGTTCATCTCGCCGGGTTTCACCACCTGGCTCTGTATCATGTCGTGGTTCCAGCGGTAGACGAGAGCCAGTCCATACACGCTCCCGATCCCACCGATGAGGAGCAGGACGAGGACGAAGGCGTACTTCATCATCGCCGCACTTCCTCCGCGCCCGCGGTGGTGAGGAGGGCCCGCACCTGCTCCGCCGTCTCCGGCGGGCAGTCCACCGCGATCCCGAACCGATCCAGGGTGAAACGGGGATCGTAGGTGGGCGACGGCTTGGTCTTGGGCAGTCGGCCCAGCAGCAGCATGGCGACCAGAGTGGCGAGGCCACCGAACAGGATGGTCAGCTCGAAGGCGATGATCACGAAGGGCGGGAAGGACACGGGCGCCTTGCCGCCCGTGACGAGCTCCCACTTGAGCGACGACCAGATGGTGAGGAAGAAGCCGGTGGCCGTGCCCGTGAGGGCACCCATCAAAGTGAACAGCCGCACCGCGCTGAGCGGCCGAACGCTCTCGATCTCCTCCTCGATCTCCTCCACGGGCACGGGGGTGTACACGCTGAAGTCGACGAAGCCCCGGGCCCGAAGCCGGCGGATGGCTTCGAGGGTGGTATCCACGTGGGCGAACACGCCGAGCACGCTGGCCGTGGCCATGCTAATGGTGCCCCTCGTGCGCGTGCTTCAGCGGATGGGGGAGGGTCTCCTTCACCTCCACGATGGACAGCGACGGCAATACCCGGATGAAGCCCAGGAAGAGGAGGAAGAACCAGGCGAAGGAGCCCGCGATGATGGTGGAGTCGGTCACCGTCGGATAGTACGTGCCCCAGGTGTAGGGATAGAAATCAAAGCCCAGCCCCGGCACGATGATGTTGAAGCGCTCCAGCCACATGCCGATGAGCACGAGGACGGAGATGACGAACAGCCACACCGTGTTGAGCCGGATGCGCCGCCAGAAGAACACCAGGGGAGAGATGCTGTTGCAGAAGTACATGCCCCAGTACGCCCACGCGTACTGCTTGGTCGCCTTGGCGAACACGCTCGCCCGCTCGAAGTGGTCACCGCTGTACCAGGCGGTGAACACCTCGCAGATGTAGAAGTAGGTGAGGATGAGGCTGGTGAGCAGTATCAGCTTGGCCATGGCGTCGAGGTGCCTGTCCGTGATGTAGGCGTACCAGTTGAAGATGTAGCGCATGGGCAACATCAGGATGAGCACCATGGCGAAGCCCGAGAAGATGGCCCCGTCCACGAAAAAGGGCGCGAAGAGCGTGGAGTGCCAGCCCGGCACCAGGGCCATGGCGAAGTCGAAGGACACGACGCTGTGCACGGACAGCACCAGGGGCGTGGCGAGGGCGGCGAGGAGGCCGTAGGCCCGCCGGTAGTGCCGCCACTGGGAGTCCGAGCCCTCCCAGCCCAGGGCGATCACCGCGTAGATCTTCTTCTTGAAGCCGGTGGCGTTGTCGCGGAGAGCGGCCACGTCGGGCACGAGGCCCACGATGAAGAACACCACGCTGATGGTGAGGTAGGTCGAGATGGCGAACACGTCCCACACCAGCGGCGACTTGAAGTTCGGCCAGAGGTAACGCTGGTTCGGGTACGGCATGAGCCAGTAGGCGAACCACATGCGGCCGGCGTGGATGAGGGGGAAGAGGCCCGCCGTCATGACCGCGAATACCGTCATGGCCTCGGCGGCGCGGTAGATCGAGGTGCGCCACTTCGCGCGGAAGAGATAGAGGATCGCAGAAATGAGGGTGCCCGCGTGCCCGATACCGATCCAGAACACGAAGGTGGTGATGTACATCGCCCACATCTGCGGGGTGCGCTTGCCCGCCGCGCCGATTCCCGTCCAGATCTGCCACGCCCACGCGGCCACGCCGCAGCCCAGGATGAGCCCGACCAGGCACATCCAGGAGAAGTACGTGTTGCCCGGCATGCCGACCGTGCGGATGACGTCGCGATTGACGTCCGCCCAGGAAGGCTCGCCCGGCCGTATCGCGACGCTCATGCCTTGTGCTCCTTCCCTTCCCCGCGGCCGGCCACCTCGCCCCGCGCTACCCGCGCGAGATAGGTCACGGCCGGCCTCGTCCCCAGCTCACGCAGGACGTGATAGCTGCGCGGGCTGGCCGAGAGCTTGGACACCCGCGCGGATCCGTCCTTGAGATTGCCGAAGGTGATGGCCTGGGCGGGGCACGTCTGCTGACACGCGGTCTGGATGTCGCCGTCCTTGAGGATCCGCGCCCCTTCTCGCGCGTCGTTCTTCGCCTTCTCGATGCGCTGCAGGCACATGGTGCACTTCTCCATGACGCCGAGCTGGCGCACGGTGACGTCGGGGTTGAGCTGGATGTCGAGGGGGGTGGTCCAGCTGTAGTTGAACCAGTTGAAGCGGCGCACGTGGTACGGGCAGTTGTTGCCGCAGTAGCGCGTGCCCACGCAGCGGTTGTAGATCTGCGCGTTGAGCCCTTCCTTGGTGTGATACGCGGCATAGACAGGGCACACCGGCTCGCACGGCGCCACTTCGCAATGCTGACAGAACATGGGCTGGAAGACGTTCTTGGTCTTGCCCTTGGGCCCGTGCTCCCAGCGTTCGAGCCGGATCCACTGCTGGGCGCGCCCGTAGGAGACCTGCGCCTTGCCCACCACCGGCACGTTGTTCTCCGCCGAGCAGGCAGCCACGCAGGCCTGGCAGCCCGTGCAGGCATCGGAGTCCACCGCGATGCCCCAGCGATACTCGGGATACTTGACGGGCGGGTACATGCTCGGATGGCTCGCGCCCTCTGGGGAGCGGCCTCGCAGCTCCATCTCGCGCGCGGCGGCCAGGCCCACCACCTCCACGATCTCGCGGTCGTCGTCGTCGAAGGTCGCCTGCGGAATGGCCAGGGGCTGGCGCGCGCCCGTCTTGGCGAGCGAGACCTTGACGGAGAGGAAGGCGAGACCGCCCGAAACCGGATCGACGGCGCCTCCGAGGAGCCGCATGGGGTTGGCGCCACCATTGAGCATGATGTCGCCGAAGCGCCCCGTGCGCAGGTTGCCCGCCTTCGCGTAGGCGCCGGAATAGTCGTGGCCGAGCCCCATGGCGATGGCTACCGTGCCCGGATGCAGCGTGGGCGACACCCACGCGGGCAGCTCGACGCTGCCGTGGGGCGAGGAGAGCTTGACCACGTCGCTCCGCGAGATGCCGAGCTTCTCTGCCGTCTCCGCGGGCACCTCGACCCAACCGCCCCACGCCACCTGCGTCATGGTGTCGGGCGCTTCCTGCAGCCACGGCTCATCGGCGCTCCGCCCGTCGTAGAAGCGGGTCGACGGATAGACGATGAGGGCGTGGGTCCCGTCGCCCTCGAGCCTGGCCGGCTCGACGCTCAGGCGGCTCGCGTCGAACTTCGCGCTGCCTCCGGAAGCCGCGGGAGCCGCCGCGCGCCACACCCCGCCGCGACGGAGCGACTCCTCCCAGAAGTCGACGGCGCTCTTGCCGCCGCCCCATTCCTTGGCCATGCCCTGCCACTGCTCGCGCACGTAGTCCTGGAAGCTCGACCACCGGAGCGGGCCCTTGCCCTCCTCGGTGCCGAGGGCCTGACGCCCGACGGAGAGCAGGATGTCTCCCGTGGCCTTGCCGTCGACCGGCTTGCCGTCGATGGCCACCGGCCCCATCGTCGGCTGCATCAGGCCGATCACGCCCTCACGAGCCACGTAGTCGCCCCAGGACTCGAGCGGATGGAGCGCGGGCAGCAGCAGGCCTGCCTTCGCCGATGTCTCCGTGGGCCGCGTGGCGAGGCTCACCACCGTCGGCACCTTGGCGAGCGCCTCAACGAAACCCGCCTTGGGCGGCATGGCGTAGACGGGATTCACGTCGGTGAGGATGAGCACCTCGATCTCGCCGGCGGCCATGGCCCGAGTCAGCTTCACCATGTCGGCGTAGGGGCTCGCCTTGCCGAGCGCGGTGTCTGCGCCGAATCGCACCGTCCTGCCCACCGCGCCCACGGCCTGATTGAGTAGGTTCACGGCGATCAGCGCGTCGGTGGCCTGGGGCCCCGTGGTCGCCACTCCACCCGCGAGGGCGAGCGCGCTCTTGGCGCCGGCAAAGTCGTGGGCCACGCGCTTGATGGTGTCGGCGGGAATGCCCGAGACCTCGGCGACCTTGGCGAGATCGACGTTCTTCACGGCGGCGCGCAGGGCACTCGCGTCGCCGCCCTTGCCCTCGCGCCCCGCCTCTACGATCACCTTGAGCATGGCGAGGGCGACCAGGCCCTCGGTGCCGGGAGCGTTGCGGAGCCACTCGTCGGCGTTGCCGGAAGTCATGGACTGTCGCGGCTCCACCGACACGAAGGTGCCCGCTTTGCCGTGGGCGAGCGCGTGCATCTTGGTGAAGGCGGCGGTGTTGGCGACCAGGCTACCCCACGTCTCGAGGAAGTCGGCGCCGAAGGAGAGGAGGTAGTCCGTGTCCTCGATGGCGTAGTACGGGATGCCGTCGCGGCCGAAGGTGGCACGATTGGCGGCGCGGAGCGCCTCGTAGCCGATGGGCTCGTACGTGATGCGCGGTCGGGCCCCGAGCGCCTTCGTCCACTCGTCCATGAGCCGGCCGAGGCTGCCCGTCTCGAGGCCGCTCACGATGGCAATCTTGTTCCCCTGCTTGCCCTTGACGAGCGCCTGGAGCTTGTCGACCAGCGCCTTCTCCGCCTCGTCCCACGCCGCGGGCTTGCCCGCGACCATGGCGCCGCGATAGCGGTCGGGATGATAGAGGCCCTGGAGCGAAGCCTGCCCGCGAATGCACAGGGCTCCCGCGTTCACCGGGTGGTCGGGATTGCCCTCGAGCTTGATGACGCGGCCGTCACGATTCTTGGCGAGCACACCACAGCCGCTGGGGCACTCGCGGCACACCGTGGCGAAGTAGGAGGCGACACCGGGAACGATGCCGTCGGGCGGCACGACGTACGGGATGAGCTTCTCCGGTATCGCGCCGATCAGTTCCCTGGCATCGTTGCCGCACCCGCTCGCCGCCATGGCGGCGCCCGACGTCGCCACGATCCGGAAGAATGACCGACGATCGATCCCGCTCACAGACGTCCCCCCGGGATGCGCATCGTAAGAGGGGCTCGACGGGAGAAGCAGCGCTGCGAGTGTCGCAGGACGGGAACAGCGCGCTCACCGACCATCTACGCTCGTGCGCTCCTCGCGCGGCATCGCGCTCGCTAAACGTGCGAACCAGTGTGGCCGGCGGAGCGACGCGACTTCAGGCTCGCGGCCTTGTGAACCGTATCACGCGAGAAAACAGAGGTCAATAGAGTTTCGGCGGTGCGGGCGCTCAGCGAGCGAGGTCGAAAGCCTTCCGGGCGACCCTGGCCGCCTCGTCGAGATCGGCGGGAGCGTGGGCGAGGGAGACGAAGGCCGCTTCGAACTGCGAGGCGGCGAGAAAGACGCCGCCCTCGAGCATAGCGTGGAAGAAGCGGCCGTAGCGCGCGGTGTCCGATCGCTTGGCGGTGGCATAGTCCGTCACGGGCTCGCCAGTAAAGAAGCCGGTGAGCATGGAACCGACGCGATTGACGGTGAGCGGCACGCCCGCCGCCCGCGCCCCGTCCTCCAGGCCGGACTGGAGCTGGGCGCCGCTCCGCTCGAGCCGCGCATACACCTCGGGCGCACCGAGGGCGCGGAGAGCGGAGAGCCCGGCGGCGACGGCGAGCGGATTGCCGGACAGCGTGCCCGCCTGATAGACGCCGCCCAGCGGAGCGACGCGTTCCATGATGGCGCGCACGCCGCCGTAGGCGCCCACGGGCAGACCGCCGCCGATGATCTTCCCGAGGCACGTGAGGTCGGGGCGGACGCCGTAGAGCGCCTGGGCGCCGCCGTACGCGACTCGAAAGCCCGTGATGACCTCGTCGAAAATGAGGAGCGCGCCGTGCCTGTCGCACAGCGCGCGCAGCCCCGCGAGGAAGCCAGGCGCGGGCGGCACCACGCCCATGTTGCCCGCCACCGGCTCCACGATAATGGCCGCCACTTCTCGGCCCCGCGCGGTCATCACCGCCGCCACCGCGTCCAGATCGTTGAAGGGCACGGTGATGGTCAGCGCAGCCAGCGCCGCGGGCACGCCCAGGCTATCGGGCACGCCGAAGGTGGCGCCGCCGGAGCCGGCCTTGACGAGGAGACTGTCCGCATGGCCGTGGTAGCAGCCTTCGAACTTGATGATGGCCTCCCGTCCCGTGAAGCCCCGGGCGAGGCGGATGGCGCTCATGGCCGCCTCGGTGCCGGAGGAGACGAGGCGCACCATCTCCATGGAGGGGACGGCGCGCGAGATCAGCTCTGCCAGCTCGACCTCGCCCTCCGTGGGTGCGCCGTAGCTCGTGCCGCGCCGCAGCGCCTCCCCTACCGCCTCCAGCAGCGAGGGCGCCGCGTGGCCGAGGATGAGCGGTCCCCACGAGCCGAGGAAGTCGATGTAGGTCCGGCCGTCCACGTCGGTGAGGCGGCAGCCCTCGGCCCGTGCCACGAAAAACGGCGTGCCGCCCACGCCGCGAAAGGCGCGGACGGGGCTGTTCACGCCGCCGGGAATCACCCGCTGGGCCTCGGCGAACAGGGCGTCGGAGCGCGTGCTCACGCGCGCGCGTCCCCGTCTGGCTTCTTCCACTCCACGGGAAGGAAGTCGCGCTGGACGGCATCCCAGCGGAAGGCGTTCGCGTCGGCGACCCGGCCCTCCAGCACCGACACGACCACGTAGGTCGCCTCCGGATACGCCGGCTCGCCGTTGATCAGCGCGTTGTGCTTGTCGGTGGCCGAGAAGTAGGCGCCCGCGTCGATGTGCGAGTGATAGATGGTCAGCACGCGGAATCCCTGCGCCTCGCGGCGGCCCATGGCGATGAGATCCTTGGGATCGATGTAGTAGGCGGTGCGCGAATCGCGCGGGTGGCGCTGCGGGTCCTTGGCGTGGAGCTCGTCCTGGATGTTGCGGCACGGGAGGAGGAGGCGCTCTCCGTTCCGGTCCATCACCACGCCGCAGCACTCTCCCGGGTACTCCGCGGCGGCCTGCGACCGGACGCGCGCGTACTCTTCGGCAGACAGGATCATCGAGAGATGGTCACCTGCCTGCACGATCCGGTCCGCCCCCCGCGAGGGCCGGCCCGCCTCCCGCGAGGGCTGGAATGATCGAAACCTCGTCGCCGTCCTTCAACGAGGTCTGCAAACCCTGGAGGGACTCGATGGCCTCGTTGTTCACGTAGAGGTTCACGTGGTGATGGATCTCGCCCGCCTCGTTGCGCACCAGTCCCTTGAGGCCACTGAACCGACCCTCGAGCTCGTCGAGCAGCCCGCGCACGTCGCGCGCCTCCACGGAGACGCGGTCCTTGTTGTTGGTCGCCCGTCGAAAGGGCGTGGGGATGTAGACGTCGATGCTCATGGCTGTCCCTCTCTAGAGCGACACGCTGAGATAGCGCTCCCCAGTATCGCACAGCACGGTGACCACGATCTGGTCGGAGGTGAGCGCTTCGGCGACGCGGCAGGCCGCCCACACGTTGGCCCCCGCGGAGATGCCCACGAGGAGGCCTTCCTCGCGGGCGAGGCGGCGCGAGGTGGCGGTAGCGTCCTCGTCGCGCACTTGCATCACCTCGTCCATCACGGCGCGGTTGAGCACGCCGGGCACGAAGGAGGCACCGATGCCCTGGATACCGTGCGGTCGCGCCCGTCCCCCCGAGAGCACGGGTGATCGTGTCGGCTCCACGCCGATCACGCGCACCCCGGGCAGCCGCTCGCGCAGCACCTCGCCCACCCCGGTCACGGTGCCGCCCGTGCCCACTCCGGCCACGAAGACGTCCACGTGATCGTCCGTGGCCTCGAGGATCTCCAGCGCGGTGGTGCGGCGGTGCACTTCGGGATTCGCGGGGTTCTCGAACTGCTGCGGCATGAAGTAGTCGGGATGCTCGCGCAGAAGCTCCTGGGCGGCGAACACCGCTCCCGTCATGCCCTCGATGGCCGGGGTGAGATGGATCTCCGCCCCGTAACGCGAGAGCAGCCGCTGGCGCTCCACGCTCATGTCGTCGGGCATGGTGAGGATGAGCCGGTAGCCGCGCACCGCGCACACCATGGCGAGCCCGATGCCCGTGTTGCCGCTCGTCGGCTCCACCACGGTGGCGCCGGGCTTGAGCCGCCCGTGCCGCTCCGCGTCCTCGATCATGCTCACCGCGATCCGGTCCTTCACGCTGCCCCCCGGATTGAGCGACTCCATCTTGGCGAGCACGACGCCGCCGCCCGCCTTCGGCAGCCGGTTGAGACGCACGAGCGGCGTGCCGCCGACTACGTCGAGCACTGAGGCAGCGATGCGCGGCCGGACCAGGGTTGCCGTTCTCCGTTGAGTCATGGCCACCAATCCTATCGGGAACGTTGGTTCCCAGGTAAAAAAAGGTTCAGATGTGATACATGGGCTTGGCTGATTCCCGCCGCTCGGCCGCATGCCGTCTCAGGTCCTCGAGCGTGGTGCCGTCCACCACCGCGTCCACCGCTTCCGACACCGCCCGCCACAGATAGGTCAGGTCGCCACCCGCGTCGGGCGACGCGCTCCGCGACGGGCGCCCGGCCCCGCCGAGCCCGGGCCGGCCCTCGACGGCGCGAAGGAGCGCGCCCACCGTGATCTGCTCGGACGCCTTGGCGAGGCGGTAGCCGCCCGCCGAGCCCCGGCGCGAGTGGAGGAAGCCCGCGCGCTTGAGGGCCAGGAGGACCTGCTCCAGGTAGCGCTGGGGAATGCCCTGGCGGCGTGCGATGTCCTGGATCGGCTGCAGCGTCTCGCCGTCATCCGTCAGCGCCAGGTCGAGCATCGCCTTGATGGCGTACTCCCCCTTGGCCGTGACCGTCACGCGCTTCTCCGCTCCAGGATTCGCGCCACTTCCTTGGCGAAGTACGTGATGACGATGTCCGCCCCCGCGCGCCGGATGCCCGTGAGCGCCTCCATCATGGCCGCCTCCTCGTCGAGCCAGCCGAGCTGCCCCGCCGCCCGCAGCATCGCGTACTCCCCCGAGACGGAGTACGCGGCCACGGGGAGGCCGAACTCGTTCTTGACCCGGGCGATCACGTCGAGGTACGGCAGGGCCGGCTTGACCATGACGATGTCGGCGCCCTCGTCCACGTCGAGGGCGACCTCGCGCATCGCCTCCACGGAGTTCGCGGGATCCATCTGGTACGAGCGCCGGTCGCCGAACTGGGGCGTGGAGTCCGCCGCTTCGCGGAAGGGGCCATAGAAGGCCGAGGCGTACTTGGCCGAGTAGGCCATGATCGGCGTCTCCTGGTTGCCGCTCTCGTCGAGGGCTTCGCGAATGGCCGCCACCCGTCCGTCCATCATGTCGGAGGGGGCGACCATGTCCGCGCCCGCGTCCACTTGGGACACGGCGGTGCGTGCGAGGAGATCGAGGGTGGGATCGTTGCGCACGCGCCCATCCTCCACCACCCCGCAGTGGCCGTGGCTCGTGTACTCGCAGAGGCACACGTCGGTGATCACGAGCAGATCCGGAATGGTCTCCTTCACCGCCCGCACCGCCTTCTGGATGATGCCGTCCTCCGCGTAGGCCTCACTCCCCCGCGGATCCTTCTCTGCGGGCAGGCCGAAGAGGAGCACGGCGGGAATGCCCATGGAGGCGGCGTCCTTGCACTCCTTCAAGAGCTCGTCCACGGACAGCCGGAACTGACCCGGCATCGACGCGATGGGCTCGCGCACACCGCGGCCGTGGACCGCGAAGAGCGGGTAGACGAGGTCCTGCACCCGGAGCTGCGTCTCGCGCACCATTTTGCGCAGGAGGGGCGACTCGCGAAGCCGGCGCGGGCGGTAGAGTGGGAATGGCATGTGTCAGACTCCGTTTATCCTCAACATGCCTCTGGCATGTTGACCGTGGGCCAATCGGGTTAGGGCAGGGCGCCGGGCCTCTCGATGCTCGATACTTGGGCGAGCAGGTCGTACCGTGGCCGCGTGGCCTCTCGATGCTCGATTCCTGGCTAAGCAGGCTCGCATGGCTTCTCGATGGTTGTTTCCGTGCTTCCTCTCGGCGCGCCCGATGAGGCCGGGTTTCATTTCGTTGGGCTTTTTCTTTCGCTGGCGTAGTGGGCGGCGATGGCTTGGGCCAGCGCCGGGATAGTGTACTCCTTCGGGACGATGGCTGTCGCGATGCCGAGGGCGCGCGCGGTGTCACGGGTCACGGGGCCGATGCAGGCGACGGTGACGCCGGAGAGCAGCCGGGGCAGCTCGGCTGGGCTGAAGAGATCTGCGAAGTGGCGCACGGTGGAGGAGCTCGTGAAGGTGATGACATCCACGCGGCCGTCGGCGAGCGCCCGGCGCAGCTCGATCGCGTCCTCCCGTGCCGGGCGCGTCGTGTAGGCGGCGACCTCGTCGACCCGTGCCCCCGCGGCCTCCAGCTCACGTACGAGGATGTCGCGAGTCTCCGAGGCGCGGGCCAGGAGCACGTTGTCCCCGGGCTGGATGAAGCGCCGCAGGCGCTCCGCGAGACCCTCTGCCACGTACTCCTCCGGCACGACCTCGGGCCGGAGGCGGCGGGCACGCAGCGCGTCCGCCGTCGCTGGACCGATGGCGGCGAGGCGCAGCCCATCGAGGGCGCGGGCGTCGAGGCCCAGATGCTCGAGGCGCTGGCGCGTCATCTCCACGCCGTTGACACTGGTGAACACCGCCCACTGGTAGTCGCGGAGCCGACCGAGGGCGCGATCCAGGGCGGCCCAGGACACGGGCGGCTCGATGACGATCGTCGGCGCCAGGAGGACGGTCGCCCCGGCGTCCTCGAGCAGGGTGGCAAAGCTCCCGGCCTGGGCGCGCGGCCGCGTCACCACCACCACGCGACCAGCCAGCGGCCTGGCGGCGGCGACCGACACTACGGGCGCTCCGGCTTGAGGAAGGCGCGCGCACCGCGAGCGAGGAGATCGTCGGCGAGCCGCTCTCCCACCGACTCCGGATCAGCGGGAGCGCCTGCCGCGCGGCCGCGGATCACCGTCCGGCCGTCGGCGCTCGAGACGAGCCCGGCCATCTCGAGGGCGGAGTCACGCACCTGGGCGAGGCCGGCCACCGGCGTGTGGCAGCCCGCGCCGAGGCGGCGAAGGAACGCGCGCTCCGCCAGCGCTTCCGCTCTCGCCGCGGCATCGTCGAGACCCTGGAGCGCCTCCAGCACCGCGCGATCGGCGACGCGGGCCTCGACGCCGAGGATCCCCTGCCCCACCGCGGGGAGGAACTCCTCGACCGAGAGCACCTGCACGTGCTCCGGCTTGAGGCCGAGCCGCTCCAGGCCCGCCCGCGCCATCACCACGGCGTCGTAGAGTCCCTCCTCGAGCTTGCGCAGTCGCGTATCCACGTTGCCCCGTATCGGCTCGACGCGAAGATCGGGGCGGCGCGCGAGGAGCAGGGCGCGGCGCCGCAGGCTCGAGGTGGCGACGCGCGCGCCACGGGGGAGGTCGTCGAGGGTGCCACCCGCGCGCGTGAGGAGGACGTCGCGCGGATCCTGACGCGCGGAGAAGGTGGCGAGGCACAGGCCCTCGGGCAGCTCGGCGGGCATGTCCTTGAGGCTATGGACGCCGCCGTCGACCCGCCCGTCGAGGAGCGCTTCCTCGATCTCCTTCACGAAGAGCGCCTTGCCCCCGAAGTCGGCGAGGGCGACGTCGGCGAGGCGGTCGCCCGAGGTCCGGATGGTGACCAGTTCGACCTCGTGGCCGCGGGAACGGAGGGCGTCGGCAACCTCGGTGCACTGCACCACGGCGAGGCGGCTGCCGCGGGTCCCGAAGCGGAGCTTCATGCGCGCGGCGCCCCGCGCCCCTTGCCCCCGAGCCCGAAGAGCTCCGAGATGACCTCGATCCAGCGATGCCCGTGGCCGGACTTCGAGGAGTCGCGCAGCTTCACGGTGGGGGCGTGCAGCACTTTGTTCACGATGCCGTGGGAGAGTGCCTCCAGGGCCTGGCGGGTCGCCTCGTCGGCGGCGGGGAGCCGGCTCAGCGCGCGCGACAGCTCCGTGGTCCGGATCTCCTCGAGCTTCTCGCGGAGCGACACGATGGTGGGCACAACCTCCAGGCTCCGCAGGCGCTCGGCGAACTTCTCCACCTCGCGCTCCACGAGGGCCTCGGCCCGCTGCGCCTCGCGCTGACGCTCGCGCAGGTTCGCCTCCACCACCGAGCGGAGGTCGTCCACGTCGTAGACGAAGACGTCGTCGAGGTTGTTGACGGCGGCCTCCACGTTTCGCGGCACCGCGATGTCGATGAAGAAGAGCGGCCGCCCCCGCCGGGCGGGCAGCACGGCCGCCACGTCTCGCGCGGTGACGATCAGCTCGGGGGCGGCGGTGGAGGTGATGACGATGTCGACCTGTCCCAGCACGCTGACGAGATCGGCGAAGGGCACTGCGGTGCCCGCGAGGTCGCGGGCCAGCTCCTGGGCCCGGCTCGCCGTGCGATTCGTGACGTAGATGGGCAAGGTCCCGAAATCCTGCAGGTGGCGCGCGGCCAACTCCCCCATCTCCCCTGCTCCCACGAGGAGGACGGAGCGCCCCGCCAGCCCGTCGAAGATCTTGCGCGCCAGCTCGACGGCAGCGAAGGGCACCGACACCGCGTGTCGTCCCACCTGGGTATCGGAGCGCACGCGCTTGGCCACCGCAAAGGCCTGGCTCATGAGCGAGTGGAGGATGGGACCGACGGTGCGAGAGGACTGGGCGAGGGCGAAGGCGTCCTTGACCTGGCCGAGGATCTGCGGCTCGCCCAGAACCATGGAATCGAGGCTGGAGGAGACGCGGAAGGTGTGCTGCACCGCCTCCGTCCCGTCCTTGGCGTAGAGCAGCGGCTCCAGCTCGGACAGCTCGAGGCCGCGCTGGGCCGCCATCTGGCGGAAAGCCGCGGTCCGCGCCTCACCCGCCACCTCGGCGACCCCGTACACCTCGATGCGGTTGCAGGTGGAGAGAATCATCACCTCCGCGCAGGTGCCCCGCCCCACGAGGCCGGTGAGGATCTCGCGCAGCTTGTCCTCGTCGACCACGAGTTGCTCCCGCACCGCGATAGGCGCCGTGCGATGGGAGAGGCCGGCCACGAAGAGGCGCTCGATCACGAGCCGTGCCTGCCCTGGAAGAGCACCCCCGCCCCCAGGGTGGCGAGGAGGACGCAGAAGCCCGCGATGGACAGATAGGCGGCACGCCGGCCATGCCAGTGGCCGATGGCCCGGCCGCACAGGGTCGCCGCGTAGACGAGCCACATGACGAGGGAGAAGAGAGCGAGCGGATCGCTGAGGAGATCGCGCCCCCACGCGCGTCCCGCCCGCACGAAGCCAAGGGCGAGCCCGACGGTGAGGAAGGGAAAGGCCGCGGTGAGGGTCATGAGGGTGAGGCGATCGAGAGCCTCCAGGGAGGGCATGCGGTAGTAGAAGGTCCCCGTGCGCTTGGCCTTGAGCTGCCGCTCCTGGAGCAGGTACATGATGGCGCTGCCGAAGTTGAGGACGAGGGCGGCCAGCCCCACCAGAACGAGGGCCACGTGGACGAGGATCCACGGGCTCGACGCGCGCGGCTCGAGCGCGAGATCGCGCAGCCCGGTGGGCAGGCCCAGCCCGAGGGCGAGCACCACGGGGAGCACGAAGGCGCTGAGGCTGGTCAGCCCGGAGCGCCGCTCCACCCACAGATCGAGGAGCACGGCGACCCAGATCACCAGGGACACCACTTCGGCCAGGGTGAGCACGGGCACACGCCCGCGCTCCACGCCGCGCAGCACGATGGCCGCGGTGTGGCAGAGCCAGCCCGCCACCGTGAGCTCGCGCGCGAGGAGGAGGAGCCCATCACGCCGCCACACGAGGGAGGCGAGGGCGGCCAGGGCGGCCACGATGTAGGCGGTGAGCGCGATGTCGAAGATGACGGCGTTCACGGCTTCCGCCCACCGTCGCGCGACATGCTCAGCTCGCTCCCGACAGGTCGAGGGCGTCGCCCACGTAGAGGTTCAGGCTGCCGCGCCGCAGATAACCGACCACGGTCACCCCGAGCTGCTCGGCCAGGGCCACGGCCATCTCGGTGGGCGAGGTGCGCGAGGCGACCACGGGCACGCCCATGCGTGCGGCCTTGAGGAGCATCTCCGACGAGACGCGGCCCGTGGAGAGGAGGATGCGATCCGCGGTTGGGAGGCCGCGCTGGAGCGCCATGCCCTTGATCTTGTCCACCGCGTTGTGGCGACCCACGTCCTCGGCCACGAGAAGGATGCCGTCGCGGTCGGCGAGGGCGGCGCCGTGGATCCCACGCGAGGCGTGGTAGTGCACGGAGGCGGCGACCAGATCTCCCATGCGGTCGCCCAGCTCCGCCGGGCGCACTCGCAGCGAGGACGACAGGCGCGGAAAGAGCCGGGGGTCGATGCGGAAGGTGATGCCGCCCCCGCAACCGGAAGTGAGGATGCGCTCGGTGGGCAGGACCACCGGGCGCCTGAGCTCCACGTCAGCGCGACCGTCGACCTCGGAAATCCGGAGGGCCGTCACCTCGTCGGGGCCGCTGATGACCTTCTCCATCCAGAGATAGCCGAGGACGAGGGGCTCGAGGTCGAAGGGCGAGCACAGGAGGGTGAGGAAGCGCTCCCCGTCGATATAGATGGTGAGCGGCTGCTCGCGAACGACCTCGCCTTTGACCTCGTCCAGGCGCCTGCCCCTGACCTGGAAGTACGTGCGCATGGCCCCTATCGTGCCACGCCGGCGTGAACGGAGCCAATGCTCCGCGGGGATCCGCCGCCGCGCGGGCGGCTGCGCTGTCCGCTTCGTCCACACGCGGGTGTCATGGGATCAGTCACGCGCGCCATCTCCGTAGAGCACCCGCACCAGGAAGAGGCCCTGGGGCGGCGCCGTCGGCCCGGAGCGCGTGCGGTCGCGGCCGGCGAGGAGCTCGGCCAGCCAGCCGGGCGGCTGCGCGCCACGCCCGATCTCGACCAGGCTGCCCACGATGTTCCGCACCATGTGATGGAGGAAGCTGTCGGCGGAGATGAGCACGGCGATCTCGTCGCCCCGCGCCACGAGGCGGATGGAGCGCACCGTGCACGTGGGCGTGCGCCCGCGCCCGGGCGCCGCGCAGAAGGCCGAGAAGTCGTGCTTGCCCCGGAGCGCGCCCACCGCCGCCTGCATCCGCGCCACGTCGAGGGGAAAGCGCGGATGCCAGGCGAAGCGACGCCGCATGGGATGCGCGACGCGCTCGCCGTCGATCAGGTAGAGGTAGCGCTTGCCGAGCGCGCTCCGCCGCGCGTCGAAGCCGGCGGGGGCCTCGGCCGCCTCGAGCACGCGCACGCTTTCGGGAAGGAGCGCGTTGAGGCCGCGCGCGAGCCGGGCGGGCTCCAGGGTGGATGTCGTGACGAGGCTCGCCACCTGACGGAGGGCGTGGACCCCCGCATCCGTGCGGCTCGCGCCCGTGACCTTGACCGGCTCGCCGAGGATGCGCGCGCAGGCCTCGCGCACGAGACCCTGCACGGTCGTCTGGTCCGGCTGCACCTGCCAACCCGCGAAGTCGGTGCCGTCGTAGGCGAGGGTCAGGCGCAGGGTAGGCAGGGCGGCCTCAGCGGATCAGCAACTCCGCGATCTGAATGCCATTCAGCGCCGCGCCCTTGCGCAGCTGATCGCCCACCACCCAGAAGTTGATGGCGTTGGGGAGGGTCAGGTCCTGGCGGATGCGGCCCACGAAGCAGTCGTCCTGCCCTTCCACCGTCACCGGCATGGGATAGCGGCTCTGTGCCGGTTCGTCGCAGAGGGTCAAGCCGGGGAAGCTCGCGAAAAGCTCGCGCGCCCGCTCGGGACCCAGGGCGACTTCCGTCTCCGCGTTCACGGCCACGGAGTGCGCGGTGAAGACAGGTACGCGCACCGTGGTCGGAGAGATGGGGAGTTCGGGGGCACCGAGGATCTTGCGCACCTCGTGCACGAGCTTCATCTCCTCGCCCGTGTAGCCGCGATCGTCGAACTTGTCGATGTGGGGAATGACATTGAAGGCGATCTGGTGCGCGAAGTACTTGGGCGCCATGGCCTCCCCGCGAGCCCAGGCCAGCGTCTGGCTCCGCAGCTCCTCGACGCCGTTCACCCCGGCCCCCGACACCGCCTGGTAGCTGGTGGCGATGACGCGGCGGAGCCGACCTGCGTCGTGCAGAGGCTTGAGCGGCATCACGGTGACGATGGTGGTGCAGTTGGGACAGGCCACGATGCCTCGGTGGCCGGCGAGAGAGTGCGCGTTCACCTCAGGGACGACCAAGGGCACGCTGGGATCCATGCGGAAGGCGCTCGACTTGTCGATGACCACTGCCCCCGCCTTCACGGCGAGGGGGGCCAGCTCCTTCGACTGCGCGGAGCCCGCCGAGAAGAACGCGATGTCCACGCCCTTGAAGGCTTCCCGGCCCGCCTTCTCCACGCGGATCTTCTCGCCCTTGAACGTCACCGTCTTGCCGACCGACCGCTCGGAGGCGAAGACGCGCAGCGCCTTCACGGGGAACTTGCGCTCGTCGAGGAGCTTGAGCGTGGTCTGTCCCACCGCGCCCGTGACGCCCACCACCGCTACCGTCTGCCCTGAGGCCATGTCCCTACCCTTTCCCGTCGTTCACGAATATGACCGCTGCACTTCACCAGCAATCAGGTCACCCATCTCCTTGGTGCCCACCAGGTTCATGCCCGCGGCGTGGATGTCGCGCGTGCGATGTCCCTGCTCGAGGATGCGCAGCACCGCCGCGTCGATCCGGTCCGCGTCCTTGCCCATGTCGAGCGAGTAGCGCAGCAGCATCCCCGCCGACAGGATGGCCGCGATGGGGTTGGCTACCCCCTGCCCCGCGATGTCGGGGGCGGTGCCGTGCACCGGCTCGTACAGGGCGACGCGTCCGCCCAGGCTTGCCGAGGGCAGCATGCCCATCGAGCCCGCGAGGATGGCCGCCTCGTCCGAGAGGATGTCCCCGAAGGTGTTCTCGGTCACGATGGTATCGAAGTGCGTCGGCTTGTGCACGAGGGCCATGGCGCAGTTGTCCACGAGCACGTGCTCGAGCTGCACCTGCGGATAGTCCTTGCCCACCCGGGTCACCACCTCGCGCCAGAGCTGCGAGACGACGAGGACGTTGGCCTTGTCCACCGAGGCGAGGCGCTTGCGCCGCTTCATGGCCACTTCGAAAGCCGTGCGCGCCACCCTCTCGATCTCCCGCGAGGTGTAGGCCATGGTGTTGATGGCCCGCGTGCCGCCGTCCGCGAACTCTTCCCGGCCTCTGGGCTCGCCGAAGTACAGGCCGCCCGTGAGCTCGCGGATGACCATGATGTCGGTGTTCTCCACCACCTCGCGCTTGAGCGGGGAGGCGTCCACCAGCATGGGGAAGCAGGTCGCCGGCCGTAGGTTGGCGTAGAGATCGAGTTCCTTGCGCAGGCCGAGGAGGCCGCGCTCGGGCCGCTTCTCCTGGGGCATGTTGTCCCACTTGGGCCCGCCCACCGAGCCGAACAGGATGGCGTCACTCCGCTCGCAGAGGGCGAGGGTAGCGGGAGGCAGGGGCTCGCCGGTTGCGTCGATGGCGGCGCCGCCGATGACGGCGGGCTCGAACTCGAAGGAGACGCCGGTGGCGCGGCCCACCACCTCGAGCACCTTGCGCGCCTCGGGCGTCACTTCCTGCCCGATGCCGTCTCCTCCCAGGACCGCGATCTTGTGCGTCGGCATCAGGCCGGCCTCCGGGTCGCTGCGAGTCTCGCCGCCATGGCCCGCCTCACGCGCTCTTCTCGGCCACTTGCGCCGGCTCCGACCGCCGGCGCGCCCACAGGGGGCGCGTGGGACCGCTCAGCAGGTAGAGCGAGAAGAGGATGAAGAGGAACCACTGCGGATGGGTGGCGACGATGAGCACGCCCAGGACCACGAGGACCAGCACCTGGGCGGGCCGGCGGCGCGCGAAGTCGACTTCCTTGAAGCTGTAATAGCGGAAGGTGGAGACCATGAGGAGGGCGACCACCACCGTGCCCACGCTGATGGCCGCCGCCTGCCAGCGTGACATCACCACGCCTTCCAGGAGGAGAGCGGTGGAGGCTACGATGCCCGCCGCCGCGGGCGTGGGCAGCCCCACGAAGTAGCGGCGGTCCGTCACCCCCTGGTAGACGTTGAAACGCGCGAGGCGCAGGGCGCCGCAGATCACGAAGAGGAAGGCGCCGAGCCAGGCGACGCGGCCTGCCTGGGACAGGGCGAGCGAGTACAGCATGAAGGCGGGGGCGACGCAGAAGGAGACCACGTCGGCCAGCGAGTCGAACTCGACGCCGAACT
>Ga0075435_100000801_pt1 | contig 19565 bp, 14 predicted proteins | sample RhiMethybrSRZTD4_FD_75302 | JGI IMG/M metagenome (GOLD analysis project Ga0075435, IMG submission 75302) | Populus rhizosphere microbial communities from Tennessee, USA - Rhizosphere MetaG P. TD hybrid SRZTD4 | ecosystem: Host-associated > Plants > Roots > Rhizosphere > Soil | place: USA...
CTCACGTTCGTCGAGCTGCCGGCCCCTCCGGGCCCGTATGAGACGCTGTCGTTGCTGGTCGACCCCTACGTGCTGATCGTGCGCAGCGACTCGCCGCTCGCCCACCGGCCCCACTGCCCCACGCTGTCGGAGATCGGCAACCTCGAGCTGATCGGCCACACCCAGTGCCGCGGCCTGCGCCGGGTCGAGGATCAGATCCGGGCCGCCGGCGAGGAGCCGCACTTCGCCTTCCGCTCTGACGTCAACGCCACCGTTCAGGCGCTCGTCGCCGCCGGTGTCGGCGTGGCCGTCATGCCGGGGCTCGGCTTCGATCCCGGCGACGGCCGCACGGTCGCGTTCGACCTCTCCCGTGACGTGCCGCCGCGAACGCTGGCGCTGGCGTGGCACCGCGACCGCAACGTGACGGCGCCGATGCAGGCGTTCATCGACGCCTCCGTCGCCGTCTTCGCCGACCTCGCAGACCGCCCCGGAAGCGAGCGGCGGCTGCGGGCAGTTCGCGAGGCGTGAACACCGCGCTCGCGGATTCGCGCTTGTGACAGCCGGGCCGAGGCGCGAACATTCTCCCCGGTTGGAGATTCGCGCCGATGTGGGAGCCCGATCGCGGGCGGCTTGGGCGCCGCTTCGGGTGGCGGCGGCGCGAGCACGCGCCCGCCCCGGCCGCGGCGGCCTCGTGGCGATCGGCGTCGCCGTCGCCGCGGCGGCCCTGGGCGGGGTCGTCGGCGGCTCGACGATCACGGCCGACCGCAGCCTGCGCGCGGCCCTCGAGGGCCTGCCCGTCGCCCAGCGGAGCTTCACCGCCACCTGGCAGGGGACGCCCCCGGCCGGCGGGTACGACGTGATCGACCGCGCGGCGACCCGCGCGCTGGCGCGGCTCGGGCCCACGCCGGCGGCTCGGACGATCGCCTACCCCGAGCTGAACCTCGGCGGGCGCCTGGCCGAGCTCGGCGGGATCGACGACCCGGGCCGCTGGGTGCGGCTGCGGTCGGGCCGCCTCCCCCGCTCCTGCGTGCCGGCCCGGTGCGAGGTGCTCCAGGCCGGTGGAACGCCGGTCACGGCGATGGCCGAGCCGGGGCTACACCTCGTCGTCGTCGGCCGCACCGCGGGTGCGCTGCCGGTGACGCTGGCGCCGCTCACGCGCAGCGGCCACCAGGCCAAGGGCGGGCCGCCGCCGGTGCTCCTGGCAGGCGGTGTGTCCGAGCTCTCCAGCCTGCCGGTCTTCTCATCCGTCTACCGAGCCTACGGCTGGACGACGCCGATCGACCCGAGGAGCCTGCACGACTGGGAGATCACGGGCCTGCTCGCCCGGGAGGCGACGGCCGCGCAGCACGTGCGCCGGCTGGGGACGCCGTTCGGGCTGACCGGACCCACCAACACCCTGGTCGCGCTGCGCGAGGCCGATGCCGTCGCGGCGCGGCGGATGCAGCTCGTGGGCGGTGGCGCCGCGGCGCTCCTGCTCGGGTTCGTGCTCCTGGCCGCTGCAGGACTGCGCCGCGATGCGGGCACGGAGTGGGCGCGGCTCGAGCGTCACGGCGCCCGCCTCGGCCAGCTGTGGACGTTCGCCTGGGTGGAGGCGGCCTGGATCACGCTCGCGGGGGCGATCTTCGGCGCCGTCGTGGCGGCCGCGGGGGTCGCGATCGCGGCCGAGAAGGCCGATGTCGCCGCGGGGGCCGTGCTGCGCCACACGATCCTATCGGGCCCGGGCATCGCCGCCATCCTCGTCGCCTGGGTTGCGGGGGCCGCGATCCTGGTCACGGCGGAGCGCACGTCCGGGGCCGATCTGCGGCTCGGACCGGTGCGCGGGCTCGACCTGGCGGCCCTCGCCATCGTCGGCGCGGTCGCCCTGGCCGCCGCCCGCGGCAGCGCGAGCTCGACGTCGCTCGCGTCGGGGTCGGATCCGCTGCTCGCCCTGCTGCCGGGGCTGGTCGCGATCGCGGGGGCGATCGTGACCGCGCGCCTGATCGGGCCGCTGCTGCGGCTGGCCGGGCGCGGCCTGCGCCGCGGGCCGCCCAGCGTGCGCCTGGCGATCGTGTCCCTCGGCCGTGAGGGTGGCCGGCCGACGCTCGCTGCCGCGTTCCTCGTAGCCGGCATTGGGCTCGGCGTGTTCGCGGTCGCCTACCGGGCCACGCTCGCCCAGGGCGAGCACGACCAGGCCGCCTTTCAGGTGCCGCTCGACTACACGCTGTCCGAGGGCCCGGCGCTGCGGCTCCCGCTCCAGGCGGCGCCGCTCTCGGCCTACCGCATGGTTGCGCCGGGGACGCTCGCGGCGCCCGTCGTGCGCCTGGGCGCCACGGCCCCGGCGTCCGGTCAGCCCGCTCAGGCGACCGTCCTCGGCGTCCCGGCGGGCGCGATCTCGTCGATCCGCAGCTGGCGCGGCGACTTCGCCTCGGTCTCCCAGGACGAGCTCGTGCACCGCCTGCGACCGACACACCCGCCGACGCTGAACGGCGCGCCGCTGCCGGCGGGCGCCTCGAGCGTGTCGCTGGCCGTGACGACCGACGGCCGCCCGGTCAACCTCGCGATCGCGATCGAGACCCCGAGGGGCGACTTCGACAACGTGACGCTCGGCGACACGACCAGAGGCACGACGACCCTCCGGGCGAACCTGCCTGCGGCGGACCGGGGCGGCAAGGTCGTTGGCCTGATCGTGGCCCTGCGCTTCAACGACGCCCAGGCGCTCGCCCACCAGGGCATCGAGGGCGGGCTCACCATCGTCGCCCGCGGCCGCCTGCGGCTGGGGCCGCTCGAGGCCGGGGCGCCCGTCACGGACTGGCAAGGCTGGGTCACGCGCGGCACCGCCCGGCCGTCCGTCGCGCCCGGCGCGGGCCTGGGCTATGCGCTCGACGGCAGCACCAACGGCCTCTTCCGGCCCCGCCAGCCCACCGACGGCAGGTCGGTGCCGGTGGTGGCGAGCCCGGGGCTCGCGGCGCTCGCCGGGCCGGACGGTGTCCTGCACATGACGGTCGAGGGCGCCGACGCGCTCACCGTCAAGATCGCGGCAATCGCGCACCGCTTCCCCACCGCGGGCGGCGAGTTCGTCGTGGCGGACGAGGGTGAGCTGGCGACGGCGCTCAATGCCGACGATCCCGGCGCGGCGACACCCGCCGAGATCTGGCTGGCGGTGCCGCCGGCGCAGCGCGACCGCGTCTATGCGGCGCTCCAGCGGCCGCCGTTCTCGGCCCTCGAGCTGCGCTCGCGCGACGCCGTCCAGACGCGGCTCGCCTCCGAACCGCTCGCCCGCGGCCTGCTGGACGTCCTGGCGATGTCCGCCCTGCTCGCGCTCGTGCTCGGCGTCGCCGGGCTCGTCCTGGTGTGCGCAGCCGACCTGGGCGACGAGCGCGACCACCTCGTCGACCTGGAGGCGATGGGGGTCGGCCCGCCGGCGCTGCGCCGCCACCTCGTGCTGCGCGCGGCCGCTCTGGTCATGACCGGCATCGTCGGCGGCGTCGTGCTCGGCCTGGTGCTCGAACGGCTCGTCATCGACCTCGTGTCGCTCGGCGCCGGCGCAGCCACCGCCGAGCCGCCCCTGAGAAGCGTCCAGGACTGGGCGACGGTCGCGGCCGGCCTGCTCGCCTTCGCGGTGTGCGGGCTCGCGCTCGTCTGGGCCTTCGCCCGCACCGCCTTCCGGGCGCCCGTGCCCGGCCGGATCGGAGGCGGCCCGTGACCCCGGTCATCGACGCCCGCGACCTCTTCCGCATCCACAAGAGCGCCGAGGGCGAGGCGGCGGCCCTGCAGGGCCTGACGATGCACGTCGACCCCGGGGAGGTGATCGCGGTGCTCGGGCCGAGCGGGTCGGGCAAGAGCACGCTCCTGCGGATCCTGGCCGGGCTCGAACGGCCGTCGGCCGGCACCGCCCGCGTGCTCGGGCACGACATGGCCGACCTGCGCCCCCGCCGCGCCGCCTCCCTGCGCGCGCGCTCGCTCGGCATCGTCGACCAGCACTACCACCGCTCGCTCCCGCCGGAGCTGCGCTGCCGCGAGATCGTCGGCCTCCAGCTGGCGATGCTCGGCGTCGCCGCCGCCGACCGCGACCGGCGGGCGGCGGAGCTGCTCGAGCGGGTCGGCCTCGCCGACGCGGCGGAGACGCCGCCCGGGCGGCTCTCGGGCGGCGAGCAGCAGCGGGTCGCGATCTGCGCGGCCGTGGCCCACCGGCCCGCGCTCCTGCTGGCAGACGAGCCGGCCGGAGAGCTCGACGCGAAGAACGTCGCGGTCGCCTACGAACTGATCGCCGAGCTCGCCCGGGACGACGGCGCGACGGTCGTCCTCGTCAGCCACGACCCGGCGGCGACCACCGTCGCCGACCGCACCGTCCACATCCGCGACGGCCGCTTGAGCGACGAGGCGTCGGCCGGCGGCGCGACCGCGATCGTCGTCGGCAGCGGCGGCTGGCTGCGGCTGCCCGAAGAGCTCCTGCGCGACGCCGGCGTCGGCCGGCTGGCCCGGGCGGAGCGGCACGACCAGGGCATCCTGATCACGCCCGCAGGGCCCGCCGCCGCCGCAGCGCAGGAGCCGGCCGTCCCCGTGCCCGTCCCCGAGCGGAAGGCGCCGACGGCCGCGGCCGAGCTGCGCGACGTCACCATGCGCTACGGCGAGGGCCGGCGGGCGCGGATCGTGCTCGACGGCCTCGGCGCGACGTTCGAGTCGGGCCGGATGACGGCGCTGACCGGCCGGTCCGGCTCCGGCAAGAGCACCGTGCTGCGGCTGCTGGCCGGGATGGAGCACCCGACCTCGGGCGAGGTGGTCGTGCTGGGGAGCTCGATCGGCCGGCTCGACCGGGCCGCGGCGGCGGCCTTCCGGCGCGGCCACGTGGCAGTCGTCGCGCAGGAGGCCGGGCTCGTCGACTACCTCTCGGCGACCGAGAACGTGACCCTGGCGATGGCCGTGCGCGGGCTCGGCGAGGGCGAGGCGGCCGCCGAGACGGCCGCGACATGGCTCTCCCGCGTCGGGCTCGGCCATCGCCTCGAGCACCGCGTGGCGCGGCTCTCCGCCGGAGAGCGCCAGCGCGTGGCGATCGCCCGCGCCCTCGCCTGCGAGCCCGACCTGCTCCTGGTCGACGAGCCGACGTCGCGGCTCGACCAGGTGAATGCGGCCGTCGTCGCGCGCATGCTCGCCGACGCCGCCCGCCTGCACGGCGCCACCATCGTCTGCGCGACCCACGACCCGCTCGTGACCGAGCAGGCCGACGTCGTCATGCCGCTCGAGGGCTAACCCGCCAGTCGGCAGTTGACCGGTTCGCCAAGTGGCCGCATGCTGGTGACGGGTGTCGAGCACACGTCTCCGATCTGCCGTTCTCGCGGTGTCCGTCCTTGCCGTCGCCATGTCGGCGGGCCCGGCGTTCGCGACCACGAACCTGCTGCCGAACGGCGGGTTCGAGGGCGCGGGGTCCGGCTCGCTCGCCGGCTGGAAGGGCGTCCGCGCAACGCTCAGCGTGCGGCCCGACGGCCGCGGCGGCGGACATGCCGTCCGGGCCGTCCGCACGAGCGGCACGACCTACTCGGTCGTCGCGAGCCCGAACCCGACGCCCACCGCCGCCGGGCGCCTGTACCGCGCCCGCGGCTACGTCCGCTCCGGCCGCACCGGCCGCACCGTCTGCCTGAAGCTGCTCGAGATGACGCCCGCCGGCCGCGTCGCCGGGCAGCGCTCCGGCTGCATCAGGCCCGTCGACGCATGGCGCGCCTTCCCGGCGGTCAGCTACACCGCCAAGCGGGCCGGCGACACGATCTCGTTCCGGGTCGTGCAGACCTCGCGCGCGGTCGCGGGCGACAGCTTCCAGGTCGACGCCCTCAGCCTGACGTCGCCCTCGGACGACGCCAGCCCGCCGGCCCCGCCTGCCGGATTCACCGCCCAGGCGGCGGCGCAGACGCGGGTCGCGCTGGCCTGGAACGCATCGACCGACAACCGCGCGGTCGCGGGCTACACGATCTATCGCGGCGGCGTTTACCGGGCGACGGTGTTCGGCGCAGCGACGACGACGTTCCTCGACAAGACCGCGCAGGCCGGCAAGACCTACCGCTACGCGATCGACGCCTTCGACGCGTCCGGCAACCGCTCGGCCCGCACGGCCCAGAAGACCGTGGTCATGCCCGCCGCCGGCGACCCGATCATCGCCGCCGCCGGCGACATCGCCTGCGATCCCACGTCGGCCAGCTTCAACGGCGGCAAGGGCACCGCGGCGGCCTGCCAGCAGATGGCGACGTCGGACATCATCCAGGACGACCCGGCGATCGCCGCGGTGCTCACCCTGGGCGACGACCAGTACGGGTGCGGCGGCTTCAGCGCGTTCCAGGCGTCGTTCGACCCGTCGTGGGGTCGGTTCAAGGCCAGGATCCACCCCGCCCCCGGGAACCACGAGTACCAGACGAGCGGCGGCAGCGACTGCTCGCCGAACGCCGCCGGCTACTTCCGCTACTTCGGGGCCGCAGCCGGGAACGGGCAGGGCGACTACGCGTGGAACATCGGCGCGTGGCACATGATCGCCCTGAACGGCGAGTGCGGAAACGTCGGCGGCTGCGACGCGGCCTCGCCGCAGGGCCAGTTCCTGACGTCGCATCTCGGTACGAGCAAGTGCACCCTGGCCTACTGGCACGAGCCGTACTACAACGGCGGCGGCATCACGAGCTCGAAGTACGCCTACTTCTGGCAGACGCTGCGGGCCGCGCACGCCGACATCGTCCTGAACGGGCACATCCACACATACGCCCGCTTCGCCCCGCAGGACGCGAACGGCAACGCCGACCCGGCCGGGGTGCGCGAGTTCATCGTCGGCACGGGCGGCGAGGACCACGGGTCGATCAACGGGACGACCAACGTCCAGGCCAGCGCCGGCGGCGATTTCGGTGTGCTGGAGCTCACGCTCCATCCCGCCAGCTACACCTGGCAGATGGTCTCGACGACCGGCGCCGTGCTCGACTCCGGCACCTCCGCCTGCAACTAGGCCTCAGTCGTGGCGCCCAGTGACGGCCAGGCGCAGGCCGAGGCCGATCAGCACCACGCCGCCGGCGCCGGCCAGCGCCTCGAGCCGCCCACGCGAGCGCGCGATCCAGGTGCGGGCCGAGCCGGACGCGATCGCCCAGGCGCTGTCGGAGATCACGCCGATGGTGAGGAAGACGATGGCGAGGACGAGCAACTGCAGCGGCACGTGACCGCGCGACGGATCGGCGAACTGCGGAATGATCACGGTGAAGACGACGACCGCCTTCGGGTTCGTGAAGCCGACGACGAAGCCCTCCCGCACGATCCGGCGGGTGCCCTTGGGCGCCTCGGTCGCATCGTGCAGGGCTGCCAGGCCCCGCCGGTTTCGGAGCATGCGCACGCCGAGCACGACGAGGTAGGCGGCGCCGACCAGCTTGACGGCGGTGAACGCGGCGTCGGAGTGCTCGACGACCGCCCCGAGGCCGAGCGCGACGAGGATCGCCTGCACCATCACGCCGGCGGTGTTCCCGGCCACGGTGGCGAGCGCCGCCTTGCGCCCCAGCGCGACCCCGCGGCTGACGACGAAGAGCACGCTCGGCCCGGGCACGACGATCAGCACGAAGGCCGTGATCGCGAACTCGAGCAGGTGGTCGCCGGGAGGCATACGCGCCGACTCTAACTGCCGCCGTGAATAGAAGGGGTCTGACCCCGTTCATTCACCGGTTATGCCGATAGCTTGGAAAGTTGCGTAGGGCGAACTACCGCAATCTGGCTCCGGAGGGGCGATATCTAACAGTCTCCTTACGGGATCGGCCGCGCTCGCTGCCGATGGATGGCCCGCTGAATCGTCCGAGGAACACGTTTACGGGGGTCACCATGGGGGGAGAGTCAGTCGCAGTCGCCGCGCCGTCGTTCGACGAGGCAGTCGGCGCGCGAACGGCCAAGATCGGGATCATCGGCCTGGGGTACGCGGGCCTGCCGCTCGCGACCGGGTTCGCCGGCGCCGGCTTCGAGGTGCTCGGCATCGACCTCGATCCCGACCGGGTGGCGGCGGTCAACGCCGGCCGCTCGTACCTGACCGACCTGAGCGACTCTGACCTGGCCGCGCTCGACGGCCGCGTCTCGGCCGTGACGACCTACGACCGCGTCGGCGAGGCGGCCGCGTTCATCATCTGTGTCCCCACCCCGCTCTCGAAGACGCGCACGCCCGACCTCTCCTACGTCGTCGCCGCGGTCGAGTCGGTGGCGAAGCGGCTCGTCCCCGGCCAGCTCGTCATCCTTCAGTCCACGACCGTGCCCGGCACGACCGACGAGCTCGTCGTCTCGACGCTCGAGCGCGCGAGCGGCGGCACCGTCGGCCGTGACTTCTACGTCGGCTACGCGCCCGAGCGGGTCGATCCGGCCAACACGGCCGGCTGGAACCTGCACACGACGCCCAAGCTCGTCTCCGGGGTCACCGAGGAGTGCGCCCGCCGCACCGCCCTGCTCTTCGAGCAGGTCTGCGAGACGGTGATCCCGTGCGGCTCGACCCGCGTCGCCGAGCTCGCGAAGCTCTACGAGAACACGTTCCGGCAGGTGAACATCGCCCTCGCCAACGAGCTGGCGCTGATGTGCCAGCGGCTCGGCGTCTCGGCCTGGGAGGTCATCGACGCCGCCGCCACCAAGCCGTTCGGGTTCCTGGCCCACTACCCCGGCCCCGGCCTCGGCGGCGACTGCATCCCGGTCGTCCCCCACTTCCTCTCCTACCGCCTGCGCGAGTGCGGCTACCAGACGCGGATGATCGACGCCGCCCACGAGATCAACACCGCCATGCCCGAGTTCGTCGTCGACCTGGTCACCCGGGCGCTGAACGACCGCGGGATGGCCGTGCGCGACGCCCGCATCCTGCTCTGCGGCGTCGCCTACAAGCCGAACGTCTCCGACCTGCGCGAGTCGCCGGCGCTCGTGATCTTCGAGCAGCTGCAGCGTCGCGGCGCCCAGATCGCCTACTCCGACCCGCACGTCGCGAGCGTCACGGTCGGCGACTACGTGTACGGGTCGACGCCGTGGGAGGCCGCGATCGTCCGCAGCGCGGACGTCGTCGTGATGCTGACGCCGCATGACGAGTTCCTGGCCGCCCCGCACTGGGAGTCGGCGACGACGGTGGTCGACACCCGCAACGTGGTCGCGTCGGGCGAGGGCGTGTACCGGCTGTGAGCATCGCGCCGACTACCAAGAGGCCGTCGACCGCCACCCGGCTCTTCCAGGTCGGCTGCCTCGCCTACGGCCTCGCCGTCGCCTACGACAGCGCCCGCAAGCGCCGCTTCGACGCTCTCGAGGCGGCCGGCTACGACGTGCCTGCGGAGGCCTTCGAGCCGCTGGCCCTGCCGGCCGCACCGCCGGAGCCGGTCGTCGCCGCGGAGCCCGAGCCGGAGGTCGTCGTGGAGCCGGAGATGGTCGCGGAGCCGGAGATCGTCGCCGCTGTCGCAGTCGAGCCGGAGCCCGTGGAGTGGCCGCAGCCGCGCCCGCGCCTGGCGCTCGTGCCCGACGTGGCGGAGCCGCCGGAGGCGACCGCCGCCGACGAGCCGGAGCAGCCGGCGCCGAGTGACGCCATCGTGTTCGAGCCGATCGACGAGAGCCGGGCCGGCCTGCCGGACGGCCTGCGCGACTCGCTCTGGGCGCGGGCGGCGATCCGTGTCCTCCAGGCCGTCTGCATCGCCTACGGCGCCGCCCTGCTCTACGTCGTCTGGCTCGCCAAGGACATCACCATCGCCTCGCTCGCCCGCGATCCCGTGTTCGGCGGCTACTCGTTCCTCGTCACGCTGTACGTGCTCGCCCGCTTCTCGCTCGCGCCGCTCTACCGGCCGACGCCGGACACGGGCTACCGGCCCTCGTGCTCGATCGTGATCCCGGCGTTCAACGAGGAGGGCTGCATCGAGGCCACCATCGACGCCTGCTTCTCGGCCGACTACCCGGCCGACCTGATCGAGGTCGTCGTCGTCGACGACGGCTCCAGCGACCGCACCTGGGAGCGCATGCTGAAAGCCCGCGAGCGGCACCCGTCGCTGCTCTGCGTCCAGTTCTCCCAGAACCGCGGCAAGCGGGCCGCGATGGCCGAGGGCATCCGCCGCTCGAGCGGCGACATCTGCGTCTTCATCGACTCCGACTCGGTCATCGAGCCGGACGGCCTCGCCTACATCATGGCCGACTTCCGCGACGAGAAGGTCGGGGCGGTGGTCGGCACGGCCGACGTCATGAACAAGGCCCAGAACCGCATGACCAAGATGCAGCAGGTGCGCTACTTCGTCGCGTTCCGGGTCGTCAAGGGCTCGGAGTCGGTGTTCGGCGCCGTCACCTGCGCGTCGGGCTGCTTCTCGGCCTACCGCCGCTCGGCGCTGCTCGCGATCCTGCCGAAGTGGGAGAACCAGCGCTTCCTGGGCCGGCCCGCGACGTACGGCGACGACCGCGCCCTGACGAACTACATCCTCCGCGACCACAGGGTCACCTACCAGTCGCTCGCCCGCAGCCACACGCTTGCGCCGGACACGCTGAAGGGCTTCCTGATCCAGCAGATCCGCTGGCGCAAGAGCTGGCTGCGCGAGTCCCTGCACGTCGTCCGCTTCGTGTGGCGCAAACACCCGATCGCCGCGATCCTCACCTACCTGGGCGTGTTCTTCCCGTGGGTGGCGCCCGTCGTCGCGTTCCGGTCGCTCTACTGGCACAGCTTCATGACCGGCAGCCCCTGGTTCTACCTCATGGGGGCGTACGTGATGGCGCTGCTCTACTCGCTCTACTACGCCGTCTCGCGCAAGAGCCCGCTGTGGCACCACGGAATCACCTTCATCGTCATCTACATGGCGTTCCTGGTCTGGCTCACCTACTACGCGCTCCTGACCCTGCGCGACACCGGCTGGGGCACCCGCGCGTCGACCCACTCGGTCGGTGAGTTCCACGTCACCGTCGTCGGCGGCGGGCCCGACGGCGCCGCGGTCCCCGAGGCGGCCTGACCATGCTGCGCCGCTCCCCGATGTCCCCCCGCCGCCGCTGGTTGCTCCAGACCATCGTCGGCCTCGTCACGCTCCCGCTCTCGGCGGTGCCGATCTGGATCTACGCCACGCACACGTCGGTCGGCGAGCTGCTCTCGATGCGCGTCCGCTACCGGTTCATGCCGCCGTCGACACCGCAGCTCAACCCCGTCGACCGCACCGTCGCCGACGCCGAGCGGCCGCGGGGGATCCGCGGCGTCCCCGTGCTCTTCTACAGCATCGGCCACCCGACCGAGTCGTTCGACGACCGCTACGTCGTCAGCCGCACCAACTTCGCGGAGCAGATGCGCTCGCTGCGCGCCGCCGGCTACCGGCCCATCAGGGTCGAGCAGCTGGCCCAGTACCTGCGCACCGGCAACCGGACGGGGCTGCCGCGCAAGCCGATCCTGATCACGTTCGACTCCGCCAAGACCGAGGCGATGGTGCAGGTGGACCCGATCCTGAAGGCCACCGGCATGCGCGCGGTGATGTTCGTGAGCACCGGCCAGGCCGACTCCGGCAGCCTCTTCTCGGAGCAGTGGGGCAGCCTCTCCGGCTACGCGTCGAGCGGCCGGTGGGAGCTCGAGAACCGCACTGACGGGCTGAGCGAGCCCGACAACCAGAACGGCCGCCTGGTGACCAGGCTCGTCGAGCGCCGCGGCGAGTCGCCGGCCGAGTACGGCCGGCGCACCGCGTCCGACCTCGAGAGCGCCGAGCGCGCGATCGACGACCACGGCGCCGGCCACGCCATCGCCTTCGCCTACCCGTACGGCAACTGGGGCCAGAACGCCGCCCCCGGCGTCGCCCGCGAGCTGCGCCAGGTCGTCGGCCGTCGCTTCCGGCTCGCGTTCGACCAGGACCAGCAGTCCGGCTGGCGGCCCGCGATCCCCGGCGACGACCGGCTCCACATCCACCGCCTCGAGGTGATGGACTGGACCGGGCCCGAGCTGCTCAAGCGCCTCGACGACGGCGCCAAGCTGGGCACGACGGTCTACCGCGAGCGCGGCCTCGACCACACCTACTCGCCGCTCCAGCTCGTCCGCGCGGCCAAGAACTACCGCTGCGCCGGCACGTCCGGCAGCGTGCTCCAGCCCGACGTACGCGCCGCCCACACGGTCGCACTCTCGTTCGACGACGGCCCCTCGCCGTACACGCCGCAGGTGCTGCACCTGCTCGAGCGTGCCCACGTGCACGCCACGTTCTTCGTCTCGGGGAGCCAGCTCACCGACCGGGCCCGCATCCTCACCCGGATGCTGGCCGACGGCGACGAGATCGGAAACGCCCTGTCGCCCGGCACGACGGCCGTCTCGGCGGGCTCCGCGCACGCCGAGCTCGAGGCAAGCGTGAAGGCGATCCACGCAGCCGTGCCGCTCTCCCCCTGCCTCGTGCGGCCACCCAGCCGCACGTCCGCGGCCGCCGTCCAGCGGGCCGCCCAGGGCCTCGGCGAGCGGGTGGCGCTGTGGTCGCTCGATCCGCGCGACTTCGACACCACCGACCCGAACCTGATCGCCCACCGGGTGCTCTCGCAGGTGCGGCCGGGCTCGATCATCGCCCTGCACGACGGCGGCTCCGACCGCTGGGCGACCGTGCAGGCCATCCCGCAGATCCTCGCCGGCCTGGCCCGGCGCGGCTACCGGGTGACCACGGTCACCAATCTCTACCGAACCGTGCTCGGCACGCCCTCCGGGGCGGGTCGCAGCACGCACTGAAGGAGACCCACGCTATGTGCGGAATCATCGGCTACGTCGGTCACCGGCAGGCCCAGGACGTCCTCCTCGACGGCCTCTCGCGGCTCGAGTACCGCGGCTACGACTCGGCCGGCCTCGCCGTCCACACGGGCGCCGCGGTGCTGACCCGGCGGGCGGTCGGGAACCTCGGCATGCTGCGCCGCTCGCTCGACGAGGGCTGGGGCACCGCCGAGATCGACGCCATGGTCGGCATCGCCCATACCCGCTGGGCGACGCACGGCGGGGTGACCGAGGCGAACGCCCACCCGCACAGCGACTGCGACGGCCGCATCCACGTCGTCCTGAACGGCATCGTCGAGAACCACCGCCGCCTGCGCGACGAGCTCGAGCTGGCCGGCTGCTCATTCACGTCCCAGACCGACGCCGAGCCGATCGCCCATCTCGTCGAACGCCATTTGCGCGACGTCGAGGACGACCTGTACGAGGCCGTTCGCCGCACCGCGCTCGAGCTCGACGGCCACTACGCCATCGTCGTGCTCGACCGCGAGCAGCCGGAGCTGCTGGTCGCGGCCCGCAAGGAGTGCCCGCTCGTGATCGGCCTGGGCGAGGAGGAGACCTTCGTCGCCTCGGCGGCGCTCGCGTTCCGCTCGTTCACCGATCGCACGGTCGTGGTCGGCGACGACCAGGTGGTCGTCGTGACGGCCGACGGCGTCACGCTCTCCGACACCATGACCGCCGTCGAGCTTCCCGTGACCGTGCAACGGGTCGGCTGGCTGGCGGACGACGTCGACAAGGGCGGCTACGCGACCTTCATGCGCAAGGAGATCGACGACCAGCCGGCCGGCTTCGCCGCCACGCTCGAGGGGCACACGACGGAGTCCGGGCGGTTCACGCTCGGCGACGCCGAGCCACTGCTCGCCGGGGCGCGCCGCATCATCATGGTCGGCTGCGGCACCTCCTACCACGCCGGCCTGCTCGGCCGGCACCTGCTGCATGGCTGGGCACGGATGCCGGCGGCGGTCGAGATCGCCTCGGAGTGGCGCTACGCCGAGCCGGCGGTCGAGGAAGGCGACGTCGTGCTCGCCGTCAGCCAGTCGGGCGAGACGCGCGACACGCTCGCAGCCATGCGTCTGGCAAAGGAGCTGGGCGCGCCGACGGTGGCCGTCACGAACGTCGAGGGCTCGCAGATCTGCGAGCAGGCCGACGCGGTGCTGCTCACGCACGCCGGCCCCGAGATCGGGGTCGCCGCGACCAAGACCTTCACGACGCAGGCGGGGCTCCTGGCCGTCGTCGCCGCACGGCTGGCCGCCGCACGGCGCACGCTCGATCCGTTCGCACTGCGCGACGTCGCCAGGCAGCTGCGGGCCATCCCCGAGCTGATGACCGAGACGGTCGCCCGGGCCGAGCCGATCGCCGCGGGCCTCGGGCACGACTGGTCGCAGGCCGGCTTCTTCTTCTACATCGCCCGCAACCTGGGCCTGCCGGTGGCGCTCGAGGGCGCCCTGAAGATGAAGGAGATCAGCTACGTCCCTTCCGACGCCTACGCGGCCGGGGAGATGAAACACGGCCCGATCGCGCTGCTCTCGGCCCAGACGCCGACCATCGCCGTCGCCGTCGGCACGCCGGTGATCGACAAGCTGGCGTCGAACGTCGCCGAGGTGAAGACGCGCGGCTCGAGCGTGCTCGCCATCGCCTCCGAGGATGACCCGCCCATCACCGAGTACGCCGACGAGACGGTCTTCGTGCCGGCGCTCGACTGGCGCCTGCAGCCGATCCTGGCGGTGCTGCCGCTGCAGCTGCTCGCGCTCGAGACCGCCGAGTGCCGCGGCCTGAACGTCGACCAGCCCCGCAACCTGGCGAAGACGGTGACGGTCGAGTGAGGGCGCTCACGAGACTCCTCTACACGGCGTCCGCGACGGCCGCGATCCTGGTCGTGGCCGGGTTCTCGGGCGTCGCCCACGCCTCCGTCTGCGGCTCCCACGCCGTCCGCGGCATGACCTGGACGCGCACGCCGGGCGCCCGCTCGGGCGTCCTGCGCTGGAAGGCGCCCGCCATCGTGCCCGCCGAGGTCGGCTACCGCGTGTGGCGCTCCGGCGCGCTCGTGGGCGTCGCCCGCAGGCGCCAGGCGGCGATCCGGGTGACGCCGAAGCAGACCTACCGGTTCACCGTCAGGGTCGAGAACCTGGTCACCGGGCACGTGTCGATCTGCCCGGCCTCGATCACGCGGACGATCGGCTACTACCCGCCCGGGATGGCCGGCGGCCTGACCGCCTCGTCGATCACCGCGTCGTCGGTGCACCTGACCTGGAACGCTGCGGCCCGCGGCGACGGCCGCCTGGCCGGCTATCGCGTCTACCGAAACGGCGACGTCGTCGGGCAGGTCGAGGGTACCCATCTGACCGTCCGCAACCTCTATGCGGACACGGAGTACACGTTCGTCGTCCGCGCCGTCGACACGAACGGCGTCCAGGGCCACGCCTCGCGGACAGTCTCGGTGACGACGCGCACGCCCGCGAAGACGACGGGCAACGCGACGGCGTTCATCCTCGAGTCCGACGGCGCCAGCTTTGCCGACCTCCAGCGCCACTACATGCACGTCGGCACGATCTTCCCGACCTACTTCAACTGCACGCCGTCGGGCGGCGTGTCGGGCGTCGACGACCCGCTCGTGACCACCTGGTCGCGCCAGCGGGGGATCACCGTCGAGCCGCGCTTCAACTGCCAGAACATGGCCGCGCTCAAGGCCATCCTGACCAACCAGACCGTCCAGAGCGCCACGATCTCGGCGCTCGTGAACCTGACGGTCGCCCACGGCTACCAGGGCATCAACGTCGACTTCGAGTCGAACGACGCCTCCCAGTACCGGGCCAACATGACCGCGTTCATCGGGAAGTTCGCGGCGGCGCTGCACGCCAGGGGCAAGCGGCTCTCGGTGGAGGTGTCGGCGGCGAGCTACAACCAGCTCACCGGCCGGGCCGGGTTCTACGACTACAAAGGCATCTCGGCGACGGCCGACCAGGTGGTCGTGATGGCCTGGGGCAAGGCCTGGGCGACGAGCGCTCCGGGCGGGCTCGACCCCTTGCCGTGGTTCGACTCGATCCTCGCGTACGTGGCGACGATGCCGAAGCCGGGCAAGTTCACGATCTCGATGACGCTGTACGGGATCGACTGGCCGGCCGGCGGGACGACGACGCACCCCGGCACCCCGCTCGAGTGGACATTCGTGCAGGGGCTGATCGCGAAGTACCACGCCAGGCCGGTGCTCGATCCGGCCACCGACGACCGCCACTTCACCTACACCGACGCCGCGGGCACGCATCACGACGTCTGGTACGTGAACAGCCGCACCGTGGGCGACCGCATCCAGCAGGCCCGCAGGCTGCACCTCGGGATCGCGTTCTGGCGCCTGGGCCGCGAGGACCCGGACGTCTGGACGGATCCCGGGATCGGCTGACCTCCCCTTCCGGGACGGGAGGCTAGGTTGCGGCGATGTCGGCCGCAGCCCAGCCTCCCAGCGGGATCCTGCTCGTCTCGGGGAGCACGCGGGGCGGGTCGACGAACAGCGCGCTCCTGCGCACCGCGGCGGCCGTCGCGCCGGACGGCGTCGGGGCGGAGCTGTACGCGGGGATGACCGACCTCCCCCACTTCAACCCGGACGACGACCACGACCCGCTGCCGCCCGCGGTCGCCGACCTGCGCGCGCGGATCGGGGCGGCCGCTGCCGTCCTCATCTGCACGCCGGAGTACGCGGGGGCGCTCCCGGGGACGTTCAAGAACCTGCTCGACTGGTCGGTCGGCGGGCCGGAGATGTACGGCAAGCCGGTCGCCTGGGTAAACGCGTCGGGGTCGCCGACGCGGGCGGCGCATGCCCACGCCTCGCTCGAGACCGTGCTGCGCACCATCCACGCCGACATCGTGACGGCAGCCTGCGGCCACATCGCCGTGCCGCGCCAGCTGGTCGGCCGGGACGGCCTGGTGGCCGACGCCGAGGTGCGCAGGCGCATTCGCGAGGTGCTCGCGGTCCTCGCCCGCTACGCCGCCGACCGCGGCGAGTGGACGCCGCACTGAGGCTCAGGGCAGGCCGCAGAGCTCGTCGCTGAGCTCCCGGAGGCGCCGGCGGGCGTCGGGGTCGTTGGCCTGCGGGTCGGGCTCGGCCCGGCGCGTGCCGTCGAAGTATGCACCGGTGACGCCGTCGAGCTCCGGGTCGGTGACGAGCCGCAGGGTCGCCGCGAGGCCCTGCTCGAGTGGGCTCGCGGGTGTCCGGCCGGAGTCGATCACCATCTTGGTCGGCATGAACGTGGCCGGGTGCAGGCAGGTCGCCGTGACGCCGCGCCCGGCCAGCTCGTCTGCCAGGTCGAAGGTGAACATCACCTGGGCGAGCTTGCTCTGGCAGTACGCACGGACACCGCCGTAGCCATCGGTCAGCATGACGTCGTCGAAGTCGATCGCCGCCTGGCCGGCCGAGCTCACGTTCACGATCCGCGCCGGCGCCGAGCGCTCCACCAGCGGCAGCAGCAGCCGGGCGAGCAGGTAGCCGGCCAGGTAGTTCACGGCGAAGCGCAGCTCGTGCCCGTCGCGGCTCTCCTCCCGCCGCTCCTCGCCTCCGGTCGTGAAGCCGATCCCGGCGTTGTTCACGAGCACGTCCAGCCGGCCGGTCTCGCGCTCGACCTGGGCGGCCAGGTCGCGCACCTCCGCGAGCGAGGCCAGGTCTGCGCGCACGAAGCGCACACGGGCGTCGGGCGCGCGGTCGCGGATCTCGGCGAGCGTGTCGCGGCCGCGGCCCTCGTCGCGCCCATGCACGAGCACGTCGGCGCCGGACGCCGCCAGATCGGCGGCGAGCGCCCGGCCGAGGCCGTCGGTGGCGCCGGTCACGAGGATCGTCTGCTCGGCCAGCGGTCGCATCAGCCGAGCGGAGACGGGTCGCGGAAGGTCCTCTGGCGGCCGAGCCAGCGGCGGGCCCGCCGGCGCGCGCGCCACTCTGCGGCGAGGCCGACGACCAGGCTCACGGCGACGAGGGCGGGGAGCGCGGCCGACTCCAGGGAGCCATCGGTGATGGCAGAGCTCAGCGCGGCAACGCCGGCCAGCAGCACGCCGATGTGGAGCACCCACCGCAGCGGATGGCGCCGCCGGTTGTCCCACTCCGCCTGGCGGGTCGCGACCTCGTCGTCCTCGCGGTCGAGGAGCGACTGGCCGTCACGGAGGCAACGCTGGATCCGGAGCCTCCGCTCGCGGTCACGAATCTCGGAGAGCGGCGAGCGGCGGGGCGGTTCCACGCCGCCAGCATAGTGGGCGCGCTCAGCGTGACTCGGTGCAGAATGCAGGTATGGGCATCGACCTCGACGAGCTGCGCCGGCTGCGCCGGGCCCGCGACCGGATGGATCGCGAGTACGCGAAGCCGCTCGACGTCGCCGCGCTCGCGCGCACGGCGCTGATGTCGGAGGGGCACTTCAGCCGCCGGTTCCGCGAGGCGTACTCCGAGACGCCCTACTCGTACCTCATGACCCGGCGGATCGAGCGGGCCAAGGCGCTGCTGCGAACCGGCGGCATGAGCGTGACCGACGTGTGCTTCGCGGTGGGCTGCACGAGCCTCGGGTCGTTCTCCTCGCGTTTCACCGAGCTCGTCGGCGAGACGCCCTCGGCCTACCGGGCCCGCGACCACGACGAGTTCCGGGTCGTCGCGCCGTGCCAGATGATGGTGGTCACGCGGCCGCGCAAGCACGGCGGCCCCCGGCCAATCGACGAGATCAGTTTCGGAGAAGCGTCATCCCCGAGCCGCGCCTAGCATCGCTGCCATGACCACTTCCATCAGCACAGTTCACATCCTCGTCGACGACCCCGACGCAGCCCTCGCGTTCTACCGCGACACGCTCGGCCTGACCGTGAAGTTCGAGGTCGAGCAGGGCGGCTTCCGCTGGATCACCCTCGTCTCCGAGAGCCAGCCCGAGATCGGCATCGTGCTCTCGCAGCCACATGCCGGCCGCTCGCAGGAGGACGGCGATGCGATCGCCGCCCAGCTCGCCAAGGGCGAGCTCTACCCGGTCCACTTCCGCGTCGACGACCTCGACGAATCCTTCGCGAAGATCGCCGAGACCCCCGGCGTCGAGGTGCTCTCGGAGCCCGCCAGCCAGCCCTGGGGCGTCCGCGACGCAGCCGTCCGTGACCCGGCCGGGAACCGGCTGCGGATCGAGCAGGCCTAGGCCACGGCGCGAATGCGGTACGGGCCTTCGGCGAGCGTCAGCTCGTGTGGCCGGGGCCCCTCCGCAACGATCGAGGTCGGTTGCGGCTGCGCCGGCAGCCCGACCGGGATCCAGCCGCGCCCGGCCGGCGCGACGATCACCACTCCGTGGTCGTCGCCGATCGCCGTGAGCTGCCAGCCGGGGCGACCTCCCCACAGGACGTCCGCCGAAAGCGCCTCCTGGATCGCGGCGCGGGTTCCGGCGGGATCGGCTGTGGCGAGGCCGATCTCGGCGATCTCGAGCAGGCAGCCGGCGTCGAAGGGGCCGGCCCGACCGGCGTCGAGGTGGTGGTTCGCGATCAGCTCGACGACGTTCCCGGCCGCGTCGAGGAAGTAGAGCGTCGACGCGCCGCGGTCGGTCTGCACGATCGTCGCGCCCTCCTCGACGTCGGGATCGCCGTGGAACGCGAGCAGCTGGTGGCGCTCCTCGATCCACGCCGCGGCCGGCTCGATGGAGCCGGGTGGGATGTTGATCGCGAAGTGGTACCGCGGGTCGGCGCCGTCGCTCGCGGGCGTGAAGCGGATGATCGAGTGCGTCAGGCGGATCTCGATGCCGCCGTCGCCGGCCTGATGCACCGGGACGCCGAGGGTTTCGCCCCAGAATGCGGCCTGCGCTGCAACGTCCGCCGTTTCGAGGCCGAGCTCGAGGATTCGCATGCCTAACCTGTGCCCGCGCAGCGCCCACGCCGAACAAGGTACTCTCGGGGCATGGGCGTCCTGCGCGAGGTC
>Ga0075435_100000804_pt1 | contig 19551 bp, 15 predicted proteins | sample RhiMethybrSRZTD4_FD_75302 | JGI IMG/M metagenome (GOLD analysis project Ga0075435, IMG submission 75302) | Populus rhizosphere microbial communities from Tennessee, USA - Rhizosphere MetaG P. TD hybrid SRZTD4 | ecosystem: Host-associated > Plants > Roots > Rhizosphere > Soil | place: USA...
CCAATCTGCAGGCTCACCACGTGCCTGGTCAAGTCCAGCTGAAAACGCCCTCGCTACATAAGATCCGGCGGTGAGGAACGTCTGCCGAACATAAATCTGCCCTCGCTGGGCATTCGATAAAGCTTCGAGTTGCCCCTGTACCGGAATGTATGGACCAATAATCCACTCTATTGGCAGCCGGCCGAGCCGTGCAGTTCTCGATGGCACATTGACTTGCGGGGTCGGGTTGTCTGGATATTTGTCAGCGGCCGTCTGCGCTATTCCTGGCAGCACCGACAGAACAAATCCGAAGAGCAATAAAGACGAGACGCCCATGTCGATGCGCATGTGTTGTCGGCCCAGTTCCGGTAGTCTCCTATTAGCTTTCCGCCGTTTTCCCATTCTTGAGCGCCTTGATCAGAGTTTGTTCAAGCCGTCGAAGGCGGCTACTTTGTACGCTTCGGCGAGCGTTGGATAGTTAAAGACTATATCCCGGAAATATTCGACTGGACCCGCCGTAGAAGAGTACCGCTTGACCAATATGGATGATTTCTGTCGCACGCTGTCCTAGAGCATGCACGCCAAGGAGTTTGTGGGTTCCCGGATCGAAAAGCAGCTTCAGCATCCCAGCCTCATCGCCGAGCATCATGCTCTTTGCAAGTTCAGAGTACCTCGCGATTCCCACCTCATACGGAATTTTATTGGCGGTTAGTGTTTCCTCGGTCCGGCCGATCATGGAGATTTCCGGAATGGTATAAATCCCGTAAGGAAAGAGATCGGGCGTGTGTTCAAATGGAATTCCGAACATGTGACAGGCCGCCAGCCGACCCTGCTCCATCGACGTGCTTGCCAGTGCAGGGAATCCAATGATATCGCCAGCCGCGTAGATATGCGGAACATCGGTTTGAAAGAACTGATTTACTTTCAACCGCCCGCGCGAGTCCGCAGCCAGTCCTGCAGCATCCAGGCCAAGCTGGTCGCCATTGGCTTGGCGGCCCACGGCATAGACGAGCGCATCGGCTTGGATTTTCTTGCCGCTCTCCAGATCGGCAACGACACGATCGCGCCCTGGGTCGATCCCAACATGTGTCACCTTTTCCGCCAACCGAAATGTAACCCCAAGCTGGCGCAAGTGGTAGGAAAGCGCTTCCACGATTTGCCGATCTACAAACTCAAGAACAGTCGGCCTTTGGTCAATCAAGGTAACATCGGCTCCCAACACAGCCATGAAGGATGCGTACTCAAGGCCCACAACCCCAGCTCCGACCACAATGATTTCTTTCGGAAGGCCACCCAGGGCGTCGAGATGATCGGTATCCACAATGCGACGGTTGTCAAAAGGAATCTCTGGGCTGTGCGCAGGTCGCGTGCCGCAAGCGACCAAGATCTTTTCTCCTTTGACGATCGTCCCTGCGCCATGAACTTCGACTGTGTGAGGATCTAGAAACAGCGCATCGCCGTGATAGATCGTAATCCCGTTTCGCGTCAGTTGCGCTCGAACTACTTCAGTCTCTCGTTCGACAATAGTGCTTACACGGGAGGCGACATCCTGGACAGAAATGTCATGGCTTCGAAATCCATCGCCGTACAGAGCCTTTACGGCTAAGCCGGCAAGCTGAAAGATGGCCTCGCGTATCGTCTTGCTGGGGATCGTGCCAGTGTGAACACTTACGCCTCCGATCATGATGGCCCGGTCGACGATGGCAACGCGCTTGCGGGCCTTAGCCGCCGCGATCGCAGCCTTCTGGCCCGCCGGGCCGGTGCCGATCACAACCAGGTCATATTCAGATACGCTCATATTAGGTGCCCTACCAATAATTGAAGAGAACCATAATCTCCTGCCGAGCATTTGTCATGATGTCGTCGGCTGCGCTTCAGTGACCTCCTGTCGTTTGTCAGTCGCCTCCCATTTGATCCACTTGAGATCGAGGACAAAAATCGAATAAAAGACCGGGACTAGAAGCAAGGTGATGAATGTGGCGACCGCGAGGCCGCCAATCTGGGCATAGCACAGAGGCTTCCAGAGCGGGCCACCTTCGAGCGCGAGAGGAAACAAAGCCAGGATCGTGGCGCCCACGGTGATCATCACGGGCCGAATACGCTCAATGCCGGCGTCCGGAAGCGCGCGCTCCAGTGGTTCGCCTTTTTCATGCATCTCCTCGATGAAGTCGAAGAGCACGATGACGTGACTGACGATGACGCCAATGAGGCTGGCTACGCCAAGAAATGCCATGAAGCCAAAAGGGGTGCCCATAATAGCCAAAGCGATTAGCGCTCCGATCGCTCCGTAGGGAGCGGCGGCGAAGACCAACAACGGCTTGATGGCGTTGTTGAACTGGATCAGCAATGCCAGGTAGATGCCCACCAGAGAAATCAGAAGAACGACTGCGAGATTCGTGAATCCCTCGACCTGTTTTGCCTTTTCGCCACCAATCTGCAATTGATAGCCGGGCGGAAGACTGTTCTTGAGGGCAATTAGTTTAGGCTCGATCGGCGCGAGTACTTCCGAGGCAAGGACGCCGGGCGCGGGAAAGCACAAGATTGATAAGGTACGAAAATGTTCGCGCCGCCGAATCCTTGCGGTGTCAAGAATGTTTTTCAAAGTCGCCACCGAAAGCAGAGGGACTTTGACATTCTCTTGAGAAGAGTTGACGTAGAGATTTTCGATCTGCGAAAGCCGCGCGCGATCCTGCGGCCGGAGGCGGACAACGATCGGGATGTCCTTATTCCCCTCCTTATACAGACCCACCGGGTTCCCGCTGATTGCGGCAGACGCGGACGCAGCGACATCCGCGTTGCTAATACCGACGAGGTTGGCGCGTTCCGGATCAATCTCGATCTTCATCTGCGGACTGTCAGGGCTCCAATCGTCCCTCAACACGGAAATTCCAGGCGATTGGCGAACAATGTCCATGGCTTGAGACGCGATGGCCCGAAGAGATCGGATATCGTCGCTCTCGGTTCGCGGATCGGTATCTGCCTGGCCTGAAATTAGGACCTCAACCGGAGTTTCGACCGGATTCGTTTGCAACTGCCGCACCGTAATCCAAGCTCCCGGAACCTGTCTATTGAGTTCCTGTTGAATCGGTCCAATCAGCTTTGGCGTCGCCTCCTTATCGCGTACCTGCACAATCACCTGCGCATAATTGGTCTGGGTCGCTTCGGGAGCGATGGAAAACCAGAAGCGTGGGCCGCCGCCACCGACAAAACTCGTCATGGAAGTCAGGAGGTGCTCTGTTCCCTTCTCCATTGTTTTCCCTTCTGGAGCAGCTTCAACAACCTTGCGTACAACCTCCTCCGCTCGCATAGCCGTATCGTTTGTCGCGCTCAATGGCACGTCATTCGGCAGCCAGATGTCGAGGTAAAACCAATATTGGACATCCTCAGGAAAAAACTGTGACTTGAGGTGGGAAGCGGCGAAACCGCCGATCAGCAGGAACACGAAAGAACCAGCGAGAACGGCCCACCGGTGCTGAATCGCCCGGCCAACTAACTGGTTATAGAAACCGTAAAAGCCCCTCTCACGCTTCTCTTCTATCGTGGACTCTTTCCTGGCCGGCGGTCGCTGAATGTAGTAGCCCAGCAGTGGAACGAACGTCATAGCAACCACCAAAGCACAGAGCAATGCCGTGGTCATGACGATGGGCAGGCTTTTCAGGAATTCTCCGGTATTGCCGGTGAGCATGAGAAAAGGAAGATAAGCGATGATGTTCGTCAGTGTTGCGTAGAAGATGGCCGTGGCCAGCTTGGTCGGACCCAGCCATGCCGCGATGCGACGTGGCAGTCCTGCCGCCAGACCGCGCTTGATGCCATCGCCAGCAACAACGGGTACATCGACGAGCAGACCTAAGGCGATGATGAGCGTCGCCACCGAAACTTGCTGCAGGTCGATGCCTAGCATGTACGCGACGCCGAAGGTCATGGCGAGGGTGATCGGAATCGCCAGCGCCATAATGAGCGCGAGACGCCATTCCCAAAACCCAATTAGCGACACTCCCACTACCAGGATGATTGCCTCCAGCAGAGCGCGCAGGAACAGATGAATGTTTTCCTTCACTTGCAGGGGCTGGTCGGAGGTATGCGCAATGATGAGATCCACCGGAAGAATTTGTTTGAGCTGCGCGAGCTTTCCGTCGACTGACTGACCAAAGCTCGCGATCTGCTGCTGATCGCGCATGTAGATTGCCAGCGTGACCGCGCGGCTGCGCTGCCATTCTCCAGTTGCATCCTGCCACGTGTAGTAGTTGAGATATCTGGCGGGGCTCTGATATCCGGGGAAAATCTTGACCAGGTCCCGCAGATACACCGGGGAGCCAGCCGACGTTGCCGCTACAACAATATTCCCAATTGCGTCTCTGCTTTCGAACTGCCCAGAGGGGTTAATGATGATCGCTCGCTGGCCGGTCTCGAAGTCGCCTCCCGGCGCGATAATGTTTCGGGCGTGCAGGACTTGTCCGAGAGCTGCTGGCTGAAGTCCGTACTCGGCTAAGCGATCTTGCGAATATTCCAGGTAAACCACTTGCGGCAACAGACCTTGCCTCTCCACTTTTGAGGTCTCTGGTGCGCCTTGAACCGTTCTGCCGATCAGGTCAGAAAAGTTGTCAAGATCCGCGTAGCTATACTTATCTCCCGCAACATTAGTCAGCTTGGTCCGAACGTCGCGCGGATCGCGGATGACGATTGGCGTCCATCCGTCGGGATGCAAATCAGATCGCTGCAATTGCGTCTGAAAAAACGATGCCACGAAGCGCCCGATGGTGGCGTCGTCCTTATCCGACACACCATCCACAGCGACAAAACCGCTTCCTTGAATTACTTGTGGGACGTGTAGGGCTCCCTCTTGTTCTGCCTGCTGCTCGAAGAGCTGTACCGCGTCGAGCATGGTCGCGGGGGCTATGGACCGCGGAAACGAATAGACGATCGCTACCGGGACCTCATTTTCTTTGTATTTTCTCTTCGCCCGGACGGATTGGATTGCAGACTCGATGGCTTGTGCACGAATAGTGATCTCAACCTGGTCTGCCTTCGGACTGGCCACGGTCAGCATGAGTGCGGCAGTGTCTCCAAAGTCGCTCTGGAACGAGATTGGACCCGCCCCTTGCGGCAGTTGGCTGTTGAGCGCGTTCACTTTGAGATTGATGTCGCTGAATTGCCTTTTGACGTCCGAGATATTTTCGGCAAGCTGGATGTAGATGTAAGCCGCGCCGGGGAGCGAGACCGACCGAACTCCATAATCGGATGCTGTGCCCGGATGAATCGTCTTGTTCTCGGCAACGGTATCCTCGATGGGACGAGTGACAAACTGCTCAATCTGCCGGGCTGTGGCGCCCGGCCACGGACAGAAGGCCACCGCCACCCTGACCGGAATGTCGGGGTCCTTCCGCTGGGGCATACTGTGGTAGCCGAACCAACCCCATACCAGAACACCCATCAGCAGCACCCACGAAACCTGTGGGCGCTCCACAAAGAACCTGGGAACATTGTGGGTTTTCTCGATTCGATCCTGGTCGCTCTTGTATGCCATTGGAATCGTCCGCTTAAGGAATTGCCTGGATGGAGTCGCCATCTCTCAGAAGCTCAGCGCCTACGGACACAACCCGCTCTCCGGGTTGGACTCCCTCAACCGCAACTGAATTGTCCTGAGTCGCGCCCAACTGAATCTTGCGCAACGTAGCAATTAGCGTGCCGCCGCGGTCTTGCGCGACCATCACCGCAAAGTGCTCGGGCTCCGACGGAAACGGCACGATGGCGCTGAGTGGGACGGAGATCGACGGATGCGGAACTTCACCGAGGGCAACCGAAGCAATCATCCCCGGCTTCAAATGATGGTCACGATTGTTTACGGTCACTTCAATGGCAAAGATTCGGTTGCGCGTATCGGCTGCCGGGGAGATGCTTGTAACCCGCCCCTTGAGAGGAGCGGCATCATTCTCCGTCTGTATCGTCAGCTCTTGCCCTAAACGTATCCGACTGAGAACGTAGTCCGGGGCGCCGAAGGTTGCCTTTACCCGTCCGATGTCGGCGATCGTAAAAGCATTTGTTGACGGAGAAACCAAGCTTCCCAGGTCTATATTCCGGCTTAGGACGTATCCGGAGAAGGGAGCCTTCAAGTCGGCGTCTCCAAGCAGCAACTTGGATTGAAGGAGCGCAGCCTTTGCATTGTCCATCGCAGCTTGCGTTGAATTGAAGGCTGCCTCCGACTGGTCGAAGTCTGGCTTGGTCAGGCTTTGCGTCGAATACAGGGATTTTGCCCGCTGAAAATCCTGATCGGCCTTGGCGTGTTGCGCCGCAGCCTGATCGAGTTGGGCTTGTGCCTGCGCCACTTGATTCTGCAGGTCTTGCAAGCGAATGTGGGCAAGCGTGAGGCCTTCTTCTGCGTAGTCCCCGGTTCCTATGTTGCGAGTTCGTCCATCTGCTCCTCGTACCTGACTTACATTCGTGACATATCCCGAGGAGCGAAACATGAGGTCGACCTGCGCGTAAGGAAGGATGGACGCTGAGTAACGCAGCGTCTCTGCGCTCATCCGCGGCGCTGCCACGGTCACGAGCCGAACCGCCTTTGTCGGCTGCGAGGGTATCTGCGACTCCTGATTACATCCGCCCAACATTAGCGCGAACGACAAGACAACCGGGACTGCTGACGCTTCCCATCGGAGACCCAATATCAGAAAAGGCTTCATGGCTCTACTCCTCACCCAGCGCTTTCTGAAAATCAGCGCGTGCACTCCAATAGGCAAGAACCGCCCGACGGTATTGGCTCTCCGCATCGGCCAGCGAAGACTGCTGCTTCAGCAAGTCACTGAGCAAGATCGATTGCTGGGAATACGCTTCCTTTTGATTCCGCATCTTCTCGGTTTCAGCGTCTCGAAGTGCTTCTGCAACTGCAAGGTGCGCGCGAGCTTCCCGGAGACGCCTGAAGTTCGAATCCACATCCAGAAGAATCTGCTCACGTGTGTCTTCGACAGAGAGTCCCGCCTGCTTCTCCGTAAGGGCAGCTTCTCGAACCTTGTGTCGCTTCTCTCCCCAATCCCAAGGCTGCCAGGTAAACAGGGCACCCACAGAGCCTATGTTTTGCGGCAGAAAATTGATGTTTACCGGGCTGGTGTAGCTTGCCTGGATGGCGATATCAGGGATGTAATGCGTCTTCTCGCTCTTGGTCTCGAGCTCAGCTTGACGCATGCGATTTTCCGCGATCTTTATTTCCGGACGATGTTGGAGTGCATTCGTCCGGGCAGTGGTAAGGTCCTGTTCTTCGAGGAGAGTTGAGGCAACCGGTTCTACCGAAAATTCCGTCTGCAGGTTGCGTCCTAGGAGGTGATTGAGGGCCTCTTTGCTATCCGCAAGCCTGTCTTCGATAGTAGTCAGTTGGTAGTTAGCCTTGGCGACTTCCGCCTTCACACTCAATCGGTCAGCTTCCAGTGCGGCGTGTTGGCTGAAACGCCGGTCCGTGAGTTGCAGCAACTCCTCCAGATACTTCACCATCGATTGCTGTGATTCATACTGAATCTGCTCCTGAAGGAGCTGGTAATACGATTGGCGAACGTCGTCCGCTAGTTTCTGTTGGCGTTGCTCGAAGGACAACTGTGCCGCATCGACCTGGAGCCGCTGGCCCGCGATGGATAGATGAATGCGAAGCAACTGCGTAATCGGCTGGGTGGCAGTGGCCGAGGCAATCGCGACTGGGCGAGCAGGTGTGTGAAGATCGGTGTTGGAACCAGGGATCGGCCCCGTTCCCGGAAAAGTACCGAACTGCCCTTTCTGGATTGTGAAATTGAGCGGCGCGAGCAACTCGGCCGCAAGCACGGATGTGTCGAACCGAGGATACAGGTGCGTCTTTGCCTCGCTCAATGTTTCTCGCTGCTTGCCTACATCAAGTCCGAACTTCTTGAGGTCCCGATTATTGGATTTTGCCAAGCGGAGTGCTCCGTCGAGCGTGAGAACCTCTCCACCGCTCACTTGCGCATTGGCACAACACAGCGTCGTGACGAATACGCAGGCCATTGTTAACATCCATAGCCCCATCAACGCTCCCGTTGACCGCTTGTCACTCATAGCTGCTGTTCGATCGGCAAAGTGAAAATAAGGTGCGAGCTTCTTTCCCAAGATCGAAAGGGGTTGACTGGGCGCTCATGGTTTAGTGTTCTTCTCTAGCGGTCGACTCGCGCTCTTGCGGCGGGCGACCCTTTGATCTCGCGTTCGGCTTGCAGCCAATCATCAAGCTCATTGCCTGAAAGGCTGCCGCGTTCGAGATAAATCTCATATGCGCGGAGCCTGATCTCTTCATAGTTGGGTGTGTAGTTAGCGGAAGGGTTCTCCGGGTGCGCCTGAATCGGGCCTGCCCCGACCTCCGAAGTCTTACTTCGACTACCGCTGCGCTGCGATGTCATATTGATTCGAATCCTTTCCCTTCGCCGTTGCATTGCTCCAGCGCAGCTGTTTCCTGAGTGTGGCTCGACCGCGAGCAAATTGTGCTTTCAGAGTACCTACCGGCACTCCAAGCACTTCGGCTGCTTCTCTTACGGAAAGGCCATCATCCGTCTGGCGGAGTTGCATAGCCATCCTCTGGGAAGGTGGAAGACTGCGGGTTAGCTTAGCGACAGGTTTTAACCGCTCGCATTCTTCGAGAGTCTGTTCCGGCGTTGGTCTTTGGTCGGCGACGAGGTCCGAAATAGTGAACTGGCCGTCTTGGGTGGGCTGATCAAGAGATAGGAACGTATGACGAAGACGACGCCGTAATTGCGCGCGTACTGCGTTGATTACAATCGCCATCACCCAAGTCGCCATTTGTGCTCGCCCCTCAAAATGGGCGATATGCTTGAAAGCAGACAGCATGGCGTCCTGCACGGCATCCTCAGCGTCTTCTGGATTGCGCAGCCAGCGCATGGCCACGCGCTGGAAACCCGGCAAGTTGCGCGACAGAACAGCTTCGAATTCCAGCCGACGCTCCGGGCTCACTTGTGTACGCCTTTCCTGCCCGCCCGCGACGGCCTCCGGGGGCAGAACGCCATCCTGAAGTGTGCAAGCCGACGTTCGGAGGTTCCGCGATTCTTGCATTGCCATCAACCTCATGGGTACCGCATGTGGATGCACTAGAGTCTTTTCACAAGAGGTAGCGACATCAAGACTTATGGGGCGCAACTGCTCTGAGGCGTGTATTCGTTCTGTTTAATTTGCTATGTCGACACGTTATTCGTGTCCATCATTCCTGAACACCTCAAAAACCACAGAATTATGCCTAGATTTTTCTACAGGTGGGATGAGGGGTTAAGTAACAGTCAAAAAATCACGAATCGTCCAGGTTGGGAGTCTGGTCTCTTCAGGGAAAAAGCCTTCTTGTCCGTGTGAACAAGGATCGGCGAACGGAAATCATTTTCCGGAAGACGATGCCTCCGGGGACTACTAGCTTTATCTCGGTTCCCGAGTTTGGGGAACTCCCGAGCGTAAGCTTCCCTCCGATGCGAGCGGCACGCTCCCGCATTCCCTGCAGTCCGAAGTGTCCTTCCTTCCCCCTATCCGCGATCGCGGGGTCTACGCCTGTGCCGTTGTCGGTCACACGCAGGGCAAGGTCGTGCGCATATCTCAACTCCACTTCCAATTGACTTGCACCAGAATGCGTACATGCGTTGTGGATGGCTTCGTAACCCACGCGGTAGATTTCATCACGGACGATGGGGTGCATCTCTCGGGCATCGCCAACTACAGAAAATGTGACCGCCATGGACTCGGGCATCAGGCCGTCTTCGGTCACGCGCCGGAGAGCGTCAGCCAGGTCGTTTGTCTGGGTCGTGGTCGCACGCAGAGAGTTCAGCGCCGCCCGTCCTTCTTGCGTAGCTTGTCCGAGCCAGAGGGATAGCTTTTCCATGGCTCGGCGCATTCGGATGGGATCCGCGGAGGGATCCAGCGCATCGTCAGCAACAAGCTTGCTGCCCTGGATGGTCTGGAGGAACGTGTCGTGAAGTTCTCGAGTAAGCCGCGTTCGTTCGTTAAGCCGTTCCTCCAGGCGAAGTTTAATGATTTTTCGCGCTATCGCCCAGGCAAAGAACGTGGCGATGGAAAAAGTCGATATCGCCATCGCCGGTACAAGAACAAGGATTCTGCCCTGCACGGTTCTCATATTGGCTTCGGATCGTAAGAGCTCTCCGGCGAACTCCTGATCGACAATTGTCACCAGTGCTGAAGCCTGAATCTCGATCGGCTTCAGTCGGTCGGCGACTCGAAATTGAACTGCCTCCCAGTCTCCAGATGAAGCCAGCGCAGTTATGGTTCCGAGCTGAGCAGGTAGACTGATTTCAATTGCTTCGAGGGTTGGCAGAAAGAGTGGATCTACATGAGTTCCGGCCGGCAAAAGGGCCAGCGCTCCTCTTGTTTGCTGAATTTGCTCGAGTAGAGTGCTTCGCAAGGAGTCAGACTCCGTTTTTAAGGCATATGCATTCCTGGACCCTGCCAATTCACCCAACCTTTGATGAAATGAAAGAAGAGTCCCTTGAAGACGGAGAACTGAAGTCATTTGCCGGCTCACGCCAGCGAGGCGATCCTCCTGAAGCCGGGCGATGTGAAATTGCCAAACAAGAAGACCGTTTCCACCCAAGATCAATGTGACTAGCAGAGCAAACGTCAGCTTCAAACGCGGACCGAGATCGAAATATCTGGCGTCGATTGAGTTCATCTCGAGGTCGCTCTTCTTGCGTAAGAATCAGGCCCACGGGAATGCCACCCGTCCGTTCGAACATCAATTTAGTTCTTTCTGGGCAGACCGGAGCGGAACCCGGTAATTTTGACGAGATATTTTTCCAAGTCCGCGGTCGCTTCCGGGGCAGGTTTTTCTCCAGTTAATACAGAATGCACGGCTCCGAAATAAGCTCTGGTGACTTCTTCATAGGAACCCGCGGCAACCCTGGTAGGCCGATCAATCAAAATGGCTTTTCGCGGGTCTGAATTCTCCGCATTGTGGTTTAAGTCAACCGCCGGAGCGACGTCATAGACCACAGCCTGACTAGACAGATTGAGGACAGTGCCCTTCTCCATCGAATCAATTTGTTGGCGGAGCAAAAACCGGATAAGGGCCGCGTCTTCTCGGGGGTGAAGTGAATATCTAGAAACCGCCAAGCCCAATCCGCCTAGAGTAGTGGCGCTCGCCGTTGAACCACTGGGAAGAGTTGTATAACCGACCTTACCGGCTGGGAGCCGGTGTCCCCAATGGCGGAGTCGCAATTGCTCGCGGCTTGTCGAAGACCCTCCAAGCGCGCCTCCCCAGTCGCGGGCAAATACGGCTCTTCCCGAATCAAAAACGTTAGTGGCATCGACCTCCCTGTACTCCACGGTGCTGGGTGGCGATATCGAGCCGATCCAACGTCTAGCCCGTTGCCATGCCCGAATCGCGGAAGGGTTGTTCACACTGATTGTCCCGTCGGTCTCAATAATCCGACCTCCCCCTTCGCCGACCTGCCATTCCAAGGCATTGCAAGTCAAGGATTCAGCGGCAGCTCCCGGCCAGACGTAACCCCAAAAATCTTTCTTGCCTTTTGCGCGTTCGCCCGCCTGGATTCGCGAAGCCATCCTCTCAAGTTCGTCCCACGTCCTTGGAGGATGATCGTAGCCATACTCGTCGAGAAGGTCAGCTCGATACTCCAGAACGCCGGCGTGAATCTGATATGGAATCGCCAAGATCTTGCCGTCAACCATATAGCTATGCGCTACGCTCGGGGCCAAGGACGAAGTCTCAGCCGCCAAGTAGGGTCGCAGGTCGATCGAGTCCCCCTGCAGTACTCCAAGCCAGGTTACGTCGGCCTCCATGACATCGGGGCCAGAGCCACCCTCCTGCAAGAGTTTGCGCGTTAGAGTGAGCTGGTCAAGAGTCTCTTCCTGAACTCCGCGAAGATGCCTGAGGCCTACGCCTGTTTGCCTGGTAAACTCTCGCGATAAAGCCTCTGTCGCGGGTAACTCGTTCGGCGTGATCCATCCAATACGAAGGTAATTAAGAGTCACCGGCTCTGGCGCGGACTGGTGGCAAGCACTCAGTGTCGATGCAATAAACAATCCGATCGACATTCTCAAGAGCCTGGCTGATCGCCAATATTTTGGCCCCATAAAAGCTCCGAGTCCTCGTATCACGGCCTTCTACATATTCGATGGCAAGGGTCTGAATTAAGCTAGCCCAGGTCGAGCCGCAATTGTCATCGTGTGCGGCCGTGATTCCAATTTTTGGATACGGTCTCTAGTCCGCCAAAGAACTACTACTATCCGCGACAATACTGGATTCGTAACTTTCGCAGAATATCGAAACCTATAGCCAGCATCCTGCGGTTTTCTATAGGCCTGGAATTCGATCAGATTTGCAGCAGCCCGCGCCGGAGCGCGATGGTGACTGCATGCGTCCGATCGTGAGCCTGAAGTTTGTCCACCAGGTTCTTAATGTGGAAGTTAACAGTTGTTTCGGCAATCGCCAGTTGATCCGCAATTTGCTTGTTGCGATAGCCATCCCGAATGAGCCTGAGCACCTCCAGTTCCCGGGTTGTAAGATCTTCTTCCCCCAAATGTTCCGCGAGGCGGGCCGCCACATCCGGTGGTACGAGTCGTTGGCCTGTGTGCACCGATCGGACGACGTTGAGCAATTCATCTTTCGGCATGCTCTTGAGGATGTAAGCTGAAGCTCCCGCGCGCATTGCCCGCTGGATCTCGCCATCGCTGTCTGAGCTTGTCAGCATAATGATGCGCGCGTGCGGAAACTCGCCCCGAATTGCGATCAGCGCATCGGTCCCGTTGGTACCGGGAAGGCGAAGGTCCATGAGGGTGATGTCGGGACGGTGGCGGCGAAATTCAGCAACCGCCTCTACGGCGTTCGACGCCTGGTCCACGAGGACCATGTCCGGCTGAGAGCCGATGATGGTCGCCAGCCCCTCGCGGAACACCGGGTGGTCCTCAACGCTAAGGATACGAATCGGATTGGCCTGAACCATGACCCTGGTCTCGTTGTCGGCATTGTAATGGTTTGGAGCGTTTCGGCCAAAGGCTCCTCGGCCGCCCGACTGATGTAGGTCAAAACTGCCTTTCACGTACGGCCATCAGACCTGTAGAAAAATCTAGGTGGAATTCTGTGGTTTCTGAGGTGTGCAGAAACTCAGGATGCGAATAATGTAGCGGTATAGCGAGAAAATAGACGACACGAGAAGGCGACCCGCGCCAGTCCGCAAGTTAGTTGATCAAGCTCCGGAAACGTCACACGCATCAGCTAGGAGTCGCGTGAATCGCAAAGTCCTGTCTCTGGAAGGCCGCCGGACGGCTGCGTGTCCCGGAGACCGACTACTCTCACGTCGTTCATCCGACAGAGACATCGCAGTTTGCCGCTTCAATAAGCCGCCCCGCTTCTGCATTGGTTATTGGCTTTATGGGGAGGGCGTTCATAGCACCGATCTTCGGCATTCGAAGTGCAGTGCTGAGTGCCGCACTTAACCATGTTACGGCCATGTTCTCTTCGAGGGACACACGGCCATCGAATGAGGATCGCATATTTGGTCCCAGCTGGAGCGGCTAATCCAAGGACGATTGCCGACAGGTTTGCAACCCGTGCAGAACAAAATTGCAGCGCGAGCTGGGAACTAAATTAGTGAATGGAAGTCATGAAGAACTTTTTCACGTTCATCGGAGAAGTAAGCCATTTTGGGCTGAAAGGATTGGTAGATGCATTTCGGCCGCCGTTTGAATGGGAATTCTTCTTGATTCAGATCGAGGAGATTGGGTGGCAGTCACTACCCCTGATCTTAGCGGCTGGTTTGGCACTCGGGATTGTACTGTCGATGCATACGCGGGGCACGCTGGTGCAGTTCGGTGCGGAAGCGATGATCCCGACCCTGCAATCGGCATCGTTTTTCAATGAATTAGGACCGCTGGTCACTGGACTGCTGGTGGCGGGAAGAGTAGGCGCCGGCATTGGCGCCGGGATCGCCAATATGCGCGTGACTGAACAGATCGACGCAATTGAGTCTTTGTCGGTCGATGCTTTCAAAATGTTGGTAGTGACGAGGATCGTCGCCTGCATCCTCATTTTGCCGATGTTGACCCTGTTCATGGACTTCGCCAGCCTGGCCGGAGGTTTTCTCTCTGAGTACCTCGTCTCACATGTCTCCCTGCAACTCTATCTCGATCGTGCGTTCAAGTCGGTGGAATGGGCCAACTTCATTCCGCCCACGCTAAAGACTAGCGTTTTTGGTTTCATCATCGGCACCGTGTCGGGCTTTTTTGGCTACACGACCGACGAAGGGTCCGAAGGAGTGCAGCGCGCGGCTACCAACAGCGTGGTTCTGTCCTCCCTTCTGATTATCTTGGCGGATGTAATTCTTGTGAAAGCCATCTTCTTCCTCTTTCCAAGAGACGCCTTATGAACGATCCGGCCGCAGTTGAATTCGAGCACGTGTTTAAAGCATTCGGAAATAGAAAGGTTCTCGACGACGTATCGTTCAAGGTCAATCCAGGTGAAGCGCTTTGTATCTTGGGCCGCAGTGGCACTGGCAAGAGCGTCACTCTCAAACTGATGATCGGCCTCCTCAAACCCGACAGCGGCAAGGTTTGCATTGACTCGGAGGACATCGCTAATTCCAGCGAGGAAGATCTGTCTCGCGTTCGGCGTCATATGGGCTTTCTTTTTCAAAGCGCCGCTTTGTTCGACTCGTTCACGCTGGGAGACAACCTGGCGCTGCCGCTCCGCCGCCTGGATAAGTCGAAATCTCCCGCCGAGATCAAGCGAGCTGTAGACGAGGCACTCGAACGTGTGGGTCTTAATCTGGACGTAGCCAAGATGCCGTCTGCGCTTTCGGGAGGGATGCGCAAACGCGCTGGTCTGGCGAGAGCACTCGTTCTCCATCCGAGACTATTACTGGTCGACGAGCCCAGCAGCGGACTCGACAGGATCACCGCCTCGGAGATCGACGACCTCCTCCTCAAAGTCAAGAAGGAGTATGGTGCGACGCTTGTGATCGTCACCCATGATGTGCGGGGTGCACGAAGAGTCGCCGACCAGATTGCCGTGCTTGACCAAGGCTGCCTGATTGGTTTCGGCACAGCAACGGAATTGGAGAAGAGCGACCACGAGATCGTGCGACGACTGGTAACGGAGTCCTGAATGAAAATCAACTATGCCGTCATGGGCCTGTTTGTCCTTTCTGCCGTGCTGCTGTTCAGCGTTGGCTTGTTCCTGATCGGGAACCGGCACAAGGCTTTTGCTCATCATGTGGACTTCTTTACCAAGCTGAATGATGTGAACGGACTTTCGCCGGGGTCGAAAGTCCGCGTGTCGGGCTTCGAAGCAGGTCAAGTCAGCAGCATTGAGATACCGGATCGGCCATCAGCGAAATTCAGGCTGAAATTGCACGTCGATAACAAACTTCATAATCTCATTCGCGACGATTCGTTTGTGACAGTGGAATCCGATGGTTTGGTGGGAGACAAATTCTTGCTGATTCATGAGGGGAGTGATCAGAAGAAAGAAGCAGCGAATGGAGCAACTTTGCCAGCCAAAGAACCGATCGAACTCTCCGCCGTGATCGCCAAAATGACAGGAGTCATGGACCAGGCAGACGCCGCGATCGGAGACATAAAAACCAAAGCCGATGGAACGCTTGATGCCATCACGACGACGGTCAATAACACTAACGCACTCGTGACCAGTATTCAAAGCGGCAAAGGCACGGTAGGCATGTTGCTCACGGACCAACAAACGGCGAACGCGGTGAAGGATGCGGTGCGGAGCGCCCGGCAGTCCGCCGCCAATTTGAATGTGGTAACAGTACAAGCCAAGCAGGTAATATCGGACCTTCAGTCGCGAGACCTCTTCGCCAAAGCCGAAGATACGCTCAACAATGCAAAGGACGCTTCGCGGCAACTCGCCCAAACCTCGCAACTGATAAGTCTCACCCTGAACGACGCGCTTGGTCCCGACCGTTCGGGTGAGAATGCGGCAGAGAATATCAAGGAGACGTTCTCGAACATAAACCTGGCGACCGCGAATATGGCGGACGATACTGAAGCCCTCAAACATGAATTCTTCTTTCGGGGATTTTTCAAGAAAAGAGGCTTCTATGGGCTAAGAGATCTAACACCCGATCAGTATCGTAGTAACCCCTACTTCAACAGCCACAGAAATCAACGCGCATGGCTCAACGCGGCAGATGCGTTCAGGAAAGACTCGAACGGCAATGAAGTCTTGTCTATCGCAGGCGAGCAGGAAATCGATCAGGTCATCGGCACCGCCAAGAACTCGGTCATTGGCCAGCAAATCATCGTTGAAGGCTATTCTAACCAACCTTCAGTTGCCGATCAGATGGCCGCGTCTAGGTCTCGTTCTCTGATTGTTGCTCACTACCTGGAAAAGCGTTTCCACCTCAGCACTAAAAACATCGGACTGATGCCGCTGAATACTACCGCGCCCCCGTCCTCCGGAAGGGACTCTTGGGACGGCGCTTGTATCGTCCTTCTCGCAGGTACTACAGGTACACAATGAAGCACAGACTGATTTTCGGTAGGAGGTGGGCAGTGTCAGAAAGCACGAGACCCGCATACATCACCAGCCTGGTCCGTCATTTCGAGGATCTTCGAGACGGCACACATGGCGGCTCCGCAAGTCGAAAGGACAAGGAAGCCCATTTTGAGAAGGCGGTGCAACTGCTGGCTCCCATCGCCCGCCAGGTTCTCACCGAAATGAACACGAGCTTGCTGCTCGACACCGGGCAGCTCACCGAGACGGGACTACGACGCACAGCGGATCGAGGGTTGAGCGCATCCTGGGCTTTGAGCTGGCCTGAACAACGGGCAGCCGGGGTCGAGCCAATCGTGCTCCAAGCCTATTTCGGAGGCGGCTTCCATCACCCGCATCTTCGCGGGACGACAGTTCGCGACTGGCCCCTGAATGTGTTCAGCGACGAGGATGCCGCGTCTCAGCTATCCATACTCCGAGCCATCGCGTCCAGCGATCTGCATAATTTGGTCTATCGCGCGGATTATCGGATCGTCCCTGCAGTAGCAAGTCCCACGAGCCGCTTATGATCGCGAACTGAAGGGAAATGAAGCAGCGGCGCCAACCGTCGAAAACCAGAAGCATACCTGGGGATCAGTCGGGCTTCAACCAGCCGCGGTTTATTCAGGCACAGCCCAGACGCTTGCGCATACGCGGCGAAAGCACCTCATGGCATGATCCCTCCTCGTCCGCCGCCGCTTGTTCGACAGCTTCGGCCTGTTCCTTTGCGGTATTCTCGCCGAAAATTCGGGTCAGAACGCGTTCACCGTGATCGTGGTGGCCTCTGCTGATCAGCCAGCGTGGACTCTCGGGAATCAGAAGCAGCCCAAACAGAAACGCAATTGATGGAATCGCTGCGACGGCCAACATCCACCGCCAGCTGCTCTCTCCGAGTCGAGCGATCTGCCAGTTCACCAGATATGCCGAGAGAATGCCAACTATGATCGCCAATTGATTCAACGAGACGAGCGTTCCTCGATTCTTTGAAGGCGAAATCTCGGCAATATACACCGGCGTGAGCACGGAGGCGAGACCGATCGCGAGACCTCCCAAAGCGAGCCACAGAAAAGAGCGTGACTGTGTTCGCTAGCGCCGTACCAACGGAAGAAAACGCAAATAACAGAGCCGAAGCAATCAGCGATTTCCGACGCCCGTAGCGGTCGCCGATCATACTTGCGCCGGCAGCGCCGAGCAGACAGCCCAGCAGGAGCGAACTTGCCGCGACTTCAGTTTGCAGGTTCGAGAGCGCAAATTGGAGGCGGAGGAGAAGCAGGACTCCGTTGATAACGGCAATGTCGAAGCCAAAGGGAAATCCTGAAATGGCAGTGGTCGCTGCCAGGAGTACGACGTAGCTCAGCGAATGCGCCTTTGCTTGCCCAACATCAGCGTTCTCAGTTGCGGCCGGTACGTGCATAGTTCCTCATACAAACCTTTTGCTTGACATCGCGCTCAACTCTGTTACGACGATTGTGGAGTCGCACTTAAGAGATCACATCTGTCCCGATCGTACGAAGGCTTTGATTGTTCCGCACTTAGATCCCTCGGATTCTCTGCCGGGACGAATCGTGTACGCGCCCACCGCCGCAGGCACGATGAAGGTTTCTGCGTAGTGAACTACAAATGGATCAAATGCGCCCTTCGGACTTTCTACGATTGCATCCCTGCCCTCCACGAGATTCAGGACATTTACCGTGCCTTTTGTATCGAACGGCGTCTTACCTGTGAACCAATTCCGCCGTGTTTCAATAAATTCCAGCTCATGCAGCCCCGTTCGCTCCTCGGTCCAACCAGCGCCTTTACCCAAGAACTCGACTCGGTTGATCAGGTTCCGCTGCACCCAATCCGTTTGCCGGTCCCAGTCGATGTTTGCAATTCCATGATTAAGATGAATCGGCCGCGGCAAGCCATTGAGGCCGAGGCGCCCCCAATCCCAAAGCTTGAACGTGAAGATATACGGAGTCGCGCTGATTTCGAGCACCATGCTGTTTCTTCCCGAACAGTGAATCGTTCCAGCTGGAATCAGGAAGTGATCGTGCTTCTTGGCAGGAAACTTGTTCACGTAAGCTTCTGCACAAAACGGCGGCCCACTGTCGTGTGCGAGCCGTAGTTCGCCGGCCATTGCCTCTCGGTCGATTCCCTTCTTCAGGCCGAGATATACGGAGCCATCCTCGCCAGCGTCCAACAAGTAGTAACTTTCATCTTGCGTGTAATCCATTCCGAACTGCTTGCGAATGTATTCCGTACGCGGATGGACCTGCAGGGAAAGGTTTCCGCCGCCCATCGTGTCCAGAAAATCAAAACGGATGGGAAACTCCGCGCCAAATCGGCTGTAAATATACTCTCCGAGTAATTCACGGGGATGAAGAAAGATCAGGTCAATCGCAGGCAACTCAATTTGCAGATCGCCAAAGCCAAGAAGCAAGCTGTTTTCTTCGGGAACGCAATCGAAACACCAAGCATGATTCGGTGCGCCCTTCGGCAAGTTGCATACCTCTTCCATCCAATGCCCGCCCCACGGGCCGGGGTCGAAGTAAGGCACCACGCGGAAGGGCCGACTCGCGACTGTCTTGATGCCCGCTCGCACGCAATCGCCAGCCACGAGCTTTGGCGTGGAATTGTTTGTGTCTAAGAAGAAATGGGCTTTCGGCAGGAGTTCCCTTTTGAGGCGATCGGCGGCGCGCCAGTCAACAAAGAAGGCTCTTTTATATTTCAGACTCGGACTTTCCTCGATATTGTCTGTGCCCAAATTTGAGATCTCATTTCGGCGCTGCCGGCCTTGTATCTCCCAGCGTGCCAAGTCGGCATAAATAAGAACGTCCGGCTGAGGCGAAACGATCGACGAACCGACGCCGACCACGAGCAGCAATCCTTGCTGCCAGCTTGCGACTTTCTGCCGTGTCTTACCGAGCTTTGCCTCCTCGAAAAATGCTTCGAGACCGATGTCGTTCATGTGTCCGAAGACTGGGTCATCGCCCAGAACCGGGGCCAACATGTTGTCCACGCAGTTCGGCGCCTTCAGCAAGTCCGGGGTATAAACAACTTCAGTAGGACGCAAACCCTCGACCAGC